>Ga0105238_10001227_pt1 | contig 25767 bp, 23 predicted proteins | sample KBSC34metaG_FD_81526 | JGI IMG/M metagenome (GOLD analysis project Ga0105238, IMG submission 81526) | Corn rhizosphere microbial communities from Kellogg Biological Station, Michigan, USA - KBS C3-4 metaG | ecosystem: Host-associated > Plants > Roots > Rhizosphere > Soil | place: Michigan, USA...
AAGATTGGCCGCAGGGCTAAGACGATCAAACTTGAATGCCAGAAGATCGCCGCGCACGTGCATACCGCCGGACTGCGCTATACCGGAGAGAAGCGCCGCTCCGAAGCAAGCTGCAAGGATAAAAGTGACAGGGCCAAGCGCTGGCACTGCAATCCGAAGCAATGAATGATCGAGAGCTGCAGCATATAGATCGACTGAGCCAAGTTCGAGCGTATGTGTATAGACAGCCCTCCATCCGAAAACAAACTGCTTCGCCGAGGCGCCCAGGACAAGAATGCCGGCCAGCATTGCTGCGGAGCCAAGCAGTTCACGGCTGCGCACCACATCTCCCTTCTGCCGCGCTTTTTGCTTGCGCTGTTCAGTTGCCTGCTCGGAGCGCTGCTCACTCATGAAGCCACCAGCTTTTGAGCGTGATCCAGCAACAAAGTGAAGTGGCGCTCGATCCAGGCTGGCCATACCGCGAGGGAGCCAATGAGCACGCAATACGAGATGAGAGTCTTGAGTGGGATGCCGACGACCATGGCCGGAAGTTGTGGCGAGATGCGTCCGACCAGTGCGACGACTACCTCGACCGTCATAGCAGCAGCAATTACAGGAGCGGCAAGTTGCAACCCGGCCAGCAGGATGCCGCCGGCCATGTCCGTCAACGCCGCACACGTACTAGCCTTCATCGCTGCCTGGCCAACGGGCACAACAGCAAAGCTGCGCATGACGGCGGCCAGCAGTGAACGGTCCAGACCAGCTCCAATGAGAACGAGCAGACCTAACCAGTTGAGCAACTGGCCCAGCACAGGCGTCTCAATCCTGCTGTTGGGATCGAGAAGATTTACCAACGAAAAGCTGAACTCCATCCCGATCATCTGTCCGGCGAAGAGCAGTGATTCCGTAAGGAGACTGAGGGCAAAGCCAAATGTGAGGCCGACAGCGAGTTCCCCCAGTACCGTTGCCATCGAAAGCACGGCATGAGATTGCGGCAAGACGCCCAGGGCAGGCGCGAGCAGTGCAGTCACAGCAAATACGAACCCTGCTTTGATACGTGGTGCGATTGCCGCGGATGAGAAAAGCGGTGCGAAGACCATCAATCCACTGATGCGCATCATCACCAGCACGCCAGCGATGAGGACGTGGGGCCAATCAGTGATCTGCGCAAATGTTGGCGGCATAGTCTTGGTGCTATCCAAGGTAGAAATGGAAGTTGGACCAGAGATGGACTGTGTAAGTGACCAGGCGCCCGACCATCCACGGCATGGTGATGAGTGTGACGACAAATACGACAGCGAGGCGCGGCACGGTTGTAAGCGTCTGCTCCTGAACGCTGGTGAGCGTTTGCAGAAGGCTCAGAGCCACGCTGATAAGACAGGCAGTAAGCAGTACCGGAGCGCTGAGGATCGCAGCCTCAATCAGCAGATTGCGTGCGAGCTGTGCGGCCATATCAGGGCCCATTGGGTGTCCTTTCTAGAAGCTTTTGAGCAGCGAGCCGGCAAGAAGATGCCATCCATCGACCATGACGAAGAGCAGAATTTTTAGTGGCGTTGAGATAACGACCGGCGGAAGCTGCATCATGCCAACCGACGTAGTGATGCTGGCAACGGCCAGATCGACCAGCAAAAACGGCAGAAACAGAATTGCGCCGATCTGAAAACCGGCCTTAAGCTCACTGAGCATATACGCCGGAACAACAATCTGCAGGGGCAGGTCCTGCTTGCGCGAAGGGCGAGCAGCGAGTCCGGCTGAAGCGAAGAGCATCAGATCTTTGTCGCGTGCATAGCGCAGCATATACGTCTTTACGGGCGCGGAGCCGAGATCGAGCGCCTGTTCCATGGAGATTGTTCCGGCACGGTACGGTGCGAGCGCCTGCTGGTCTACCTGTACCATCACCGGCTGCATCAGGAACCAGGTCATCATCAGGCCGAGCCCCATCAGCACCTGGTTGGAGGGCGCGGTTTGCGTGCCAAGGGCTTGTCTCAGAAAGTGGAAGACTACCAACAAACGCACCATTGGCGTCATGGAGAGCAGGATGGCCGGAAGCAGCGTCAGCAGCGTCAGGCCAATAACGATCGACCACGGCACGCTCTGCTTTGAGTCAAGCTGCGCTGCGATGGTGTCAAGCGGCTCGGCAGTTGGTCCTGGCGCGGCCGTGGGGGTCTTGTGTGCGGCGGGCTTCGTCGCGGAGTGCACTGGCTGCGCGGAGAGGCTGGCTTGGGCCAGCAATGAGACCACGAAGACAACGCACGGGAATAAGATGCGACGTATCACTGAATCTGACCTCCTTCAGCGAGGTCGCTGTTGCGCGGAGCCGCCGCAGACGGGCCGCTATAGGCATCTAAAGCTATGAACGTCGGTGGCACAAGCGTGGAGACGGTATCGGTACATGCTGAGAGGAGAAAGTCCCTTCCGTCGCAGCTGATGAGCATGAGTTGCCTTTTGCCCCCCAGCGGCAGAGTTTCGATAAGTTGCAGCCGCCGCGCCGTCCTTGGTTTGCGCAGCCCGCGGAGGCCTTGAGCAATGAGTGAGTGAGCCGCAGCAAAGAGCGAATGCTGCCGGAAGACCTGGGTGCGTGTAGGAGGAGACGTTTTCATGGAGATGACCTCAAGCGATTGCGAAAACTATGCGAGGCGGGTAAGCCGAACGGCAATGTTGCCTTTCAGGACATCAAACTCGCCATGGGCAAGCTGTAGAGCGCCGATTGCAAGCGGAATGTCGCGTGATGTGCCCTGGACGGTACGAATCGTCTGATTGGGCTGGAGGCTGAGTAGATCGCGCATACGAAATGCGCGCAGCGGGACAGCGACGCTGAGCACTACAGGAAGATCGCCGATCATCTCCCATGCTGGGTGCGCAGTCATGGTAGAAAGCGTGGTCCGGCGCGCAGTGGATGTATCTGGCTGTACAGGTTCAAGGACTCTGCTTCGATCCACTGGCATGGGGACGGTTTGGGCCGCAGTCGTCATAGCCCGTTGCGAGTGCATGGGGAGTACCAAAGTTTGCGCCGCTGGGATTAGGACTCGCTAACTACGGTGATTAAAGATGGGCAGCCGGAACAGTGATACTGCTCCGGCTAGCTCGCATTAACTGATTAATGCTCTTTTGATAAAGCGGGTTAGCGAATCATATTGATGGTTTCCTGCGTGACTGTATCGAAGGTCGTCACTGTCTTTGAATTTGCCTCAAAAGCGCGCTGGGCAACGATGAGGTTGGCAAACTCGGTAGAGATGTCCACGTTGGACTGCTCCAGCATGTCGTCCTCGATCGAGCCGCGGCCGCCAGCACCGGGCGCTCCAATGCTGGCCGCGCCAGAGGCGGCCGTAGTCTGGTAGAGGTTGCCACCTTCCACCGCAAGCCCTTGCAGGTTGGTCACAGAGGCGATCGCTACTTGGCCGATAATCTGCGTCTGGCCATTGGAGAATGCCGCTGAGATAATGCCTTTGGCATCGACTGAGAAGCTGTCATACGAGCCGCTGGCGAAGCCATCCTGTGTGCTCGCGGTGGCGGTTGAGGTGCCTACGGTCTGGCCGATCTGCGGTGCACCGGCGGAGTTGTATAAGTCCCACTTGAAGTTGAGGTCAGAGGCGCCATCAGAAAGGGAGGGAAACTTGATGCCGGAGATATTGCCCGTTGGCGTCAAAAGCGCACCGGAGGAGCTGAAGGTAAGCGTGCCAGTGTTGTTGACGGGAGTTCCGGTATAGTCCGCCGAGGGTAGCGCAATGGAATAGCCCCAGGTATTGTCCGCTGTCTTGGTGAAATTGACCGTTGCGGAATGGCTAGTGCCGAGCGAGTCATAGACGGTGATAGTGGACGAGAATGTGCCTCCGATTGCTGTGGCGGCATCGAGGTTCGCGGTGATGCCAAAATTCTGCGTTGCCTGCGCGGCCTGCGTGGCGCCGACGGGAACCTGCAGGTTGGTGAGCGGAGTATTGGTGTTGACGACACCATTGGCTGCTGCGTAACCCATCACTCCATCGCCGGTTGAGGTGATGAGGTTGCCGCTCTGGTCGAGCTGAAAGTTGCCGGCTCGCGTCAGCTTCTGAATGCCGCCCTGGTTGACGACGAAGAAGCCGTTGCCGTTGATAGCCATATCGGTAGAGCTGCTCGTGGAAGCGAGCGAGCCCTGGCTGAAGTTAGTGTCGGTCCCGGAGACCTGCGTGCCGATGCCTACCTGCAGCGCATTGCCTGAACCTGAGTTGCCGATGCTCTGGTAGAAGAGCGAAGAGAATTGCGTAGTTTGGTCCTTGAAGGCAGTGGTGTTAAGGTTGGCGAGGTTGTTGCCGATGCTGTTCAACGCGACGGAGTTGGCGTTGAGCCCGGTGAGTGCGATGGAGAATGATGGCATGGTCTGGTTCCTTTCAGAAAAATTGGCGAGGCGTGGTTAGCTAGGAGACTGGGGACGTAGAGTTACCAGTAGTGGCGCCCGTTGCCGCGTCGAGCGCGCTAACGCCCTGGTTGATTCCGATCAGCTGCTGCAGGCTGTTTACGTTCACCATCTGCGAGATATATGCGTTCGGATCGGTGGGTTGTGTAGGGTCCTGGTTCTTCATCTCAGCGACCAGCAGCGTCAAAAAATCGTTAGCCGTGATGGTAGAGTCAGCGGCGGTTACCGATTGAGAGGAAGTTGTGCCGCTCGCACTGGGTCCTTGCGAGGAAGTAGAGCGCGGTCGCGCAAGCGAAGTCGCCACACTGGATGCGGAGTCAGCGACTTGCTGCGAGCTGATGGGGAGTTGAGAGATAAATGACATATGCCTAACCTTTCCTGTTATTGAAACTCTGATATGGGAGAAATCAAGTGAATGCAGCTAGGCGCAGATGCTGAGCCAGCCTCCTGTAATGGCGGATGGCTGTCGCCACCCGGATAACGCGCATGCGAGTGATTGCTCCGAAATGTTCGCGCTCGCCGAAGAACCGCCGTTTGATTTGGCTTCGCCTTCCGTTGCTAATCCGGCCGCTCTGACCTGCTGCTCTGGAAATGTCTTTGCATCAGGCTGCGCGTCGCTGCCTGGATCTGAATTTGAAGATGTGTCCATCATCGTGGACGGGCTGGCGCCTACAGATGAGGAGTGGATTATCTCCAACCGTGCAATGTTGATGCCCTCTGACTGCAGGTAACCCGCGATCTCCGGCATAGCCGCACGTAGCGCGTCATGTGAGGGCGTATTGACTGTCAAGTACGTACGGATACCTCCGCCTTCTCCGCTCTCTGCGCACACCTTAAGCCAGCCGTGCGTCATATCCAAAATGCCAACTTCCAAATGTGCCGGTCCCGCCAATACGGCTGGTATTGAGGCGGGAAGAGATATGGACCCAGGTGGCGCTGCATGCGCTGACGCTGGGCTTGGATTGATCGCCGCGTTATAAGGCGGACTGATAATGTGTGCAGAGGGTGTTACTCTCTCAATCTGAGCGGTGAGATGACTGGTCTCGCTCAGACTTTGAATCTGTGGGGGCATATGCGTGGCTGAATATGATCGGCCGCTTGTAGATCTGGCGGGGTATGAGGCGCTCGCTGGCGAACCATGGCCATCCGGGGTCAGGGAGGTCACAGTATGTACTGGCCCAGGAAAGTTCGCTGAATTGTCAGGTTCAGCGGCGCTTTTGATTCCGGCCTGCGCACTTCGTGAAATAGCAAAATGCGCGGTAGCTACACTCTCACATGGGAAGGGTGCTGTCTCAATGACGTGATCGCTCTTATCTGTCGCAGTCGTTGCCGCAGCCGCCTGCCCCTTGCCTAAAGGAGTTGTCTTACCGTTGAAATCGGCTACATCTTGCTGTAGGGTCGCGGCCGTTTGTGTGGCAAGCTGCATCGGTTGCATGTGGGACTGCACGCGAGAGGTGGTGGTTGATGCTGTCCAAACATTCATTTCCGATTGAGAGCCGGCCGTTAGAGGCTGAGGATTGAGTTGCCCTTTCGCGGACAGAATCGGAATATACAGTTGCGCTGGTGAGGTCTGCGGGTTCACTGACAGACCACTCTGGTCGCTTTCTCGTGCAAGACTGCGAAAGGTCTTTTCGTGGTGCTGTAGCCGCGCTGAGATAGATAAAGCGGGCCGAATGCTAAGGTTGCGGCTGGCCTTTCCGCCTTTGGTATCACTTGGATCCGAAATTAAGTCTGTTGAATTTTGAAGTCTGAACTGCTCCTCCTGGGCAGAGGCGATAGCGGAGGATGGAATTCCTTCTTGCGTGCGCCTTGCAGGCGCTGACAACATGGATTGATCCATGTCAAGTAGCTCTACACTCGCATGCGTCTCGCCAGCAAAAGCATTATTGTCTATTGAGGAGGGTGATCGATCAGCCGATGCTTTACTATCATCGCCTTGCATAACATTGCCCGTCGCAGCCCAGCTGGAATGCCAGCTTTTCTGCCGAAGATGCTCTGCACTTTTCTGAGCGCCTGTGTGTGTAGCAGAAAATGTCCCAGCGACAATGGGTGTAAATTCGCGAATGTGCGGCGGCGTATGCATGGACCGATATTCCTACCATGCGATGTGCATGTCGGCAGCCAAAAATGGTGCGCAAAACCCAGAAAAGCATTAGCAGTCGTTCACGATTCGGTCTTGATGAGTTCGAAGGTGTTATTGCCTTCGTTTAGCAGCAATACGGGCGAGGAGACAGTCGTCAGACACAGCCTGTGCATGGCGCTCTTGGTCGCGTCGCTGAAGTGACGCAACGTGTTCAACAAGATGCTCGACCTGTTGCACCTCTAGGTGGCGTTCTAGGTAGTCAGCCGTTGTCTGGGGAATCAGCGCCCGCCGCATCTCGAGGATAGGCATGAGGCGCGAGCGGTTCCAGCCTGCAATCTCCATCTGGGCCTCCGCAAAGAGCCACTCATCATGGTTGCTATTCCCAAGGGAATTTGCAGAGGCCACCTTGACGTTGTCGATTGCCTGTGCCTGCTCATCAAGCGCGGCTTCCACTTGCGTTACGGATGTTAGTGCTCCCTGTAGCTTGCGACGCTCCACGTGTTCAAAGACGCGACGAACGACAAGCAACCGTTGCAAGCGCTCCGCCCGCCTCATTCACCAAGCCCGAGCTGTCGAAGTTGCGAAACTGTCTCAGCGAAGCTGATGCGTTCAGAAGCCTCCTGTGTGAGAAAGCGACGAAGCACAGGTCGTGCTGCGAGAGCCTGGTCCAGCTCCCTATCGCTGCCAGCCTTGTAGGCGCCGATGCGAATGAGGTCTTCTGAGCGCGCATAGGTGGAGAGCAGCCGGCGGACCATGGCAGCGCGGCTACGGTGCTCAATATCTGTGACAGCAGGCATAAGCCGGCTAATGGAATCCAGCACATCGATCGGCGGATACCATCCCTCGCTGGCCATGGCCCGGGACAAGACAACATGGCCATCCAAAAAGGAGCGTACTGCGTCAACCAGCGGGTCCTGCTGGTCATCCCCTTCCATTAGCACTGTATAGAAAGCGGTGATACTGCCGTTGGAGAAATTACCCGCCCGTTCGACGAGCCGCGCGAGCCGTGAGAATACAGACGGCGTATAACCTTTACCGGTAGGCGGCTCTCCGGCGGCAAGTCCAATCTCACGTGCGGCCATGGCATAACGCGTTAGCGAATCGAGCACCAGGAGAACATGCTTGCCTTGCGCAGCGAAGTATTCCGCCACGGCCGTCGCTGCGAGAGCTGCACGCATGCGGCGGAGAGGAGATTCATCGGAGGTTGAAACCAGCACAACAGAGCGTCTGCGGCCTTCCTCACCTAGGGCCTCGTCAAGGAACTCGCGCACCTCTCGGCCTCGCTCTCCAACAAGGCCAACTACTGTAAGGTCTGCTGCGGTGTTGCGCGTCATCATGCCGATTAGCGTGCTCTTGCCAACACCAGATCCGCCAAAGATACCGATGCGTTGGCCACGTCCCACGGTCAGCATGGCATCCAAAGCGCGAACGCCCGTAGGGAGTGGAGTGCTTATCGGCTCGCGTTCCATTGCGCCCGGCATCACGCCGTCAAGTGGGCGTGTAGTCGTCGCGCGAGGTGAGGGAAAGCCGTCCATGGGCTTGCCCATTGCGTCGAAGACGCGACCGGCCATGCCATCGCTTACGGCGAGTTGCGGAACTGCGCCAAGGGCGGCAAGGGCATCCCCGTAGCGAATGCCTTCGGTTGAGTCGAGCGGCATTGCCAGCACATTTGTACCGCTAAAGCCGATCACCTCCGCTGGATGTCTTGCGCCGGACGCGTCGACGATCTCGCAGCACTCCCCCACCGAGCATGGCGGCCCTTCAGATTCGATTGTGAGTCCATTGGCCTGGACCACGCGGCCATGCCACTTCCATGCAGGACGCGCGACAAGGCAGTCTACATAAGACGCTAGCGAAGGAAATGTCATCAGGAGGCCGGCCGGTGACTGAGGAGATCAAAGAAGCCACGCTCGATCTCCTCCAGTTGAGCAGCAATGCCTAGTTCAACAGACCCCATGTTGGTGTCTAGAGAGCATTCACCGGCAGCCAGTGAGGCGTCGGCCAGGATCGATGGTCGATCGGCCGGCGCGATGTCTGCAAATACACTGCTCCATTCTGTTACGCCTGCTGCGGGAACACGCAAGACAAGATTGGACCTATCCGTGAGCTGACTGAGTGCCACCCGAACCACGCCGGAAAGCAGCATCGGGTCCAGTTGAACTTCACGATGCAGAACGCGTGATGCGATCGCCAGAGAGAGCCGGACGACTTCCTGCTCCACAGCCGCGAAGTAACGGTTGCGCACATCGGTGAATTCCTTGAGTGCCGCGCCAATGTTGGCTCGATCTTGCGCAAGTCTCGCAGCTGCCATTACCTCAAGCTCCGACCTCATGTTGCACCGGCCTTCGCGGTGACCTTCTTCATAGGCCTCACTGCGCGCGCATTTTACTGCCTCGCGCAAAGCTTCCTCGCTCCAACCGCGGGTTACGTCCGTGGAACTGCCTCTGCCAGCCTGCGCCGGGATGGCACGAAATTCATATGGCGCCGGCATGGATGTTTCAGGCTCGACTGGCGTCGTCGTGTATGCGGGGAGCGCGGAATCGGCCGTTATAGTCTCAGTCAGCAAGCTCTTCCTCCACCTCTGGGCGCAGGGTTACGCGCCCTTCCGCCTCAAGCGAGTTAGCCAGAGCAAGAAACTCCTGCTGTGCAGCGTTGATCTCCTTAGCGCGCAACGGTCCCATGGATTCCATGTCGTCCTTCAGCATCTCAACGGCACGCGTACTCATGGCCTTGAAGAGGTGCGCGCGCAGGTCCTCGTTCGCGTTGCGCAACGCCCGCGCCAATACCTGCTTGTCCGCCGCTGCCACAATCTCGCGGATGCTGTTCTCGGGCACAGTGAGCAGATCATCGAAGGTGAACATCTGATTGCGGATGCCGAGCGCGAGCTTAGGTTCCTGACGCTCAATCTCTTCCAGGATCGATTTGCTGATAGGTGTATCGATGCGGTTGAGCAGATCGGCGACAGCCTTGAATCCCGCGTAAGACTTGCGCCCGGTCGACTTGATCGATTCCATGCGCTTCTGCAGCATTGCACCCACCTTCTCTGCCATCTCAGGGGAGAACTGTCTCATCTCTGCGAGACGGCGAACTGTTTCCACACGCAACTTCGCATCAAGCAGCATGAGCAGCGCAGAGCCTTTTTTGCCATCGAGATGAGCGATCACCAGTGCCACCGTCTGCGGATGCTCATTTTCCAGGAACCGGCTGAGCTGCTGCGGCTCCATCTTTTGCAACTGAGAAAGATCCATGCGGGTACGGTCGCGCATAGCGCTAACCTCGAGCAGCACCTCAGCAGCCTGGTCTTCGCCGTAAGTGTTCACGAGAAGCCGGTGGGCAAAGTCTGCGCCGCCCCGCAGAGAGTACCGCTGAGCGGAAGACTGCGCAGAAAATTCGGCGAGCACTTGTGTGAGCTCCTGGCCAGAAATCTCCCCTAGCTGGGCTATCTCCATCACCACATGTCGTGCATCCGCGTCAGAAAGGGCCTGCAGAAGATCTTTAGCAACTGCGTCTCCAAGAGCGACCATCAGGATTGCAGCCTTGCGCATTCCGGACAGGCCGGTTGTATGCAAAGCAAGCGCACGGTCCGCTGTCTGGGTCTGCATAGGGAGTGTTGCCATTAGAGGGCCTCCCCGCTGCGCGGGCCGATCCATGACTCAATCACGCGTGCACTCTGTGCAGGTTCCTTGCGTACTTGTTCTGCGATCTGCCTATGGAGCGCCTGCGTCTCCGTACGAGGCGGGCCAGAGGAATGTGCGTCTATAGCGAAAGCCTGAGGCATAACGATCGCCTGCGAAGCTTCGATCCCCCCCGTCGGCAACGCTACGGCGGACGCCTGCTTAAGCGATACAGTGATCTGACGCGCGACCGGCTTCAGCACTGCAAAAACTACGAGGAGCGCAACCAAGGAGAAACTGAGCGTCCGGGCCAGGCCCGGCTGGCTATGAAGCAGGCCTTCGGCGTCGTCAATAGCTTTGCCTACGGCGGTAGGGGCAATTCCCGACTGATTGGATGAGAAGCTTATGTTCTGGACGGTGATCTCATCGCCACGTGTTGCATCAAAGCCGACTGCGGTGCGCGCCAGTTGCTGCAGGCGTTGCATCTCATCGGCGGTGCGCGGCTTCCATACAGCATGCGCCTGCTTGCCGGCGCTTTCGATCGTCATACGGTCATTGACGACGATGGCAGCAGTGATACGGCGGATACGACCCGGACCTTCTTCCAGATGCGTTAGATGGCGCGTGACAGCGTATGTGCCGTTCTCGTCGGTCATAGTCTCGCTGGGCGTAGCGCTTCCCTGCGGGTAGACAGGTAGCGCGCTTTGCGTGGAGCTGGCTTGTGCAGCTGCGGCGGTCTGCAACAGAGGTGGAACTGCGCTTCCCTTACCTGCTGACTGCCCGGTGAGCATAGCCGCTGGAGTATTGCTGGAGGTTCCGGGAACACCTGCGGCACGAGGTTTCGGATCTTCAGCAGTCTGCGCCGTACGGTGCATGGTGAGCGCTGCGACCTGCGTAGGATCGTAGACCTCGTCGGTCTTCTCTTCACTGCCTTCGTCGTAGGCAATGTTAACACTGGCCCGCAGATTTCCAGGACCCGTCATCGGCTCCAGCATGGCGACCAGCTTATCTTCTAGCGAATGTTCCTCATCGCTGGCTGCCTGCCCAGCGTTGGGCGCGGCAAAATTCAGATGGCCGTCAGCATCAACCAGAGTGACCTCGTTCGGGCTCAGACCCTCAACCGCGCCTGCAAGAAGGCCGCGAACTGCCGCCACCTGCTCACGCGGCAAGGACGATCGCCGCAGTTGCAGTACGACAGAGGCTTTGGCTTGCTGCGCCGCTTCGCCAAACTCGGAGTCTTTAGGGAGGACAAGGTGCACCCGGGCAGACCGCACGGCCGCGAGTGTTGAAATCGTATGTTCCAACTCGCCTTCCAGCGCGCGCTGGTAATTAACTTTCTCATCAAATTCAGAGCCGACCCAATTCGGCTTATCGAAGAGTTCGAAACCCATGCGGCCGCTTTGTGGCATGCCCTTCGTGGCAACCTCCATGCGTGCACGGTCCATTTGATCGACGTTGACTTCGATACCTGCTCCGTCTTGCGTTATTTGATACGCAATATTTGCGGCTGAAAGCTCCTGTGCCACCTGCTGCACGTCCTTCGATTCAAGGCCAGAATAAAGCAGCCGCCAGTCCGGGCGGTTTGCATACCAGGCCAGCGCAGCGCTCACGGCACAGATCAGCAGTGCGGCCGTGGCGAGTTGCCGTCTGCGCCCAGGGTGCATCGCGTCCAGCCATGCACGCGCTTTGCCGAGCAACGCCGTTGGACCTGCAAGGTCACTCGTTTGTGCTGGATTGGTGCGCGCCAGTTGTGTTCCGGTCTGTGTTGCTTCCGCCATCGGCTCCTGCTCTGCTTAGAACTGCATGGACATCATCTGCTGGTATGCACCTACGGCCTTGTTGCGCACCTGGAGCGCAAGCTCGAACGCCATGTCAGCCTTTTCCGTCGCGATCATCGCTTCGTGGATATCGACACCTTGTCCGCTAAGCAGACCGCTCACGGTCTGGGACGCCTGGGTGTCCAGTGCCGAAGTTTGCGCGATCATTGACTGCAAAATGCCCCCAAAGGGCAAGGCTGATACCTGTGCAGACGCGCCCGCGGCGTCTGCGCCGCTCGTGGATGCAATGGCGGAGTTGAGTACGGCTGCAATGGGCTCGATCATAGAACTCCTTACTTCAATATTTCGAGAGACGAGGCCACCATGTTCTTCTCTGCCTGCACTGCGGTGGCGTTCAGACCATAAGAGCGAGTAGCACCCATCAAATCGACCATCTCGGTCAGAGGGTTGATATCCGGGTAAGCTACATATCCGTTGGCATCGGCATCAGGATGCGTTGGATCGTAGCGCTCCAGCGGCGCAGACTGATCGGCGACTACGCCTGCTACCTGAACGCCACCCACCGGCGCCGAAGTGTAAAGTGAGTTGCTTACGATTGAGTTGGCATTCGTCAACATGGGTCTCTGCGCCAGCAGCGAGTCTGCAAAGCCATCGCCCGCTGCCTGCGCAAAGACAACCTGCTGCCGGCGATATGGACTGCCATCCGCGGTGCGTGTGGTCTCAGCATTGGCCATGTTTGCGGCCACTACCTCAGCGCGTACTCGCTCTGCCCGAAGCGCCGAGGCGCTGATGTCCATTACTCCAAATAGGTTCATATAGAGCCTTCATGTAACGCGTGATATATGTGTATCGAAACTACTTGCCGTCCTCATGTATAGCGCTCATGATGCGCGAGTATTCATTGCGGAGGAGAGAAATTCCAGTGCGAAACTCCAGCTGCGCCTTAGCCATCTGCATTCCCTCGCGATCCAGCGAGACATTATTGCCATCCGGACGCGCGATTAAGCCATTGACTGCCGAAGGCTTTACAGACGAGATAGGCGATGAGGAGCTGGTGCTGATGGCGCGGGAGAACTCTGTGGCAAAGTCGAAGCCCTGCGTTTTATAGCCAGGGGTATCGACGTTGGCCATGTTCTCCGCAGTCAGCTTCATCTGATCACTAGCCAGATCGAGATAGCGTTGTAACGCGTCAGAAGTTGCTGTAGTAACTTGCACGTAAATGCACCTCTACTTTCGGCACAGAGAGATGCAGCTGAAGTGCCAAAGAGGAGGCCCCCGGAATGAGAGTGTTCTTAACGGTGAAGGTAGTGTTGAGTCGAGATTGAAACGTCCCCGCTACCGACGCAAAACCCATACGTCGAGGAGACATTAGAGCGCGCTTATCTTTGAATGGCTGTCTCGGATCGACTGAGCTTGCGTGACACCTGCGCGGGCGTTGGCAACTGTGTGCTGTCCCATCCGCCGCCCAGCGCAACAATGAGCTGAACAGACGCCGTTAGCTGCTGTGTATGCGACGTTGCCAATGTTTGCTCGTCGGCCAGCAGCGTATTCTGCGCGGTGACGACATTGATGTACGGGTCTATACCGGTCTGGTAGCGCGTTGTCTCCAGATCAACAAAACGCTGCGCAGAGGCAAGTGCCGCCTGCTGCTGTTGCCTTTGAAGGGAGAGGATCCGTTCTGATGCGAGATAGTCCTCCACCTGCTGAAAGGCAGTTAGGACGACTTGACGGTAGCTTGCAACGTCGGCGTTATAAGTCTCGATGTACTGGTTGACCGTCGCGCGGCGCAGTCCCCCGTCATAGATGGACTGCGAGACCTGCGGTCCTACCGACCAGAAGCGACTGGACCAATCAAAGAGATGCTTCCAGGATGAGCTTTGCAGTCCTCCCGCAGCACTGATGGTGACTGTGGGATAAAAGGCGGCAGTGGCCACGCCGATCTGTGCATTGGCTGCAGCCATGGCACGCTCGGAGGCGGCGATGTCGGGGCGGCGTTCCAGCAACTGCGAAGGTACGCCGATGGGAACAATGGGAGGAGCGAGGTCAGTCTCGAGCGGTAGTACAGGGATGGAGAAGCTCGATGGGGCGTCGCCAATCAGTACGGCAATGGCATGCTCATACTGTGCCCGGGCGATGCCAAGACCCGTGGCCTGGGCTCGTGCATTCTCAAGCGTGTTTTGCGCTTCAACAACATTGATCTCCGGCACGATGCCAGTTTCGTACTGCGCACGGTTGTAATCGAGCGCCTTCTGGTCAGATGCAACGGTTTGGTCGAGCACGGCCTTCAGCGCATCCTGCCCGCGCAACTGGAAATAATAGATCGCAAGACTCGACTGCGCGCTGAGCCGAACGTTCTCAAGGTCGGCGGCGCTGATTTGTGCGTTGTACTGGTCGGCGCTGATCTGGCTGCGTACCCGCCCCCAAAGATCGGGCTGCCAGGAGACATCGAACGGCAGCGATATCTGGCTCGTCTGCCTGTTCTGCGGAACTACCGCTGTACTGGAGACTCCTGCCGCGGCCGCAGCTCCGCTGGTGTTGTTTGCGGAGGTTTCGTTGTGCGTATAGCCGGGCACGAAGGTCACGCTGGGAAAGAGTTGGGAGCGCGCCTCAGAGATCAGCGCTCGCGACGCCATGAAATTTGAGAACGCCTGTTTGATCGATTGGTTGTCGATATTCAGCTTCTCTTCGAGCGAATTGAGCTGGGGATCCTTATATATCTCCCACCACTTGCCATGAAGCATTGCGTCCTGCGGTTGGGCGACCTTCCAGGTGGCCTGATCGTCAGGGAAGTTAGCCGGCGATTCTTTATAAGAAGCGGGCGGCGCCTGTGTGAGCGCAGGCGGACGCTGGTAATGCGGGCCCACGTGGCAGCCAGCGAGCGAAAGAGCCACCAGGGCGGCGATTGTAGTTCGGATTGGAAGACGATGCATGGCGCTAGTCCCAGTTTAGTGCGATGCGGAGGGAATGGTCCCATCCGGAGTATGCAAGGTGTCAGTCCGCCTGCCAAGAAAACACAAGCGCAGGCGATCGAGCGCAAGATAAACAACAGGCGTGGTGTAGAGCGTCAGCAGTTGGCTGACGACAAGCCCACCGACAATCGTGATACCGAGCGGCCGGCGCAGCTCTGACCCGGTTCCGGTCCCGAAGGCCAGGGGGAGGGCTCCGAAGAGCGCAGCCATCGTGGTCATCATGATCGGACGGAAGCGGAGCATGCATGCCTCAAAGATCGAGTCTCTGGTGTTAAGCCCCTGCTCACGCTCTGCCTGCAGCGCGAAATCAATCATCATGATAGCGTTCTTCTTCACGATGCCGATAAGAAGCACGATGCCGATGATGGAAATGACATTCAGATCCAGCTTGAACATCATCAGTGCCATCATGGCGCCGACGCTGGCCGAAGGCAGCGTAGAGATGATGGTAAGCGGATGGACCAGGCTCTCATACAGAATGCCGAGCACAATATAGACGGCCCCGATGGCGGTGATGGCGAGAATCCACTCATTGCTGAGCGACTGCTGATATGCCAGCAGGTTGCCGGAGGGTTCTCCATGTACTGACGATGGCGCGCCGAGCTTGTCTTTCATCTCGTTGATCTCGCGCATTGCGTCGCTGAGGGAATATCCGTTGGCCAGATTGAACGAGACAGTGACAGATGGAAAGAGTCCGGTATGGTTCAAAGACAGCGGCGTCGTATTCGCGCGCAGTGTTGAGACTACAGAGAGCGGCGTATTGCCGGTGACGGTCGCGTTCGTAGACGGCGGATGCAGGTAGACAGTCTTGAGACCGTCGGGAGTGGCCCAGTACTTCGGCGCGACCTCCAGAATGACGTAGTACTGATTGAGCTGGGTATAAATAAGCGAAACCTGGGACTGCCCAAACTCAGAGTAGAGCGCGGAGTCGAGCGAGCTGGCGGTCTGGCCCAGCCGCGCGGCCGTCAACCGGTCAAAGGTGATGAGCTGGTCCAGTCCCCCGTTTTGCTGATCAGCGACCACATCCACAAATCCGGGCAGGCGCGTCATCGCCGTGGTCAGCTTCGGGCCCCATTCCTGCAAATCAGCGACATTCTCAGCTTGAATGGTGTACTGATACTGCGCATTGCCGCCCCGTCCACCGATGCGCAGGTCCTGCGACGCCGACAGAAAGACAGAGGCGCCTGTAAGGCGGTTGAGCTTTGGACGGAGGCGATTGATAACGTCCGTCACGCCAATCTTGCGCACCTCCAGGGGCTTCAAGATAACGAAGGCATTGGCGGTATTTGTGCCGCCGCCGCCCCCGCCCCCACCGCCGCCTCCCGTGAAGCCAATGACGTTCTCTACCGCAGGATCCTCTTTGATGATTTTCTGAGCCTCCAGCAACACAGCATTCATTGCGGGAAAGGAAGCGTCCTGTGGGCCACGCAGATTGCACTGCAACTGCCCTGTGTCCTGTTGGGGGAAGAAGCCACTCGGTATTTTAAAGATGATTGCGACATTGAGCAGAATTGTCAGCCCCAGAGCAGTGAGCACCAATCCAGGGTTATCCAGCATCCATCGCAGGCTCCTGCGGTAGAGGTCAATCATTGACTGAAATACGCCTTCCGACCACATGTAGAGCCGGCCATGCTTCTCCTTGTGGCGGTTTCTGAGCAGATAGGCGCACATCGTGGGCGTTGTTGTGAGCGAGATGACCATCGAAACGACGATCGATGTCGAGAGCGTGATGGCAAATTCGCGAAATAGCCTGCCGACGATACCGCCCATCAGCAATAGAGGAATGAACACCGCAATGAGCGAGATGCTGATGGTAACGACGGTTGACCCAATCTCCTTAGCGCCCAGCAGGGCAGCCGCAAACGGCTCAATTCCATCTTCAATGTGGCGCGAAATGTTCTCCATCACCACGATGGCATCGTCAACAACAAAGCCGGTCGCGATCGTTAGCGCCATCAGCGAGAGATTGTCCAGGCTGAAGCCGCAGAGATACATCACCGAAAAGGTCCCAATCAGCGAGGTGGGCACTGCGACTAAAGGAATCAGCGTCGCACGCGGACTGCGCAGGAAGATAAACACAACACCTATAACCAGTGCGACAGACAGTAGGAGGGTGCGCTCGACCGTTCTTACAGATGCCTCAATGGTTGTAGTGCGCTCCATCACCGGAACAATATCGATTCCCGCCGGAATAGAAGCCTTGAGCGAGGGCATCTGTGCCTTTACTCGCTTGACCGTATCGATAATGTTGGCGCCGGGCTGGCGGGATACAACAAGTGTGATGGATCGCTGGCCGTTCAGATAGCCGCCGGTGCGAAGGCTCTGCACGGAGTCGACTACTTCAGCCACATCGGTGAGGCGAATCGCGCCGCCATTCTTGTAGCCGACGATGATGGGCTTATAGTCATCGGCATGCGAGATCTGCCCGTTGACGATGATGTCGGCAGACGTAGTGCCGTCGCTGATGCGGCCACGCGCCAGGTTCGAGTTCTGCAGGCTCAACACGGACTGCAGATTGGCCATCGTCAGCCCATAGCTTGCAAGCTTGGCAGGATCGACTTCTACGCGCACAGAGGGCAGAGCGCCGCCGCCAGCATTAACCTGTCCTACGCCTTCAATCTGCGAGATCTTCTGCACCATGATGGTGGAGGCTACGTCGTAGATCTTGTCCGGGCCGTAGACCTTCGACGTCAAGCCCAACAACATAATGGGCGAGTCCGCAGGGTTGATCTTGCGATAGTTGGGATTGCTCGGCAGATTGGCGGGAAGATAACTGCGCGCGGCATTGATGGCCGCCTGAACATCGCGTGCGGCACCGTCGATATTACGGCTCAGGTCGAACTGGACTGTCACGTTTGCGGAGCCAAGACTGCTGGTCGAGGTCATCTCCGTAACGCCAGCGATATGGCCAAGTTGCCGCTCGAGCGGCGTGGCGACCGATGAGGCCATAATCTCGGCGCTGGCCCCGGGCAAGCCCGCGCTAACGCTGATGGTGGGAAAGTCCACCTGCGGCAGCGGTGAAACAGGAAGCACAGTGAATGCAAGCGCGCCGGCGATGACGATCGCTACCGTCAGCAGTGTGGTCGCTACCGGCCGATGGATGAAAGGCGCGGAGATGTTCACGGCTGCCCTGCCAGTTGCGGCTCATTCCCGGTGACGGGCCGCGACTTCTTCCTGGAGAAGCGGTGTGCGAGGTTATCAAAGAAGATGTAAATGACCGGCGTGGTGTAAAGGGTCAGCACCTGGCTAAGCAGCAGGCCGCCCACCATGGAGATGCCCAGCGGCCGCCGCAGCTCTGAGCCGATGCCTGTACCGAATGCCAGCGGAATACCGCCCAACAGCGCTGCCATGGTGGTCATCATGATGGGACGGAAGCGCAGCAGGCAGGCCTCGTAGATGGCTTCGGTTGAGTTCTTGCCGTGCTCGCGCTCTGCTTCGAGGGCAAAGTCCACCATCATGATGCCGTTCTTCTTCACAATGCCGATCAACAGCACGATGCCGATAATGGCGACAATGCTGAGGTCCTGATGGAAGAGCAGCAGAGCTAGAAATGCCCCCACACCTGCTGAAGGCAGTGTCGAGAGAATAGTAATGGGATGAATAAAGCTCTCATAGAGCACGCCCAGCACAATATAGACGGTGACTAGTGCAGCAAGAATCAGCAGTGGCTCATTGGAAAGTGAATTACTAAAGGAGGCTGCGGTTCCCTCGAAGGAGGCCTGCAAGCTCTCCGGCATTCCATGATTCTTAGTGAGGTCCTTCTGCAGGTCGTTGATGTTTTCGATTGCAGTGCCGAGGGAGGCGTTAGGCGCGAGGTTGAAAGAGATGGTCGTTGCCGGAAACTGTCCCTGATGAGTGATAGAAAGCGGCTGCGTTGTAGTCTCGAAATGAGCAAACGCGCTGAGAGGAATAGAGCGGCTTGGCGTACTGCTCGTAGTACCTGCGGCATTTACTCCGGATGTCCCGAGACCTGGTGTAAGTACTCGGGGCGCAGGGGCAAGCGTAGTGGCCGAAGGCGTGTAGAGCACCCCAGCGGTGAAAGCGTTAGAGCCAGCCGAGGTAGACCCGCGTCCGGAAGAGGTTGACGCGCCGGCCCCCGATGTACCTGCCGCCGCGTTGGCCTGCACGAAGATGTGGTTCAGCACATCCGGTGTGAGCTGAAACTGCGGCTGGGCCTCCAGAATCACGTGATACTGGTTCAACTGCGTGTACATCGTGTTGATCTGGCGCTGGCCGAAGGCGTCATAGAGCGTGTTGTCGATCGTAGTTGGCGCAATGCCGAGGCGAGATGCAGTCACGCGATCAATTACCAGTGAAACGGCTAGACCGCCGCTTTGCTGGTCCGTCGCTACGTCCTCGATCCCTTTGATCTGCCTCATGCGTGTGACGAACTGATTGGCCCAGGTGTTCAGCTCGTTCTGGTCCGGGTCTTCCAGCGTGTATTGGTACTGCGTGCGACTTACGCGGTCGTCCACGCTGATGTTCTGCACTGGCTGCATGTAGATGTCGATGCCGCTGATCTTCTGCAGGCGCGGGCTGAGCCGGCGAATCACATCGGCAGCGCTAATATTTCGTGCCTCGATTGGTTTCAGATTGATAGATAGGCGGCCGCTGTTCGTTGTCGTATTGATGCCGTCCGCGCCGATGAACGACGAGACGCTGTCCACCGCCGGGTCTTCAAGAATCGCGTCAACCAACTGCTGCTGTCGCATCCCCATTCCCTGTGCACTCACCGTTTGCGGCGCCTGTGAAATGCCTTGGATCACGCCGGTATCCTGTACCGGAAAGAATCCCTTAGGGATGATGGTGTACATGTAGATCGTCAGCATGAGAGTTGCGACTGCGATGAGCAGAGTGATCGTCTGATAGCGCAGGACAAATTTCAGCGTGCGTCCATAAAACGCAATCATGGACTCGAACATATGTTCCGAGGCTCGATAAAGCCTTCCCTGCTGCGCCTCCGGATTATGGCGCAGGATGCGCGCAGACATCATCGGCGTGAGGGTCAGGGATACAACCGCGGAGATCACAATGGTGACGGCAAGCGTTACAGCAAACTCCCGAAAGAGCCGGCCGACGACGTCGCCCATGAAGAGGAGCGGGATCAACACGGCAATCAGGGAGACCGTCAGCGAGACGATGGTGAAACCGATCTGCTCGGCGCCCTTAAGCGCGGCCTGCATCGGCGGCTCGCCCTCTTCTATGTAGCGCGAGATGTTCTCCACCATCACGATCGCATCGTCGACCACAAAGCCGGTCGCGATGGTCAACGCCATCAGCGAGAGATTGTCCAGGCTATATCCCAGCATGTACATTGCGCCGAAGGTGCCGACCAGCGAGAGCGGGACCGCAACGCTGGGGATAATCGTGGCGTACAGGCTGCGCAGGAAAAGGAAGATCACCAACACAACCAGAGCTACAGTGAGCAGCAACTCGAACTCAACATCGTTGACAGATGCCTGGATCGGAACGCTCAGATCGGTGAGGGGGGTAACGTGTATGCTCTGCGGGAGATTAGTCTCAAGGGTCGGGAGCAGGTTATTGATGCTCTTAACTACAGCGATCGTATTGCTACCCGGCTGGCGTTGAACATTAACGATGATGGCAGGTGTCTGGGTTGCGCCGTGCTTATCGTCTTTTGCATGGCCTACCCAGGCCGCCTGCGTACTGTTCTCGACTCCATCGACGATGTTGGCCACGTCGGTCAGCATCACCGGTGCGCCGTTCCGGTAGGCAACAATGACCTTCTTGTAATCCTGGCTAGTTACAAGCTGATCGTTAGAGTCAATCTGGTAATCCTGGTAGGGTCCATCGAAGTTGCCCTTCGCGGCATTGACGCTGGCATTGGAGACTGCCGTTCGCAGATTCTCAAGGTCGATGCCGTAAGAAGAAAGCGCGGTGGGATTTGCCTGGATGCGCACCGCCGGCTTCTGCCCCCCGCTGATGCTCACGAGTCCTACGCCGGCCAACTGAGAAATCTTCGGTGCAACCCGTGTGTCAACCAGGTCTTCCACCTGCGAGAGCGGCATCGCGTTTGAGGTAACGGCAAGCGTCAGAACCGGCGCATCTGCAGGATTGGTCTTGCTATAGATCGGCGGCGCAGGAAGGTTGGCCGGAAGAAAGCTCTGCGCGGCGTTGATCGCCGACTGCACCTCTTCTTCCGCGATATCGATGTTCAACGCCAGATCGAACTGCAACACGATGACCGAGTTCCCTGTTGAACTCGTCGAGGTCATCTGGCTCAGGCCCTGCAACTGTCCGCATTGCCTCTCCAGAGGAGCGGTCACCGTGGTCGCGACTACATCCGGGCTGGCGCCTGGATAAAAAGTCAGAATCTGAATGGTCGGATAGTCTACCTGCGGCAGCGCAGAGACCGGTAATTGCGTGTAGGCGACGATGCCTACCAGCATGATTGCGGCCATCAAAAGCGAGGTCGCAACCGGACGCAGGATAAAGGGGCGCGAAGGGCTCAAGGAGTGCTGCTCCCACCGGAAGCGCCGCCCCCTCTGCCGTGACCACCGGGGCCACCGGAACCACTTGGACCACCTCCCGGACCATGTCCTCCTGGCCCGCCACCACGACCACCACGCCCGCCTCTTCCACCGCCTGCGGAGCCGTTGCCAGTGACGATATTGACGGAAGAGTTGGGTTGCAGCTTCTCAAAGCCACTGGTTGCGACCTGGTCCCCGGGATTGATACCAGTGACTTGCGCTGTTAGCCCCTCTATCACGCCAACGGTGATGGGTGTCATGCTCGCCTTGCCATCGGCAATTCGATAGACATAGGCGTCCTGACCGTTATGCTGCACCGCAGCGGTCGGGATAAGCGTTGCATCGGAGATCGTTCGTACCAGCAACCGCACGTTGACGAACTGATTTGGAAAAAGCGAACTATCCTTGTTGGCAAATTGTGCGCGCGCTTTTACCGTGCCTGTCGTGGTGTCGATCTGGTTGTCCAGCGTCAAAAGCACGCCGCTGGCAATTTTTTCCTGCGCGGAGCGGTCATATGCATCGACAACGAGCTTCGCTCGCTTGCGCAGTTGCGGCAGCAATTGACCGAGGTTGTCTTCAGCGACTGTAAAGACGATCGTGATCGGCTGCACCTGCGTAATTACAGCAAGCACCGCGGTGCTATTTGCCTGCACCACGTTACCGGGATCGACCAGACGCAGGCCTACGCGCCCGGTGATCGGCGCGACGATGTGACAGAAACCGAGCTGTATCTGGTCATACTGCACCGTGCCCTGATCGTTCTTTACGACACCCTGGTCCTGCTCCACCAGCTTTTCTTCATCATCTACCTGCTGCTTCTGGATCGCATTTCGCGCCAGCGCCGATTGGTATCGCTGCAGATCCATCTGTGCCTGGGCCAACAGGCCCTGGTCACGCTGGAGTATGCCTTCTGCCTGCATCAGTGTCGCCTGATACGGCCGCGGATCGATATCGATCAGCGGATCGCCCTTGCGCACCATCTGGCCCTCGGTATAGTGCACCGAGGTGATGATTCCGCTCGCCTGCGCCGTGATCGAACTGGTGTAAACCGGTGTGACCGTACCAATGGCGTCGATATAGACGCCGATGTTGCCCTTCTGTGCAGTGGCCGCAGTCAGGTTAACCGGGCCTCCTCCGGCGCCACGGCGGCCGCCACCTCCGCCTCCGGGACCGCGTTGTTGGCCCTGCCCCTGAGGGGCAGTCTGCGTGTGGTGCAGCACCAGAAAAAAGCCAACTGCAAAGACGATCAGCAGGCCGATCCAAACAATCGCGCGAATCGCCTTACGCGGTTTCTCCACGTCTGTCGAACTGGAAAGCTGATCGGGACCAACGGTTGGACGCAGTTCTGGATCGGATTGCAATGCGTTCTCCTGTTTCAAAAGCCGGAGGGTGGGACAGCCTCGCGTCTTAGCGGCCTGAAAGATTGACGGATGAGCCCGGCGATTTAGTTGCAGAGGACCGGCACTACCCAGCCTGCAGACGCCGATAGTAGCTCCGGATGTCCCTCTCATCTTATCCCAGCGGCGCAGACTGAGAATACGCGGCCGCATCATTTACGTGGTCGTACCATGCCCCTTTGCAACTCATCCAAGGGATAAAATGTACCGCGCCAGATGATTCCTCGGTTACAGAGCGTTACAAACATCGAACGCAACATGGCATAGACAACAACTAATCCCGCGAATGGGAAAAATGCCGCATACAGTGGCGAAATACGGCTGGCCCGGGATGAGATGGAATACACGCCAAAGACCACAGCAAGCGCCAAGATTCCTGCAATTCGTGTCGCTGGAAGTGCGATGAAAGCAACCGGCGCGACACTGTTTAGCAATATTCCCGAAGCCGCAGCAAGAAGAAACATCGGCCGAAGGCGGAAGACAGCAAAGATATTTTTCGTCAATCCGCGCACGAGGCCCATTGCACCTGCCGCCCAATGCACCGTGACCATCCCCGGAGCGATGGCCACTCCTTGCCTCAGCCCGCTCCATTTAATACGACGACCGAGAAAGAGATCTTCTAGCACCTCCATCGGCGCCGCCTCGAAGCCGCCGATCTGACGATAAGCTGCCGTGCTCACCAGGTTGAAAGCACCAATTCCGACGGCGTCCCGTTTTGCGTTGGGATCAGAGACGCGCCAGGGCCGCATTGCCCATAGGCTGGATACCTGCAGAAAAGAGAGGATGGCAGCTTCGCGCCAAGTCTTCGCAATCGTCGTTGGCATTACGACAAAATGATCGGCGCTAACTTCGGCTACGTACGCCAGCGTCCGCCGGAGGATCGAAGGATCGAATACAACATCGCCGTCAGTAAAAAGAAGATAATCTGGATCATATCTTTTGATCGCCATCTGAGCCGCGGTTGCCAGTGCATGCGTCTTGCCCAGCCAGCCCGCGGGCAATTCTTTAATGTGCAGTACATCTAGTCTGCCGGCGGCATGCGCGGCAATCCAGTCCATAATCGCTCCGGTCGCATCGGTAGACCTGTCGTCGACGGCAATGATGTGCAGGTCTGTATATTCCTGCCGCAGTAGTGATTCGAGGCAGTCCGCGATGTCCTCCTGCTCGTTGCGCGCAGGAACTATGACGACCAGCGATGACCGCGTTGCTCCTGCGAGATCGGCCCAAGGCAAAGCAAGGTTGGGAACCTTCGGATATCCCACAGCCGCCTCAGCGCACTTGTAAACCCACGCCAGCGCAACCAGCCACGCGACTGCACCAAAAATGTGTGTCATGCGGCAGCCGGGACCGCCTCAAGCGTGGGTGCATAACGCGCACCGAAGGAAAATATGGCCGCAGCGACCAACATTGCCACTAAAGTCGCGCCCAGACCGAGGCGCAGATTGGAGTGGTCGCTGATGATGCCGATGATTTTCGATGAAGGCATATCGCCGACGATATGAATGGCAAACAACTGCCCTGCCATTGCGGTAGCCCGGAGATGCGCGGGAACAGCATTTAGTGTTGCCGCGTTCACTGGCCCGGTACCGAGAAAAATCAGAAATACGGCCAGGGCTAACGAAGGCACCGCTAGCCTTTGTGGCCCGAAGAAGCACAGCAGCGCCGGGGGCACAGTCAACAAAGCGCTGAGCGCTGGAACCAGGTAAAGCGCCTTGGACGTCTTTTTCGACCACCGCTGTGCAATCCATCCGCCTAAAGCCGTGCCGCCAAGTCCAGCAACCACGATAATCGGCCCCATAATGCCGCCAGCCGCCTCAACGGAATAGCCCTCTACTCGATGTAGAAACGATGGCATCCACCACGAAATTCCCCCGAGGGAAAATGTCACTGCGGCATAGCCGAGGATCGCTGAAAGGTACGCGCGATTCCGGGTCAGCGCGAAGATGCTGTCACGATCAGCTGAGGCATGCAGGCTGCTGTTTACGCGCTCCGGTTCGTGCATAAAGATGAGGATCAGCAGAGCAACTGCTATCCCTGGAATGGCGGAGGCGCTGAAGCTCATTCTCCATCCGTGGTGCTCAGCCATCCACGCCCCGGCCTCGTAGGAGCAGGCTGCTCCCAGCGGTAGAGAAAGGTTGAAGATCGTCAATACGCGGTTGCGTTGCTCGGGCTTATAAAAATCTGCCAGCAAGGCTGGCGCAAAGATGCCGAAGCACGCCTCTCCTACCCCCAGGGCCGCATGACGCAAGTTGAGCGAGATGTAGTCGTGGACGCTTGCCGTCCATAGATTCATCGCAGCAATGGCCAGCGCAGCAATGACGATCATCGGTTTGCGCGGGAAGCGGTCACCCAGCCAGCCCGTGATCGGCGAGGAAAATACATACGCGACCATGAACCACAGCGTTAGAGACCCGATTTGCGCATCCGTCAGGCGGAACTCGCCCTTCACCTGTTCCTGCACTGCCGGCAGGATGTAGCGGTCCAGATAGTTCACGAAGTTCATCGCGGTCAATAAGACCAGCGCTGTCGTTGCTCCAGCCGCAGTAGGCGGACGGGTTATGGAGTCTTTTCTGGCGAACATCTGTGCCGAAGAATATCAGGCACTGGCCGAAATTGTGGTGGCGTCAAAAAACCTTGTAGTCCGTAAGCAACGAGATTTTCTCGCGCACAACCTGCAACAGCGAAACATCCTCTACCTGTTGTGAGAGGAACTTTTCTCGAAACGATTAATTCCTTTTTCCCGGAGACCCCTATGTTCAAGCGCCTCGCTGTATTCTCTGCCCTGGCCATCGGCTGCGCAGCTGCCGCACATGCCGATACCATTGCCCCTGGTTCATATTTGGTTCAGACTGGTGGACAGGACCAGTTCACCTCCAACAGCATCACCTTTACGCCCAACACCGCTGTCATCGCTCAATTCAATGGCGCTGGGGGTACCTTCGGTACCTACCTCAGCGCCGGCAACCCGGTGACATTCCTCAGCGGGACCAATCCTTACACTCAGGGCACAAATATCAGCGCCCCCGGAGGTTCGCTGCAGTTGTTCTCGGTGACCGGCGGCGGTGA
>Ga0105238_10001228_pt1 | contig 25766 bp, 14 predicted proteins | sample KBSC34metaG_FD_81526 | JGI IMG/M metagenome (GOLD analysis project Ga0105238, IMG submission 81526) | Corn rhizosphere microbial communities from Kellogg Biological Station, Michigan, USA - KBS C3-4 metaG | ecosystem: Host-associated > Plants > Roots > Rhizosphere > Soil | place: Michigan, USA...
AACCCGAAGCTATTCCAGAGGGCGTCCGGACCCGCCGCCGCGACGTCGCGCAAGGGCACCGGGCGCACGCCCCGCGGTGGGTGCTCACATTCGACCAGCGCGAAGTCCAGCACCGCCGAGAACGAGACGTGGTCCCGCACGACGCGGCCGCGGGTCTCGTGCGACGGGAACTTCAAGACCACCTCACCACCGTCGTCGTAGAACGTCGGCGGGTCGGCCTGGCGATTACCCACCACGTGCAGCGCCGTCAGCACCAGGCGCTCGGTGACGAGCACGCCCGTGCCGTGCGCCTGTCCACCGTTGCCGTCGCGCACGTCGATCCGCGCGACCGCCGGTTTCCAGGCATCCATGGTCTTGGAGGCCGGTTCAGGCATCTACGTTCAATCCGCCCCGTTCGAGCCGATGCGTTCGCTTGGCATGGCTCGGTTCCGCACGGACTCGCAGGCCTCCTTCGCCCGTTCTGGGGCCTCGGCCCAGCGCGCGGACATGGCCAGACGGCGGCACGCGATCTTCAGCCAGTCGTCCGGGTTGGCCCGCCAGAGGCGGAGCTTTGCCACTGTGTCGTAGCTGGCCAGGATCTGGCCTGAACGATCGAAAGCCAGGGAGAGCACATGCACGTCTCCGATCGGGATCTCCCCGAACACCTGCCCGGCCCTGTCGTGAAGGCTGATGCTCTTGGCGCTGGCGCAGGCGATGCGGCTGCCGTCAGGGGAGATGGCGAGCGCGGTCACGTCGTCGCTCAGTCCGATGTCGAGGTCGGGCTTGGGGCGGGACCCGCGACCGCCCGCCGAGAACCAGACGTGAACGCGATCTCCGGCCACGGCAGCAAGGGTGCTGCCGTCTCCACTCTGGGTCATGAACGTGTAGCCATTGGAGTCCGCCGCCCGGCAACCGCTTTTCGGGCCGTCGCATCCGTAGCTGCCAAGCTGCCCGCCCTGCCAGTCGCGCAGGCGCAGGAAGCCGTCCTGGCGGACGGTGATGATGGGATCGCGCGGGTGGGCCAAGGCGTCGATCGGCGACTTCGCCGCTTCCTTGAAGCCCGCGACCTTTTTCCCCTTCGCCAGGTCCAGGACGGTGACGCCGCCCCCGAAGTCACCGACAACGGCGATCGCGCCCTGGACGTCCAACGAAATCGGAGTGGCTTCTTCACGTGCATCGGCGGCAGCAACCGCCTCTGCGGGAACCGGCTCCACCGCCCGGCCCGCCTCCTCCGCCGAGGCAGCCCCGGTTTTCGCGTCATTCGGCGAAGCCTGTTCGAGGCATACGTCCGCGATTTTCGACTGGCCGTCCCAGGTCGTGGCCCTGATGCAGCTTCCGGGCACGTAGGAGACGAGAACCTCCTTGCCGTTCACGAGGCCGCACCCTGCCCAGCCGAAGGAGGATTCGGGCACCTCCCGAGCGCCCTGGTTGTACCCGGGCCCCAAGGGAAGGACCCACGCCTCGCGCTTGTCGTTGACGACAATCTGGTTGCTGGAGAAGGCCAGCAGCCGGTTCTCGTTGAAGCTGGGCCCTGGCCCCGACGAGATCATGGCGCCGCGCTGGCGACCGAACAGCAGGTGCCGGTCGTACTTCGGGATGTACGGGGCGGCTATCGCCAGCGTGGTGCCCTCGAAGAGTCCTGCCCACAGGGTGTCGCGGTAGGCCAGCCGCCTCGCACCGGGCTCGTAGGCCAAGGCGACGAGAGGGCGCTGCGCTCGAAGCTCATCCAGCAGCGGACCCAGGCGATCGTAGATCGCCACGCGCTCGGCACCGACGACGACAGCGGCTCGTTCGCCTGCGGTCACCAAAGGCGTGGTGTTGAGACCACCCTTGAAGGCGTCCGCCCTGACAAAGACGTGTTCCTTCAGCGGAGCCCCCTCCCGTTCGGGGAACGAGAGGATCCGGACCGTTCCGTCGGCCTCGGCGCTCCACAGCCTGAGCACATCGAACACGGTCTCGAACGCCAACGCCGAGATCGGCGTCTTCGCGTCGGGCTCGGCGCGGCCCACCGCTCGCCACCCGTTCCCCGCCCGCCTCGAGATCGTCACCGCCGTGGAAGTCGCGGTGGCGACGGAGACTCCCAGCTTGGGATCGACGGTGACCGCCACGGCCTCCACCCCGTAGGTCCCGTCCCTGGCGGCCACCTGTTCGTTCTTGCCGGTCTTCGGCGACATCAGATATGTGCCGGCAGCGGAATCGCCCACCGCAACGTACTCGCCATCGGGCGAAAAGGAGAGCGCATCCACGTGATTGGCACCGTTGGGCTGGAAGGGGCTTCCGATTCGGCGGCCGTCCTTCCCCCAGATGACGACGTTGCCTGCCTCGTCGCCGCTGGCCACGCGCTCCCCGTCGGCGGACGTGGCCAGCGCCGAGATCGACTCGCCGTGGCCCTTCCAAGCATCGAGCTCCTTGGGCGGCGCCCACGGTGACAGCTCCCAGCGTCTTATCTCCTTGCCCGCGACCACCAGCAAGGTCTTGCCGCCCAGGAAGGCAACCGTGGACACGCCGTCGTTCGCCTCCGGCTTGACGACCGGAACCTGCCGCGCCTCTTGCACGACGCGCGCAAGCGCGCGGCTCACGGCCGGAGAGATGCTCCCGAACGCGGCCCGGCTCTCAGCCACGGCCGTCACCGCCGTCAAGGTGCCGCCCTGATCGATGACGAGCTGGTCCTCGGCCAGGGCCGCCATGGTGGCGAGGCGCGCCTCGGTCGCCGCTCGCCGGGTGCTGGCCTCCGATTTCTGCCCGGTACGCCAGAACCTGAAGGTCGCGACGAGACTGCCGAGGGCCAGCAAGGCGAGGACGCCGCCCACCCCGGCCGTCATCGCGGCGCTCCGGCGACGAGCGCGCCGCGCCGCCGTGGACGCTTGCACCAGGCGCTCCTCGTCGGGCGTGAGGACGCGGGTGCCGGCGCGGCCCTGCTCGACGCGCCGCAGATCGGCCTCGTCCAGCGCGGCGCCGAGGGCCCCGCCCTGCCACTCGACCGCGCGGTTGTCGAGGATGCGGCGCGCGCGCTGGCCCGGCGCCTGTGACTCGTTCAGCATGCGGCGGACCTGCAGGGCCAGCGTGTCGTGCGCCAACCGGGTGGCGTCGGCGTGATCGGCGCGGTCCTCGGACGAGTCGACCAGGAGGTAGCTGTTCTTGAGCTCGCCCACCAGACCTGGCAGGCGCGGCTCGATGTGCGCGTAGCCGGCCTTCAGCTCGGCCAGGGTGCGCTGGCCGGCCGTATCGGCTTCCGTCACGTGCTGCCCCAGCAGATCGAGGACCAGGCCCGACGCCACCCATTCGTGGTGAGTGCGATCGACGACCGCGAGCTGTTCGCGCAAGAAGTCCCGCAACAGATCGCCGCGCTTGAGTTGCTGGTAGAGCGCCTGGTCGAAGCGAGGCGCCTGTCGGTTCGCGGCGCTGGCCACCTTCCACATCTTGGTCAACAGGATCTGCAGCGTGGGGGCGATGGGCGAGCCCCGGTCCTCGCACAGATCGCTGGCGAGGTCTTCCGCCAGGCCGTCTTCGATGGAGAGGCCGTAACGCTTGCGCAGGCGCGGGTTGTCGACCAACCCGCGCACCACCTCGACGATGCCGGCGCGATCGAGGCCGCGCAGGAACACCTCCGCGCGCGGGAGCTTGGCCGCCGCGACCTGGGCCGCCACCTCGGCGTACCACTCCTTGCGAAACGACAGCACCAGCCGTCCCCGCGGGCGCGCAGCCCGATCGCGGAACAGCGCGGCCGCCGCAGCCAGCATCTCTTCCAGCTCGTCCACCCGGTCCGAGGGGCGGGAATAGACTTCCTCGACCTGATCGGCGATCACCACCAGCGGACGGCCCGTCTGCTGCTCGAGCCGTCGCCAGACCTGCGCGAGAGACTCGGCCGCGGACCCCTGGCCGTCGGCGGCCGCGGCCTGGCCGAGGACCTTCAGGATCGAGCCGAGCAACGCCGCCTCTCGATCGCGGCGAATGTAATGCACGTCGCTGTTGCCCTTGAGCCGGGGCAACAGGCCCGCGGCAAGGAACGACGACTTGCCCACGCCCGACTGCCCATAGAGCAGCAACAGCGGTGCCTCGTCTGGATCGACCAGTTGCTGGTACACATCGGCCAGCTCGCGGTTGCGACCACAGAACAGCTCGGCCTCCTCCTCGCGATACCAGGCCAGGTAGCGGAACGGCTCCTCGGGCAGATCGTGCGCGGCGACTCCCGGCAGCCCCGGGTATATCTCGAGCGGCGGCAGTAGGATCCCGCAGCGCTCGGCGATCGCCCGCACCGGGCACGCGAACAACGTACCCGCCACGTTGCGGCCCCCGTCGGCCATCAGCGACGAGCGCAGCACGCCGACCACGGCGCCATCGACGATGACGGGGCCGCCCGACAGTCCCGGGACCGGTGCGCCGTCCCCCGCCGCCGCCTGCTGGCTGTACAGCTGCAGCGCCTCGGCTCCCTGATATTCGCCGCGCGCGTCCGAGATGTTTCCCTCGACCACGATGCCGCCCCCCGTCTGAGCGGCGGCCAGGGGAAACCCGAAGCTATTCCAGAGGGCGTCCGGACCCGCCGCCGCGACGTCACGCAAGGGCAGCGGGCGAATGCCCCGCGGTGGGTGCTCACATTCGACCAGCGCGAAGTCCAGCACCGCCGAGAACGAGACCTGGTCCCGCACGACGCGGCCGCGGGTCTGGTGCGACGGGAACTTCAAGACCACCTCACCACCGTCGTCGTAGAACGTCGGCGGGTCGGCCTGGCGATTGCCCACCACGTGCAGCGCCGTCAGCACCAGGCGCTCCGTGACCAGCACGCCCGTGCCGTGCGCCTGTCCGCCGTTGCCATCGCGCACGTCGATCCGGGCGACGGCCGGCTTCCAGGCCTCCACAGTCTTGGTCTCGGGCTCGGCCATCTAGCTAAACCAACGCCGGATCGGTGAAATCGAACAGACCCCCTTGTGTCACGTGATCCGCATCATCGAGGTCGAGGCGCACGTAAGTGGGGACGAATTCCAGGTACCCCTCCAGCCTGCCGCCGGCCATGTCCTCGGCAAAGGCGCGCAGACGCGGGATGGCCTCCTCGTCTGATTTCGTGAGGAGCTCCAGCGGAAACCTGATGATGTCCGCCCAGGTGCCGGTGTTGAGGTACCGCGAGCCGTTCGAGAGTTGCACGTCGCGCGCGATATGCGAGTGGCCGAAGACGACGTAGTGAAATTCACCGCGGAGGGCCAGATCCTCGGCCGCATCGATGTATTCGGAGGCGCTTTCGGTGGCCCTGTCGAAGGTGTGCTCGCCCTGCAAGGCGCGGATCGCCTTCAACAGCGCCGGCAAGCGCTTATCCAGATCTTTTGACCGGTTGAAGAACAGGCCCGCCAACCCCAGGGCGCGGTCGATCACGTCGATCCCAGTCGAGATATCCCCGCGCATCTGGTCCGGGGAGACTGAAGCCGCTTGCTCGAGAAAACCGCGCGCATCACCGCCCAGCACCTCGGCGAGCGCGCGCTGCAGGCGCGCGTCGTCCCCGCTCGGCTCGGCGGGCGGCCGGCGGAGACCCCCGCCCCCGAGGCCACCCATGTCCCCGCCGAACTTGTTGGCGGGAGTCGCGGTTGCGGGCGCCGTCGCGCTGATGTCCCCGCTCAACACCGGCGTCGCGCCGTCGCGAACCTTGTGCTTGCCGGCCTCCCGCGACAGGGGCAGCACGGCGATCACCTTCTTTCGGTATCCTGGCTCCAGCGCCAGCAGCAACGGGATGACGGCGGCCGTCTCGGGCTTCAGCAGATCGACGAAGCGGTACGTTTCTTTGATGGGGTTCATCACCTCGCTGACCAGCTTGCTGCCGGACGGCGGGTCGAACACGTGCTCGCGCGGGACGACCTGCCGGCGCGAGCAAAGCGACCGAAACCGCCGCAACCGATCGTGGTCGACCATGTTGTAGGCGTCGTAGCGGTTGCCGTGTTCGATGAGGGCGTCCCCCACGATGTACCCTTCGTTGTCGTACAGGAACCGGAACCGGCGCTCGCTGGTGCCCAGCGCGCGCGCGAGCGCGAGGCGCACCACGGGCACCGACAGCTCGACGTCGTGGTTGCCGAGCAAGATGGTGAGGTCGTGTCCGCGCGCGAGCAACCTCCCGAGCGCATCGAAGAAGGCTCGCTCCCGCTCCACGATGCGCTCCAGCTGACGAGCGGCCGCCGCGGGATCGGCAACGAAGGACACGAAGGCCGGAGCCTCGGGATGACGTTCGGCGAGGAAGTCGACGAAGTCGCCGTTGATGACCAGCTCGATGGCGCTTGGCCCCGGCGGTTTCGCGGCCAGGGCGTCGACGAACGACGTCAACTCCTTGACGTGGGTGCAGATGCGAAATCCGCGATCGGTGGGGCCGGCACCCTGTTCGCCGCCGATGTGCAAATCCGAGATCACGTAGACCTGCCTGACGATCGCGTTCATCCTGCACCTCCGGAACTTCCGCGCCGAAACACCAGGAACCCACCGGTCACCGCCAGCCACAGCCCCCAGATCCCGAACCCTGTGGTGTTCAGCAAGAACCAGGCGCGAAGGCCGATGGCCGGCACCGCGCTGGCCAAGAACAGCGACCCAGAAGCAACGCCGCCCCAGCCCACCCACGGTTTCCACAGTGGTGAGGTGCGCATGGCGAGCCCCACCAGCACGGCCCACACCCCGTTGAATATCGTGGCCAGGTACAGGCCAAAGCCGTCTCCCAAGACGGCGTGAAAGCCTTCGTAAGCGGCGACGAGGGCGGCGCGTTCATGCGCGCCGGCGACGGTGTACCGGGCCGCCAGGCGCGGCACCATGAACACCCATTGCGCGAGATCCAGCATCTGGGCCAGCGCCCCCAGCACGCCGAATGTGGTCGCGATCGGCAAATAGGGCGCCGGCCTGACAGCGGTGGCCAGCAGCGGGTGCAGTCCCGCCGCCAGGGCCGCGAAAAGCACTGACGCCCCCAGCGTCCCCGCCCACAGCACCACGGCGGCGCGGCCACTGCCGGTCACGATGGCGAACACTTCGTCGGCCGGGCGGCCCAGGATCGCGGGATAGTCACTGGTCTTCTGCAGCCCCGAGAAGCAAATGACGAACAGCCCAGGGACGGCGAGGGCCAGCAGCCCGACCAGGATCCGGTACGGGCGGCCGCTCACTGGAGGGCCGCCTGGTCGGCGCGCGCGGTCAGCCCACGAAGGCTCCGCTCGGCGCGGCGCTCGAATGTGACGGCTCCTTGCGCGCGCGCGACCGCCACCGCTTCCCGGAAGGCCTCATCCGCGCCCGAGCGCTCGCCCGGTCCGCCCGCCAGCAACGCCTCCCCCTGCAACCGATGCAGCTCCGCCATGTAGAAGAGCTCGCCGCTCGACTGCGCGAACGCGAAGGCGCGCGCCAGCACCTCCCTCGCCTCCGCGCAACGGCCGGCCCGCAGCTCGGCAGACGCCAGCGCGCCCTCGAAGTAGGTGAACGCCGCGCGCGTACCGATCATCCCCAGGGCCGACAGGCCTGCGCGGATGTGCTCGGCGCCTTCGAGGGCCATCCCGCGGCCTTGCATCGCCCAGCCCAGATTGATCCGGCCCTGCGCCGCCCAGTGGGGCATGCCCTGTTGCTCGGCCAGCGCCATGACCCGCCGCGCGTGCAACTCGGCCGCTTCGAAGTCCCCGGTGACGGCACGGAAAGACGCGAGGACGCACTCGACGAAGCCCTCGGTGCCCTGATGACCGATGCGTTCACAAAAGTCGACTGCCTGCCGCGCGCTGCGCTCGGCCGCCGCCTCGTCGCCCAGGTGGGCATACACCCAGGTCAAGAACGCGGCGCACATGGCCCCCGCGTCCTGACCGAAGAGATTGGCCAGCGCCTTGTGTTTGGGCATCTCGTAGAGCGCCAGGCCCTTCAGGAATTGGTCCCGTGCCTCGACGAGGTGCCCGCGCATCAACAACGCGGCCGCGTAAGCGGTGTGCCCGGCCAGCCGAATGCCGCTGTCGGCGACCCGCTCGCCCAGCTCCAGCAGGCGCGTCCCCATCTCCTCGGCCTTGGCGTAGTTGGCGCTCACCTCGTAGAACGTCCACAGGCCCCAGTAGGCAGGGAAAAGCTGCACCGCCGCCTCCTCGCCGACCTGGTGGCACAGCTCGAAGACGCGCTGATAATGGGCCTCGACCTCCGGGGCCGCGAAGCCGCGGGTCAGCATCAGCGGCACTCCCAGCACCAGGCGCACGTCCAACTCGACGCTGGCAGCCTCGGCGGCCCCGAGCTGCTCCCGCGCCACGGCGAGACCGCGCTCGAGGTGATGGATGGACTCCACCAGGGCAAACGTCCCCAAGGCGCGCTGTCCGGCCAGCACCCAGTTTCGCGCCGCTTCCCGCGGATGACCGGCTTCGGCGAAGTGATGGGCCAGCACCTCTGGTGGCGTCCCTGTCTTGGGGCCGAGCTGCTGGCACAAACGCTCGTGGTACAGGCGGCGCGTCTTCCGCGTCAACGACCCGTACGCCGCTTCCTGGACCAGGGCGTGTTTGAAGGTGTACTGCGAGAACGGTGGGGCGCCCCGGCCATAGATGACCTCGGCGGCCAGCAGACTGTCGAGGTCGCGCTGCAGCTCGGCGTCGCTGGCGCCCGACAGCTCGGCCAGCTGGGCAAACGAGAACTGGCGTCCGATCGTGGCCGCCAGCTGGGCCACGACCTTGGCAGGGCCCAAACGATCGAGGCGCGCCATCAACGAATCGTGCAAGGTGGTGGGGACGGCCAGCGCCGGCGCGCCGTCGAGACCACCGGCCGCCTGACCAGGCAGCTGTCCCGATTCGATGACCATCTTGGTCAGCTCTTCGACGAACAAAGGGTTTCCGTCCGAGCGCTCGACGATGTGGGCCATGACGTCCGCCAGCAACGCCCGATCGCCGGCCAGCGCAGACACCATGCGCTCCGCCTCGTCGCGCGGGAGCCGGCGCAAGGCGATCTCCGCGTCCACGCTCCAGGACGGCCGGAACTCGGGCCTCGCCGTCAACAGCAAGAAGATCCGCGCGCGCGCGATCCGCTCGGTCAGCACCGCGATGAAATCGACGGTCGACTGATCGACCCAGTGCATGTCCTCGAGCATCAGCACCACGGGCTTGTCCTCGGCGCTCTTGAGGAGGATGGACAGCAACAGTTCCAAAGTGCGGCCCCGGCGAATCTGCGGCGACAGTCCCGCCAAGGCCGGCGGAGCGGCGACTTCGACGCCGAGGAGCCCGGCGCAGAGCGAGACCCCGACGGAGCTGGCCAGGCCCAGGCGTCCCAGCATCGCCTCGAGCGCAACGCGGGATGCTGCGGGGTCGCTGTCCTCTGGAATCTCGGCCAGCTGGGCCAGCACCTCCGCCATCGGCCGCAGAGCGCTGTCCGCGTGATAGGGGGAACAGCGTCCCTCGAGCCACCGGTGGGGCTCGTCCTTCAAGGTGTCGCGGAAGCCGTCCACCAGACGCGACTTGCCTATCCCGGCATCGCCCGAGACCAGGACCAGTCGTCCTCGGCCCGTGCGGGTCTCCGCCCAGCGCCCGGTCAACAGGCCCATCTCCAGCGCGCGCCCCACCAGCGAGGACTGGTTGGCGAGCGGCGTTAGGTTGACCCGAGTGGTGATGCGCGGAAGGTGGCGCATGCGGAACAGCTCCATCGGCTCGACCCCGGGCTTGACGGTGCGCAGCCCTAACGAGTCGCACTGGTACGCCCCACGCACCAGGCGCACGGTCGCCGCGCTCGCGACCACCGTGCCGGGCGCGGCCGCCGCCTGGATGGCGGCCGCCACGTTGGGGGTGCTGCCCATGGCCAGCTGCCCCGGGTCGTCCGCCCCCCCGACGGGCCCGACCACCGTAGCCCCTGTGTGGATGCCGACCCGAACCGCCAGTTTCACCCCCCTTTCCCGTTCGAAGCGCTCGCTCAGCGCAGCCATCGCCTCGACAATGCCCAGGCCCGCCAGGATCGAACGTTGGGCGTCGTCCTCATGGGCCACCGGATAACCGAAGTAGATCAGCACACCGTCGCCCAGGAACTGGGCGACGTGCCCCGAGAAACGGGTGACAACCGCCTGCGCGGCCTCATGGTACGCCCCCAGCAACTCCCGGAAATCCTCGGCATCCAGCTGCTTCGACAGCTGGGTCGAGCCGACCAGATCGGAGAACAGCACCGTCAGCTGGCGGCGCTCGGCATCAGGTGCCGGTGCCGCAACCGGAATCGATGACGAGCGGGAAGGTTCCCGCGGCGCTGGGGCCTCGGCGCCCATGCGGCGCCCGCACTGGCTGCAGAACTTGGCGCGCGCGGCGAGGCTGGCGCCACAGTCCGGACACTTCCGCTCGAGCGCCGACCCGCACTCCATGCAGAACTTTGCTTCCGGCGAAACCTCCTCGTTGCAGGAAGGACAGTTCAAACCGCTCCTCGCCTTCCCGCTATCCGAGCGCCCCCGCCGGCACGCGACCGGCGCGGATCGACGTCTCCTGCTCGGGCGAGAACGGCGCACCAAAGAGGGCGCGGTCCTGCTGGCGCGAGCGGAAATAGACGAAGATGAAGCGCATCCGGTTCTCCATGCGACACCAATTGCGCGCGGCCGTGCCGGCCATCGAGCCGGGGGCGACGCCCAACATTCCCAGCAGCCCCTGCACCAGCCTCGTGAGCGCTCCTCCCAGGCCGAACCCGCTGCCGGACGCGCGGTAGGCCTTGTACTGCTTGAGCACCCGCACCAATTCGGGCAGCTCTGGCCGGGCCAGCTCGCGAGGAAACAACGCTGCCCCCGGCGCCGAGGGGACATCACGACCCAGGCGAAGCGTGCCGTTCGGCAAGGGCATCGTCATCAGTTGCTCGGTCGAGAAGCGCTGCCAGGCGCGCTCCACCCCGTCCGCGAACGGCGCCACCGCGCGTTTCGCCACCACGCGCCACGTCCCCAACTGCTCCCGCGCCAGCCGTTCGGCGAATGATTCCTCCGCGCGCCCGGCGAGCAACTGCGCGATGGGGGCGACCGCGGACCTTTCTATGTAAGTCTGCAGTCGCGTCTGTTCGTGCAGCCCCCCGAGGGCGTTCGCGAACAGGATCAACTCGGCTTTGCGGCGCGGATCGGGCTCGAAGAGGGCGTCGTGGTAGCAGGTCATCGATTGGCGCAGCAGCCGCTGGCCGCCCCGCTGAGAGGCGACCAGTTGAGTGCGCCCGCCTTCGCTCCGGCGTTCGACCTTGTCCGGGAAGGTCGGTCCGTCGCTGATCTCGGCCAAAAGAGACTGGAGGCGCTCGCGATCGGGCGCCTTCACGCCCGAAAAGGCCCGCACGAACTTGGAGAAGACCAGCCCGAGCTCTGCGAAGACGATCTTGTTGCCCAGGGTGATGTAGTCGGTGACGTCGCTGAGGATCGCCTCGATGGCCTCGAGCAGGCTGGCCGGGCGCGTCCCGGCCCCGAGACCCGCCAGCGCCTGATCGGCCTTTTGCGCTCTGCTCGTCAACCGCCGGGTCGATTGCAGGACGCTCAGGAAGGCGCGTGGCACCTCTTCCTTACGAATGAACCGACCGGCCGTGCGCGACGCCCAGCACGCGTAGGTGCACCAGTTGAGATTCTCGCGCCCGAGCAGGTTCGCCAGGTCGTTCGACAGGTCCGCGTACGTCTGGGTGATCAGGAGGTTGCGGAGGATCGGTTGGTCCTCCATGGCGACGATGCGCTCGACCTCCGCAGGCGACGTGTGGTCCCCGGCCATCTTGGCGGGCGCACTTATGTCATAGCTTAGTAGCAACCCGCAAGGGAATCTGCTCGTCGGAGCAGCCCCCGGAGCGGTATTGGTCGAGGTGCCGACCACGCCTTGGTCAAGGTTGCATTTCGAACTGGTATTGCTTGATCCCGGTTGGCCGCCCCACTACCATCAGCGCAATCGCTGTTTGCTCGCAGCGATCACGACGAGCCGTTGTTTCGTTTGTGTTTCTTCATGAGAGCCGCGAACTAGGAGACCCGATTCCTTTGACTGACATCGGCCAGTTCGTCGCCCCGAACGAGTGCCGGCGCCTCGAGGTACTGCCCGGCCGTCACTGTCGCGAAGAAGACGGCTGAGGATGATCCTGGCGCGGGTGTTCGGCGCGGCGGTGGACCGTGAGGAAGTGGCGGACTCGCGCATCGACGAGGCTTTGCACGGGCTTTGGGCCAGGGGCCGCGCGCGCTGGCCGCGCTTGGACCTGAGTCAATCCGCGTGGGCGCGACATCTTGGCGAGCGCGTCCAGCCACGCCAGGGGGCGGATGTCCTTTCTTCGCTGCTGAGTTTGCACGCGGAGGACTTCTACCTGGCATGCGGGTGCGCGCTGGAAGTCACCGAAGCCATGGTCGCTTTCGACCAAGCGTACCTGTCGCAGCTTCCCGTTCTTCTTTCCCAGTTGCGCCTTTCATCGTCGTCTGTCGAAGAAGTGGGTCAGGTGTTGCGCGAACGGCTGTTGGTCGGACACGGCGACACCCCCCCGAAGATCGCCGCCTATGCCGGGGAAGGCCCCCTGCTTGCGTGGCTGCGCACCGTCGCGATCCGGACGGCCCTCAATCTGCTCGATTCCCGTGACTACCAGGTGGCCCGCGATGGCCAGGCGGCCGACGAGCTGCCGGCAGGCCCCACCCCCGAAGAAGAACTGATAGGGCGGCAGCAGCGCGAGGAGCTCTTCGGCATCTTGCAGCAGGCCTTCCGTGTCCTGCCGCCGCTGCAGCGCCGGGCGTTGCGGCTGCATTTCGCCGAAGCGCTGACCGGCGACGAAATCGCCGCCCGTCTGGGTGTCCATCGGGCGACGGTGGTCCGCTGGTTGTCGACCGCGCGGCGGGCGCTGCTCCAAGAGACCGAGCGCCTGTTTCGCACGCGGCTCGACCTGAGCGCCGGCGAGGTCGAGAGCCTGGTGGCCGAAACCCGCAGTCAGCTCGACGTCAGCCTGAGCGTGCTGCTCCGAACGGTGCCTCTCGAGGGAAGGTCGCATGAATGACGGTCTGTCGAGCTTCATCGCGGCATTGAGCCGTGAAGAGCGCGAACACTTGCTGGCGACACTCACCGGGACAGGCGATGGACCTGCCACCGAACCGGCCGTCCCCAGCGGGCATCCGGCTCCGGCTCCGGCTCCGGCTCCAGGGCGGAAGCGCTTCCCCGTCCTCGATCGGGTCGGCGCGGGCGGTATGGGGTGCGTCTACCGAGTTCATGATCGCCTCTTGCTGCGCGAGTCGGCGATGAAGGTCCTGGCGCCAGAGCTGGCCACGCAGCCGAAATACGTCGGGCGCTTCCTCGGCGAGGTCCAGATCCAGGCGCAGCTCGAACACCCCGGTATCGTCCCGGTGCACGAAGTGACCCTCGACGACCCCGGAGGATGCTACTTCGTCATGCGGCTGGTGAGCGGCACCTCAATGGGCGCGTGGATCCGACGGATGACGACCGCCGGAACCTTCAGCGAAGAGAGCCAGGAGCTCTTGTCGGCGTTCGTGAAGGTGTGCGACACCTTGGCGTACGCTCACAGCCGAGGTGTCGTGCACGGCGACGTCACCTCGGAGAATATCGTCGTCGGCCCTTTTGGCGCCGTCTATCTGATGGATTGGGGCCTGGCCCGCCTGGTCAGGAGCGGCGCTGGCTCGGTGACGATCTCGGCCGCGGCCAAGAACGCGGTGTCCGACGGTGAAATGGCCGGCACTCCCGCCTTCATGGCGCCCGAGCAAGCCAGCGGTCACCCCGATCTCATCGATGAACGAACGGACGTGTTCGGTCTTGGGGCGGTCCTGCACCTGATCCTCACCGGCCAGTCCCCGAACGCGGGCCGGTCGGTCGAGGAGGTGGTCCAACGCTCCAGAGCCGGCCTGTCTCCGGTATCCCGTCCCTTGGCCCTGACGAACCCGGATGGCCTGCCGGTGCCGAGCGGCCTTTGTGGTGTCGTCGCCCGGGCCCTGGCGGCCGACCCGAACGAACGCCACCAGGGGGTCCTCGAGCTGAAGCGGGATGTCGAACGGTTCTTGCGGGGCGGGTTGGCCTGGCCGCTCCGGCGGCTTGCCGCAGGGACCTGCATCGTGAGCGAGGGAGAGCCGGGAGAGGCGGCGTTCGTGGTCGTTCAAGGTACCTGCGTCGTGTACAAGCAGGTCCGCGGCGAGCGCAGGGAGTTGCGGCGGCTCGAGCCCGGCGGGGTGTTCGGAGAAGCGGCCATCTTCTCCCCCGGCCCTCGAACCGCGAGCGTCGACGCCGTCACAGACGTCGTGCTGGGCGTGGTGACCCGGGAGATCATCGAGGCGGGGCTGGGGCTCGACAGCGCACTCGGCGTGTTCGTCACCGCGCTGGGCGAACGTTTTCGTGATCTCGATGCGCGCTCGACCGCAGGCGACGCGGCCCGCGACCGATAGCGCATTTTCCGTGCGCCAATCTCCGGCCTGCTCCTGTCAAGGGGGTGAGGGGCAGAAGAAAGGCCACTCGGTCCGGAAAAGGAGTCCCGCCATGAAGATGATCGAAGCCACCATCGATCCCGCCGCCGTCAATGCCATCCGCGAACGCCTTCACTTGTTGGGGGTCCACCGCGTCACCGCCGTTCAAGCCGTGGATCTGAGTCCGCCCGACACGCAGCCGCAACATCGATTCCACTACAGAGGCTCATTGGTTGAAATCCCGGTGGCCATTTTGCAGCTGCGCGTCCTGGTCGAGGATGCCCGTGCCGATCAAACGGTCGCGGCCCTGCGATTGACCCGCACCAGGGGGCGTCCGCTGGGGGAGATCACGGTTTCGCCCGTCGAGGTTCGATCGACAGGCGGTGACATGAGGGGTCCTGACGAACTCCGCACGCCGGCAGAGGTAACGAGCAGAAAATTGGGACCGGAGCTGGCGGCGGGAGCGACGTAGGCCCGTCAGAAATACCCGTTCAAGGGCGGAGCTTTGCCGTTGACGTCGAATTCACCGATGGCGGTGGCCTTGGCGTGGGTCGGGTTGTTGGTGGAGGGTCTTCGTGTCTGATTGGGTCACCGTCGCGGTCACCCGGCGGCTCCTTGACATGGAGTTCCGTGGATAGGAGAGTCTTGCGGCGGAGAGGCGCTCGTGCCCGCCCCCACCATACTGCAATCGAAGCTCGAGAGCCGACGAGAGGAGGCCGAAGAGACCCTCCACCTCACGCTGATGGCGCCGAGCTTGTTCGAGACCTATGTCTTGCGGCCGGGCAGCTCGGTGCGGATCGGACGAGACGAGCAGGCGGAGGTGCGGATGACCGACGAGCTGGCCTCGCGGCTGCACGCGCGCTTGCACGTCGACACAACGAGCGGCTTGACGATCGAGGACCTCGGCAGCCAGAACGGCACCTTCGTTCGGGGGGCGCGGATCGAGCCGCGGCGGCCGGTCGGGCTCAACCTCGGCGAGACGTTCAACGTCGGGTACACGCACCTCATGGTGCAACGGCGGCGCCAGCTCCCTCAAAGCCGCCGCTTCCACGGGCATGGCGTGTTCGAGGAGAAGCTCGAGGACGCCTGCGAGCGCGCCTCTCGGACCGGAACGCCTCACGCCGTCGTGCGGGTGCAGGTCGCCGGCGAGACGACGCCGGGTCAGGGCGTGGAGGCCATGACCGGGGCATTTCGTCCCGGTGACTTCATCGCCCAGTACGCTCCTGGAGATTACGAGCTGCTGCTCCTCGACACCGACCCGGCCCGGGCACGGGAGATCGCGGAGGAGGCGCAACGACGGATGCGAGCGAGCGGTTTCGAGGCGCGGGCCGTGGTGGCGACGTATCCGGCCGACGGCCGCACCGCGTGGGCGCTCATCGGGCATACGACCGCGCTCTTACGTGGCGACGGGGCGGGCGGTGCCCGCGATCCGGTGCTGAAAGCCGAGAGCATGCGCCAGCTCTACCGGCTCGCCGATCGGGCGGCGAACGGGCACGCCGCAGCTGGGCTCATCAACATCTTGATCTTGGGCGAGACCGGCACCGGGAAGGAGATCCTGGCCGACTGGATTCATCGCCATTCGCCCCGCGCCAGGGGCCCCTTCATCTGCATCAACTGCGCGGCGCTCACGGACTCGCTGCTCGAAAGCGAGCTGTTCGGTTACGAGAAGGGAGCCTTCACCGGGGCGACGCAGAGCAAGCCCGGGCTGCTCGAGGCGGCGGCCGGCGGCTCGGTTTTCCTCGACGAGGTGGGCGAGATGCCGCTGCCGCTGCAAACCAAGCTGCTGCGCGCCCTCGAGAACCGGCAGGTGACCCGGGTGGGGGCGCTCTCGCCGCGCCCGATCGACGCGCGGTTCATCGCCGCGACCAACCGCGACCTCGAGGCGGAGGTCGCGGCACAACGCTTCCGCCAAGATCTCTATTTCCGCCTCAACGGGATCAGCCTGACGCTGCCCCCCTTGCGCGAGCGCACCGACGAGATCGAGCCCCTCGCCCGTCGGTTCTTGGCGGAGGCGTCCGGGGCTGGGAAGCGCCGCCCGCCCCATTTGACCGCCGAGGCCCTCGACATCCTGGGACGCTACGCGTGGCCGGGGAACATCCGCGAGCTGCGAAACACCATCGAGCGTGCGCTCGTCCTGGCCGAAGGGAACGAGATTGCTCCCGAGCACCTGCCCGTCGAGAAGCTGCGCGCGGCGCGGGCTGCGGCGACCGCCCCGGCCGTGTCCACGCCGGAACAATTCGCGGCTCGGAGCCCGAGTGACTCCGGGAGCGCTCCCGGCGGCCCGGGCAGCGGTCTGTCGCCGGAGGCAGAGGCAGAGCGGCGACGCATCGTGGAGACGCTCGCCGCGGCCGGAGGCAACCAGTCTCGGACGGCAGAGGCGCTTGGCATGTCCCGTGGGACGCTGATCGAACGCCTCAAGCGCTACGGCATTCGACGTCCCCATGCCCCCCGGACGTAGGCACCGGCCCGTGGACGACGGCAAGAGCGCTCAGCCCGTGAGCCGCGACCCGAAGCCCTCGGCCCCGACCGCGGCGGACCGCCGCCCGGTGGTTGGGCCGTCCGCCGAACGCGACGGCGCCGCTCTCGCCGCGCGCGCCATCGGAGTGCCGCTCTCGGCGACCGCCGGATCCCCCCCGACGTTCATCTTCGAAGGAGAGCTCGGCGAAGGCGGCTTCGGCGTGGTCCGGCGCGCCCTCGATCTCAAGCTGCGGCGACAGGTGGCTGTCAAGACGCTCGCGCCTCGATTCTCCGGCCAGGAACAGGAGGTCGAGCGGTTCGTGCGGGAAGCGCAGCTCACGGCGCGGCTGGAACACCCCAACGTCGTTCCCATTCACGATCTCTGCATCGGTCCGGACGGCGGGGTGGCGTTCACGATGCGGCTCATCGAGGGCCGCACGCTAGGAGAGCAGATTCGCGAGAGCGGCAGTGAAGGCACAGAGACCGATCGGCTGTACGACATGCTCCAGTCGTTCCTCAAGGTCTGCGATGCCGTCGCCTTCGCGCACAGCCGCGAGGTCATCCACTGCGACATCAAGCCCGACAACATCATGGTCGGGACCTTCGGCGAGGTCTATCTGATGGACTGGGGCGTGTCGGCGTTCTCGCAGAACGCCCGCTACGAGGTCGGGATGCCGGAGGCCCCCGGGCAGCAACTGGCGGTGCGGGGAACGCCCGAATACATGGCGCCCGAGCAGGCGGCCGGCCGCGGCGACGAAATCGACATCAGAACGGACGTCTTCAGCCTGGGCGCGGTCCTGTACGAGATCCTCACGCGCAAGGCGCCGTTCCAGGCCGAGACCATCGAGGCGTCGCTCGACCGAGCGCGCGCCTGCGCGTTCACGCCGCCGATGTCCGTTCCGGGAGCGGTCATCGCTCCCGGCATCGTCGCGATCGCCATGAAGGCGATGGCTGCGCATCCTCAGGACCGCCATGGTTCAGTGCTGGAGCTGCGCAAGGACGTTGACCGAGCCCTGCGGGGGGACTGGAACTTGCCGAACCGACACTTCCCGGCGGGCGCTACTATCATCGAAGAAGGCGACTGGGGAGACGTCGCGTACATCATCACCAGTGGACGTTGCGTGGTTTCGCGGCGCGCGGATGGCGACGACTCGATCCGCCGCAGACTCGGTCCGGGCGACGTCTTCGGCGAGATGGCGATCCTGAGCCGGGCTCGTCGCTCCGCGACGGTGCGCGCGCTCGACGACGTGACCGCGAAGATCGTCACCCGGGAGTTGCTCGACCAGCAGCTCGGGGTCGGGACCTGGCTCGGCAGACTGGTCGGTAGCCTCGCGGATCGGTTCCGGGAGCTCGAAAACGGTGCGCCAGGGCCCCCCACCGGGAGCAAGTAGAACCGCCGAGGGAGGTTGGTTCGACTTCGGCTCGTGCGGCCACAACGTCATCCGGGCGCTCATCGCCCATTGGGTCGACGATCTCTTCGCAAACAACAGGCGCCGTCGCATTAGCGGCGCGCCAGCATCGTCTCGGCGGGGGCGCTCGTCTGGGTCTTCCAGAGCAGCTCGATGTCGCGGGCGCCCGTGCTCGCCACGCAGCCGATCTGGCCGGCGCCGATCGAGAACCTCTCGACCTTGTCGGCGGTCAGCGTCGACCCGAACGACGCCTGTACGCCCCTCTCACAGTCGCGATCGGTGCCTGTCACGGCATGCACGACGTAGAACCGGGCGCCCGAGAACTCGGAGTAGGCGGCGATGGCCACCGGGCCCACGACGACGGCCTTCGCTGCCGAAGCGGACACCTCCACCTGGCCCCGGCGGGGAGCGGCGTGAGCGGCGGCGGCGAATCCGAACGAGAGCGAGAGAGCGAGAGCGAGAGTCTTGACGGTCTTCATTGCGTGGCCTCCTGACCGGTCCCTCAAGCAGGTCGCGTGCCAGCGAATGAACCCAATGATTCAATACACTTAGACCCAGGTCCCCGCCGTGTCTGAACAGACTGCTCGATCAGGTCGCGAGCGCTGTTCGGAACGGTTGGACAATCTGCTCAAATGCGGCTGCCATCGCTGCGGCAGCCGATGTTCGCCGGACCGGCAACACTGCCACGCACCTGCTCGTGTCCGCCCGGGTGAAGGGCGCTCAGGTTCTGATGCGGAGAGCTCGGGTGTCAGCCAAGCGTGCGGCCTTGCGCCTGTTCGAGGATCTGCCGGGCGTGGTCATAGCCCTGGCGAAGGACCTCGTCGAATCGCCTCCACTCCAGCATACCGACCCGGTCGAGCGGGGGGTTGAAGTAAAGATCGGTGCGGTCGCGCGCCTGCTGCCGGCGCGACATGCTGTAGAGCACCGTCGAGTTGACCAGCAGGACGGGCAGGCTGGGCAGGCGATAGCGCCGTGACTTGCGAGGGCGGAATCGATCGACGAGCAGGGCCCAGCCGCTGGGGATCTCTTCGATCTCCAGGCGGCGTGCCTTGATCGTGCTGAGGTCGACGCCGATGACGGTCGCCACGCCGCGCATCGCCCGCATGATGTCGACGGGGAAGTTGTTGAAGATGCCGCCGTCGGTCAGCAGATCGCCGTCCAAGATCACGGGTGGCAGCGCCCCCGGGATTGCCGTGCTGGCGAGGACCGCCCGAGCCAGGTCGCCCTCCCGTAGGACCATTTCTTTCGCTTTCGAGAAATTGGAGGCAACGCAGAAGAATCCCTTCCACAGGTCCTCGATCCCCGCGTTTGCGCCGACGCATTCGTTCACCGCGCGTTTGACGACGGCCCGGAGCCGGCGACCGCTGATGAGCGACATGAACGGCAGGATCGAGAAGTCACCGGTGGGGTTCTTCGCGAACGCGGCGCGGGCAGTCGCGGCGAGGCCCGCCCAAGGCCGGCCGGTCGCGATCAACGCGGCCATGACCGCGCCGATGCTCGTGCCGCCGACGTAGTCGATCTCGATCCCCTGCTCCTCCAAGGCACGGTACACGCCCAGGTGAGCGAATCCGCGCGCGCCACCGCCGGCGAGGACCAGGCCGACCGCGTGGCGCGACTGGATGCGCCCGAGGCGCGCCATGTCAGCGGCCACGCCCTTCCGGACGTGAACGTGATCGCTGACGGGCCGCCGGGCCAGCCAGCGCGCGGTCCCGCTGGCATGCTCCGCACCGGCGGGGTGGAGCAGCACCAGGATCTCGACCGTCTCGGCGTGCCGCCGGACCCCTGCGGCCAGGAAACGCCGTTCCGTCGGGTGCAGGTCCGGCTGCGCCTGCGCGTCGGCGAGCAGCAGGATCTCGTCGGCGTGCCGCGTGCAACAGTCCGTCCATGCGGTCGGCTCGCCGTCGCCCACCAGGAGCACGTAATCGTGCGTGTCCTCGATCTGGTCGAGGAGCATTGCGATCCTGCGCTGTGTTTGTTCGTCATCTGCATCGCCCGACGACCAGCTTTGGCCATGCAGGCGGAGCGCGGACCCGATGAGGCCGGCGTCCACTACGCTGACGCGGCCTTGTCGCTCGAGCTCGCGCGCCAGTGATTGGGCGAAGGCGGCGGTGTCGACCCCGGCGGTGATGGGCAGGACCGCCATGGTGACCGGACGGTCCTTGATCGTGCGCTTGCCCTCGGTGCGAAGCCGCTCGATGATCTGCCTGGTGAGCGCCAGCATCACCGTCGGGGTCTGCGCCTGAAGCCGGGCGAAGTCTTCCTTCCCAATGCTCACGAGCACGGAGTCCCGAATCGCGACCACCGTCGCCGATCGCGGCGCATCGGTGAGCAGGCTCATCTCCCCGATGATCTCGCCGCGCGACAGCTCGCGAACGATGCGCTGTTGCCCCTCGTCCGCGATGTAGACGCGCAAGCGCCCGCTCACGAGCAGGTACAGCGAGTCGCCCGGCTCGCCCTGCCGCATCAGCACCTCGCCGCCGGCGAGGTGGCTCCAGCGCATGCACCGGCGCACCAACTCGATGGCGGCGTCGTCGAGGATACCGAGGGATCGGAGGTGCTGCACCAGCAGGTCGTCCTGGTGCGGTGGGGGTGGGGCAAAATCCTGCATCGCGGTGGGGGACTATAGCGGGCGCAGATCGACGACTGAATCCGCCTGCGCGTGAGAGTAGCGAATCGCGCCCGCGAACGGCAATGAGGTTGTGGCCGCACGGACCGAAGGCGAAATGTGTGCGCCGCCGCTGATTTTGTTTCCGACACGGTCTCGCGCGGGCAAGAGCCTCAGCCTTCGAGCAAGGCGGTGACCTCCGCCGTCAACAGCGCGACCATCTCGGCCACGTGGCGCAGAAGGTTGCCGAGCAATACGGCGCGGGTGGCCGGGTCGGAGCGCTCCAGCGCCTCGAGCTCGCTCTTCGGAAGCGCGTAGCAGGTGACGGCGCTGTCGGCGCGTACGTCGGCGCTGCGGGCGGTACCCCGGACCACCGCCAGCTCGCCGAAAAACATCCCCGGCGACAGCGTGGCGATGCGCTTGGCCTGGCCCCCCGCCAGCTCGATGACCACGCTGACCTCGCCCTCCGTCAGCAGGTAGATCTCGTCGGCCGGCTCACCCGCGTGGACGATCACGTCGCCGCGCCGGAACCGGGCCGGCGCCAGGCGCTTCTGCAGCGCCGCGACGGCCCCCGGACCAAGGCCCCGGAACAGGTCGTGCTCCGCCAGCGTCACGGCAAGGGCCCCCGCGTCGCCTGGAAGGTGCCGGGCCAGCAGCGCGTTCTCGCACGACTCCAGCGCCGAATCCAGATCCACGAACGTGCGACGGGGGTCCGGTGCGCCTGCGTTGCCCGCCGGGGCCGCCGCCGCCAGCTCGGCCAGCGCGCGATCGAAGCTGGCGTGGCGCTGCACCGACGAGAAGACGAGTCGCTTGCCCTGCGACTCCCAGCTCTCCGTCAGGCGCAGCAATAGATCGGCCGACGTCGCGTCGATCCGGCCGACCCGTTTCAGGTCGACCACCGCCGCGTCGGTGAGGGCCGCGGCGGAGGCGATCTTCCGCACCGCCAGCTCGGTGGCGCCGAACATCAGGTCGCCTTGCAGCTCGTAGATCTTCACGCGGCCGCCCAGCTCCTGCAGCAGGCGGCGCGCGCGCTCGCGCCGGACGCGCTTCGAGCGCAGCTTGACCAGGTCGAAGGTCCCATGCATGACGGCGCGGGCGGCGCGCGGCACGCGCAGGCAGTGCAGGTTCAGCTCCGTCGACAGGTCCTTGCAGACGCGGATGCCACGCACGCTGTTCCCGTGAGCGTCCAGGCGGGGAGAGAACACCGCGATGCCCAGCTGCCCCGGTAACACCGCCAGCACGCCGCCAGCGACGCCGCTCTTGGCAGGCAGCCCCACCCAGTACAACCACTCGCCCGCGAAGTCGTACATCCCGCAGCTCATCATCACGCTCATGACGGGGTCGACCAGCTCGCGCTCGATGGCCCGCTCGCCCGTCACCGGGTTCACGCCCTCGTTGGCCAGCGTCGCCGCCATCACCGCCAGATCGCGGCAGGTGACCTCGATCGAGCACTGCTGGAAATAGGCGTCCAGCGCGGTGGTCGGATCCTCGGTCAGGATGTCGAAGTTCCGCAGCATGTGACCGATGGCCCGGTTGCGGTGCCCGGTCTCGCGCTCGGACAGGTAGACGGCGCGATCGATCTGCAGTGGCCGGCCGGCGTAGGTCGAGAACACGTCGAGCATCCGCTGCACCTTCTGCTCGGCGGTGTCGCCGCGGACCAGCGACGTGGTGGCGATGGCCCCCGCGTTAATCATCGGGTTCAGCGGACAGCCCGTGCCCGGCGCCAGGCTGATCGAGTTGAACGCCTCCCCGGTCGGCTCGACGCCGATCTTCTCGAGCACGCGCGGGCGCCCGCGATCCTCCAGCGCCAGCCCGTACGCGAACGGCTTCGAGATCGACTGGATGGTGAAGGGTTGCCGCGCGTCGCCGACCTCGTAGACGTGGCCGTCCGGGGTGGCGATGCTGATCCCGAACCAGCGCGGGTCGGCCTTGGCCAGCTCGGGGATGTAGGTGGCGACCTGCCCCTCGTCCAGCCCAGCGTATCGATCGTACAGCCGGGCCAGGTACCGCTCGATGGGCGATGACGGCGGCATCTCGGTGGGGGGCTGTTCCAAGAAAACGGGCTCCGTTCGCGGGCCGCGCGATAGTACTTCGCCTCAATCGCAAAACGTCCGTGTTTCGCGGCGGGGGGGCAACCTTTTTCAGGCCGGAAACAGGGCGCTTTCGCGGCGGAAACATGGGCGGGGCCGGGTGGCATCGCCTTCGCGATCAGGCCTGGCTTGCCGAGGTGGGGCAAGGTCATGGGTCGTCTTGAGCAAGGACGACCGAATCCGGCGCAATCCCATCGAGCGCGAGGCCCTCCTGACCGCCGGAGTTGATCCGCGACGACAGGCTCCTTAAGCTCGCGCCGACGGCCCCGCCGGTCGGGCGCGTTGGATCGGTGTGCTGCAACGACCGCATCACGAATGACCGCGACTTGCAACGAAACCGACCAGGAGGAACCAGCGATGAGCCCGCTACTATCGACCGAGAAACCCTACGACGCAAAACGGCCCAGGCGCGGCCGGCGAAGGCCCGAGCCGCTGGCGGCGCTCTCCATGGTGGTGGTGGTGGCGTTGGCGCTCGCGGCGGGCGCGCCGCGACCAGCGTCCGCAAACACGGCCGCCAACCTCTATTTCCATGGTGGTCCCATGTACAACATGACCGTCAACGTGCTGTTCTGGGGGACGGGGACCACGGGCACGGGCCCCCTGAACACCCTTCCAAACGCGGCGGCCAATGCGCTCATCCAACGACTCACCGATCTCAGCGCGTTCCTGAATGGGTCGCCTGTCTTCAATATCCCAGGGTATCAGCCAACCATTCGCGCGTATGGAGCGTGGGGTATCATGAAAGGCGCGGTTACCTTCGACGCTTCCGCGGCTACCTTCCACGTGAACACGCTGGCCCAGCCGCCTTACAACTACATCAGCACCGATCTCGTGGTGCCGCGCATCGAGGCGGCGCAAGCGAACGGCCTGCTTCCACCCGAGGACCTGTCCGAGTTTACTGTCGTCGTGATCCCGGATGGATTCAAGGTGGTTGATCAGCAAGGCAACACCGAGGCGGCCTTCCATGGAGCCTCCGGCAGCCATCGCTTCGCCGTCGTCGCCTTGAGTAACCTCTATGGCCTCTCGCACGAGATCATGGAAGCCGCCACCGATCCGGTTTGGTATGACGGCTGGGCCACGGACGAGGGCTTCCTCGGCGCCACGCACTATGAAGGCGCCGATGGGGGCTGTGACAACTTCCCCGATTCGAGCGGGTTCGCCTCCTTCACCTCGGACATGGCATTTCAGCAGTACCCCGGCTTGGGCACTGATTCCTGTCAGATCGTGATCCCGGAGCAATATGCGCCCATCGCCGTCGCGCAATCGGGGTACGAAGCGCGGATCTACACGATCGGCGGCGACGGCGGTCTCCGGCGCACCTACGGGGCTCTCTCTTCGCATCCATTCCAGTCCGACCTCATAGGTTGGCCCGCGGCGGGCGTCTGGGCGGCGGGCAAGCCGTCCGTCATCACCTACGGGGGCGCCGATTTGGTATTCGTGCGGGGCACCGATAACCAGCTCTACCTGTGGGGGGAAGGCCCAAGTTGGGTGAACTTGGGCTCGCCAAACGCGAGGGGTTTCTACGGGAATCCGAGCGCCGTCGTCTGGGACTGGAACGGCAGCAGCACCATCAACATCTTCCTCCTGGGCGCCGATCTCCACCTCTGGAGCCTGGCTTTCACCGGCAGTTGGAACTGGGGCTGCGTTGACTGGTCCCACACCTACAACGCGCCGCCGGTCGCCATCTCACGCGCGTCGAACACGCTCGACGTCTTCCTGTCGAGCAACAACCTGCACCTATCTCGCTACTGGTTTGACGGCGCCAATTGGCAGGGACCACAAGGCATAGCGGGGGCGCTTCAGATTAATACCGGGCGCGGTCAAGCTTTCCGCACCGTCAACGTGGTTGCTCCCGCGGGGGTATCGACCTGGGGTTCGACCAACCTCGAGCTCTTTGTCAAAGGAGATCTCGGGCCGTCAGTGACGTCCATTGTTCACACCACGTTCAACGGCACGGCGTGGACTGCGTTGGACTCGCGGGGCGACATCGCCGTTGGAAATTCTGGGTCTATCGCCACTGTGTCGTGGGGGCCGAATCGGGTCGACGCTTTCGTCATCGATACCGGGAAACAAACGATGTACCACACGGCACGCGCGGGCTCGGTTTGGACCAGCGAGACCTTGGTTGCGCCGGTAGCAGGAGATTCGACCTCGGGCGCAACCGGCGATCCGGTCGCCACTTCGGGTTATAGCGGGAGCTTCGATGTGTACTACCGCGACGTCTCGGGAAACCTGCACCAGGGGCACTATGACGGCTGGGGCTGGTCGAATTGGGTCCTCGCGAACGAGGTCATCCACTGATCAAAGGAGCTCACGCGTAGTCGGGCAATAGCGCGGCGCCTGGGGGCCGCGCTCGCGTGGTTCGTGGCGGTTTGGGCTAGCCACGCCGTGGCGGACTCATCGCCCAGTACCAGGGGCGGAACGGCCAGCGGCCGCCGATGAAGCCGACGTGCCCTCCGGCTGCATCGGTGCGAACCGTCTACAAGCGTCGGAGATGCTCACATATTCTGACGGTGCTCCCGATTGAGGCCGGCGCGCGCGGCCTCGACAGCCGCTCGCCCGGCTCTGTCGCGCTTCCCTTGCCGGGGGTGCACCACGCGGCGTACGATTTCGCACATGCTCGGAGTGGTATTCGGTCTGCGCACGGGGGCAGCACAGGTCGCGGTGACGTGCGTGTTCTCCTGCCTGGCGTGCGGCCAAGGCAAGGGCGCCGGGCTCGGAGACGGCGCGGTGCCGGACGTGAACACCGACGTGTCTGGAGACGCGAGGTCTATCGACGGCACGGACGACATCGCCGACGCGGGTCTCGCCGCTGGCTGCGGCGGGACCGCGCAAGGCGGTGGGACCGCGCCGGATGGGCCGTTCACAGCATCCGGTGTCAACGCCCTCGTCCTGCAAAATTGTGCCGCCGTCCT
>Ga0105238_10001229_pt1 | contig 25762 bp, 20 predicted proteins | sample KBSC34metaG_FD_81526 | JGI IMG/M metagenome (GOLD analysis project Ga0105238, IMG submission 81526) | Corn rhizosphere microbial communities from Kellogg Biological Station, Michigan, USA - KBS C3-4 metaG | ecosystem: Host-associated > Plants > Roots > Rhizosphere > Soil | place: Michigan, USA...
ACGCTGTATCCCAATGCCTTTTTCTTTTGCCGGATCCCAAAGGCAGTGGACACTACCACTTCATTTAAGGTGCCGCTTTGTTGTAGCTGAACATCATAAGAGGTAGCGTCGGTCACCGGGACTTCCTGTTTTTGATAGCCCGTGGAGGATATCACCAGCACGGGAGATCCCCCTGAAACATGAATGCTGAAATGTCCGTTGCCGTCAGCCGTAACAAAAGTGGAAGTACCTTTCTGTTGAACGGTGGCCAGTGGGACGGCTTCACCTGAGGAGTTGACTACTTTGCCGGATATGACTCTTTTTTGGCTAAAGACAGCCAACGGCGCCCAGCATAACAGCAGCATAACGCAGCTTAGCCTGGTTAGTTTTCTCATAATAGGAATGTTTTTAATGTGACAGTTAGAAAAACTGAATTTAACTAAAAAAACCCGCCCATAAATGAGCGGGTCTTAAAAAGTGCCTTCACGATTAATTCACATGCAATATTTGCTGTTCATATCGGCTATCATCACGCAGCCGGATAACGAGCCGGTAGGCGCCCGTCCGAAGGTTCCCCAACGGCAAGGTGATCGTAGAACCAGAAAAGTTCTGCTGTATCCTTTCCCTTCCCGACGCATCATACAGTGTAATGACACCCTGAACGTCCGCTGGGCCCGAGACAGTCACATGATCCCCGGCAGGATTGGGGAAGACATTGAAATGAGGATGCCGCCTGACCCGTACGGTCCTTACTGCGCTTGTCAATATAGTACTATCGGTATAACGCAGTCGCACCCGGTAATGATTGGCGCCAACCACAGGTGCTGGATCGATAAAGCTATAGTCCGTGACCGTTTCACTATTGCCCGCTGCAGGGATACGTCCGATCCTTTCCCATCCCGTACTGTCGTTTGTTCTCCGTTGGACGATGAATGCACGGGTGTTATGCTCCGTAGAAGTCTGCCAGGTCAGCTGCACACTGGTGTCACCCCGTACCACCGCATTGAAATTGAGGATGGAATCGGGTAGCGCTGCAGTGGATTCATGAAACACCGCCTCGATCTCATAATTAAAGGTACCCGCCATCCTGATCGTATCACCCGAGACAATGCTGCTGGTGATCTGGGTATATCCATTCAGCGCCCGGCTGTCCCAATGCACACCGTCGGACGACCAGATGAGATAACCCTGTGCGCTATTAGGGTCGTCACTGGGACTAATAACCGTGCCGATAAAATGTCCCTTGTTATAGGTAAAATGCAGCCCTCCATAAGTAATAAAATCTCCATCTCCTACGACAGTGCCCGGAGGAAGACCGGCAATCACGGTCATATTGTTCAGTGTGATGCTGGTATCGGCCAGGTTGGGTGTACTGACGCAAAAAAATCCCGTCGGCTGACCAGGTCCATACCCTACTCCGAAAATATAATACTTCGCGCTGTCTGCCACATACAGGATATCATCATATGACTTGACATGAAAACCCGCCGGCCATTTATTGGTCAGCGCTAAAGTCGTGAAGTTGGTGCCGTCGGCAGACCCATGTATCTCACCCACACCCGGATAATAACCCGAGTTGTCGTTGTCGGTCAGAAAAAACTGGTTATTCGTATACCTGATATTATAGGTAAAGTGAATGGGATAGGGATCGTAAATATTATCCGGGTCGTAGGGCAGGGCAGAGCCATTCCAGTTAACAGCATCGGAAGAATGCCATACAAGGTTATTTTGCGGGAAGCCGTCGGCATACCAGGACACATAGGTGCCTCCTCCGTAAAGAAAATGATACTGAGCATTCATTGCCGGAAGACCAGGGACGTTCAGGGCGCCGGCATTCGCCCAGCTGACGCCATCCGTGGAAGTATAGGCATTGCCGCCTGCGATCGTATACCTTGCATTGGCACTGTCGTATACCACTTGCGGGATAACGCCGTAGGCTTGCCTGATCCCCCTGTGCGGTATCGTATCTACCAATGTCCAGTTGCGGAAGTCGCTGGATGTGTAGACAAAGGCATTGGCGTCGTTGGGGCTTACCTTGACGATATTGCTGCCGTTGGTGGCAATGCTGACCTGGTTAGCGCCGGGGAATAGGAAATCAGCGGTATCGCGAGAAACGGCAAAGCCGATCCCTCTAAACACAAAATACCGCTGCTGAACAAAGGCAGCATTGTATCCATCCGTGTTGATAGAAGTAGCTGAACCAAAGTTGACGCCGTCCGCCGACGAATACAATACATTATGGGCGTCAGGGTACTGGAAGAATTCCGACAATAGATACACGCGGCTGCTGTCGGCAAATACATCATAAAATGCATCCGTATGACCGGGCAGATCAGGCAGGGTAGACCAGGTGTGCGCATCCGTAGACACTTGCACCTGGCTGCCTGGTAAATAAAAATGACCTTTCGCATATCTGATATTGGGCGCCTGACTGACGGTGTCGATGGACCAGGGTCCTGCCAATCCATTTGCGCTCCGGACGAGTATCGTATGCTGGAAGTCCGGGGTGTAGCCGGCCAGCACCAGGTACCCATTCCCGGATACAACGCGGACAAATACCATCCCCCCATCTACACTCGCCAGGGTATCCCGGGCCCAGCTTATCCCATCCGTGGAACTATAAAGCGAAGCGCTGTCACCCACGGCATAAAAGGTACTGTCCCGGTATAGTATATCATGCAAAGCTGCATAAGTATTGGTTATGCTTTTTGTCCAACTGACCAGGTCCATAGAGGAATAGATCTTGCCGCTGTCCGCAACCACTACCCATCGCCCGCTCCCAAAGACAAAAGCCGGCGCTTGTCGGAGAGTGTCGGACGGTCCTGGTATTCGCTGCCAGTCGATGCAATTAGAAGACGTAAAGAAATGAAAAGGAGTCGCCGAGCAGGTGAGATAGACGCCATTCCCATAAGCGACCCTGTTAGCCCCGGTCAGCTCAGTTGGCTGCAGTCCCTGATAGATATTGAGCGCAGGAGTCTGGGCATCGACTTTAAAACAGGTAAAAAAAAGAAAGATCAACGGAATAAAAACAAAGACTCGCCCGTACACCGACTGGCGATAGCGTAGAAGTGTGACCATAAAAAGGTTGTTTAGATTAAAAAATAGATTTAATCCAGTTACGTCGGTCCTTAAATTTGCTTTGTTCTTGGCAGCTTTAACAGGAAGGAAAGAATTGGCATAACAAAGATAGGGGAATTCAACATTCCCCTATCCAAATGGTATAAATGACCGTCTATTTGATCATCTCTTAATCTTCTCTTCTTTTGAGGTCTTCCGTGCCGTTCTCTTCCACATTTTCCTTTACCTTTTGCACCGCTGAAGACACAGGTCCTTTCATATGCTCTTGTGGGTCAGTGGTTCCCAGCGTCTCCGGGTCCGGCTGCCTGGGAGCGCCCTCTTTCTCTTTTTGCTCCCGGCTCTTATTTGTTTTATCCTGCTCCATAAAATAGTTTAGAACAGCCGCAAAAAAACTATGCCACTCCGTCCTTTCAATTATTGAACCGGTAAATATGAGCAAACTCCTCCGCAAACTCAGTAAATCTTCTCTTCCCAAATACCTCATATTGATTCTGTTGATAATGCTTTTCCAGTATCCCTTCCCTGACGGCGATCCCTATGTCTACGATATAATGCTGGGCCGCCTCCCTGGAAAATCCGTTTTGCAGCAACCCTTCCAATAGCTGTTCATCTGAGAATTGCACCCATAGCAGCTCCGGCTTCCCTGCAGCCTTTCCCAATATCTCTGCTATCTCTTTCCCATTCAATATGTCACTGACAATATACAAGATGTTCCTTCCTGTAAAAGGTGTTCTAAACGCCTTTGCCGCAGCCTCGGCTATGTCAGCCGGATGGGACATCGGCAGGTTGACATCATCCGGGAAATTATTTCCAATAATACCCATATGCCTGATCATTCCCATAGCGCCATAAAAATTTGTATAAAAGCCGCCTGGCCGCAGATGCAGCACGTTTATGCCGCTCAGCTCATCCAGCCATGCTTCCAGGTTCTGGTACGCTGTCAGCGGCGGTTTACCCGCGAGTGCAGACCCCGTGCTGCTTAAATTTACAACGTGCTCCACACCTGTCTCTCTTATCGCCTCCGCGTAGTTCCTGCCAACGCTGATGGTAAACGTCTTGTAATCGGGTGTCTTGAAATCAGGCGGTATCATCAGGTAAACGGCATCGCTGCCCTCAAATGATCTTCTTACAAAGTCCGCATCTTCTACTGATCCGATCAACGGGATGGCATTCATCTTTTCTATCTCCATCGCCCTGTCCGCATGGGAGCTGATGACTTTTACTTCATGACCATCTGCTATCAATTTCTCCGTAAGGACCCGGCTGATATTCCCCAAAGCGCCTGTAACTGTGATTTTCATATTTAGGTATTTAAAATGATTGCACAAAACTAAAATAGTACTTACTTTTGTACAAGTACTTACCCTAAAGTATGTATCCCATGGCAGCGATAAAAGAAGCCTCCGTTATTCAGGAAAATAAAAGCCGGGCATTTGTCTCCTGTCCCGTGACGTTTGTAATGGAAAAGATCGGCGGATACTGGAAGCCGATCATCCTGTTCAACCTTTTGTCCGGTCCAAAGCGCTATAGCGAATTGAAAAGGTCGATCCCAACCATTACCGAAAAGGTCCTGATACAACATCTTAAACAATTGGAGGAGGATGATCTGTTGATAAGAAAGTCAAAACCGGTAGTGCCGCCATATGTCACCTATGAGCTGTCTAAGGCCGGGAAAGCTTTAAGACCTGTTCTCTATGCCATGGCGGAATGGGCTGTACATAACAGTGGGAAATTTTCAAAGACATTTGCCCGGCAAATGAAGGATTTTCCGGAAGAATGAGCATACTGTAGAATTCCCTCCCCATGTTACGGCGCTTCCTGGTTACAAGCTGCCCCCTTTAACAATGGCATTGAATTTTCATAGATGGGTCATGACGTTTAGCGTGACCGATGGAAGATCCTTATTCAAATGGCTGTTGCTGTTCTTACTTGCCGGTGGGCAGATGGCTGTCTACGGCCAGGTAGGGCCACCCGTCGACTCCCTTAGGGCAGACTCTTTGCGTGGCAGGAAATTCCAAAACCCACCTCCGGGGGAGAATGTCAATAAACAATACGATTTTGGCGACCTGGCCCGGAATATCCTGCATCCCGGCAGGAAACCTGATACATTGCATAAAGGGTCAGGCATCACCGTCGTACCCAATGTCGCCGCCAATCCAACTATCGGGGCTCAACTGGGTATCAAGGCAGTAGCAGGCCGCAAACTGGGTAAGGACCCTTCCACCATCATGTCGGTGGGGGCGACATCGGCCTCCATTACCACCAAGGGCATCATTTACTTTTATATTAATCATAATATATTTACACCCGGCAACAAGTGGAACTTGCAGGGCAGTCTCGTGGCAGCCAAATCGGTCTCACCCGATCACGGCCTGGGCATCGGTCGCGACTACAGCGGGGAAAGCCACACAGATTCCGTACTGGCCAATCCCACGCATAAGGGGTATGCTATCAACTCTATATACTACAATATCAGGGAAAAGATATATAAGAACGTGGCAAAGAATCTTTTTCTCGGGGCAGGCCTTTCCTTCGACATCAGAAGACAGATCAAGGTAAAGGATACGACTACAAATGCAACACCGCAGAGCGTATATAACCTTCGGCACGGATTTCCTCAGCACCACTATTCGGCAAACGGATTCCTCTTCAATGTGCAATACACTTCCCGTGACAACCCTAACCGTCCCTATCATGGTATTTACTTCGATGCAGGCATCAGGATCAACCAAAAGTGGATCGGAAGCACGAAGAATGCCGTACAATTGACCACCGACTTCAGGAAATACTTCAGCTTGTCACCTGCAAGCCCCGAGACCGTGCTCGCATTTTGGAATTGGGGCTCTTACCTTGTCAGCGGTGCGCTCCCCTACCTTGAATTGCCCGGTACCGCCAGGGATGGTTCTTATCGCAGCGGCAGAGGATACACGTCCCAGTATTTTAAAGGAACGAAATTCAATGACACGGAGCTTGAGCTTCGCTTCCCCATACTGGCCAACAAATTCATCAGCGGGGTCATCTTCGGCAGCCTGCAAACAGCCAATGACGAGCATGGCACGGAATTGTTCCGGATATTTCAACCGGGCTACGGCGGAGGCCTCCGCGTCCTGTTCAACAAACATACCCGCACCAACCTGGCACTGGATTATGCCTTCGGCCGGTTTGGCAACAAGGGATTCTTTCTTAATTTGAATGAATCGTTCTGACAACTGGGAAAAAGCAAAATTGTATAACTAATTCCCAAAATTCTGTAACCGCTCTGCCTGGGTTTATTTCTACCTTCATAACAGAATAAAAACTGTATGGAACATCAACATCATTCCGGGCATTCGGACCATCAACACCCTGAGACCGCATCCTCGCAGCATACCACCCAGGAGCATACATCCACGGAACATACATCCCCGCAGCATAGCGGCCACGACCACCATCCATCCTCCCCCTACAGCGGACACGACCACCATGCATCCTCCCCGCACGGCGGCCACGACCACCATGCCATGATGATCGCAGACTTCCGGCGACGGTTCTGGATAACCCTGATCCTGACGGTCCCCGTAATGTTGCTTTCCCCGATGATCCAACACTGGCAGGGAATACACCTGGAGTTTACAGGCTCATTGTATGTGCTGGCAACGCTGTCGTCAGTCATTTTTTTCTATGGAGGCTGGCCCTTTCTAAAAGGCTGGTGGGAAGAGATGAAACCCTGGAACCCGGGCATGATGACCCTGGTGGGATTTGCGATCACGGTAGCGTACATATACAGCCTGGCGACGATATTCGGCTTGAAAGGAATGGACTTCTTTTGGGAGCTGGCGACGCTGATCCTCATCATGCTGCTGGGACACTGGATCGAGATGCGGTCGGTAGCCGGCGCATCGAAGGAGCTGGAGCTATTGGTACAGCTCATGCCGGATGAGGCTCACTTAGTGCATGGCGATCACGTGATGGATGTGAGAACGGAGACGTTAAAAGCAAATGACGTCATTCTTATAAAGCCCGGCGAGAAAGTGGCGGCAGACGGAAAGATCATCGAAGGTGAAAGCTATCTGAATGAAAGTTTGCTGACAGGTGAATCCACGCCGGCGGAAAAAAAGAAAGGCGACAAGGTGATCGCCGGCGCTATCAATGGCAATGGCGCATTACGGGTGGAAGTCTCTCACGGGCCAAAAGATTCTTATTTGTCCCAGGTGATCAGGCTGGTAGAAGACGCTCAAAAAAACAGGTCTAAAACACAGCTGCTGGCCGACAAGGCGGCAAGATGGCTGACCCTGATAGCCATCGCCGCAGGCATCGCTACCTTCCTGGTGTGGCATCTGTCCGGACGGGACCTGGCATTTTCCATAGAAAGGATGGTCACCGTCATTGTGATCTGCTGCCCCCACGCCCTCGGATTGGCGGTACCCCTGGTAGTAGCCCGGTCTACCGCCTTGTCCGCAAAAAATGGATTGCTGATAAGGAACAGGACAGCCTTTGAGAACGCCCGGAAGATCACAACGCTGATTTTTGACAAGACGGGCACCCTCACAGTCGGGAAGTTCGCGGTAGTTGATGTCCATCCTTTCCATGGGCAGGCGGACAAAGCAGCGGACAACAAACCCCTGGTTCGTTCCGGAGACAACGAACTCCTGCGACTGGCGGCAGCGCTGGAACAAAATTCAGAACACCCCATTGCAGCGGGAATACTGGAAAAGGCAAAAACGGCAGGACTTTCTCTTCCAAAGGCGGATGGCTTTAAGGCCCTCACAGGTCAGGGAGTAGAGGCCACTATAGAAGGCCGCAACGTCCAGGTAGTCAGCCCCGGTTATCTAAAGGCACATGGTATCACACTCCCATCCGACATTAAAGGAGCCGCCGGTGAAACAAGCGTATTTATTCTGATAGACCATCAGCCCGCAGGCTATATTACGCTTGCAGACCAGGTCCGTCCTGAATCCCCGGAAGCCATCCAAACCCTGCACAGATCAGGCATCAAATGTATATTGTTGACGGGAGACAACAGACAGGTGGCGGAAAAGGTAAGTAAAGATCTTGCGATGGACGGATACTTTGCAGAAGTCCTGCCACACGAAAAACAGGAAAAGGTGAAGGAATTGCAGCAAAAGGGCGAGTTCGTGGCCATGACTGGGGACGGAATAAATGACGCTCCCGCACTGGCGCAAGCCGATGTGGGCATCGCCGTGGGGTCAGGTTCGGATATTGCCGCAGAGACCGCTGGGATAGTATTGGTCAACAGCAACCCCGCAGACATCGTAAAACTGATCCTTTTTGGCAAGGCCACCTATCGCAAAATGATACAGAATCTGGCCTGGGCCACAGGTTACAACGTAGTTGCCCTCCCTCTTGCAGCCGGGATACTATATAAAGCCGGAATCCTTCTTAGTCCCGCTGCAGGGGCAGTGCTGATGAGCGTTAGCACTGTAGTAGTGGCGATAAATGCCGGGTTATTGAAAGTAAAATAAACATCTGCATTCTATGCCCAGGCCGCTTCTTTCTTTTCTTCGTAATCTGTGAACGCCTTTTCCAGACCTGTCAGCACTTCGGCAGATACCTCGAAAAGCGCCTTTGCCTTTGGATCGGAGAGCTTGGGAATGTCTGAGCGCAAATGTGTGATGAGTTGTTTGAACTCATTTTTCACATTAGCGGTGTGCACCTTCGGATCACTGGTATTTTCGGTTTTCATAATTCTTAAATTTTATGTGGGAGTGAATTGATTAAGGTCGTAGATACCCAACTGCTTTTCAATTTCAGCCACTTTGGAAACCATCGTCTCGAAGCCATCCTGTCCAAAGTGCTTATGCTCGTTGTTCTCAAACTCTTCGCCAAGCGCGTCATATTCGTGGCGGGATACCAGCTTGCGAAATGCAGGAAAGAGAACAGTGTCTTCCCGGGCTTCATGAGGACGGTACATGGTATTAAAGCTGGTTAAGAGCTGGGCAAGCTGTTGGATTTCGCCGGCGTTCAGGGAAGGCCGTTTCGTTAGCTGCAATAGCTGGTCGGTGATCCGCCTGCCGGCGTTATGCTGCCGGAGCAGCGTGTCTACAAGACCGGTAAGCTGACCAGCTTTCCGGAAACGGGGAAAAAGATAATCCTCTTCCTGTTTTTCGTGATAGTCTTCGACAAAGGATCGAATAATGCCGGCCGATGCATTGAGAGCAGGAAGGTTGGGCGCCTGATTGCCGGTGATCTGCTGCCGGCAGGTATCATAGATCAGTAGGATGCGGTTGAGTAAACCATGCTCCTGCATGAGGTCCTCAGGCGGGGAAACCTCCTTTTCGTCTCCTTCCGGGTGACAAGCCGTTAATAAGCTGCCTCCAACGAGGGTGAAAATACCGCTCTGAAAAGTTTGTGCCAGGAAATGGCGCCTGCTTCCTGTTTCGGAAAGGGCGGACTGTGTTGGATCCATACAACCAGACCCTGCAAAAAATATACCCCATTACCTACGGTGGGCATAGTAACGAATCATGGCATGGATTTTTCTGTTTGCGTTATAGCTCATGCGAAGGATACTCTCCATCATATTATCTTTTCTTTACTTATCCACTTCTTCAGGTGTGCTGGTACGTCATCACTATTGTATGGGAGAATCAGCAGGCGTCTCTCTTTTCGGTATCAATCCTTCGCGCTGTCCCGCATGTGGGATGGAAAAGGGTAAAGAAAGTAAAGATTGTTGTAAGGATGTGCAGCATTTTGTTAAGAACGGTCATCCACATCAGTCATCTTCAGCAGCAGTTGATTGTTCCAATCATCAATATATTCTTTTACCTCCATGCCATTTTATTTTATCTGACAATTTCTTTCCCAACCGCTGGCAGTCAGACAAGAGTAAGGTCAAACTCTTGCCAGGTATAAGTCGACCGATTTATATAGAGGTGGGCAACTTCCGTATTTGATACTGGCTTCCCTGCACGTAAATAATAACGACGTTACCTTAATATGACTGTTATGAACAAATCAATAGCATTATCGCTGATAGCGATTTTATCTTACCGGATTGCCTTTTCCCAACAACATCATATGCCCGGGATGAAGGATTCCACGATGATGAAGCGGGATACCACAAAGCCAATGATGGATCATCAAAAGCATATGGGATCAACAGATATGTCAATGGACCCGCCGATGACCCATGCCTACTCCCTGCACCTGCCGATGAGCCGCGATGGATCGGGTACAGGATGGCTGCCGGATGCATCGCCAATGTACGGGTATATGGTACATTCAGCAAAGTGGATGTATATGATCCACGGCAATATTGCACCCAGATATGATAAGCAGGATGTTTTCAATAAGGGAAAAAGAGGTGGTGAGCAGTGGGATGCGCCTAATTGGTTCATGCTCATGGGACAAAGAAAGCTCGGGATGCAAGGGCTTTTCCATTTCAACGTGATGCTGTCGTTTGATCGTCTGACAGAAGGTGGAGACGGATATCCATTATTGTTTCAGTCCGGAGAGAGCTGGAAGAAGGTGCCCCTGGTAGACAGACAACATCCACACGACCTGTTCTCAGAATTATCCATCGCGTATACCTATGCATTTTCCAAAAAGTCGGACCTGACAGTGTATGTAGGCTACCCGGGTGAACCGGCGCTTGGTTCGGTGGCTTTTATGCACCGGCCGTCTTCGCTTGCCAATCCCGATGCGCCCATAAGCCATCACTGGAATGATGGCACGCATATTACGTTTGGAGTGGCGACCATAGGCTACCGGTACGATCAGTTCAAGCTGGAGGTCTCCTCCTTTACAGGCCGGGAGCCGAACGAAAACCGGTACGATTTCGACAAGCCGGAATTTGATTCATGGAGCGGTCGGCTATCCTATAATCCTTGCCCAAACTGGTCCTTCCAGGTATCTCATGGGTATATAAAAAGTCCCGAAATGCTGCACCCGGATGAAAATGTACATCGAACTACGGCCTCCGCTATTTACAGCCTGTCGTTAAAAAGTGACAACTGGCTAAATGCTACGGCGCTATGGGGAGAAAATAAGATTGCGGATGAACCAGGCGAAAATGCGGCCCTCCTGGAAGCGGCGCTACGGCTACGCCGGTTCGAGGTGTATACCAGGTATGAATGGGTACAGAAATCCACGGAAGAGCTGGCGTTGGACGAAGCGGCATTTGGGAAGCACGAAGTGTTGCCGGTGAATGAGTGGACTCTTGGGCTGACCTATGACCTGGTTGAGGTAGCAAAGACACGCCTGGCATTAGGAGCACATGCCACCTGGTTCCACGGCACACAGCGGCTATGGGGACTTTATGGCCGTAACCCTATAGGGGCGGAAGTGTTCCTGCGGATCTATCCCGCTTTAATGAAAATGAAAATGTAACCATTAACAAATAGTGATTTTGACAATCGGAAATTAAAATTACCTTTATACCGGAATTTCCATGAAAAAAGTCCTGGCGACCATACTGGCAATCATTTATCTCTCCACCTCGATGGGCACCACTATCCATTTGCATTATTGCATGGGTAAGCTGGTTGCCTGGGGGCTACTGGACCATTCCGCCAAAAACTGCACCTCCTGTGGGATGCAAAACATGCCGGCTGAGGGAAGTAAGGTGTGCAAAAAAGATTGCTGCCGGGATGAGCACAGGCAGATCAAGACAGACAAGGACCAGAAATTAGATCAAAGCTCTCTTGAATTTGCTAAACTAATTCCCTCCGTAGCTATCCTTTCTTTCAATACGTGGACAGACCCTTTTATTGCTTCTCCTGTCCGGACGCTTCCTCCGGTTAAAGGGCCGCCGTTAATTGCCGGCATTCCCGTTTTCCTGCGCAATTGTAATTTCCGCATTTGAGCTATCCTTTTCTGATATAGCCTGGCTTTCTGTCGGGCTTTCGTGCTTTATAAATCTCCTACGGACATGAAGCATAAAAAAGATTCTACCGGCATGAAAATGTAATTTATAGCATGGTCCAAAAATTAATCGAATGGTCCCTGCGTAACAGGCTTGTCGTGCTGTTGATGGCGGCAGGTCTGTTTGCCTGGGGCTTGCTTTCGGTACAGCAAAACCCTATCGATGCCATCCCGGACCTGTCCGAAAACCAGGTCATCGTATTCACGGAGTGGATGGGCCGCAGCCCTCAGATCATCGAGGATCAGGTGACCTACCCGTTGGTGAGCAATCTCCAGGGCATACCTAAAGTAAAGAATGTACGGGGAGCCTCCATGTTCGGGATGAGCTTCGTGTACATCATCTTCAACGACGACGTAGATATCTATTGGGCGAGGACCCGCGTGCTGGAACGGCTAAGCTATGCGCAACGGCTGCTGCCTGCAGATGTAACCCCCTCGCTCGGGCCGGACGGAACAGGCGTCGGACATGTGTTCTGGTACACACTGTCGGCTAAACAGATGGACCTGGGCGAGCAGCGGGCCTTGCAGGACTGGTATGTAAAGCTGGGATTGCAGACTGTCCCGGGGGTAGCGGAAGTGGCTTCTTTCGGAGGGTTTGAGAAACAGTACCAGCTGGCTGTAGATCCCGTAAAGCTCCAGTACTATAATGTATCCATGACGGATGTGATGAACAAGGTCCGGGCAGGCAATAATGACGTTGGAGGACGAAAGTTCGAGATGGGCGACATGGCCTATATCATCCGGAGCCTGGGATATGTAAAGAACAAAGGCGACCTGGAAAATATTGCCGTCGGAAACTACAAAGGCATCCCGGTCCGGGTGAAGGATATTGGGACAGTGCAGATGGGCGGCGACCTCCGCCTGGGCATCTTCGACGAGAATGGCGATGGCGAAGCAGTGGGCGGTATCGTGGTTATGCGGTATGGAGAAAATGCGGATAAGGTAATCGGGAACGTAAAAAAGAAAATGGCAGACCTCCAACGGGGCCTACCGGAAGGGGTAACTTTTAAAGTAGCTTATGATCGCAGTGAGCTGATCGAGGCAGCCATTGGAAATGTAAAGGACAAGCTCATCGAGGAAATGATCGTGGTATCTGTCATCGTCATCCTGTTCCTGCTGCATTGGCGAAGCGCATTGAGTATTATCATCCAGATACCCCTGACGGTCGCTACGAGCTTTATTCTGCTGAACGCTTTTGGCTTATCGTCCAACATCATGTCCCTTACCGGCATTGCCCTTGCCATCGGCGTCATCGTGGACAACGGGATCATTATGTCGGAGAACTCCTATCGTCACCTGGCAGAAGAGCAGCAAAAACTTTCTGCCGGACAACGGTTAGGGGCGGCAACACGAATGGAAGTGATCCGGCGGGCCTGTATCCAGGTGTCGAGAGGCGTGTTTTTTTCAACCATCATAATAATCACCTCCTTCCTGCCGGTGTTCCTCCTGACAGGACAAGAAGGCAGGCTATTCCATCCCCTGGCTTATACAAAGACATTTATCCTGGTGGTCGATGCCATACTCGTCATCACGCTGGCCCCCGTGCTGATCTCTTTTTTCATGAAAGGAAAGTTCCGGCCGGAATCGGCCAACCCTATAAACCGGGTGCTGGAAAGGATCTATGAACCGGTGATCCGCGCCTGTATCAAATGGCGGAAGACAACCATCGGCATCAATATCCTCGCGCTGCTCGTCAGCATTCCTCTGCTCCTGAGCCTGGGACGGGAGTTCATGCCGCCGCTGGACGAAGGTTCGCTGCTGTTTATGCCGGTGACCTTGCCGGATGTTTCCAACTCGGAAGTCAAGCGCCTGCTGCAAGTACAGGACAAGATCATCAAGTCGGTGCCCGAAGTGGACAACGTGCTGGGTAAAGGAGGCAGGGCCAATACAGCCACGGATAATTCTCCCATATCCATGATCGAGACCATCGTCCTGCTCAAACCCAGGGCGCAATGGCGCACCGGCGTAACAAAAGATAGCCTTATACGGGAGCTGAATGAGAAATTACAGATACCCGGCGTGACCAACGGGTGGACCCAGCCGATCATCAATCGGATCAATATGCTCTCCACCGGCATCCGGACGGACGTAGGCGTCAAGGTATATGGACAGAACCTCGACTCGATCAATTTATTTGCCCAGCAGATACGCAATGCGCTCAATGGTATCCCGGGAGTAAAGGATCTCTATGTAGAACCCATCACCGGTGGCAAGTATATCGACATAACAATAAAAAGGGAAGAGATAAGCCGCTACGGGCTGAGCATAGACGATGTCAGTACCATTATCGGGAGCGCCCTGGGTGGCATGAAGCTCACCACCACGGTGGAAGGCCGGCAGCGGTTCTCCGTGAACGCACGATTCAGCCAGGATTTCCGGGACAATCTACAGGCATTAAGGCGTCTTCAGGTGCCCACCATGAATTTCGGTCCTATTCCTCTGGAGGCGGTGGCCGATATAAAAATATCAGAGGGGCCGCCGATGATCATTTCTGAAAATGCATCCCTCCGGGGAACGGTCCTGTTCAATGTCCGGAATAGAGACCTGGCCGGCACGGTGAGAGAGGCACAGGACAAGCTGGATAAACTGCTGACCAGGCTGCCAAAGGGCTATTACATTGAATGGAGCGGTCAATATGAGAACCTCATTCGAAGCGAACGGACCCTAAAGCTGATACTGCCCGTGGTGCTGTTAATCATCTTCATGGCCATGTACTTTGCTTTTCATTCGGCCAGGGAGGCATTCTTTAGCCTGATCTCCATTCCCTTTGCACTGATCGGTGGCGCCTTCATGGTATACTTCTGGGGAGTGAACCTGTCGGTGGCAGTAGCCGTCGGATTCATAGCCCTTTTCGGATTAGCGGTGGAAACGGGCATCGTAATGGTTATCTATCTCAACGATGCCATGCAGCAGCTGGTCGCCCAAAAGGGAAACTCCAAGGAGACCATCACCCGCGAGGATATAAAAGAATATGTGATCGCAGGAGCCGCCAGGAGATTACGGCCAAAGCTGATGACGGTGTCCGTGTCCCTGTTCGCCCTGATACCTATTCTATGGAGCAGCGGGGTAGGTAGTGATGTAATGAAGCCCATTGTCCTCCCCATGGTGGGTGGCGTGATCACTTCCGCGACACACATCCTGCTGGTAACGCCCCTGATCTTTTTGATGACCAAGGAATATGAGCTCCGGAAATTCGGCAGGATAGATGTCCTGGATGCAAAACATTAATGCCATGAACAAGATAATAGCAATAGCAATAGCGATCCTTGGCAGCCTGGCAGCAAAGTCTCAGACAGCGATGGGCCTGGACAGCATTTTTGGGGCGATCCGCGAGGGCAACCCTTCATTAAGGTCTTCAGATGCCTTGGTTCGTTCCCTGGACGAGGCCGCCCGGGGCGCCCGCAGCTGGGATGCGCCGCAGCTCAGCACAGGACTATGGATGACGCCTTACAACCCTAATCTCTGGAAAAGACAGGCGGACGGCAGCCCCGGAATGGGTCAATATATGATCTCGGCTGAACAGATGCTCCCCAATCATCGCAGGCTGGATGCGGAAGAAGCCTATATGCAGGGTATGTCTGCCGTGGAGAAGCAAAAAAAAGGCGCCACGTTGAATGAGCTATATGCGGCGGCAAGACAAAATTATTACCAATGGATGATGATCGAAAAGAAGCTAAAGGTGCTGGATCAAAATGCAAAGCTGCTGGATTTTATGATCCGTGATGCAGAACTAAAGTATAAGAACAACCTGGGAAAGATCAGCACGTACTATAAGACAAAGGCTGCCCTGGGGAATGTGGAAAGCATGCGGATAGACCTGGAAAATGAGATCGTGCAAAAAAGAGTGATGCTGAATACGCTGATGCACCGGGACAAATCCACGGTATTTGACATCGACACGGTGTATTCCATAAAAGACCTCACTGTCCCTGCTGTTGATAGCACTTATCTCCTGGAAGCACGTAGCGATATTAAGGCAGTACAACAGGACATCCGGCTGACAAGCTTACAGCAGCAGGCGGAAAAAACCAAACTAAAACCGGAGTTCGGCGTACGGTTCGACCATATGTTTGGCTTTGGCGGAGTGCCAATGCAGTATTCATTAATGGGTATGATCCGTCTGCCGATGGCCTGGTCATCCAGGAGTACAAAGGCTACTATTGAAAGCCTGAAATGGAAGGCCGAATCCTTGCACCAGGAAAAGGAAAAGATGATCAACGAGGCAGAAGGGGCCTATTATGGTCTGCAACAGGAGATCGCATCCAAACAGCGACAGCTCCACGTGCTGGAGGAGAAAATGATCCCGGCTCTGCAAAAGAACTATCAGACCATGCTGCTGTCCTATGAGCAGAATACGGAAGAGCTTTTCAATCTGTACGATGCCTGGGAGACATTGAACAATACCCAATTGGAGTATTGGGATCGGGTGCAGCAATTGCTCCTGATGCAGGTGGAGCTGCAACGAATACTGGAAATAAAATAAAGCAGGATGAAGAAATTTCGATCGATAAAAATAATTTCCCTGGTGCTGGCATTGATCGCTGCTTCGTTGGCGGCTTGCAGGGACAAGGGACATGCCCATTCTACGCCAGTGGCAGCCGTGGCCAGGCTGACAGATATCCGGCTGGACGACCTGTTGCAGCCCACAGACAACTTTGTCGTCTCTTCCATTCCGGTGACTACCCTGCAAAACGAAAAGGTGTCGGCAGAAGTGAAGGCATTGGGCGTCGTGAGCTACGATACACGCCGGGTCAATACGATCTCCGCAAGAGTGTCCGGACGCATCGAAAAGTTGTATGTGCATCACCGCTACCAGCACATACACAAGGGCGCCCGGATCATGGACATCTATAGCCCCGAGCTGGCGACAGGACAGCAGGATTTGTTGTTCCTGTTAAAGAATGATCCGGGCAATACCGCTATGATCGAGGCTGCACGACAGAAGCTGCTCCTGCTGGGAATGAGCGAAGGGCAATTACAGGAAGTGATCAGGACAGGAAAGCCATCCCTCACCGTTGCAGTGTACAGTAACTACAGCGGCCATATACATGAAGCCGGCAATACCATGCCGGACGCAGGAGAACCTTTGCTACGCACGGACGTATCCGCAACCATGGGAGAGCTGCCGGTAAAAGAAGGAATGTATGTGGAAAAAGGGCAGACGGTATTTCAGCTGTTCAATACGGATAAAAGCTGGGTATTGTTGCAGCTGCTTCCCGAACAGGCGACTGTAAAGGTCGGCGATGCGGTTCGCGTGGTGCCGGAGACAGCGCCGGACCGGGATTTTCGGGGGAGCATCGATTTTATAGAGCCGGTGTTCCGGAAAGAGAGTAAAACGCTTACGGCCAGGGTATATTTTGACAACAGCACCTTACAGATACCCATCGGCAGCCAGGTGACCGCTACCATTTTTCCCGGTCCTGTTGCCGGCGACTGGCTTCCCAGGGAAGCCGTATTGTCCCTGGGCATGGACCAGGTTGTCTTTGTCCGGGCTGACGGTGGATTTAAAACGCATAAGATAGCAACGGGTATGATGTACCGTGACCGCGTTCAGATCCTTTCCGGGTTGACGGCCACAGACTCCGTAGCTTCCAACGCGCAGTATTTAATGGACAGTGAAAGTTTTATCAGGATAAAAAAATAAATATGCGGTATTTTTTCATCATAGCAGCAACCATATTGTTGTGGGCCTGCAAGGATAAGCCGAAGCAGAAGGAGACAGCAGCGCCCAAAAGCGAGGTGTATTACACCTGCTCCATGCATCCGCAGGTAATGCAGGAAGGACCAGGCAAATGCCCAATTTGCGGAATGGAGCTTATTCCTGTTAAAAAAGGCAAGGGACAGGCAGAGGAAAATATTGTATTAAGCGACCAACAGGTGCAGCTGGGAAACATACGGGTGGATACCGTGGCTGATGGCAGGATGGGAAATAAAGTCACGTTGACGGCAACGCTGAATGTAGATGAAACGAGGAGTACATCCGTCAACGCCCGGATTGCCGGCCGTATCGAAAAGCTATACTTTAAAAACACTGGCGATTACGTGCATAAGGGAGACAAGTTATACGATCTCTACAGCGAAGAATTAAACAACGCCAAACAGGAATATATCCTGGCGCTGGAACGACAAAGAACGTTGGACAATGGAGTGATCGATTTTCAGCAGCTGATAGAGGCCGCCCGGAATAAGTTACTGTTATGGGGTATGAGCGAAGCGCAGATAGAAGAATTGGCCAGGGTGAAAAAGGCTTCACCTGTTACGAGCTTCTATAGCCCTGCCGCAGGCGTCATCATGAGCCTGGAAAGCCATGAAGGCGATTATCTCGCTCAGGGGACAGCTATTCTACGGCTGAGTGACCTGACGACCCTTTGGGTAGAGGCCCAGGTCTATACCTCGCAATTGGCAGCCCTGGATCGTAGCGCTGCGGCCATCGTTCATCTGCCCGACCTGCCGGGGAAGGAATTGACGGGTCGGGTCGAATTCGTCAATCCCGAGATCAACCCTGACACTCGGATCAACCTCGTACGGATACAGGTGCCCAATACCGGTAGATTGTTGAGGCCGGGTATGCCTGCCTATGTAACGCTGGTAAGCCGCGCATCTCATTCTGTGAACCTTCCCCAGGAGGCGGTGATCCGGGGAGGCAACGGCAATGTGGTCTGGCTGCAGGTGGGACATAATACGTATCGGTCGGCAATGGTAGAAACAGGCTTGGAAGACGGGGATAGGGTCGGGATCAGGTCCGGATTAAAAGCCGGCGACATGGTGGTAACCAGCGGAGCCTATCTGCTGAACAGTGAATATGTGTTCCGGCATGGGGCTGACCCGATGGCAGGAATGGATATGAACACTAAACCTTTTTGAATTTTATAGCTTTATCCTGCTCCCATACGCAAAGCGTGGTATTGTCGGACAGCGGCATCGATTGCAGGAAACCACCGGTGCCAACGACTATTGTACGTTGCTGGTGAAGTTTTATAAGTTTCAATGTATCTCCGTTCTGCATGGATACAACAGGTTCCCCACCACCTGTAATACTACAGGTCCTTCCTTTTCCCATATTTAATTCTTTTTCCCCCGGCCGGCAATAATAGACAAACCCTTTCCGCTGCCATGCGGTATATATTCCACCGGACGGATCGATAGTGACACCCCCGCCGTCCATTGGACAGCCATTCAGTTGCCAGGTATCTTCTCCCAGTTTTTGAGCCTTCCCGAACGATTGGCCCTTATCGGATGATCTTAACAGGTACAAATCCCTTGAACCTCCCAGCCAATTCCTGAACATTACCGCTACTGTCTTCCCTTCCGCATAAACACTGGGTTTGCAGCACTCGCATACATGCCCATCGGGAGATCGGTAGATCAGGGTATTGGGTGACCACTCTTTAGCTTTCCCGGATAGGGCGGAAAAATAGATCTGGTTCTTCTTATCTGTGCGAATATCCAGCCAGACCGCATAGAAATTATCATTCTTATCCGCCGCAATGCCCATAAGTCCTTCCGGAGCCGACCCTTTTACATCATTGACCGTACCCATTTTATCCCATTCTTTCGTCGAATTGTTCAGACGGAAGCAATGGATGTTCCCCGACTTGTCCATAGCCGTGACGATAGTATAATGGGCAGAGCTTGCCATCTGCGGGCCTCTCGACATCCCTAAGTGCATGCCCGGCACCTCTGCAACCAGGGTAGGAGCTGAAAAAGTGAGTCCATTATCACTGGAGGTAGTACAATAAATCTTCTCTTTTTGTCCGTAGACGACCCTGATCGTTCCTTTAGCGTCCCGGCTGATGCGAGGTTGTTCGCCTTCCCCGATGGTACTGGGATTGGGCGCCACGAAGTATAGTGATAAAAGGAAGAAAATGTATTTCATGATATAAAGATAGTATATGCTACGGACGTATCCTGGGAGGAAGAAAAGGAAGGGGGATGGAACTAGCCTCCAGAATTTCCTCAAAATTTAGCCATATTTTTGCAAGCTATGCGGCCTTTTCCGTTGTTGATACTGCTTTTACTCCTTTGCTCAACTGCCTGGTCGCAAGATGTATCCGGAAGGTCCTGCAAAGTAAGCGGAAAGGTTGTCGATTCGGCCTCAGCCCAGCCCATCGAATACGCCAGCATTACGCTCTTTCTCACTGGCCGCACAAAGCCGGTTGCCGGCATTTCCACCGACAAGAAGGGCATCTTTACCATCGACAGCCTTGCCCCCGGCAACTACAGTCTCGTCATCGAATTCATCGGTTACAAAAAGCAGACCCGCAACATACAGCTCAGCTCCCGCCAACCTGGCTTTTCCATTGGCAATATCCTGCTGGCCGGGGAAGCTCAAACCCTTGCCGGTGTCACCGTCACCGGGCAGAAAAAAGCGATCGAGAACACCATTGACAAACTGGTATATAACACAGATAGAGATATCACCGCCCAAACAGGAGTAGCGACCGACGTACTGCAAAAAGTGCCCCAGGTCTCGGTTGATGTCGATGGCAACGTAGAGCTGGCAGGCAGCACCAATGTTCTTTTTCTCATCAATGGTAGACCCTCCACCATCTTCGGAAGCAATATCACAGATGTGCTGCAATCCATTCCTGCCAGCCAGATCAAAAGCATCGAGGTAATTACCAACCCTGGCGCCAGATATGATGCCCAGGGAACGGGAGGTATCATCAATATCATCCTGAAACACAGCACCGTCCAGGGCATCAACGGCAATATGTCCCTCACGGCAGGAACGCTCATGCAAAATGGTTCCCTGAACATAAATGCGCGAAAAGGAAAATTGGGATTCAACGCATTTCTAAATGGCGATGCCCGTTTGACGACCACCACTCTGATCAGCGCCCAACGTACATCAACCGATACCGCTACCAAAACGAATGCCCTGTTGCAGCAAAACGGCAGCACCGATTTCAGCCGCCATGGCCTCCAGTCCGGCATCGGGTTCGACTGGAGCGACAGCGCAAGGAACAGTCTATCCGGCGCTCTCAACTATGCCGAATTCGGCAACCGGGCAAGAGGCAGCATCAATCAATTAGAACAGACACAGACCATCGCCGGAGGCGCGTATTCAAATACGAATTCGACCAACACTACCACCAGCTCATTCCGGGAATACAGCTTTGATCCCAGCTTAAATTATAAACATACCTTCCAAAACAGCGAACAGCAGCTGGAACTCATGATGGACGGCAGCTTCGGGCACAATCTGATCAATTCAGGCAACGATCAATTTCTACAGCCAAAGGATTCTCTCATCTACGGCACACGTAACAATAACCCTGCGACGGAAAACGAGTACGAAGCGAAAATAGACTATGTGCAACCTCTGAAAAAAAACATGAATCTTGGAGTAGGCGGAAGGTTCAGCGGGCGTGATATTTCCAGCACCGGCGAAGCGCTGGTTTGGCAGCCATTGTCCAACAATTACCTGTTTAATTCCGCCTTATCGAACAACCTCGACTATCATCAAAAAGTCTATGCCGCCTATGCCGAAGTTAATTTCCCGCTCGCCAAATCGTTTCAGGCCCGACTGGGCGGACGATATGAACGAACCCAGGTAAACGCCTTCTATGCAAATGCCCATCAGAATATACAGAATGGATATGACACCTGGATCCCCTCCATCTTCCTCATGAAGACCATCGACGAAACCCAAACTTTCAAGCTGAATTTTACGATCAGGATCAATCGGCCGGAGTACTCGGAGCTTAACCCATTCATCAACACGAGCGATCCCAAGAACATTATTACGGGTAATCCCAATCTGAAACCCGAGATCTGGGACAGGTTTGAAGCCGTCTATTCCAAAGACCTTGGCAGGATCGGGTCCTTCATGATCAGCCTGTACTACCGGCAAAGCAATGGGGACATACAGCGGTTCGTCATCTATTATCCATCCATTCAGGTGGGAGACACCACCTATACCAATGTGGCTGTCACCACCCGCGAAAACATCGGCATTGAAGAGAATGCCGGCACCAACCTTTTCCTTGAGCTTCACCCGAATGAAAAATTCAGTATCCGCACTAATACAATTATTTTTTACAGGCATACGATCAACCACGTGGACCCGGGATACAATTCCAGCACCACCATCTATCGGGCCAACATCAATGCGTCTTACCAATTAACGACCGATTTCGCGGCGGAATTCTTCGGAACTTTCAATTCGAAGCATCACGAAGCGCAGGGATATTACCCCTCTTTTACATCCTATAGCCTGGCATTGAGAAAACAATTTTGGAAAAAGAAGGGAAGCATTGCCCTGACGGCCAGTAACTTCCTTTCTAAATACATCGATCAACGTACGGATATCTATGGCCCAGGCTTTGTGAGCAGCAATCTTCGTCGCATTCCCTACCGGTCGATTGGCATCAACTTCACCTGGAAATTCGGGAAATTGGTAACAAAAACAGAAAAATCCGACAACGTAGACACCAATCTTAACCCTCCCGATCAATAGACTAGTACCTAAAACCCATAATAGCTATGAAATGGATAACGCGTGAAAAGCCCAAGATCGATCGGCTGGCCTGCCCCTGGTTGATCCGGCGGTTCATTGACCACGAGGCAGAGATCATCTATGTCCCCTACAACCAGGTGCTGGAAAAAGCCAGGGAGCTGGCAGCTACTCCTTTTGACATACCCGGAGTGGAATACACCCATTACGGGACAGAATGCACCTTCGATTACTTTATCCGCAAGCACAACATAAAAGACCCGGCTGTACAAACCCTCTCGGTCATTGTCAGAGGCGCGGATACAGATCACACCGAACTGGCATTACAATGCGCAGGCTTATGGGCGATCTCGGCCGGTCTGGCGCATAACTTCCAGGATGATCATGAACTGCTGGAAAAAGGGATGATCCTGTACGATGCCTTATATAGCTGGGCAAAACACCTGCAGGACGTAAGACATACCCAGCAACCCTTTGAACATTTGTTATTGAATGTATTTCATACTTACCTAAAACAAAAGCCCGGACCAGGGAAAAAGATCCCCGCCTGGGTGCGGGAGCTGAAAGAAACCATCCAGGACCATATCGACGACAACCTAAGCCTGAAAGAGCTCTCGAAGACCCTGGATATTAACCCCTCCTATCTTTCCCGCGAGTTCTCGAAATATTTCGAGGACCTGTCCTTCGGGGAGTACATCCGCAAGCTGCGAATAGAGAAGGCTAAGGAGCTAATGGAACACGCGTCGTACTCCCTTACGGAAATAGCCTATCTCACCGGGTTCTCCGACCAAAGCCATTTTACGAGAATATTCAGGCAGCACACCGGGCAAAGCCCTTCCGAGTACAAGAAAACGCCGAAGAAAAAGTAACTTTTGTACAAAAGGGTCATTTCTGTTCTATTTCATTATTTTATATGGGCGTAGCATTGCATTTCCAAAAGGGACCAGTGATGAATAATACTCCCATCTATACTTTGCGGCAACTATGCCTTTATTTTCTAAAACTCGGCACCACCGGCTTCGGAGGTCCTGTCGCCCTGGTAGGATATATGCACCAGGACCTGGTGGAAAGACGTAAATGGATGACAGAAGAGGAATATAAAGAGGGACTCGCCCTGGCCCAGCTGGCGCCGGGACCGCTGGCAGCGCAGCTCAGTATTTACCTGGGATTTGTACATTATCGCTACCGGGGTGCGGCTATTGCAGGAATAGCCTTTGTCCTGCCCTCCTTCCTGATGGTGGTGTTGCTCGGCATGGCCTACCGGCTATTTGGCGGCATGCCCTGGATGCGGGCGGTTTTTTATGGCGTCGGGGCGGCTGTCACAGGCATCATAGCCGTCAGCTGTTACAAACTGACCATAAGATCCATCAGCAGGCTGAAGCCGGCGCAGATCAGACAACATTGGATGCTTTGGACGGCCTATCTCACCGGTCTGATCATGACGGTCATCGCCCGCTCAGAACCCTTATGGTGGCTGGTAGGGGCCGGACTGATATATATGTTTGTCAAGGCGCCGCCCAGGTGGCTGCGGACCACCGGCTCCTCCGCACCTTCGTTATTCCTGTTAGGCGCCGGCTTCTGGGATTTCACACCCGGAGCCCTGGAAAAGATAGGATGGTTCTTCTTTAAGGCAGGGGCCTTTGTTTTCGGCAGCGGATTGGCCATCGTGCCGTTCCTGCATGGAGGAGTGGTGGAAGGTTACCACTGGCTGAGCGAGACCGAGTTCCTGGATGCCGTGGCAGTAGCCATGATCACGCCCGGTCCTGTGGTGATCACCGTAGGTTTTATAGGCTATCTGGTTGCAGGCTTTCCCGGTGCAGTAGTAGCCGCCCTGGCCACATTTTTGCCTTGCTATCTATTTACGGTGATCCCTGCCCCACACTTCAAGCGCATCGCCGGGAATACATCCATCAAAGCCTTCGTGGATGGGATCACCGCTGCTGTCATCGGGTCGCTTACAGGCGCAGTCGTCATCATGGCCTTGCGCAGCGTTTACGACTGGCCCACCGGATTACTGGCGATAGCAAGCTGTCTCACATTGATCTATAGTAAAAAATTAAAAGAACCTTATATCATATTAATAGCCGCAACCGCAGGATTTATTTTAAAAATGATCGTTCACTAAAACCACCACATATGACAGCATTGAAAAGGTCAGCTTGTTGCATGCTCATCCTCCTGTTAGTATCTCAAGCCCGTGCTCAGGTAGATTCAGCAGCGCTGGAAAAAGCTTTTGGTAAAAAAGGGGCCGTTCAGGGAAATGTATACCGCGTCACTTTCCCGCGGTCAGATCTAAAAGTCACGATCGACGGTTTCCCCGTAGCGCCAGGGCTGGCGCTTACATCCTGGGTAGCCATACATAAAATGGGACAAACCTCCATGATGATGGGAGACTTTGTAATGCTGGATACGGAAGAACCCGCGGTTGTAGCCAAACTGGTAAGCCTGGGACTGGGTATAACAGCAATCCACAACCACCTGGTAAATGAAACGCCGTCAATCAAATTCCTCCATTTCTCGGGCAGTGGCGATGCTGTAAAACTGGCCGAAGAGATAAAGTCCGCCTTTGCCCTGACAGGAACACCCCTGGGGCCGACACCCGCACCCGCTGCCGGTACGGTGGATTGGTCCGCGGTAGAAGCTATCCTGGGTACAAAAGGGAAGAAGGCAGGAGCCGTATTATCTTACAGCTTTCCACGCAACGAGAAACTAATGGAGAGTGGGATGGAAATGCCGCCCGCCATGGGCATGGCTACCGGTGTCAATCTGCAGATGGAGGGAGGTAAGGTAGGTACCACCGGTGACTTCGTCCTGCTGGCCGACGAAGTAAATCCCGTAGTAAAAGCATTGGTTGAACACGGCATCAATGTCACCGCCATTCACAATCATATGTTGTATGATGAACCACGCTTGTTCATGATGCATTTCTGGGGAGTGGGTGATCCGGAGAAAATAGCAGCAGGCTTAAAAGCAGCATTGGATAAAACCAATTCCAAAAAATAACCCCTGCCATACCTGGAGTACCTGATAAACATAAAAATGAAACCCATGGCGATCATCCCTATATTGGTGGCCCTGTTGTCTTGCCACAGTGGGCCGGACACGACACAACCGGACACCGGGTATTTATAGCAGCGCTGGGTAACAATACCGTAGAAGTGGTGGACCTTCCCGGCAAGGCCAGGATGCATACGATCACAGGGCTGCATGAGCCACAGGGAGTGCTGTATATCCCCTCCCTGCAGCGCCTGGTAGTAGCCAACGGCGGGGATGGCAACTGTGTTTTCTTCATGGATCAAGACCTATGGCTAAGATACCTCCAAACAGGTATTGCCGTCACGGCCCCAATGGGAGTAGCAACCAGGTAAACCCAAAGGTTTTCAA
>Ga0105238_10001230_pt1 | contig 25755 bp, 19 predicted proteins | sample KBSC34metaG_FD_81526 | JGI IMG/M metagenome (GOLD analysis project Ga0105238, IMG submission 81526) | Corn rhizosphere microbial communities from Kellogg Biological Station, Michigan, USA - KBS C3-4 metaG | ecosystem: Host-associated > Plants > Roots > Rhizosphere > Soil | place: Michigan, USA...
AACATCATCAATGACGACAAGCAGAAGATCGATATGGTGCTGATGGATATCATGATGCCGGAGATGGACGGTTACGAGACTACGCAGAAGATCCGCCGGGAACATAAGAACTCTACGCTGCCCATCATTGCAGTGACAGCCAAGGCCATGAAGGGCGACAGACAGAAATGTATCGAGGCGGGCGCTTCCGACTATATCACCAAACCCCTGAAAATAGATCAATTGCTATCCCTGATGCGGGTATGGTTCTATAAATAAATCCAAAAGACCAATGAATGCAGCCTAAGATATTATTAGTAGATGACCGGGAAGACAATCTGCTGTCCATGGAGAGCGTTTTGGAACCCGATGGTTACCGTATTGTAAAGGCAACGTCGGGAAGACAGGTGTTGAAGATCTTACTTTCCGACTTTGACTTCGCCCTTATACTCATGGACGTGCAGATGCCCAATCTGAATGGTTTCGAGACGGCTTCACTGATCTATGAGCGGGAGAGGCTTCGTCATATCCCTATTATTTTTATAACGGCCAACAATTACGGAGAGGAGAACATATTCAAAGGATACAGGGCCGGCGCGGTGGATTATATCTATAAACCCGTAAACCCCGAGCTTTTGCGGGCTAAGGTAAGCGTGTTTGTGGATCTCTACCGGAAGAACCACCGGCTGTTGGCCCAGGAGCAAAAGCTGGTGGCCATCAATAAGAACCTGGAGCTCGAGGTCAATGAGCGAAAGGCTTCCGAGGAAAAGGTCATAGAGCTTAACCGGCAGTTGCTGGAAAACATTGCCAGGCTGGAGACGGCCAATAAGGACCTGGATCTTTTTGCCTTTATGGCTTCACATGACCTTCAGGCTCCTCTCAGAAAGATACGTATGTTTTCCGATCGTCTGTTGAGTGACCACCGGCAGAACATGAATAAGGACGGGCAGATGTATCTTTCCCGTATCCAGGAAGTGTCCAAGCGGATGCAGGATCTCATCAACGATATTCTGCGGTTTTCCAAGATATCGAGCGAAAAAGAAGCTTTTGAGGAGGTGGACCTGAATGTAGTATTGAAGGAAGTGATCTCGGAGATGGAAGGCCCCATCCGGGAAAAAAAGGCCGAGATCACCCTGGACCCGTTGCCTGTATTGCCTGTGAATGCCGTGCTCATGGGACCGCTGTTCTCCAACCTGATCAGCAATTCCCTGAAATACAGTAAAAAGCAGGAAGTTCCCCGGATATACATACGCCATGAAATGCTTTCTTCCGGTGCTGCCAACGGGGGAAAAGATATGGATTCGAAGTATTGCCGGATCATCATCGAGGACAATGGCATTGGGTTTGATCAAAAATATGCCGAGCAGATATTCGATATGTTCCGCAGGCTGCATCCCAGTGCGGAATATGAGGGTACGGGCATTGGATTGGCCCTTTGTAAGAAGATCGTGGAAAAACACAAGGGATTTATTTCTGCCCGCAGCAAGCCCGGAGAAGGGGCGGCATTTATCGTATCGTTACCTTTGAGTACCGTGAAAAAGGAAGTATTGGTATAAAAATTATTTACCTTGACAATAAATAATAAAGATAAGGCCATAACAGCTAATTCAAAGGATAGTATGCTGCCATCCGTCAATAACCGGGCACAGTCCAGTTTGCCGACACGTGTCCTGATCGTGGAAGACGACGAAGACGATTACCTGATCATAGAGGCTTGTATCAGGGACATCCCGGAAAAAGATTTCACCATCGACTGGTGTTATGAATATGAAGAAGCGCTGAAGCGTATAAAGGAAGGGTGTTACGATATTTATTTTATCGATTATTTATTGGGAGCAAGGACGGGGCTGGAGCTATTAAGGGAGGCCATTGCCGTAGGTTGTGAGGAGCCCCTTGTATTGCTCACCGGCATTGGCAACAGGGATGTGGATGTACAGGCCATGACCATCGGCGCCGTGGACTTCCTGGTAAAGTCGGAGATCAATACGGAGAAGCTGGAGCGGAGCATCCGTTATGCGCTGGAGCGTAGCGCTCATATCAAGGCGTTGAAGGCCAATGAGCGGAAGTTCCGGAATATTTTCGAGCGGTCGAAGGATGCTGTGTTCCTTGCTGACGGGGACCTGGTGTTTAAGGACGTCAACAGCGCCACGGGCGATCTGTTCAAATATAATAAGGAAGAGTTGCTGCAGTTGAGTCTTTATTACCTGTTTGCAAGAAAAGATGCTGCGGCCCTGCTGAAGGCCAAATTGCATCAGACAGGAGAAGTAGAGGACGAAGAGGTGGAATTGATCACACGTACCAAGGAAAAGAGGAATTGTATCCTTTCCATTACCCGGCAGGTAGATCCTGCCGGCGAGATCCACATGCAGGGTATCATACATGACATCACCAATTTAAAGAAGATCGAACGGGCCACCTTCCAGATCGAGAAACTGCGGGGGACTGCGACGCTGCTGCGCACGCTGGCCCATGAGGTACGGAATCCGCTGACCAATATCAACCTGTCAGTGGAGCAGCTAAAGCCGGAATTGAACAGCGAGGACGCCGATATTTATCTGGACATCATCGCCAGGAACTGTGGCCGGATCGATGGTCTTATTTCCGAGCTGCTGGACCTATCCCGTCCGGCGGAGATCTCGCTGCAGAAAGCGCCTCTTCAGTCCATCATCGACACTACGCTGGCTGCTGCCAGTGACAGGATATCCCTGAAGGGTATTGGGCTGGAGCTGAACTATCCCGAGCAACCTGCTTATATCATGGCAGATATCGAAAAGCTGAAGATCGCTTTTTTAAATATTGTGATCAATGCGGTGGAGGCTGTTCCAAAAGAAGCGGGAAAGATCAATGTCGCCATCCGGGAAGACAATTCATATTATAAAGTATTTATAAATGATAACGGCAGCGGTATCCCGGAAGAAAATATCTCCCGCATTTTCGAGCCTTATTTTACGTCCAAGACCAATGGATTCGGGTTGGGGCTTGCGGCTACCTGGAATATACTGCAATCTCACCGGGCTACCATCGATGTAAACAGCCAGTTAGGAGAGGGGACAAGCTTTATCCTGGCTTTTGAGCAGGCGAGCTGATCACCCTGTCTTCCGGCAGGCTTCGGTGAGGGACGGTGGATCAGTCAGGGGTAGGCGATGGGTTCCAATTCCAGTATCTGATGCAAATGGTGGAGCAGATGGTTGCAATAGTCTGCCGCCAGCCATTCGATGGTATATGTCTGCATATTCGCCATAGCGCATTTGCGTAAGGCCATTTCAGGGCTGATACCGCTCAGTACCCGGCAGATATGCAGATTGAGCAGTTTCCATAATAATATAAGGTCGCCTGTGGGGTAACGCTGATAGTCAGCGAGGGCCACCCATTTGTCCTGGTCGTATCCGATCCGGGGGGTATCCTCGTATTGAGCTACGACAAAACGGCGGATATTGTTCTGTGCCGAATCGGCCAGGTGTCCAAGGATCTCTTTCTTACTCCATTTTTCGGGATTAGGCTTTTTGACATAATCTTCTTCCGGGATGGCGTCCAGGCGCCGGGTATAATTGCTGACGATCTTTTCAAGGTGTTCGATGGTGGCGAGCATAGTTAATTGATTTGATAATGTCCCTGGCAACCAATAATTTTGCGGCCAGTTAGCCAACTGGCTGACGGCTCGAACTTAAATATTTATCAGGAATGAGACAAATTGCTTTTCGGGAGGCACTGCGTGAAGCCATGAACGAGGAAATGCGTCGCGATGACCGTGTTTTTTTAATGGGTGAGGAAGTCGCCGAGTACAATGGCGCTTATAAGGTCAGCCAGGGTATGCTGGATGAGTTCGGGCCCAAGCGGGTGATCGATACGCCTATTTCCGAACTGGGCTTTGCAGCAGTAGGGGTAGGCGCCGCCCAGAATGGCCTTCGTCCCATCGTAGAGTTTATGACCTGGAACTTTGCCGTCCTGGCCCTGGACCAGATCCTGAATACTGCCTCTAAAATGCTGGCGATGAGCGGTGGGCAGGTAAGCTGCCCCATCGTATTCCGTGGCCCCAACGGGTCGGCGGGGCAATTGGGTGCTCAGCATTCCACCGCGTTCGAGAGCTATTATGCCAATATACCCGGTATCAAGGTGGTATCTCCCAGCAATGGATATGATGCGAAGGGTTTGCTCAAACAAGCCATCCGCTATGAAGAAGACCCCGTTATCTTCATGGAAAGCGAGACTTCCTATGGAGATAAGTCCGAAGTACCGGATGAAGAATATTATATTCCCCTGGGCAAGGCCGATGTCAAAAAGGCCGGTAGGGATGTGACGATCGTTTCGTTCAATAAAATGATGAAAGTGGCCCTGGGTGCTGCTGCTGAGCTGGAAAAGGAAGGGATCAGCGCCGAGGTGATCGATCTGCGGACCATTCGTCCCCTGGACTGGATGACCATCCTGGAAAGCGTAAAAAAGACCAACAGGCTGGTGATTGTGGAAGAGCAATGGCCTTTTGCTTCCATCTCTTCAGAGATCAGCTATCGTATCCAGAAAGAGGGTTTCGACTACCTGGATGCTCCCATCCGCCGGATCACTGCGGCTGATGCGCCCCTGCATTATGCGCCCAACCTGGTCAGTCTGGCGTTGCCGGATGTTTCCCGGACAGTAAAACTGGTAAAAGAAGTGATGTACTTAAAGAAATAAAAACAAAGCCCGGTCGATCGACCGGGCCCCGATCGACGGAGTCGATCAAAGATATTATAGCAACAAAACGGCCATCCCGTAAATTTTTACCAAAGGGATGGCCGTTTTTTTCAGGGTAAGCACAGGCTATTTAATTGCTTCGAGCGCTGTATTGAACAGCACGAGGAATCCATACACACAACCCAGCAATACACATCCGAGAACTGTCAATTTAAAAAGTACTTTACCGGTAGGGAGAGCCTGCATTTCGAGGTCTTGCTTCATAGGGAAATATTTTTTGGATTATAAATGGATTTGGTTCTTCATGGATTTTAGATATAGCTAAGATAATACCTGTAAGTACCTGGTACAAGGTTCTTTTACGTAGGATAATTACGATGTTTTCCTAAAATACTGACTGACAACTCCTTAAGATTGATCTCCTTCATAAATACTTCATCCATAGGGCTTTCTGCGGCAACATGGCAGGCGTAGCCGGCAAATTCCGTCAGGGAGCTTAGATACCACCATCGATCCTCTACCCGGACAGGCCCGGCATCCGCTATTTTCAGACCAGCCAGCGGCAGGTTAAGCCCTCTTCCGTCGGCTTTTGAGAGACATTCTTTGGCTGTCCAGAAATGATAAAAGGTTTGCAGTGGGACTTCTGCACCGGTGATGGCTTGCCATTCTTCAGGCGAGAACTGGGTTTTAAAGTCCTGGATATCCAGGTCCCCGATGGCTTCCAGGTCGATACCTACCCGGCCATTGGCCGCCGTGACGCAAACCACCCGGTGACCGGAATGGGAGATATTAAAATCAGGGGCATTGAGCAGGAAAGGTCTTCCGTGATCAGTATACCGCAATTGAGAAAGGTCGGCTGTCAGGCCCAGTTCCTTCAGCGCCACCATCAGTAACAGCTTACCGAAGACACATGCATAGGCATCCTGCCAGCGTCTATATCGTCGTGCTTTTGCAGCTATATCCCGGGGTAAGCCTGCCAGCAGCGTTTCGAGGATCTCAGCAGAAAGAGGAGATGTATATTCTGTGGAATAGATCCGGATGCTCATTCCATAAAGTTAGTTTATTTCGGGGAGCGCGGCAGCGGTTGGATCTGGAGGTTGGGCCAGCGACGCAGCTGGGAGGAATGGAATGTCCATTCCGGTGTTTCGATGACGCCGGTCTTTTCATCCACGCGGTACCAGGGAGTAAACTGACTGTCCATGGGATTTTTGACGATGTGGATATCCTGGGCCGGCATAAAGCTTTGAGCCAGGAGGTAAGCTTTGTGGCCTGCCGCGTCGACTGCCACGTCCATTACGATCATGGCATGACCGGGAGATCCGCCGGTGATCAGGACATCTCCCGGGGAGATATCCCCGAAGCGAGGCACGGGGTTCAGCTGTTTTTCCAGGCTAAGGGTCCCGCAGTAGGAAAACACCATTTGCAGGAAATTATCGAAACAGGCACGGTCTTCGCAATGGGTAGGGCCGGAGGTTGAGCAGGTGACCAGTTTGTCTCCGGCCAGCCGGAAGCGACGGCCATGAGCCCATTCCAGGAAGTTGAGCCGGAGGCCCTGTTGGGTGTAGAAGCAGATGGCCGCATAGTCCTTACGTGCGTAAAGGAATTCGGCCCGCAGGCGCATGACAGCATCGGCGCATTGTTGCAGGTCCTGGTGACCCACCGAAACATCCAGCACCGCAAACTGGGCTTCCTGATTGCGTTTGAGCGCGCCATTGAAAAGATGGACGGTACGGTCCTTTTTTAAGGGAACGGTGCGCAGCCAGGCGGAAAAGGGATCGTTATCCATCGTCCGGTGGTAGCCGGCCGGCGGCGGTATGGCGCCCGTGGTGGGATAAGGGTTGACAGCGGGATCGCCGGCACTACAGGTGCAGCAGCAAAAGAGAATTATTATCGCTAAATTTGCCCGGTTCATTGTAAGAGTATATTATATTGGAAACTAAGAGAAGCCTGGCAATTGATTATTCCATAAAAAAGATTTGTTAAAGCTCATGTCGAACATCCTGATCATTGACGATGAAAAAGCTATCCGGAAAACACTCAGTGAGATCCTGTCCTATGAAGGTTATAAGATCGACGAAGCCGGTGATGGCGAGGAAGGGTTAAAAAAAGTGAGGGAAAAAGAATATGATGTCGTCCTCTGCGATATCAAGATGCCCAAGATCGATGGGATCGAGTTCCTGGAGAAGGCCAAGGAGGCAAATCCGGATATCCCTATCATTATGATCTCGGGCCATGGTACCATCGAGACGGCCGTGGAAGCCGTCAAAAAGGGTGCGTATGATTATATCTCCAAGCCCCCGGATTTGAACCGGCTGCTGATCACGATCCGTAATGCCATGGACAAGACTACGCTGGTAGCCGAGACCAAGGTGCTGAAAAGGAAAGTGAGCAAGGTGCAGGAAATGGTTGGATCGTCCACGCCCATACAGAAGATCAAGGAGACCATCGAGAAAGTGGCGCCTACGGAAGCCAGGATCCTGGTGACCGGGGAGAATGGGGTGGGTAAGGAACTGGTAGCCCGTTGGGTACATGAAAAAAGCAACCGGGCGGGCGGGCCGTTGATAGAAGTGAATTGTGCGGCTATTCCCAGTGAGCTGATAGAAAGCGAGCTGTTTGGACATGAGAAGGGTTCTTTTACTTCTGCCGTCAAGCAACGTATAGGTAAGTTCGAGCAGGCCAATGGTGGAACCCTTTTCCTGGATGAGATCGGGGATATGAGCCTCACTGCCCAGGCAAAAGTTTTGAGAGCGCTGCAGGAAGGTAAGATCACCCGGGTAGGTGGTGACAAGGATATAAGTGTGGATGTACGGGTGATCGCCGCTACCAATAAAGACCTGTTGAAAGAGGTGGATGAGAAAAATTTCCGTCTGGACCTTTATCATCGTCTCAGCGTCATCATCATCCATGTTCCTTCTCTCAACGAACGGAAGGATGATATTCCCCTGTTGGTGGACAAGTTCCTGGCCGACATCTGCGCCGACTATGGCATCGCCAAAAAGGCCATCGAGGAGGAAGCGATAAAAGCATTACAGCGACATAACTGGACGGGTAATATCCGGGAGCTGCGGAATGTGGTGGAGCGGCTGATCATTCTCTCCGGCAAGACAATAAACAAGGATGACGTGGAAAGCTACGTTCTGCCCAAGAAATAACTACGCAGCCGGTGCCCGGTGAGCGGGCGCTCCGCCGGCTATTTCTCTTCCGCAAAAGCCTGCATTTCTTCCAGGCTTTTTAATATCCGCACCTGGGGTGGTATGTAGCGCAGGCTGCTGCCCAGCCAGCCCGAGATGATAATGTGTTTATCCGGGAAGGTCCGGGCGATCTTTTTTATGTAATCCTCCGGTTCACAGCGGAGCAGGCGGGTTACCAGGTGAAAATAGAGATGGGTCACCGGTTTTTGCCGGCAATAATATTCCAGTTCTTCCAGGTCTGTGTCCTTCCCGAAATAGACGGTGAATATCCCGTTCTTCTTTATCAGATAGCGCATATATAGCAACGGTATCTCATGAAATTCACCTTTCGGAGTGTACATCAATATGACCTTCTGCGACTTCTCCTTTGGCGGCGGAGGGTCGGCCAGGCCGTTGATGGCTACATGTATCTTTTTGGTTATCAATGCGCTGGCAAAATGCTCCTGGGCGGGAATCACATTACCAGTAAGCCATAGCAACCCTATTTTTTCAAGAAAGGGATAGGCTACGCGGGTGATGGTTTTTTCAAAGCCCATGTGTAAAATGACATTGTGGAGGATCCTGTCGAACATATCCTGATCAAAATCGATGGCGGCTTCCGTCAGCTGATTGACGAATATTTCTGTAGAATCGCCCTCCCGGGTCAGGGTGAGTATCAGCCGGGAGATCTCCTTTTCATTGAGCCGGGCGATGGTGGATATCTTATGTCCGTGATGATAAAGGAACGCGATGCGGAGCAGGCATTTCAAGTCGTTGTTGTCGTAAATACGATGGTTGCCGGCCTTGCGTTTGGGACAGAGCAGCTGATAGCGTTGTTCCCAGATACGCAGAGTATGGGCTTTGATACCGCAAAGGTTCTCGATATCCCGTATGGTAAAAGCATTCATGGGTGGAAACTAAGGAATTAGTGTAATATTTATATAAGTTTGACGACTTATAAGGTTGTTTCCCCAAATGTTTTAGCAAAACTTTCTGGCTCAATGTTTTGGGGGGACGATTATTATTATATTTTTGCCGGGATCAAAAAATTGTCCACCGGAATCATAAAAATACAAAGGAATGTCGACTCATCAGTTGCTGGTATTAGTGCTTATTCAGTTACTCCTCCTCCTATTACCCTCCGTCGGATTGTACAAAATGTTTGAAAAAGCGGGCGCGCCGGGTTGGAAGGCGTTCGTTCCTTTTTATAATACCTGGATCATGCTGGAGCTGGCGGAAAGACCCAAACACTGGGTTTTCTGGCAGCTGATACCAGTGGTAGGCTGGTTTATTACCATGGGTATCTATGTGGAGTTTGTCAAGACCTTTGGCAAGTTCCATTTTTATGAGCATGCCCTGGCTGCGCTGTTGCCCGTATTGTATTTTCCTTATATAGGATATAATTCCAAGGATAAGTTCACGGGACCCGGTCCTGTCAAAAAACATAAAAAAGGTACGGCCAGGGAGTGGGTGGATGCCGGCGTATTTGCCATCGTAGCCGCCACGCTTATCCGGACCTTTGTTTTCGAAGCCTATACCATTCCCACCGGCTCCATGGAAAAAACATTGCTTATCAATGATTTCCTTTTTGTAAGCAAATTCAGTTACGGTCCCCGTATACCGAATACGCCGTTGTCCATTCCTTTTGTACATAACACCATGCCCATTACCAATGGCAATTCCTATGTGGAATGGATCAAGATCCCTTACACCCGTTGGTTTTCCAGCCCGGTGAACAGGAAAGATGTGGTGGTATTTAATTTCCCCGCGGGGGATACGGTGATCAATCTGCCTGAATTCCAGTCACAGCGTCCTTATTATGATGTAGCCCGTGAGCTGGGCAGGGGTAATATGGATTCCGGCCGCCAGGTGATCCTGAGCAAGCCCGATGATTATCCATTGGTGATCCGTCCTGTGGACAAGCAGGAGAATTATATCAAACGTTGTGTTGCTATTGCGGGCGATACCCTGCAGATCAGGGATCAGGTGCTGTACATCAATGGACAGGCGCAGACCTTTCCTCCCCAATCGCAGACAAACTACACGGTGGAGACCAAGGGGCAGCCGCTGGATGAGACGGTGATGAAGGAGGAATATAACCTGGATATGACCAATGGCGAGGATGTCCGTAGTACGGGCACGCCTAATCAATATGAAATGCTGCTGACCTGGGAGGCGCATGAGAAAATGTTGAAGAATGGTCTGGCCAGGAGCATTACACCCCTCATCGACAGCAACCATGATGTGTACCCGTATGATCACATCCATGTCTGGAGCCGTGATAATTATGGGCCCATCTGGATACCTTCAAGAGGCGCTACACTGCCCCTTACGCCGGAGAATTATACGATCTATGAACGGGCCATCCGGGTGTATGAAGGGAATAAGCTGGAGATGAAGGATGGAAAGATCTATCTCAACGATCAGCCTGCCACGTCTTATACATTTAAGATGAACTATTATTGGATGATGGGGGACAACCGTCATGGATCGCAGGATTCACGCTATTGGGGGTTTGTTCCGGAAGACCATGTGGTGGGTGAGGCCTGGCTGATCTGGATGAGCTGGAACAAGGGTGTGCGTTGGAACAGGTTGTTCAGAAAGATCAAATAATTATTCCGGAAAACGGGTTCGTTCTTAAAATTATCATTTCGGGATAATCCAACCGGTTGCAAAATAAAATGAAAAAAGAAATCCATCAATTTTCCTACGAGGTATATGACTCGGTAGAGGATCTGACGCCTGCCGACGCAACTCTGCTAAACAAAGCTAAAGAGGTGACGGCGCAAGCCTATGCCCCTTACTCACGGTTCCGCGTAGGTGCTGCGGCCAAACTTGACAATGGCCAGGTGGTCACCGGTACCAACCAGGAGAATGCATCCTTTCCGGCGGGCATTTGCGCGGAAAGGGTGTTGATGTCTACTGCCTCATCTTTATATCCGGGTATTCCTATAAACACACTGGCTGTCAGCTATCACAACGAGAACGGCTCTAGCGGCAGTCCCATCTCTCCCTGCGGCATTTGCCGGCAATCGCTGCAAGAATTCGAGCAGCGTATGGGCAAACCCATACGTCTGCTCCTGGGCGGTGAAAAAGGACCTGTGTATGTTATTCCACAGTCATCCCTGTTATTGCCTTTTGCTTTTACAGCAGATGAATTATAGCGTTACGAAACCGGTTAAGTAGAATTCAATAACACACTATTAAAGGTTAAACATTTTTTTTCTTCTTAGTTTTATTGTATTTTAGTTTGGTCAACTAATAAAGAGCACATCTACCTGTTAAAAGCAACCTCATGCTGACTGCATTTGTATTCCGTACTTGATTTAACCCCAAATTGGAAAGGCGACGAATTAGATAGCAACTGAAAGAATGCTGAAATAAATCTGGCATTGTGTGTGTGGTACACCCACTAAGATTTTATTTAGCACGGAAGTGTGCGACCTTTATAACTACAACCTTATGCTATTGAGACCTGTTAACCTCGCGATTGTGGACGACCATGCTCTATTCAGAAAGACCCTCAGGAGCTTTCTTTCGGAACAACAAAATCTCAATGTTACATTCCTGGCTTCAGATATCTTCGATCTGTTCAGCAAATTAAAGACTAATCACATCGATATCCTGCTGATGGATGTTTTCCTGCCGGATATAAATGGCAGTGAAGCATTGAAAACGCTGCGAAGCGAGCATCCGGACATCAAGATCGTTGCGCTGTCCATGAGTACGGACCTCGATCTCATCAGCGGTATGCTGGATGCGGGCATTCATGGATATATTTCCAAAGCCGATGAGCCGGAAGAGTTATTGCAGGCGATCAAGTCGGTTGCGGAAGGCCGTATATATCGCAACCGGCTGTTTACGGAAGCGTTGTATTGGAACAGGCAGAACATTATAAGCACGCTTTCTACAGATGCGGATGTAGTCCTTAACGAGCGGGAAACTAAGATCCTGCGCCTGATATGGGAAGAGAAAAGTAATAAGGAGATCGCCAATGAGCTCTTCCTGGGCATCAGGTCCATCGAGAAGATCCGGCAGGACATCAAAGAGAAGATCGGCGCCAGATCTACGGTAGGTCTGTTGAAATATGCCATCCGGAAAAAGATCATTGGTGTCCACAACATCGATGCGGAATTGCCCAGGCATGCTCACAAATAAATATAACTGCATTAAATACGCGTCCATTTAGTAGAAACCGAAGTGAAAAATAGAATGAATACTAATCCTTGTTCAGCCTTTTTGATCTAATTTGATCCGGTAAAAAAAATCCTGCTCGAAAGACCGATTGCACCGACCCCTCATTCCTGGAAGTTTACAATCATTATTTTTTCAGGCACTGTTACTTGCCTTAGCGGTAGCTATGCAAAACCATTATAAAGTGAGTCTAACCATTGTCGGTATATCCGCGTTTTACCACGATTCAGCCTGCTGCATATTACAGGACGGGGTACTGAAAGCAGCCGTTCAGGAAGAACGTTTCTCCGGAAGAAAGAATGACCCCTCTCTGCCAAAACAGGCATTTATATATTGTCTGCAGGCCGCTTCCGTCAGCATATCGGACATCGATTGCATTGCTTATTATGAGGATCCCGTAAAAAAACTGGCCAGACAACTATGGAGCGGCAACAAACGTATCACTCCGGCGAATATTCTTGAGCGGGACCCCCGTGATGTCGAATGGGAGATAAGAAAACAGCTGGGGTATGCAGGCCCGGTCAGGTATTATGATCATCATTTATCACATGCCGCCAGCAGTTATTTTTATTCTGGTTTCCAACGTGCTGCAACATTGACGGTGGACGGAGTAGGAGAGTGGGCGACCACCACTTACGGGACGGGCGTGGAAGATGATCTTACGCTCTTCGGAGAGGTGACTTTTCCGGACTCGCTGGGTCTGTTGTACAGCGCCATCACAAGTTTTCTCGGGTTCAGCGTGAACAGCGGAGAATATAAGGTAATGGGACTGGCGCCTTACGGAACAGACCGTTTCGCCGACAAGATCAGACAGCTGATAGCCGGCGGCCCCGACGGGCAATACCGTCTCGATATGCGCTATTTTGATTTCCCGGACGGGCGCAGTATGTACAGCAGCCAGATGGAAGAGCTGTTCGGGTTGTCTCCCCGGGTAAGAGAAACGGATATCCTTCAGGTGCATATGGACATTGCCAAAAGTCTTCAGGTAGTGCTGGAAGAGATATTGATAGAAAAGGCACGCTATCTTCATAAGGTCACAGACATGGATAACCTGTGTATGGCGGGCGGAGTAGCTTTGAATTGCGTCGCCAATGCCAAAGTGCTGCGTCACACGCCTTTTAAAAAGTTATATGTTCAGCCGGCGGCTAACGATGCCGGGTGCTGTCTGGGCGCGGCTGCCCTGGCGCATCGGGACCTGTCGGGGCGGAAGCCGGGCAGACGTATGGATCACGCCTACCTGGGACCACGTTATGACACCGACCGGATCGAAAAGCTGCTGGATGCTACTTCCTTCGAATATATAGATTGTCGCGGCAAGACCCCGCAACTGCTGGAAATGACGGCAAAGCGGATCGCTGAGGGTAAGGTGATCGGCTGGTTCCATGGCTGCCTCGAATTCGGACCCCGTTCCCTGGGGGCACGCAGCATCCTGGCGGACCCCCGCGACCCGACCATGCGCGACAGGATCAATTCACTGGTGAAAATGAGAGAGGCTTTCCGGCCTTTTGCCCCAGCCGTACTTGAAACCCACGCCGCCGACCATTTCGACATCGATCACGCTTCCCCTTTCATGCTCGAGACCTGCCAGGTCATATCGCCCATAGATCTCCCGGCTATCACGCATGTTGACGGCTCGGCAAGAATTCAGACCGTTAGCCCGGACACGAATCCCCGGTTTGCGGCGTTGCTTGACGCTTTTCATCAACTGACGGGTTGCCCGATCCTGCTGAATACCTCCTTCAACGTACGGGACAAACCCATTGTATGTACGCCTGAAGACGCATTGACCTGCTTTATCACCGCCAATATCGACTGTCTCATCCTGGAAGACTTTATCATTGATAATAAGGAGAATGACCAGGCCCTGACGGACCTGCTGCAAAAGGTGCTTGTCGAAAAAGTATCCCCATCGATCAGCGCCGACGTATACACCTTTATTTGAATCGCCTAAAATTTCACCTGTCTATGTCTGTAAGGCCAAAAGAAGAGCTCAAAGCCACCGCTGCTGCGCTGGCGTCACAGTTAGCTGTCGATAAACCCGACATGGCTGTCATCCGCCCGATGATGGAAGCGCTTGGATACAATCTCTCACCCGGACAGCGCCCGCAGGACACACAGCCGGTGAAGGCATCCACCGGGCATATCGGCATCTATCGCCCCGAACCATGTGGAGATACCATTCAGTACGTGCGCGACATAGCTTATAAAGACAAATGGATACATTTTGCGGACATACCTGTCATCCCTCCCAAGGGGAAAGCCAAACGCATCGTATTGCTGGGAGAATCGGTAGCCAGGGGGTTCCTGCTCGATCCGGAATATACGCCGGCCAGGCTTTTGGAAAAGCTGATAAACAACAGCAGCTGTGGGGAGGAAACGTTCGAAGTCGTCGATCTGGCAGAGACCAACCTTGGCATGGAAGGGATAAGACGCCGCTATAACGAATGCATGGCGCTCTCTCCTGATATGATCATACTTTTTGCAGGAAACAACTGGCGCACCGACATGGAGATCAGCATCGTCAACGATCCCGAAAGCCTCAGGAAGATAGCGATGGCCATGTATCAACAGGGAGGTATCAAAGGCCTGGCGGCTGTTATGGACGAATTATTTGCCATCCTGATCGATAGATTTCTCGCTTCCCTCCATGCGATGAAGGCCGGCCATCAGACAGAGATCGTTTTCGTCATCCCGGAATTCAACCTGCTTGACTGGCACAGCACACCGGGGGAACAGCGGGTAACCAGGTTGAGAGGTGATGGGATCCGGCAATGGCTGGCTGCCAGAGCAGCTGCTGAGACCGCATGGCGGGACGGCCATACAGAAGAAACGATCCGGCTGGCAGGGGAAATGACAGCGATCGATCCCACACATCCGTTGGGATATGAGTTGATGGCCATGGGCGAACTGGCCGGCAGCAAATATGAGGAAGCAAGGAAACATCTGGAGCAGGCGCGCGATACTGCGATATTCTGCCGTACGAACAGCAAGCCCAGGATCTTCAGTGTGATCAGGGACACTATCCTTTCCAAAGCAGGACAATACCAGATACATGTAGTGGATACTCCTGCTGTTTTCAGCAGACATCTTAACGGCAAGCTTCCCGGAAGACAACTGTTCTTCGATTATTGTCATCTCAGCACGGAAGGCATCCAGGTGACAATGGAGGCCGTTGCCGAACTCACACTGTCCATACTTACACAGGGTAGGGCGGCTTTAACTCAGCGGGCATCTTCCATCGGACCGGAAGAACAGGTACAGGCCGTGGCGCATTTTTTCGCAGCGCTTCATAACGCCCATTGGGGCCAGTCCTATGAGATACTGTATTATCATTGCAAACGATCTCTTGAATATGACAGGAATATGGCTGAGAATATGATCCTGTACTGCGATATGATGAGCCGGCGCACTAATAATATATTTACCAGGCATTTCCAAAAGCTTGTCATGAACTTTCGGCACGACAGGTACATTAATGCTCTCCGTAATCCGGGGAATGCAAAAGGTATGGAACTGGAGCTGGTGGATGCAATGATCGATGCCATAAAGGATCAGGGCTCCGACAGATCGACCTTTATCCGGGGCCTGCGGGCTGCCGAACACAATATCGTGCATCGCGGGATCAATCTGCTGGAAGCCTATTATCACAGCAGGTCCTACGATGAATACCCAGGCACCCGGCCTGCCTACTTTCAGGCAAGGGACCCTCAATCCAGGTTCTTTGTTCCGGGAATGACAAAGAGCCCCGTTGACATAACCATTACCCTCCGTGTTCCCGAGCTTCATGCGTGCACCGGTCTGGCCACGATCCTGCTCAACGGGGTATGTCTGGGGCAGCTGGAAGTGTCGGATAAGTGGAGCGACCATACGATCATTATCCCCGGAGAACTTATTGCGGAAGATATCAATGAGCTATCCATTCAATGGCCGGTGCCCGAAAACATCGGTGAACCGATACCCATAGCCCGCCGTGCTGCCCCTGATCCTTACGCCATGATCGATGCAGCTTACTATGTATTCGGCGAGATCTATCGTTTCACCGCCGGGATACAGGCCGGTGACACACCGGTAACACCGGCATCCTTACAGGAAATGATGGCAATATCGCTCTAAGGAACATATTCTAACCATACAAATCCTTTTTATGAATTCATTCCACAGCGGATGGTACCTTATCTACACGAAGCCCCGACACGAAAAGAAAGTCTACACTCGTCTATGTGAAACAAAGATCGACTCATTCCTGCCTACCAGAAAAACACTTAGAGTATGGCACGATAGAAAAAAATATGTGGATGAGCCGCTTTTCCCATCTTATGTATTTATCTATCTGAACAATATGCAAAGCTACTATGATGGTATGGATGCAGAAGGAGCGCTTTATTACGTTCGGAACGGGAAGAATATAGCGCGTGTGAGCGATACCGTGGTCAACAATATCAGGTTGATAGTCGATAAACAGAATGACCTGGAAGTGGAAGATGGGAAGTTCGAGCCGGGCCGCCAGCTGGTGATCAACCAGGGGCCTTTGACCGGCCTTTCCTGCGAAGTCATCGAAAAGAGCGGGAAACACAGACTGCTTGTCAGGGTCGATCTTCTGCAGCGCAATATTCTCGTCAAACTGCCTGAAGAATACCTGATGGCTTTAAACTGATACTTACACATCGATAACGCCGACATATGCCGAAAAAAGGAAAGGTTTTATGGTTCACGGGATTATCCGGTGCGGGAAAGACTACGCTGTCGCTGTGTCTCCGGGATCACTTTCTAAGTAAAGGGGTCTTCTGCATCATACTCGACGGTGATCAGCTGCGGGAAGGGCTCAACGCAGATCTCGGTTTTTCCCGGGAAGACCGGTCGGAGAACATCCGTCGTATCGCCGAGATCGGCAAGCTCCTGGCAGAGAACGGGTGCGTTTGCATAACGGCCACCATCAGTCCTTATGCCGAACTGAGGACGCTGGCCAGGAACATCGTCGGACAAGACTGTTTTTATGAGGTCTACATCAACGCCTCTCTCGCGGAATGCGAGCGGAGAGATGTGAAAGGCCTCTACCGGAAAGCACGTCAGAACCAGATATCTTCCTTTACAGGCGTCCAGGACAATTATGTTCCGCCTGTGAATCCCGACCTGGAAGTAAAAACGGACATACTTCCGACGGAAGCATGCATCGAGCATATCCTTCAATGGTATAATGAAGCAATAAATGCTGAAAATTGCATCCGGCAGTATCCATAGAAGATTTGCTGGCTCTTGCCCGGGCCGCGGGGAAAGCCATTTCTGCCATATACCATGACAAAATATTGGGCGCCCGTTTCTCTCTCAAGGAGGACACATCTCCGTTGACCCTTGCCGACAGCACATCCCACGATATCATTACTGAAGGTCTTCATGCGCTGAGCCCGGATATTCCAGTCTTGTCGGAGGAAGGCGCCGGTGTGCCGTATGAGATACGAAAACACTGGGAGTGGTTCTGGTGCGTAGACCCCCTGGACGGTACAAAAGAATTTCTCCGGCGCAATGATGAATTTACGGTAAATATTGCGCTTATACACCGGCAAACGCCCTGGCTGGGTGTTATTTATCTGCCGGAAGCAGATGTCCTTTACTATGGATCAGGGATCACCGGCAGCTGCAAGATCGTCCATGACGGATCTCCCGTCACCCTGCGTACCGACAGGCATGCGGAGACCTGGGTATCTGTCGGCAGCCGGTCACATGCCGGCGCCGGCGGGAACAGTGTCATTCAACAGTATCCTGTAACACGGCATATGGTGGCCGGCAGCTCGTTGAAATTCTGTCTCATAGCGGAAGGCGCCGCCCATCTGTATTACCGGGAAGGCCCGACCATGGAGTGGGACACCGCAGCCGGGCAAGCCATCGTCCAATACGGAGGTGGAAGACTTTGCACCCTTTCCGGAGAACAGCTGACATACAACAAACAGTCGCTGGTCAATCCTCCTTTTATCTGTCTTGCCTGAGACGGACGGACACAAAATCTATTTTTTTAAAACAGCAAATGAAATGAACCATTCCAACAGATCTCTTTCGCACAGTATCAACCTGAGGCTTTTGAAACTGGTGACTGCCAGCTGGCAAAGTCTTTTCAATGTCGAAAAGATCCTCAAAAGAAAAATATTCATCCAGGAATTCGATGCACGGGAAGATGACATATGCGTGGTTACGTACATGAGGTCGGGCACTACACTGGTGCAGATGATGCTGTACCAGCTGTTGACCGATGGTAATATGAATTTCAGGCATCTTGCGGATATTTCCCCACTGCTGGAAGACGCCATCAGTACGGGTACGACCTTGCAAAAGCTGCCTTCGCCCAGGTTTTTCAAGACACACGGCGATTATAAATACTTCCCCCGGAAACTAAATGCAAGGATCATTTATGTCGTGCGCAACGGCATGGATGTGGCTTCCTCGGTCTACCATTACTACAAGGATTACACCATGCCCGACCTGGATTGGAACAAGTTCCTGGACAAAAATTTCATGGGCCGTAACAACTGGTTCAGGCACACCGAGGACTGGCTCGAAAATAAAAACGGGTTCAATATTCACTATATCAAGTATGAGGACATCACCCGTAATATGCGGAAGGTCGCAGAAGATCTGGCAGCCTTTCTGCAGATAAGACCTTCCGGGGAAGTTCTTCAGCGTGTTCTTGATCGTTGCAGCTTCCAGTATATGAAGGAGTATGAGACAAAATTCGGGAGACCGAAAATAGCCACCAATAAGACGGATCAGTACTTCATCCGCAAAGGCCAGTCCGGTACAGGTCAGCTTGAGTTCGACTCCCGGCAAAGGGAGAAGTTCATCAGCCTTTATGAAAAGCATCTTGCAAGATTCGATCTTGGCTATGACTATTCCCAAAATAAAACAGCTGCAATACCAGCGCTACATTAGACATGCAAAACCCAGGCAATCACATCATCGATCACCTGATCCGGCATGCGCTGGCAGACCCGGATACAACAGCCTTTATCATCCTTGACGGAGATGGGAATGAAATAAGGATAACCTATAAGGAGCTGCTGATACGTGTAAAGAAACTGTCCTTTCATCTTTCGGATGAGGCGCCGTATGGAGCACGGGTGCTGCTGCTGTACCAGGATATTCCGGACTTTATCTGTTCATTTCTCGCCTGTCAGCATGCCGGGTTGATAGCGGTACCTGTGCCGTATGTCACAGGCAGTAAGCAATGGCAACGTCTTCTGGCCATCATGCAGGATGCGGATGCTTCGGCCATCCTGACTACAGGGCCAACGGTGCCGGACCTCCGTCATGCGCTGGACGGATTGGCACAGCCGTCTGTTGTGAAGATCGTTCCCACCGACAGCACCGTTATACAGGGTGATCATTCATGGGAAAGTAAGGCTGTTACACATGAGATATCTTTTATACAATATACCTCCGGATCGACCGGAAAACCAAAGGGAGTGGTCATCACGGCCGCCAATCTGATGCACAACCAGCAGATGATAGCTCAAACCTTTGGCTGTGATAAAACATCCGTGATCTTTTCGTGGCTCCCTTTTCATCATGACATGGGTTTGATCGGTAATATATTGCATGCCGTCTATACAGGGTGTACCTGTATCCTGATGTCCCCCCTCCATTTTATACAAGCTCCCCTGAAATGGCTGAAGGCTATTTCAACCTACAAGGTTACTCACAGCGGCGGACCAAATTTTGCCTATGATCTTTGTGTAGAAAGGATAACCCCGGCAGAGCTCGCAGGTGTAGATCTGTCGACCTGGCGGGTAGCATATAATGGGGCGGAACCGGTCAGGCATACAACCTTGTCAAATTTCGCCCGGCATTTCAGTGCCGCCGGCTTTGATCCCGGATCTTTTTACCCTTGTTATGGTCTGGCGGAGGCCACGCTGCTGGTCTCCGGCATTCGGACGCCTGCTGCTCCAGCCTTTTTGCCGGTGGATTCGCACATCGCGGTGGCTTGCGGATCGGCGGCGGCAGGTATGGAGATCATGATCATTTCTCCGGACAGCCGGCTGGAATGTGGAGAAATGGAAGAAGGTGAGATCTGCATCGGAGGAGAAAGTATTACCCCGGGATACTGGAATAAGGATAACTCCGGGAGTTTTTACGAGTTCGACGGCCGCCGGTACCTCCGGACGGGGGACCTGGGATTTCTTTATAAAGGAGCTCTTTATATACAGGGTAGAATAACGGAGATGCTCATTGTCCGCGGACGAAATGTTCATCCTTATGATATAGAGCGGTCAATAGCCGAAAGCCATCCCGCCCTCGAAACAAATGGCGTGGCGGCATTTCGCATCAGCCATTTCTCCGAGCACCTGGTGGTAGCTGCCGAGATCAGAAGGTCCTTCCTGCGTACGTCCGATACGGCTGCCATCCTGGACGTAATGAATAAGACCTTATCGGGCTCTTTTGGCATCGGTGCATTCGACATCCTGCTGCTCCCGCCGCTGGGTATTCCCAGAACTACCAGCGGAAAGATACAAAGGGGGAAATGCCGGGAACTTTACAGGGACGGATCATTTAAGGTCATCGCTAAACAGTCCGGCCGGCAACAGGATGAAACGGCCGGTGAGACACAGCTGCTGGAGAAACTACTGGAGGACGTGAACTATGTTACCATTGGAAATTATCTCTCCGGCGTCATCGGGACAAGGGTCGGCAAACTGACAAGGGATGAGCTGAACGGAGCTACGGAACTTACCCAGCTGGGCATCGACTCATTAAAAGCGACCGAACTGATCAATATCATCAACCGGGACCTCCATATCAACATCGACGTGACCAGGGTATTCCGGGACAATAGTATCTCAGGGCTGATCAACACGATCGAGAGCCTGCTGTGGTTGAAAAATACACAAACTTCCGGAGAGGAAATTACGATATGAGCACATTAGAGATCATCACCCTGTTAAAAAAATACAAAGTAGTTCCCCGGCTGGCTGACGGCCACCTGAAACTACAGGGTGAGACTGCCGGTCTTCCGGACGATATCATCCAGCTGGTGAGGAGCAGAAAAGAAGATCTAAAGGCGTTCCTTAACGAAGCGAAGGAGCAATGGACCTTCGAACCCATACAGACCGTACCGCTGCAGGCGCACTATCCTGCCTCCAACGCTCAAAAACGTATATGGGTGCTCAGACAGCTGGAAGGCGGGAGCCGCGCCTACAATATAAGCCGGAGCTTTTTTCTCAAGGGGAGCGTGATAAATGAGCACCTCGGGAGGGCATTTCAATGGTGTATCCGCCGGCATGAAAGCTTAAGAACGGTGTTCCGGGAGGTCGATGGCGAGCTCAGACAGATAGTGCTCGATGACCCCGGGTTCTTTATAGACTTTGAGGATATTCGGAACATTGCCGATGTCCGCTCCTATCTGGCGGAAGAAGTACAACAATCCATAAGCTGGCGGTTTGATCTTACCAAAGGCCCTCTGCTGAAGGTCAGGCTTTTCCGGCTTGCAGAGAAAGAGCATGCCATGATCTTTGGCGTACACCATATCGTCAGCGACGGCTGGTCCATCGGCGTCATGGTCGCCGAATTGATGCAGGCTTACGAAATGTATTGCAGAGGATCTCAGTTAAATGCCGCCTCTTTGTCTATCCAATACAAGGACTATACGCAATGGCACGCCGGCAGGGTCGACAGCGACAAAGGCCGCCAGGCCAGGGTCTTCTGGCAGGGACAATTCCCGGACTTTCCTGATCCGCTGAACCTGCCCGCAGACTTTCCCCGGCAGGCTATGAAGTCATTCGATGGCGCAGTGGCCAGGTTCTATCCACAGAACGATCTGTACCAACGCATGACCGCCTTTTGCAGGAACCACCAGGTGACTACTTTCAATTTCCTGCGGACAACCTTGTCCATATTGTTAAGCCGGCTGTCCTGCCAGCAGGATATCACCATCGGAACCGCTGTATCGGGCAGGAACCACCCGGACCTGGAGAACCAGTTCGGTCTCTATGTGAATACACTGCCATTAAGGGCAAGGGTCGAGCCCGGCATTTCCTTCCTCGATCTGCAAAAAAAGTTGTCCGATCATTCATTCCAGGTATTCGAATTCCAGGACTATCCTTTCGACAGGATCATCGAAGATCTCAATATCAGACGCGATACAAGCCGCAATCCGCTTTTTGACGTAATGATGGTCCTCCAGCATAAGGCAACGGGAGAAGGAAGTGTGAATCAACGGCGTCAACACGGCTTCGAACTCGGTCTGCTGGAAGAGTATCTTTACCCCTCCGGCCGGCAGGAGGACGAAAATATTGCTGTCAAGTTCGATCTTAACTTCAATTTTGATTTCGATCCTGATGACAGGTTTTATCTGGATATCGAATATGATACAGCGCTCTTTACCAGGGAAAGGATCAGGCGTATCTCAACTATCTTCCTGTATCTTATCGATCAGGCCATGCTTGATCCGGAGAAAGCCGTTGGCGCCATGGACCTGGTCGACCCCATTGAAAAGGATAACATACTTAGGGTATTTAACGCCCCGGTGAGATCCATCGAACATCCTGGCATTATCCATCTTCTGCAGCGATCATTCGCAGAACGGAAAATGCACACAGCCATCGTTTTTGAAGATAAACATATTTCCTACCAGGAGCTGGACCGGCGTTCAGACCAGGTCGCAGCAACCCTCATCCGCATGCTGGGCGCCCCGGAAGGCCTTTTCATCGGAGTGCTCACCGGCAGATCAGACTGGACAATTCCCGTTATTCTGGGGATATTAAAGACCGGAGCAGCCTATGTGCCGATAGACACCGCCTATCCTGATACCAGGATCGCCTATATCATTGAAGATGCACAGCCGTCTGCCATCGTCGTCGGCGATCAGGGTCTTCTGCAGGTGCCTGCCGGCTACAACGGAGCGGTGCTTCATATAAAGGATATCGCTTCGTCTGCCCTTACGGACCTTGCTTTCGAATGGGCTGCCGCAAAAGATCTCAGAGAGCATATAGCTTACGTGATCTACACCTCGGGATCAACGGGAAAACCAAAAGGCGTCGGGATATGCCACCGGAATACCATCGCATTCCTTTTATGGGCGGCGAAGGAGTTCGCGGGGACCTCATTCGACATCGCATATGCGGTCACATCCTATTGTTTCGATCTCTCCATATTCGAGTTCTTCTTTCCCCTGATGATGGGAAAGACCATCCGGATGTTGTCTTCTGCAGGCGAGCTGCCTGTCTACAGCTGTAAGGACCACGGTATATTGATCAATACGGTGCCATCCGTCGTAAGGATCCTGCTGGATCAGGCGATGGACTGGGGCAGGGTCGCGGCGCTCAATATGGCCGGAGAACCAGTGCCTGCGGGTTTCAGACAGCTACTGGATGCCGGAGCAATGGAGATACGGAACCTGTATGGACCTTCAGAGACCACTACATATAGTACTGTTTACCGTTTTGCTCCCGGTGACAAGGGGAACATACCTGCCGGCACGCCTATCGACAATACACAGATCTACATCCTCGACGACCTCCTCAACCTTATGCCCATCGGCATGGACGGAGAAATATACATCGGCGGGCAGGGAGTGGCGCCTGGATATCTCCACCGACCCGCACTGACGGCGGAAAGATTTGCAGACAACCCTTTCCTGCCGGGACAGCGTATGTATCGCACCGGGGACATCGGCAGATGGACAGAGGATGGAAAGATACTGTACATCGGTCGTTCGGACGACCAGGTGAAGATCCGGGGATTTCGCATAGAACCCGGTGAAATACAATACAGGCTCGAACAACATGAACACGTATCGCAGGCGATCGTCACCGCCCAAAAGATACAGGAGGAATACGTCCTGACGGGATACGTAAAAGGAGAGCCAGGCCTCACGCCGGCGATGCTGAAAGAATACCTGGGCGGCATCCTTCCTGCCTACATGATCCCTTCCCGCTGGGTCATGCTCGACGAGATCCCGTTGAACAGCAACGGCAAGGTCGACAAAAAAAGACTTCCCATGGCGGATGGCGCCGGCGAAACGGCATTACAAAAGGTCGCACCCGAAACACCCCTTCACCATACATTGTTCCGGTTGTGGACGGAAGTCCTTCCTGCCGGGGAATGGGGTATTACCGACAACTTCTTCGATGCCGGTGGACACAGCCTGAAAGCGATCCGGCTGCGATTCCTCATTGAAAAGGAACTGGGCAAACAGATATCCCTCAACGAACTTTTTATTTATCCTACCATACAGGCGCAAAGCTTTCTGCTGGAAGGCAGATCTGTGGACCATATATCGCCCATCCTGAAAGCGGACGACCAGGACCTGTATCCCATTTCCCTGTCCCAGGAACGGCTTTGGATACTCACCGGATTCCGGGAGGCATCGGTGGCCTACAATATGCCGGCGGTGTTCAGGGTAAAGGGTATACTGGATCAGGATATCCTCGACAAGGCTTTCCGGCTCGTCATTGAAAGGCATGAGGCTTTGCGCACAGTCTTTACAAACAAAGGCGGAACGCCGGCCCAACGGGTGCTGTCACCCGAAGACACCGGTTTCAGGGTGCAAACATATTTTGCCGAAGCTCCTCCAGCCCAGGCCGCTGCCCTCGAATGGCTTGCGGAAGAGTGGCGGAAACCCTTCGACCTGTCGGACGGACCTTTGCTAAGCTGCTATATCGTCCACACGCAACAGGGACAATTGCTTTCATTCAACATGCACCATCTTGTCAGCGACGGATGGTCATTGGGTGTGTTGTACAGGGATATTACCGCAGCGTACCGGCAGGTACATGCGGGACTGGAAGGGCCGTTGCCCCGGCCGGAACTGCAGTTCAGGGATTATGCCGTATGGCACCGGCGCCAGCTTGCGGAAGGCAGACTGGAAGCTCATCGTGCATTCTGGAGGGACATCTTCAGCGTAGAGCCGCCGGCCATTGAATTGCCTTTGGACTATAGCCGCCGGGAATTCAAAACGTACCGGGGCGCATCCTGCCGGTGGACCTATCCTGGAAATACTCTCCGGGAATTACACCGCCTGGCCAGAAAAGCCGATGCAAGCCTGTTTATAACGCTGATGGCCTGTGTCCGGACGTTGCTGAAAAAATACACCGGACATCATGATATCATCATCGGTACGCCCGTATCGGGAAGGGACAACCATCAGCTGCAGGACCTCATCGGCTTTTTTGTGAATACACTGCCCGTTCGTGTACAAGTCGATCCAGGAGCATCCTTTCTGTCCCTGCTGAAGAAAGAAAAGGAAATGATCCTTGCAGCCATGGAACACCAGACATTTTCATTCGAGATGCTTTTGGAGGAGCTGCAATTGAGAAGAGACCCCTCCCGCTCGCCGCTTTTTGATGTGATGGTAACTCTGCGGGTGGCAGACGAGTGGGATGCCGCAACGGCGGCTGCCGTACTCCCGGACCTGCGGTTTGAACACATCCCGGTGGCCACGGACGTGGCAAAATATGATCTTGTCTTTTCCTTTAGCGAACAATCCGGAGAGCTCCTGCTCGACCTGGAATACAATGCGGATCTGATGATGAGATCGACGATCATGCGAATGATGCGTCACCTGGCAAGACTCTTCGATCAGGTGACGGGCTCGTCTGCCACATTGATCAGGGATATCAGTCTGCCGGATCAGGAGGAATACGCCTTACTGGCTTCCAGGTCGGATCGCAGCAGGGTAGGATATGACCCTTCCGCGACGATAGTCAGTCTATGGAACCTGGCAGTCGAACGCCATCGTCACCGGGTAGCCCTTGTCGCAGAT
>Ga0105238_10001232_pt1 | contig 25744 bp, 20 predicted proteins | sample KBSC34metaG_FD_81526 | JGI IMG/M metagenome (GOLD analysis project Ga0105238, IMG submission 81526) | Corn rhizosphere microbial communities from Kellogg Biological Station, Michigan, USA - KBS C3-4 metaG | ecosystem: Host-associated > Plants > Roots > Rhizosphere > Soil | place: Michigan, USA...
ATACAAAGGCGGGACGCCAGTACATCGCGGTCGCGGCGCGCGTTGACGGTGCCGTCGAAATCGTGGCCCTTGCGCTTCCGGCAGCGGCTCCACCATCCGGTCGAGGCGGAGCAGGTCGATAACGTCGAGATAGAAAGCAGTACTGGGTGTGCGAAAGGAGGTTGGCGTGCGTTAGGGGGGTATGAGGTGAGGCGGCGGTATGGCTAAATCCGAACTCTCCGGCAGCCCGCTCATCCCCTTCGTGCTCGTCGCCGGGATTCTCTCCGGCAGCCTCTGGCGAGGCAGTCCGGCCGATACGAGCAAGGCTGGGGGCTCTGGCAACAGCGCCAACAGCGACAAGGCCGACGTCGCGGCGGTCGTTCCATCGGTGTCGGATCTGCGTCCCGTGCTCGACAGCCTCGATGCGGCGCTCGGGGACCGTGGTGGCGCAGACGGCTCGCCCATAACCGACGCATCGTCCGTCACCCTCTCCCCCAAAGGACCCGCGCGAGACCGGCAGCTGCTCGACGCGATGGCCGCGGTCCGGCGCGGGCTCAATCAATACTCCAGCGCATCCGCACCGACCACGTGTGGCAGCGCCCCCGCACTTCAACACGACGCGAAACTGCTGGCCGCTTCGATACTCATCGACGACGGCGGCGAGAGCAAGACGCGGGCAGCCGAAGCGAAAGCGCTGCTCGAGGAATATCAGGACTGGGGGCTTCTCGCGGACCTCGCATCCGGCGTGAAGAGGAGCCAGCTGCGCGCCGGCCCCGAGTACTCGGTCGACTTCATCGTGGCGACCATCCCCGATTATGTGGACTCGAACAGCGGATGGATGGCCGATGCGGGGCTGGCCGCGACCCAGTCGGCAATGGCCGAGGAAGGCTATCTCTTCGATCGTGCCAGGCTCGTCGACTGGTCGCGCGCCGCCGCGGGACCTGTGGTGGTGCTGTCGGGCAGCCGACTGCACGAGCGTCAGCCTGGCGCCATCATCTTCCGGAAGGTCGACGCCAGAGGCAGGCACATAAGCCTGCAGGTCGTACTCACTGTCCTCGAAACGCCGACGGCCGGCGTCCATCAGGTCGCGCTGCGAAACAGCCTGTGGTTCCTCCGTGCCTGGAATGCCTGCAGCAACGCCGCCAAAGCGCCGCTGAAAGTTCTGGGGCCCAGCTTCTCGGGATCAACGGTGTCGCTGGGGACGGTCCTGCGCGAACCGCCGTTCAAAGCGGCGTTCGGCCCCCGGATCGTGATCACTGGCTCGGCGACAGCCGACAAGAACCCCAGCCTGATGAAGGCGTTCAGCGATGACGCGATCTTCAAGTCGACGGTCCAGCCGACATCGGTGTTGAAGAAAGTCATGGCCGAGTACCTGAAGTCGATCAACTCCAAGTGGAGTGACGGCGAAGGCGTTGCGCTGCTGAGCGAGAGCAACACTGCCTTCGGGCGCGATGCCAGCCCCGACCGCGAAAACAACGCAACCGAGTTGCCGCCGCCGGATCCGCTTCAACGCGCGAAGATCTTCAGCTTTCCTCTGCACATCGCCCAGCTGCGGAGCGACGCGCCCTCTCTCGCGCAACCAGGAGGACCACTTCTCTCCGCTCCCACCATCCCGCTCAATCTCAGCGAGGCCACGCCGCCGAGTGACGTCATTCCCGCGCTGCGGCCGCAGCTCACGTCCGCGGTCGTCGCGCTCACCGTGGACTCGATCCTCGATGCCGTCCGGCACGAGAAGCTTTCGGCGGTCGGCATCATTGCAACCGACGACCGCGACGTGCTGTTCCTGGCGAGGGAGGTCAAACGCGCGTCGCCGGACGTGCAGCTGTTCCTGCTTGGCACCCACGGGCTGTATCTGCACGGAGACTACGTGCCGTACCTGCGGGGCGCGCTCGTCGCCTCGTCGTACGCGCTGACGCTCGCGAACCAGCCGGAAATTCCCGGCGTGCCGGCGGCGCCCGGCATGCCCAACGAACGGCACCGGCAGCCGTTCCCGAGCATGTCGGCCGAGGGCGTCTTCTATGCAGCACGCACGCTGGTGTCGCTCAGCGGCGCGAAAGAGACCGACCTCTCGTCGCTCGAATATTGCTCGACCCTTGTCAAGGAGCCCTGCGTGCCTGTGGCGCCGGTGTCGATCAACGTCATTGGCGAAGACGGCTACTGGACGCTTCCACCCGGCGGGGCGGCTGCCGCTGGCACCGGCGACGCTATTCGGAACAGCGCATCGGACGCGATGTCTCCGCCGAGCGATCTGTACGTCGCGCGACTGCCGCCACTTCCTCTGCAGTTCTCGATCGGCGCGGCGTTGGTTCTCGTCTTCGTGTCAGCGCATCTCGTGCTGATGGTCCTTATCAAAAGAGGATCCGCCGATCGGAAAGCGAATGGCTCGTTCTTCGAGCTCCCGCTGGTTCGTGTGCTGGCCCCTCCTCACACGTTCGACTACGCGGCCCGTATGCACCGTTTCGCGCTCGGCATCTGCTTTACGCTGCTGTCGCTTGCCGCCGGGTGGGCGATGGCGATCGTGCTGCCATTCGTCCTGCGAGAGTACCCGTCTGCCCTGTTTCTGGTTCCGGTGGGGGTCGTGGTGACCGTAGCCGGAGTGTTCGCCATCGGTGTGACGTGTTATGGCTCGAGGCAGAAGCTCGCAGATGCACTGCCTCCGAGCCCGAAGGGCGGGGCCCGGCGCCGCTGGACGTTGGCCGAAGGCACGGGGTGGCTGTTGTTCGGCGGCATGGCGGTCACCATGGGCCTGTTCGCCGTCCTCGTTTACTGGACGGTTCGCGATGCCACAAGCGGCGCCCCCGGCCGGCTCACGCTTTCACGGATGGTCGGCGGTGGAATCGTCTCGCCCGCGGCGATGACCCTCTGTCTGGCGTCCGCGTTCTACGCCGCCGTCTTTACGGGCGTCAGACGCTTCTCGCTCGTCGGCCACGGGTACGCACGCCTCGGCGGCGGGTCGGCGACATTCGGGTTATTCACCGCCGAAGGGGCGCCTTCGGTCGGACGTCCGAAACGAGGGAGCCTAGCCGGGATGCTGGACATACCGGTGCGGCACACGCCAGCGATCTATCCCGCGGCGCTGGTCGTGATTCTGGTGATGGCCGCGCTCAGCACGAGGCGCGTCGTCACTATCGACGGCAACATCTTTTCGTGGTTCGCGATGGCCGGCACCTGGACGACGCTCGGTCTCGGCCTGATGCAAGTGGGCCAGGGGCTGGCATTGTGGCAGACGGCCCGATCGCACTTGAAGCGGCTGGCGCACACGCCGATCGAGAAGCGGCTGCAGGAGATCGCCGCGCAGGTGCCGTGGGAGATCTCTTTGACGCCGCCGCGCCTGACCGAGCTGGTGCCGGTCGCTCGCATGGCGGACGCGGTGATGCGCGACTTTCGTAGTATCGCCTTCGGTGTCGCCGGGGCCAACGTCCTGCGAGACCTCGGCGAGATTCGCACTCTCCGTCCGGAGGAAGAACAGAGACTGGGGGTGCGCCCCCTCGACTTCGCCGGCCTGCAGCCGCTCTTCGCCTCGCCGTCGCACGTCAGCGCACTCCAGGAGGAGATGGCAGATCGTCAGCACGCCGCCATCATTCAGAGCGAGTCGTGGTTCAAGTTGTGGAAGCTCTCGGATACGCTCGTCACGCTGCTGCAGCGGACCATCTGGCTTCGCTGCGCGACGGTTGCGCCGGCGAACAAGCCGCAGCTGATGGAAATCGTCGGGATTCCGAACGGCCTTCGCGGGCTGTTGACGCCGGCGGACCTTGGGACTCCGACACCTCCGCCCCCGATCGATCCGCTGCGGCCCGAACGCCATCAAGGCGCGTCATCGTCGGAGTGGTTCGCGCGATGCGAGCAACTCGTCGCGCTCCAGATCGCATTCGTCCTGCGCGACATCGTCGCCCGCACGATCACGTATCTCTTTGCCGCGATGTTGTGCCTGACGGCGCTGGCCGCCGCGCACCTGCTCTACGTGTTCAGCGGACGGACGTCGCTCCTCACGGTGGATATGCTCGCGATCGCGGGGGCGGCCGTTTCGGCAGTGTGGATCCTCGTGGACATGGAGCGCGACCACGCGCTGAGCCGCCTGCGGACAACGACGCCGGGACGCGTGGACATCAACTGGGAATTCATCAAGCGGATTGCGGTGTACGGCGTGTTGCCGCTCCTCGCGGTCATCGCGGCGCTCTTCCCGGAAGTTGGAGGCACGCTCTTCGGGTGGCTCGAGCCGCTCCGCAAACTATCGGCTCTGTGAGGGCTACCTGTTGGCGCTCTTGACCCGCGTGGCGAACTGGTCGACGTACTCCAGCACGTTCTTGGTAACGGCCTCGCCGTTCTGCGCGGGCGCACCGCCGGCGAGGCCGCCCTTGTGCAGCAGTTCGACCTGCAGTTCCACCGGCGCCGCCGTGTGCGCCAGCGGCGCCGCGGCGTGCGAGTACAGCGTCACGTCGTAGCGCGTCACGCAGAATCCCGCTGACGCCGTGACCGCGTTGACGTTGACGTAGAGATACGTTTCGTCGTCGGTGTTGCGCACGACGCGGAAGCCAGCGTCGGTGAGGTGCTTGGCGACGGCGGTTTCGAGCGCGTCGCCTTTCAATCCGCACTTGGCCGCCTCGGCTTCAATCCCTTCGACGACCAGCCCCAGCTTGGCCAGCCCTCTGAGCGGTGCATCAGGGCGCTGGTCGACAGCGGCTCTCGAGTTTGACGGCGGCGGCGCGGCGGGCACCGACGGTGGAGGTGCGCTCGATGGCGGCCGCCCGCCGGGTGGCAACGCGCCAGGCGGCAACGCGAGAGTGGGGGGCGGTCCGGCCGCCACCGCGGGAGGCTCGCTCGTCGCACTGTTGGACTGAGTGCCGGCGGGCTCGCTTGGCGGCGCGGGGTCGTAGACGCGACGCACCTTGTCGCCTCCGCCTCGCCCCACGAACTCGGTCTCGACGATCAGTTGCCGAGGCCTCGGGTTGACCGCATAGGTGTAGCGGACGGTGCGGCCGGCCTCGGCGTTGTAAGCCACCATCAGCAGATTTCCCTCCCACATCGCCGTGGTGCCGGTGGTGATCGGTCCGATGGTCACGCCTTCGTCACGTCGTCCGGGCTGCACCGTGCGGGGTGCGCCGGGCTCGGGTGTAATCGTGACGCTCGACGGCGTCACGGCGATGGTGAGGCGGTCTGGCGGCAGGCGCACTTCGTCGGTGAGAAAGCGTCTGCGCTGCGAGTCGTCTTGCGTTTCCGGAATCAGCGGAATCGGACCTCGGATCCCCTCGCCGGAACGGCTTCCGCCTCCCCCGCCTCGGCGCCCTCCGCCCGTGGCGCCCCGCGCGCTCGGGGGCAAGTAGGCCTCGGCGCTGAACCCGATCTCCTCCGGGAACTGGCTCAACACACGATTGAGCTTCCAGGAGCCCGTGAGTTCCGATGGTCCCTGCGCGGCCACGCGCCGCGAGCCCACGGACGCGAGCGCGAGGAGCAGGACGAGCACGACGGCTGTGCCTGACGGCTTCACCCGTTTAGTGTAGCGGGGCGCGAATGAGCCTCGCCAGTCAGCTGAGCCGCCCTTACTTCAATTCGTCGAAGACGACCTGAACGTTCTGCAGCAGCCTGATCGGCGTCGGCGTGGCATAACCGGCGTATTTCGCGGGAATCTTCCAGTCCTTCGCGACCTGCTCCGCCGATTTGCCGGCCTTCTTTCCTGCGCGCACGTCGTTCGCGAAGTCGCGATTGAACTGCGCGTACTCCCGGAGATCGGCCACGGTCATCGTGGTGCTGTGGCCGGTGATGATGGTGTCGATGTTCTTGATCGTGTCGGCGGCCTTCGTCAGCGTGTCGGCGATCGCGAGACCGCTGCCGCCGTTCACGGCATCGAGGCCCGGGATGTTCTTGCCCGAGAAGATGTCGCCGGCGTGCATGGCGCGCAGCGCCGGAAACACGACCCAGGCGTCGCCATTGGTGTGCCCCCGGCCGAAGTAATACAGGTCGATGCGGTCGGCACCGCTCCCGATCGTCATTCGGTCCGTGAACGTCTTCTTCGGCATGCCGCGACCGCCGTTCGTCTTGAAGATGTTCGGCGGTTGACCGTTCGGTGCGGTCTGCGTCGACGCCCGCATCTCCTGCATGTTCTTCGCGGTGTTCTCCTGCACGATGACATCGACCGTTGCCGGGAACTCGACGTTTCCGCTCACGTGATCGCCGTGCGTATGCGTGTTGATGATCGTCGTGATCGGCTTGGGCGTCAGCTTCTTGATCTCGTCGAGGATCGGCTGACCCCATCCGGGATTCTTCGTGTCCACGACCACCACACCCGACGTGCCGACGAACACCGCGGTATTCCCGCCGCCGCCGGTCAACATGAACAGGTTGTCGCGGAGCTTCTGCACTTCGACGACCTTGGGCGCAGCCGCGGGCTGCTGCGCCGCGGCGACGGCCAGCGACAGCGCACCCACGATCACCAACGTGGCGAGTACGACGACCCTCTTCATTCAGCCTCCACGAATTCCAGCAACAGGCCATTGAGATCGCGGACAAACGTTCTCGTCGCTCCCTCGATCGACACCGGTCCGCTGACGACTGCGACTCCATCGCCTTTGAGACGCGCGACGAGCGCCGCCACGTTGTCGACCCGGAACGACACAGCCGGCGTGCCCGGATCCTGCAATCGACCGTCAAGGCGCGCGCGATCGATGTTCTTGAAGTCGTACATCCGCCAGGTGTTCACTCCGCCCGGTGGCCGCATGCCCGCACTCATGCTGCCGGTCGCGCCTGGTGTTCCCTGCAGCGACAGCACGGCGGACGCCAGCGGACGCGGAGTACCGGCCGCCTCGAAGCCGAGGCGCGTGCGATAGAACTCGAGCGACGCCGCGACGTCAGCGACGATGAACGTCGCCCAGCCGCCGACGATGTTCGACGCGGCGGGCACGGCGGATGAAATCGCGGGCGTGTCCTGCAGCACGAGTTCCAGCGGACACCCGTCAGGGTCGCGCATGATGACCGACGTGTTGACCGCCGCAGGCCCTTCGGGCTTCACCGGCACTCCGCCGTCGGTGTAGACACGAGCCACGCGATCGCGGACTCGCGCGAACGCCGCGTCGATATCGCGCACGCGCACCACGAGCTTCACACTGCCCGGATCCTGGAGGCGCTGGCGAGTCGGCGAGACCGGGACGCCGGAAAACTGCACGAGCGTCAGCCGCACGTCGGACCCTGGAATCGCGAGGGTGGCGGCGCGGATCGTCGCGCCTGGAGCGCCGAGCGCAGCGCCGATCCGCGGAGAATTCCCCGTCGGGAAGCCAGGCGACGGCTCCATCGTGAGACCGACGGCGTCGCGATAGAACGCCACCGACCGATCCAGATCCGCCACCGAATGCACGACCGCGTTGGGCCGCAGGATCCGGCCGGCCTTCGAAGCTGCGCCCTGCAGCAGCGCGCGAATCTCCGCGGCAGCCGCCGGGCTGACGGCTTCGACTGCGCCGCCGCGACCTCCGGTACCGCGCCCTGCGGCACCAGCCGCGGCGCCGCGCCCGGCAACCGCAATATCGAGCAGATCGATCGGCTTCCTGCCGTTGGCATCGACGAGGTCTGGCGAGGCACCTTTCCCCAGCAGATAGCGAACCAGATCGGTCCGGCCCGCCTGCGCCGCGCCATGGAGCGCCGACGAGCCTTCTTTGTTCGGAGGCGGGTTGTAAGAGACCCGCATCGAGTAGGACCGTGTCCCGGTGACCTGCGCGTTCACATCGGCGCCGTGTTGAATCATCAAATCCAACACCGCCATGTTGGGCGGGCCGCCACCGGCGGTCGGCGTGACGCCCGCCGCGACCAGGAAGGGCGTGAACCCCATGCCGTTGATGTTCGGATTGGCGCCCTTGGCCAGCAGCGATCGAATCACGTCCACGTCGCCGGCCTCGGCGGCGCGATACAAGGCCGTCCCTCCCGTGCCCAATTGCCTGTCGGAAAAGCGCCCGCTGTTGCCGCCGCGGCTCGGGCGGTGCATGTTCAACTCGGCGTTCACATCGACATCGGCTGCGAGCAACCTGTTGATGATGTCCATGTGAGACACCATCGGCGCGGGCCCGCGAGCGGTCGCGGCCTTTCTGTCGATGGCAATCCAGAGCGCCGTGCGTCCCCACCAATCCGGAACATGTGGATTCGCGCCGCGGTCCAGCAGTAGTGCGGCTACATCGTTGTGATCGTTGTCGAGACTGATCATCAGCGGCGTGACGCCTTCGGGCGTCGGCACGTTCACATCGGCGCCGGCCGCGATCAGCGCCGCCACGCAGTCGATGCAACCGTTGCGGGACGCATACAACAGCGCGGTCAATCCTCCGACGGGACGGTACTGAGCACGCGGCTCGGACGAGAGCTGATTCGGCCAGTCCGTGTAGAGCGCGCGAGCCCTGACGTTGGCACCCTTTGCCAGCAGCAGCTTCGTCATCTCGGGCGCGTGCGTCGGTGCCGTCACCGCCCACATCAACGGAGTCTGGCGCTGAAACTCCTCCACCGCATTCACGTTGGCGCCGGCTTTCACCAGCATCTCGACCACGGGTAGTTCCCCGGTCTTGATGGCCAACATCAACGGCGTCTGGCCGCTCTCATCCGCGCGGTCGACTCCCGCGCCGGCCTCCAGCAGCATCTTCACGATCCGCGCGTCCGCCAGCTTCACCGCTTCGGCAAGCGGCGTGGCGCCGAACTCGTTGACGACGTCCACGGTGGCCTTCTTCGCGATCAACGCCGCGATCAGGTCGTAGTCCACCTTGTAGACCGCCCAATGGATCGGGCGCGTGCCGTCTGGTTGCGCCCCGTTCACATTCGCGCCGCTGCGAATCCCGTCGAGCGCCGCCTTCCGGTTTCCGGCTTGAATGAGATCGGCAACGGAGCTCGTGGACTGCCCAACGGCCGGCGCCACGAGACCCAGCAGGCAGGCGCAGGCGAGAGCCACGCGCGTCACGCCGTCTCTCCTAGACGACATTCGGCCCCAGCTTGTCGTGATGCGCCCACAGACCCTTGGCCGCGTCATACAGGAACTTGTTCGGATCCTTCCACGTGCGCGCGAGCCCCTTCAGCACGCCACGTTCCAGCATGTCCTTGGGGCCGTCGCCTTCTCGAACGCGATCGAACAGACGCGTCCGAACCTCCTCCATCACGTCCCGCTCCGCCTTGAGCTCCGCCTTCGACATCACGGGTCCGTAGGCCGGCACGATGCGCGTCTGCGCGTTCGCCAGCTTCAGGAGGACGTCCATCGCATCCACGCGGCCGCCGATCCACGCTCCGGTCGCGTAGTCGAGCGCTGGGTCGCGTAGCGGCGATGCCACGTCGCCCACCGCAAGCACGTTGGCGTTTCTGAAATGGACGTAGATATCGCCGTTCGTGTGCGCCAGGGTCAGGTGGCCATAGTCGACCTGCTCGCCTCCGGCTTCGAGCGAACCAGTGGTGAGGAACGTCTCGGTGGGACGCGCAGCCTTCGGGCGCGCGTGTTCATAGCGTTCCTCAGCCTGGCTCCAGTGATCGACGGACATCCACTCCAGGGTGCGCTTGTGCGCGATGATCTTCGCGGCCGTCGAGAACCTGTCATTGTTGCCGGTCTGCTCGACGTGATAGTGCGTATTGAAGAGCGTGGCGACCTTCGCGTTCGCGCCCAGCGACGCCATGACGGTATCGAACGATTTCGGCGCGCCGCCGTCCACCAGCACGAAGCCGTCGCCGGTGAAGAAGGCCAGCACGTTGCTGCCGCCCCCATCCACGACCATCATCTGGCCGGTCAGGCGGCGAACTCCGCCGGCGGCCTGTTGCGCGCTGATCACGCCGGAGGACGCCCACGCGGCGATGGCGCCGAGCGCGCCCTTCAACAGCTCTCTGCGATGTAGCCCTATCGCCATCACCTTCAGATGTCGGCGATCGTGCCCGTGCTGTCGCCGAATGTGTCCCGTTCGACACCCACCTTTTGCAGCAGCGTGAGGTGAAGGTTGGCGATCGGCGTGCGCTCCGGCAGCACGAGATGCTGGCCGCCGAGCCGCAGCTTGCCGCTGCCGCCGCCGACGACGATGTTCGGCTCCGGGTAGTTGTCGTGTCGATCGCTGTTGCTCATGTTCGACCCGTACATGAACATCGAGTGATCGAGCAGCGACCCCTGCCCGTCCGGCGTCTCCGCCATCTTCTTGATGAAGCCCGCGAACTGCTCCAGATGCCAGGTCTGGATCTTGACCAGCTTTTCGATCCTCGTCAGATCGTTGGCGTGGTGTGAGACGGGATGAAAGGAGTCGGGAATGCCGATGTGGTTGTAGGTCCGGTTGGTACCCTCCGCGGCCATGATGTAGGAGGCCACTCGCGTCAGGTCCGCCTGATACGCGAGCGCGACCAGGTCGAACATCAACTTCACCTGCTCGGCGAAGGCGTCCAGTTCTCCCACCGGAGCCTCGGGAATCGTGAACGCGGACAGGTCCTTTGCCGCCGCTTTCTGCGTCCGGCGCTCCACCTCGCGTACGCTCTCGAGGTATCCGTCGAGAACGACCTTGTCTCCGTTCCCGAGGGTGCTCTTCAGGCTCTTCGTGCCCTCGAGAATCAGATCGAGAAGGCTGTTCGTGCGTGCGCTGATGGTCGCGCGCTCCTGCGGCGTGTCGCCCTCTCCGAACAGCTGAAGGAAGACCTTCCGCGGATTCGGCTCCATCGGCAGCGGCGATTCCGCGTCGCGGAACGAGAGCGTGGAATAGTAGCCGCCGCCGCCAGCCGCCGACTGCACGGTGGTTTCCGCCGCGACTTCGAGCGACGGGAGAGGCGTCTCCTGCCCGATGATCTTCGCGATCACCTGATCGAGCGTCGTGGCCATATGCGCGCGGGGCGCGCCCGTATCCGGCCGCGTCGCGCTGAGCCATGTCGCGGGCGTGAACGAATGCACCGAACCCGCCGTGGCGGCGTTCTGCAGATTCCCGAACGACGACACGTACTTCTTGTAGGGCTCCAGCGACGCCAGGATCGGACTGAGCTTGAAGGTCGCGCCGGACCCGGACGGCGTCCACCTGTCCATCGCCGGACCGTGCGCGGTGTTCCCCATGATCGCGCCGTGAGGAATGTAGAAGAATCCGGTCCGCAGCTTCGGCACCGCCGCGGTCTGGGCGAGCGCCGTGCCGGCCGGCACCATCGCATCCAGGAGCGGCAGCGCCAACGATACGCCGGCGGCCTTCAGAACGGCTCTGCGAGGAATGTGCTTCTTGGCGATGAACATAGAGCGCTCACTTACTTCGCGGCGTTCACACCCTGTTTCCGGAACGCGTTGCTGTTGACGATGCCCACGACGAGCGACGACAGCGTGTAATTGTCTTTCGCAGCCGACCGGACGATGCCGCGAATCTGCGGCATGTCGAAATACTCCAGCCGCCGGTTGACCGCGTACATCAGCAGCCGCTCCGTCACGGTGCGCGCGAACACATCCGGACGCGCGGCCAGCTGCGCGCGAAGGTCCACCACGCCGTTGATCGCGACCCCTGTCGGCAGCACCGTCGCGGCGTCGATCGGCACGTTGGCCTCGCTGTCCTTCGTCCGCCATTGCCCGATCGCATCGAAGTTTTCCAGCGCCAGGCCGGTGGGATCGATCACGCCATGACACATGCGGCAGCTCGCCTTGTCACGATGCTGCTCCAGTCTGGCGCGAACCGTCTTGGGCTGCTCGCCCGCCTTCTGCGAAAGGTCGGTCGCGGTATCGGGCGGCGGCGGCGTGGGCGGTGTGCCCACCAGCTTGTCGAGCACCCACGCTCCACGCAATACCGGAGACGTGCGGTCGCCATAGGACGTCCGCAGCTGCACCGCAGCCTTGCCGAGCAGGCCGAACCGCGTCTTGTCTGTCAGCGTGACCTTGCGGAACTGCGGGCCTGTCACACCGGACATGCGGTAGTGACTCGCGAGACGATCGTTCAGATATGTGTAGTCCGCCGTCAGCAGATCCAGCACGCTGCGATCCTCGGAGAAGACGCTGCCGATGAAGGCTTGCGCTTCCGTGGAGAAATCGCGCCGCAACTGCTCGTTGAATCCGCGAAACAGATTCGGATCGGGGACCACTTGATCCAGCGTCGTGAGATTCAGCCATTTCATCGCGAAGCTGGTGACCAGGCTCGAGGCGCGGGAATCAGCAAGCATACGTCGCGCCTGTTTTTCCAGCACTCCAGGACGGGTCAATCCATTCGACGAGGCGAGCGTCAACAGCTCCTCGTCCGGACCGGTGTTCCACAAGAAGAACGAGAGCCGCGAGGCGAGTTCCAGATCGGTCAGCGAGAACTCGGTGTCGGGCGCCGCACCTTGCGGTCCGCGGATACTGCGATAGAGAAACTGCGGGCTGACGAGCACGGCCGCCACGGCTTGCTCGATCCCCTGGTCGAAGGTACCGCCGCTTCGACGCTCAGCTTCATAGAACGGCAGCAGCCGGTTCACGTCCTCTGCGGTAACCGGCCGCCGGAAGGCGCGGCGCGCCAGTTGCTCCGTGATCTGCCTGGCGCAGGCCGGCTCGCCAATCTTCCTGGGATCGCACACGAAGATCAGGGCGCGGCTGGGCGTCATCGACACGCCGGTCGGGTTGAACGGTCCAGCGACGATGACGCCGTCGAGCAAATGAGGCCGGCGGTCGGTGGGCGCCGCGCCGCCGGTCAGTCCGCCGTAGGGTTGCAGCTTTGCGTTTGCGAGGTTCTCGCCCGTCTCCACGTGAGGGCGGTCGACGAACGCGACGACCACGTCGTGCACGCCGGCCTTCACGTGAACGGGAATCTTGGAGAAGCGCTCCATGACCTGCGCGCGGCCGGTTCCGGCCATGCGATCGACCAGAGACAAATCCGCCGCTCCACCAATCGGCTTGCGAAAGACGGTTCGGCCATCGATCAAGATGACCACCGTATTCTCGCTCTCGAGCGCATTGCTGTAGGGACCCACCGCCAGGTTCGTCAGCGTGATCTGATACTCGGCGTCGGCCGGGAAGCTGTGTTTGAACTTCATGCCACCCCACGTGCCGAGGGGTGGAGGGTCGTCTGAGTTTTGGTTCGCGTCGATCGGGTACTTCACGCTCGACACGCGCGGGTTGGGATTGCCCACCGCGACCTGCGCGATGTGGCGAGCCGCGGTCACGTACTGGTCGAGGAAGGCTGGCGACACGCTCAAGGCATCCGCGATGTTGTCGAAGCCCTCTACCTGGATGTCCTGCGGCAGCACCTCCTTCGAATTCACGTCCACGCCAACCAGAGCTTTGACCGAGGCGGCGTACTCCGTGCGGTTCAGGCGCTGGATGGGAAGATAGCCGGCCTTCGGCACACTACCGTTGACGCCGGCGTTGGTGTCGAGCGTGTTCTCCATCCAGGCGACGAACGACTGGACGACCTGCTGCGGCGGCTGCGGACTCCCTGGAGGCGGCATCTGACTGCCCCGCAGCTTGCGCAGCGCCTTCTCCCAGATCTCAGCGTTGTCCGCCGCGGTCTGCAGGCTCAATCCTTCGAGCGCAAGGCCGCCCATCTTCGCGCGCGTGCTGTGGCAGGTGACGCAGTAGGTGGTCACCATCTCCTGATGCTGACTCGCCGCGCTCTGCGCGGCGGTGCTCGTCTCCAGACCCGCTGGAGACGCCATCAGAACCAGAAGCGCGCTCGACGAAATAAGGGCCTTCATCGTGACAGGGGCACACTAACACGACCCGCGACGCAGGGGCAGGATCAGGTAGAGTCCGGTCATGACGACTGTTCGCTGGGGTTTGACGCTGGCGGTGCTCGGATGGTGTGGCACCGATTTGGTGACGGCGCAGACGCTCGACACCGCCCGCGTCCGCGACGCGGTAACCCGCGGCTACGCCGCCATTCAAACTGCCCAGCGGACCTCGCAGAAATCGCAGGCGTGCACCGCGACCTGTCATCTCCAGGCCTATGGCGCCCTCTCGTACCGGTCTGTGATCGAGCATGGGCTGATGCTGGACGAATCGGCGGTCAAAGCTGACCTCAGTCGCGCGTTCCGCCGCGACTCGGTCGATCTGGCGAACGCGGTGCAAGGGAACACCACAGGGGAAGTGGCAATGAACTCCGCCTTCTTCGCCGTCGCGGCGCACGCCGCGGGACTGAAACCAAGCGTCGTCACCGCCGCCATCGCGCGGGCCGTCGCGTTGCAGCAGAAGACCGACGGCGATTGGACCGCGCTCTACACGCGGCCGCCGTCGAATTCGAGTTCCTTCACCTTCACGGCGATGGGGCTGCGCACGCTGCAGCTCTTTGCCCACGCGACCCGCAAGGCCGACACGGACGAGCGCGTGAAGCGCGCGGCCCGGTGGCTGCGCTCGAACACACCGCGCGACACTGAAGACCGCACCTATCAGTTACTCGGTTCGTCGTGGGCCGGCGCCGACCGCGCCGCGCTCCAAACGATGGCACGGGGGCTGACGGCGACGCAGCGCCCGGACGGCGGATGGAATTCAATCGACGGCGGAGCGAGCAACGCCTACGCCACGGGACAGGCCCTGGTCGCGCTGCACGATGCGGGCGGGGTGGCGATCACCGACGCGTCCTGGCGGCGCGGCGCCGAGTTCCTGCTGCGGACGCAGGCGGCGGACGGCACGTGGCACGTGGCAACGAGGCTTCCGCCCTTCATCAGCCCGCCGTACTTCGAAAGCGGGTATCCCTACGGACGCGATCAGTTCATTTCGGTGGCCGGTGCGCACTGGTCCGTGATGGCGCTCGCCCTGGCCCTTCGAGCCTCCGCGCCGTCGCGACCGCTCGCGCTGAGCGATGCCGTGCCAACAGGCGTCGAGCCGTGGGTGGAGACCGCGATGTTCGGCTCGGTGGACGATCTGCGACGCCTGCTCGATTCCGGTCTGGGCCCGGACGCGGCCACCACCAAGGACAAGCTCTCACTCCTGATGCTGGCGGTGCCCGACGCCGCCAAGACCAAGCTCCTGCTCGAACGTGGCGCGTCCGTCAACCAGCGCTCGGCGTGGAAATTCAGCGCGCTGCAGGTGGCAGCGCAATTCCGCGACTCGACGGAGGCGATGCGGCTGCTCCTGGATCACGGTGCCGAGGTGCGGGCGCCCGCCGCGGTGGGCACCGTGACGGCGAATTCGCACCCGCTGTTCTCTGCGGCACACGTGGGGAACACGGACGGCGTGAAACTGCTGGCGGCTGCGGACGGCGATCTCGAGGCGCCCGCGATTCTCTTCGGTTCGTCCCCGTTCACCCCGCTGGCCGTCGCGATCACGTTCGGCCACGTCGACACGGTCCGCGCGATGCTGGACCTGCATGCGAGGCTGGAGACCTCGGGCGGGCGAACTCCGCTGACGGCCGCCGTGAGCGGCCATCATGTCGACATCGTTCGTCTGCTGATCGAACGCGGGGCCGACGTCAATCGCGCCGACGCGACAGGCAGGACGCCGCTGCACTACGCGGCGGCCGTCGACTTCGGCGATACGGCGATCGCGGAGATGCTGTTGAAGGCGGGGGCGAAGTCCGACGTGGCCGACAACGATCGGGTGACTCCACGGCAAATGGCTCAGAAGAGCAACGCTCGAATCGCCGCGCTGCTCACGCGCTGAGTCGCGACTGCTATTTCGCGGGCTCGCCGTCTCCAGCGCCGCCCATCGTCAGGACCTTGCCGGCAGCAGTCGTGCCGCTGATGAACATCCCACCGTTCTTGCCGTCCTTCATCGGGCGGTACGAGACCGTGATCTTGTCGCCTGTGTGCAGCGTCGTCCGCGTCCAGCCGCGGCGGGCGAGATAGTTGGGACTCATCCCTTCGAAGCCGTAGGTATCGGTGCCGCCTTTGTCGTTGGCGACGTCGATCCAGATCCAGATGTGCGGGTTCGTCCAGTCCACCTGCTTCACGGCGCCCGTGATGGTTTTCTGGTTCGCCATGTCGAAGGCCGCGAACGAGTGATGCGCTGCAGCCGGCACGACCGCCGCGACAAGCCATGCGAGCGCGAGAGTTGGGAGCAGAGCCGAAGGTCTCATCTAAGTCCTCGCTATTTCTTGTTGCCGGCCGGCAGCGTCACGTCGATTGCGGCCTTGCCGTTTTGATCGACGGAATTTCGATTGTTTTCTTCGCAGATGTATTCGGAGATCGTCCAGTTGCGATGACGTCGCAGTGACGCAGTCGTCGTGTACGGCATGGCCAGGACGTCGGGATCGGAGATGGTCGTCTCGATGCTCATCGTGTCCGGATCGGTCAGCCGGAAGCGTTCGACGATCTTCATCTTGTCGCCGTGCGGCACGCCCCGCGCGTGCTGCACGTGATCGCTGAAGCCGACGGTTTCCGCGACCAGCGTGTCACCTTCCCAGCGTCCGATCGACGTGCCGAAGAACTTCGGATCGGGCTCGTCGGGAAGGGCACGGCCGTCAGTGTAGATGTGGCGCACTTGCGTGTACGCCTCGATCACGATGGTGACCTTGCCCGGCGTCAGCAAAAACTCCATCGGATACGGCTGGCCCATGATGCCCGGCATGCCCGGAGGCAGGCAGTTGGCCGTCGTATTGTCCTCGGGCTGAGGCGCTTTGGCCGCCGCCGCTCGCATGGCTTCGTACTTCGGTGTAAACGACGGTCCGGCGCCCCGGCCCCGGGGTCCCGCGCCACGGCCGCCACCACCACCGCCGCGTTCCCACACGCCGCTGAAGTCCGGCAATTTCGAAAGAGCGGTCCAATCGGCGGCTGTCGGCGCCTTGTAGACCGCCTGCTGCGCGAACGCCGACCAGCCGAACGCGGCTGCGAACAGAACGGTGCATGCAAGGTGCTTGGCCAACGTGTGCGTGATCATCGCTTATCCGCCTTCGAGCGCCGACACGATGTCGATTTCATCGCCGGGCGCCACGGCTGTCTTGATCTCCGCGGCACCGAGTTGGCGATCGTTCAGGAACAGCACCATCACGGCATTGAGCGCGCCGTCCTTCGCCCACACGAGCGGCGACAGGGCGGGATGCCGCTCGGTGAGCGCGCGGAGCGACGACTCGACGGTCGCGCCCTGCACTTCCACGGCGTTGACGCCGCCGATACGCTCGGCAAAGAGATTGGTGAAGCGGATCCGGGGCATCAGGCGTTCATGCCGCTTGCGATCTGATCGATTTCCGGATCGAACACCGCCCACACGCGGTCGCTGAGCTCCGAGAAGAACTCGCGGGTCACGAACGGACCCACCGTCAAATTGGGGTTCGGCCGGTCGAACACCTCGGACGGCAGGGTATATTCCGCTCGCTCGTATCCCTGCCTGCGCTCGAGCCATAGCGCGCGGACGAACGCGCGCCGCACCGCCGCGAGCATCTCCGCGGTCGTTACCTCGATCCCGGCCTCCTGCTTCAGCGCCTCGACGGCGTGGTCGCCAGTGACGCCGGCGAACTTGCACAGGCCGAGCAGGTCGTCGCGCACGAACAACAGACCGCGCGTCGTGATCAGTGTGGCCCAGTAGTCGAGCGAGGTGTTCCCCTCGAGCGCCACCGCCATGTAGGTGGCCATCGACATGTGTCCACCGGCGATGGCCCACGGGTAGCCGGGATTGGTGTCGGGCAGGTAGGCTGGAAACTCCAGCCCCTTGCAGTGCATGGCGTAGCCGGTTTCGCCGAGGCTTTGCGACAGTCGCTTCACGCCTCGTCCCACCTCGGGGAACCGTCCCATGGCCGCGCCCTCCACGAGCTCGAAGGCTTTGTCGAAGTCTCCGAAGGTCGCGCCGTTCAGGATCCGCGCATCCGGATGACGCTCGTTGTAGTCCATCACGTACGAGATCGTCGCCCCCACGGAAATATTGTCCATCCCGAGGCGGTCGACCAGGCTGATGAGCGCAGCAGCCTTGCGGGGATCGTCGATCGCGAGGTTCGTGGACAGCAGGTTCACCGGCTCGTAGTCGAACTTCGCCAGGAAGGCGCCGCGCGTTCCATCGGCGTTCTTCTCGTACACGTTCTTGTGGCAGCTGATGCCGCAGCGGAAGCACGACTCGGCCTTCACGACGAAGCCGGGCTGGACGTTGTCGCGGAACATCAGCTCCGGCTTGCCGTCGCCCTTGGGCCGATAGTTGTTCTGCGGGACGAAGTGAAACTTCTCGAGCGGCTCGTAGTTCGACCACGTGCCGCCGAGCCCCCCCTTTTCCTTCTCGCGGAACTTGCGCGATCCGGGGCCGCTCGTCACGGCCTTGTTGATGTCGCGAATCTCCGGCTTCAGCTTCGCAATTTTGTCTGGCGCCTGCGCAACGATCGCCAGCACGCGCTTGTAACCCATCACGGCGCCCATGCCGCCGCGGCCGGCCCAGCGACACTTGTCGTCGCCGGACTTGAGCTGGTTCTCGGTGCTGAGCGCCACCGACGCCATGAAGCAATCTTCGTAGTGCTCGCCCGCGGGGCCGATCGCCGCGAAGTGCGCGTCCTTGTAGCGATCCCGCAGCCACATGATCTTCTCGTGGCATGACAGCCCGAGCAGGTCGGTCGCCGGCTCGAACGTAATCTGGGGCCCCTGCTCGGTGTGGCGGATCACCAGGTACACCAGCGCGTCGGCCCGCCCTTCGAGAATCACCTCGTCGAGGCCAGTCCATTTCAGCTTCGGGCCGAACTTGCAGCTCCCCGCCGACCACATCGCGGCGGGCAGCCCCTTGTCGGACGCCTTGAGCGGACTGTAGGCCGAGAAATACGTGCGAAGGCCCGTCGTGACGTTCGACGCGGTCAGCACACCGGTGTTGATGATGAGCGGATTTTCCGGCGTGAACGCGTGCGTGATCGTCCGCTCCGCCAGGATCTGGAACGAGCGGCCGAATCCTCCCAGCACGTCCTCGAGGTTCCGGCACGCCACCTCTTCGAAGCGGACGTCCCGAGACGCCAGATCGACGGTCGCGCGTGCGTAGACGACTGCGCCGGGCTCGCTACGCGACCCGTTGAACGAGGTGCGCATTCCGTAATTTTACCTCCCCGGAGCGGAGGGCCTCCGGATTCGCGTCAGGCCAGCGCGACGGCTATGAGGAGCCCCCATCCGAGCAGGAATGCAAGGCCGCCGATGGGGGTGATGGCCCCGAGGATGGTCACACCGGTCAGGGCGAGCGCGTAGAGACTGCCCGAAAAGAGCACGATGCCGGCGGTGAAAGCCCACCCCGCGGTCCGAACCAGCCATCCGTCGAACCGCGCGGCCGCCACCGCGACGAGCAGCACGGCGAACGCGTGGTACATCTGGTAGCGAACGCCGGTTTCGAAGACGGCCAGCATCTCGGGCGACAACCGGTTCCTCAGTGCGTGCGCGCCGAAGGCTCCGAACATCACGCCCACGAATCCGGCCAGCGCCCCAATCAGCAGGAACGTACGATCCATCTCGCGGCACACTACCACGAGCCCCGGTCGCCGGGGCGTGAGGGACCGCGGCAACCGCTGTTACGCGGTGCGTCGCGACGGCGCTTGCAACCGGCCGCCGCTCGCGGCCTCGGCTTCGTAGCCGCGAGCCAGGTGATAAAGCGCGCGGTCGAAGAACTCTCCCACCTGGTAATTGAGCTCCTGGATGCTGTGGAGCTCGAGCGGCAGCAGTTCGTCGGGGAGCATGCGGTCGCCGGCGAAATCCACGAGGCCGTGGTCGCGGATGTAGCGGCGGAGGTGCCGCTTGGTCAGCAGCAGCGCATAGACGATCTCGCTGATCGGGATGTCCTCCTGAAAGCGCTGGCGCCCCATCTCTTCGTACTCGAGGCGAACGGCGCTCTCGTCGGAATCGCCGATCCACCGGCCGAGATTCGAATAGAGAGCGCTGATGCGTGACTCGAGACTGGAGGGGCCCAGCCGGCGGAACGACGGTGTCCTGTCGTTCGTCCGCAGATCGATGATCACTTCGTTGGTCAGCGATCCCGCGTGAGCCTGGATCAGCTGCAGCAACCTCGCACCAAGCATGAAACCCTCCTCGCGCTAGAACGGGTAGCCCTCGAGCCTCCGCGTCTTCGGCTTCCAGGTGTCGGGCACCAAGGCGTACTCGTCTCGGCCCAGCGGCATCTTCACCTTCGGCAGGGTCTCGCGGTCCATGATCTGATCCTCCGGGATCACCTGATTGATGGACAGCAGATAGGCGGTCAGCGAGTACACCTCGTCGGCAGTCAACGTGCCCTCTCTGCCGAGCGGCATGCCGCGATTGATGTAGTCCCACACCATCGTCGCGTAGGGCGCGCGCACCGGGAGAATGCGCCCCCTCTGCCAGGTATCGGTCTCCGGACCCAGCTTGCTTTTCAGAATGGGCGCCGCGCCTCCGGCTCCGTCCGCGCCGTGACACACCTGGCACTTGGTGCGATAGATCTGCGCCCCCTCTTTGGAGGTTCCGCGCCCCGGCGGCAGCTCCTCACCGGTCCGACTGATGGTGAGATCGCGGGCACGGATTTCGTCCGCGGTCGGCGTGTGTCCCACGCCGAACGTGGGGCCCTGCGCCAGCACGGACGCGCCCATCAGCGTGACGAACGGCAACGCCTTAAGCAGTGAGGCCATTGGTGACGCTCCCATCGCCGGCGATGTGCCAGGGCTGAATCGAGTTGTCCAGTCCAGGAACGCTGAACGACGGGTCGGCGGGTTTGTGAAAGTGCTCGGCGATCTGGACTCGCGATGGCTGCACCGATCCGAGTTCGTCCGTGCAGCGGGACATGATGACGGTCTCCTTGCCGTCCCAGTTCCAGCCAAGGCCGAATCGTGCGTGCGCCATGCGCTGCGGTGTACCTTTGAACTCCGCCACCTTCCAGCTCTTGCCGGCGTCGGTCGACACCTCCACCTTGCGAATGGCGCCGCCACCAGACCAGGCGAGCCCGCTGATCTCGTAGAAGCCGCGACCAGGCAACTGCTGGCTGCCGGAAGGGAACGTGATCACCGACTTCGGACCGATCTGGTAGCCGAGCGCCGCCTCCGTCGCGTCCTGATCGAGGTGCCCGTAGTCGTTGTAGTTGATGTGATACTGATCGACGATCTTGATGCGCCGCACCCACTTCGTGTGGAAGATGCCTTCGAAGCCGGGGACCATCAGGCGCAGCGGAAAGCCGTTCTGCGGCCGCACGGCCTCGCCGTTCATGCCGTAGGCGAGCAGACAATCGTCCATCGCCTTCGCGATCGGCATGCTCGACGCGCCTTTCACTTCCTCGGCGCCTTCGGCGACGAACCATTTGGCGGAGCCCTTCACACCGCACTCTTTGAGCAGCGTCGACAGGAGGACGCCCGTCCATTCGGCGCAGCTCGTCATCCCGTGTGATTCCTGCACGGTCTTGGCTCTGGGCGACGACCGGTTCCCCGCGCACTCGATGAAATGCAGCCGCGTGACGGACGGCAGTCGCTTCAGGTCGTCCATGCTGAACGTCAGCGGACGGTCCACCAGGCCGTGAATCATCAGCGAGTGCTGACGGGGATCGATGTCCGGAAGAAATGAGCCGCGCGTCGTCGCGTAGTAGTGCAGCGACGACGGCGTCACCACACCGACCGAGTCCTGCAGCGGCGTGGCCACGTGAAACGTCAGCCCGAAGGTGTCGGGCGTCGGCCTGCCGCCATGCGGAATGCGCACCGAGGTGACGTACTTGGAGCGATCCCCATACTTGATCAGGGCGGCGGTGTCCTTGAGCATCGGCGGGGAGGACGAACCTGCGGATGCTGCAGGGGCTGGCCCCTGCGCGGCGGCGTCGGGTGCCAACGCTCCGACGGTCAAGCCGCTCGCGAGCGCGGCTGTGCCCTTCAGGAATTCGCGGCGGGCGGGACGTTTCCAAGCCATCGGTCTCTCCTTGATGAGCCCACGGGAGGAATGCGTTCTGGCGCGAAGTATACGCCCGTACAATTCACGCGTGCTGACGACCTCACGCCTCCGGCTCAGACCGTGGCGCGACGAGGATTTGGACCCCTTCGCGGCGCTGAACGCGGACCCGCGCGTGCGCGAATTCTTTCCGTCGGTGCAGACACGCCAGGAAAGCGCCGATTCGATGCGGATGATCCGCGACCACTGGGAGCGGCGCGGCTTCGGCTTGTGGGCGGTCGAGGTGCTCGGCGGCGCGCCGTTCATCGGGTTCATCGGGCTGCTAGCTCCGTCGTTCGAGGCGCCGTTCACGCCGTGCGTCGAACTGGGATACCGGCTCGCGTTCGAGCACTGGGGCCACGGTTACGCGACCGAGGGTTCCCGGGCGGCGCTCGACTTCGGTTTCACGTCGATTGGGCTCTCCGAAATCGTCGCGATGGCTGCGGTCGGCAACGAGCGATCGCGGCGGGTCATGGCGCATCTCGGCATGACACGCAATCCAGCCGACGACTTCGATCACCCGAACATCGCCGCTGGACATCCGCTGTGCCGCCACGTGCTGTACCGCCTGACGGCGCACGACTGGTCTATTCGGCGCGCAGCGCCGTCAGCGAGGGACGCTACGGGTCGACATTCGACAGGACCATCCGCCCTCAGCCTCTTACGACGTAGCCTCGCTTGAGCAGCGCGTCGCGCACGCGTTCACGCAGGTCACCCTGAATTTCAACGCCATCCTCGAGCACCGTTCCGCCCGCGCCGCAAGCGCGCTTCAGATCACGGCTCAACTCCTGAAGAAACTCGGCGTTCCGCGGCAGGCCGTACACGACCGTGACGGCCTTGCCTCCGCGCCCCTTCTTCTCCATTCGCAGTTTCGCGACGACGCGTCCCGGAATAGTCTCGGCGGCCTCACGCGTCGTGCTGCACTGGCAGTTCTTCTGCGGCCACCCGCACACCGGGCACTTGCCGCCGGTGTCGGTGGAATAGATCAAGCGCGCGTTGCTCTTGTGCGTCACGAGGTGATCATCTCAGACGAGCTCGACGAACTGGACGTCGACCTTGCCGTTGTCAACGTCCAGGATCGCCACGCTCGGCTTCAGGTTGAATCGCGCCGGGCCGGCGGCGCCTGGATTCACCACTACCCGTCCGTCGGGGGCGCGAAACACCAGGGCCTTGTGGGTGTGACCGTAAACCAGAATGTCGGCTCCATAGCGCGCGAGCAGCGCGTGCGGTGTAGGGCTGCCGAGTTCGTCACCGTGACTCACGTGCAGGGTCAGGACGCCGACCGGCAGCGTGCGCGCACGTGGCAACGACGGGTCGTGCCGGTCATCGACGTTCCCTGAGACCGCCTCCACCGGTGCAATCGCCGCCAACGCGCGCAACACGGCGCGGTCGCCGACGTCGCCCGCGTGCACGATGCGCTCGACGCTCGCGAACACGGCTGACAGCTGCGGCCGGATCCGCCCGTGCGTGTCCGAGATGAGTCCGATTAGCATTGGAACTCGGAGACATATGACACAGACAGTTCAAGGACGTCGAGTGGCGGTGACCGGTGCCGCCAGCGGGATTGGAGCGGCAACGGCGCGAAAGCTGATTGCCGACGGCTGGCGCGTGGCATGCCTCGACCGCAATGCCGAAGGCGCCGCGGCCACGGCAGGGGCGGGCGGCATCGCCGTTCAGATCGACGTCGCGGACGAGGCGTCGACGATAGCGGCGTTCGCACAGGTGCGCGACGCGTTCGGCGGGCTGGATGCGATGGTGACAGCGGCCGGCGTCATCGAGACGGTGCCGTTCCTCGACACGACCGTGGAGCAGTTCCGGCGCCTCTTCGACATCAACGTGATCGGCTCGTTCCTCAGCGTGCGCGAGGGCGCAAAGCTAATGGAACCCGGCAGCCGTATCTGCATGGTGGCCAGCATTTCGAGCTACACGGGCGGCGGCTACGTAGCCACGGGTTCCTACGCCACGAGCAAAGGCGCCGTGCTCACGATGATGAAGAGCTGCGCGCGGGCGCTCGGAGACAAGGGCATCGCGGTCAACGCGGTGGCCCCCGGCTTCATCGACACCCCGTTCGTGGCGTCCGCAATGAGCGACCCCGTGCGGCGCGCGCAGGTGGTGGCGGCCGTGGGCAAAGTGGGCACGGCGGAGCAGATCGCCGAATGCGCCGCGTGGCTCATCTCGCCAGGCGCGGACTTCGTGCACGGCTCCACCTTGATCGCCGACGGCGGCGTCCTGATGCACTGACGCACGACGCGCGCGGCAGGTCTGAAGGGCTGCAGCTACCGGCCGCGTCGCGTCCGATGCGTGGGCGTGGCGCTCCAGGGATCCTCCGGCCACGGATGCTTTGGGTAGCGGCCGCGGAGCTCCTTTCGAACCTCCTGATAGGTGCGCTCCCAGAAGCTGCGGAGATCGGTCGTCGTCTGCACCGGCCGTCCGTTCGGCGCCAGCAGTTCGAGGACCAGCGGCTGCTGTCGCGGACCGAGGCGCGGCGTTTCGGCAAGGCCGAACAGCTCTTGCAGCTTCACCGCCGCGTAGACCGTGCCGTCCTCTCGATACTCGAGCCGCGCGGAACGTCCACTGGGCATCGGCAGCGCGGCCGGCGCGCCGGCGTCAATCGCGCGCAAGGTTTCATACGGCAAGGCAGCCGCCAGGTCGAGATCGTGAATCGAGCGCGCTGAGGCCGCTGCCGTCTCGGCCAGCGCAGCCACATCCAGATCGACGCCGGCGAATCGGGCGCGCTGCAGCAGCTGCTTCACCGGCTCACTCATCGGCCGCTCGCGCCACGCCGCGGCAAGCAGACGTGCGCGTTCGATCGGCTCCGGAGCGACTGGCTGCTCCGTTATGACGATCGCGCCGTAGCGCGACACCGTATAGGCTTTCACCGAGCCCGCGGCGTCGATCCGATGCTCGAGATCACGCGCGGTGGGCACCAGCCAGTCGGACTCGACGCGCGAGGCCATCCTCACCAGCGCGTCGGCCTGTCCGGAACGGGCACCCGTCAGATCCAGCGCGACCACCCACTCGCCCTCCGTGACCGCCGACTCGCGCCCCATCGTCGCGCCGCGTCCCGAGGCCAGCACCAGCTTCGACCGGTCTGTGGCGCGACGCCGCGCCACCCGATCCGGAAATCCCGCGAAGAGCGCACGACGCAATTGAGACTCGTTGGCATGGTCGCGAGCCGCGTCGCCCAGCACGCTGCGCCCCAAGCGATGAACGGCGTCCGCCACCTGCCGGGTGTGCGGCGGCACGCTTCCCCATCGATCGATCAACGGCAACAGGTCGCAGGTCGTGGCAGCCGACGCGGGCATCGCCGGGCGTTTCTCGGAGAGCAGCGCGCAAGCCGCGGACGCTTCCCAGGCGCCGCCTGCCGCCACCAGCACACGCGCCAGGCGTGGATGCAACGGCAGCCGGCGGAGGAGATGTCCAAGCTCGGTGACCCGCGTCCCGTCGATCGCGCCCAACCGCACCAACAGTTCGCGCGCGGCTTGCACCCGCTCGGGTGCAGGCGCCTCGAACCACCGGAAGGACTCCGGCGTGTTCCCAGCCGCCATCAGGCCAAGCACCACGGCGGCCAGATCCACGCGATCGATCTCGGGCTCGCGTGTGGCACGCAGGCGGTCCCGCGCATCCCACAACTGCCACGCGATCCCAGGCCCAAGCCGCGCCGCGCGTCCGGCTCGCTGCGCCGCGCTGTCCGCGGTAACGCGTTCGGTCACGAGCGTGTCGATCGCGCGCTCGGCGTCGTAGCGCGCCACCTTCTGCCAGCCGCCATCCACGACCAGCGAGACGCCCGGCACGGTCAGCGACGTTTCGGCGATGTTCGTCGCCATCACCACGCGGCGCCGTGGTCCCGGCACGAGCGCATGGTCCTGCGCGTCCGCGCCAAGGCTTCCGTGCAGCGGCAGCAGGTCGACGCGGTGGCGCTCGCCGATCTCGCGGGCGTCCTGCAGCGCGCGCTCGATCTCGCCGGCACCAGGCAGGAAACAGAGCACGTCGCCAGGGCCCGACGCCAGCACCGTCGGCAGGATGCTGACGACGGTTTGATCGGCCGCATGCATCACGTCGAGCGGATGCGTCACGGCCGACACGGCCACGAGGGGGC
>Ga0105238_10001233_pt1 | contig 25743 bp, 17 predicted proteins | sample KBSC34metaG_FD_81526 | JGI IMG/M metagenome (GOLD analysis project Ga0105238, IMG submission 81526) | Corn rhizosphere microbial communities from Kellogg Biological Station, Michigan, USA - KBS C3-4 metaG | ecosystem: Host-associated > Plants > Roots > Rhizosphere > Soil | place: Michigan, USA...
CCCCAGTTTGTACCATTCGCGAAGGCAGGCGAGCAAACGCAAGACGTGGGCGCCCTGTTCAGGCGGCTATGAATACTGCGTTCGCTGCAACCGAAGGGCGTTCGCGATCACCGAGACGGAACTGAGGCTCATCGCGAGGGCCGCCAACATGGGACTCATGCTCAAGCCGAACGCAGGTATGAGAACGCCGGCGGCGACCGGGATTCCAATCGCGTTGTACGCAAACGCGAATATCAGGTTCTGACGGATGTTGGTCGACACAAGGCGGCTGAGTTGAATCGCCTGCGAGATTCCCAACAAGTCCGGATGCACCAGAATCACGCCCGCCGATTGCTTGGCGATGTCGGTCCCGGTTCCCAGAGAAATTCCGACGTCCGCAGCGGCGAGAGCCGGAGCATCGTTGATACCATCGCCCGCCATCGCTGTGACATGTCCTCCCTGTATTGCTGCTGCGATTGTCGACAACTTATCAGCAGGCTTTAGCCCGGCGTGCGCCGCACCTGGATCCAACCCCAGCTCTGTCGCGATCGAACGAGCTACCGCGGCGCGGTCTCCTGTCAGGATTTGGACGGCCACACCTAAACGCTTTAATTGATTGACTCCGAGACTCGCCGAGGTACGCAAAGTGTCGGCAAATTGAATCTGGCCGATTCGATGGCCATCGACAGAAACGTCGGCTGACATGGGTTCGCGTTGATTCGAATTCGATTCATTCATTGTTGACGCGTTGTTGCTGTGCTGGCCGACAAAAACCGTTTTTCCTTCGACCTCACCTTGGACGCCAGATCCGGGGATCGTCCGGAATAGCGTGGTGTGAGGAATGACTAGACCAGCCTGGTGAGCCGAGTCCAGAACCGCACGAGCCAATGGATGCTCGCTGTACTGTTCAACACCGGCTGCCAGGGCCAGCAGGTCGTTGGCCGACGTTGGCGAATCGACAGGGACGATGGCTGTGACTTTGGGTCGACCTTCGGTCAATGTTCCTGTCTTATCGATGAACAACGTGTCGATTTTTCCCAACTGTTCGAGTGACTCAGCGTCGCGAAACAGAATCCCTTCACGGGCACCGCGACCCATGCCTACCATGATGGCCATTGGCGTCGCTAGGCCGATCGCACAAGGGCAGGCAATGATCAGCACACCGACCGCGTTCGTTAGTGCCAGTTCAAGATGCGTCATGAATCCCAGTGCCAACCAGACGACACACGTCGTCACAGCAATGATGACGACAGCAGGGACGAACCAGGCAGCGACCTGATCGGCGACTCGCTGAATCGGAGCACGACTGCGCTGAGCCGTTGCGACGAGTTCAACGATCTGGGCCAGCATCGTCGATTGGCCAACCCGCTCGGCCCGCATCAGGAACGAGCCTGTCTGGTTGATCGTTCCACCCCAGACAGGATCGCCACTCTTCTTCGACACCGGCATCGACTCGCCCGTCATCATCGATTCGTCGACGGTTGTCAGCAACGAGGTTGAACGTTGCTGGTATGAGACCTGAATCGCGTCTGATGGACGTTCACTTTCGACGACGGTGCCATCGACAGGAATTTGCTCGCCGGGGCGCACGCGCAGCAACGCCGTGGGCATCACGTGGTCCAGCGGGACATCGGTTTCGACTTCATCTCGAATCAGATGTGCGATCTGTGGCGTCAGCGCCAGCAAGCTTCGGATCGCTTCACCCGTGCGCCGACGTGCTCGCTGTTCCAGAACCTGTCCCAACAAGACCAACGTGGTGATGACGGCTGCCGATTCAAAATAGAAATGATGCGAGTGCCCGGAGGCGGTCACCCACATCACCAGACTAAATCCAAATGCCGCGCCAACTCCCAGCAGGATCAGCGTGAACATGTTCCATTGTCGAGTCGCAAATGAACGAGTACCCACAACCCACAATGGCCAGCCACACCAGCCGACAACGGGCAGCGACAAGAGTAATTGAATTGTTCCGAATGCCGTTGCACCGAGCCAATGATCAAATCGCACGCCAACCATCGGTAACATCGCCAGAGCGAATAGTGGCAGGCTGAAGATCGTCGCCACGAGCAATCGAATTCGAAGCCGTCGTTCGTCCGCACTCTCTTCGTCAGACGCCGACGGAAGTTCGGGTTCCATCGCCATGCCGCAGCGCGGACAATTTCCGGGATGATCGCTGTGAACTTCCGGGCACATCGGGCAGAAGTAGCGGGTTCCCGGAGGAGGTGGCTCCCTCGACGCTTCAGGCCCACGCAGAAACCGATTCCTGCAATGCTCACAACAGAAGTACCAGTCGGTCCCGTCCTTGTTGCAGGACAACGCCGTCCGAGGGTTAACCTTCATCCCACAAATCGGATCCGTTGCCAGATCATCGGGGGTACCGTCATTGATAATCGGCAACTCGTAGACAACCGCCATTGCTACGCTTGATCCTTTTCCATTCGGCTTACGTTCCGTCTGGTATTCGTCGTCGGGTGTTGAGATGTTGGAGTTCGCCGACTGCAGCTGGTAGTTCGTCTCTTATATCGGATCCGCCCAATCAAGAATTATAGGTATCCGCCCAACCTGTCTGCTGAGAATCCAGCGGACTCGCTGCGATCGGGAAAACGATTGTCGATTCCGTTAGTTGAGCGTGCCGGGGCTCGTCCCACAACGAACTGACAGGCATTTCTCAAATCGACGCTTCCATTTCTGTCTTAGATCAGATATTCTGTCTTTACGACCATTCTCGACCGCCTGTTTCTCAGGCCTTCTCACCAGTTCAGGAGCTCTTGCATGACTCGCTCCGCTCGTCGACGTCGTCAAACACTGTTTCGAATCGCCGTCCTGGCTGGCGTGCTCAGCACGATCTGGTTCGCCGAGAAAACGGTGATCGCCCGCTGGAACCGTCCGACCGACGCGCAAGTCGCTTACGGCAGAACACTGTTCGAGCACAAGTGGACCCAGAATGATCCGCTGTCAGGCGACGGTGATGGCTTGGGGCCGGTGTTCAATGCGACATCGTGTGTCGAGTGCCATTTCCAAGGGGCCGTGGGTGGTGCTGGACCAAACAAGTTCAATGTCAAAACGTTCGAGATCCTGCCGACAAAAAAGGATCCGCTTCCGATGGCGGGAATCGTCCACGCTGCCGCGGTTCGAGATGACTTGTTGGAAAGTGCATCGACCGTGCGCCGTCATAACCCCATCGTTAAAGATGGGATGAAAGTGATTGGTGGATGCCGAATTGAGATTCGCGATTTTGATCCGATCCATTATGACAGCAGTAATACTCCGGCGTTGTTCGGCATGGGAAAGATCGACCAGATCAGTACCTTTGCCATTCACACGCAGGCCATCCAACGGACGTTCAAGAACGCGGGCGGCGAATTTGATCTCGACTTCCACGCGACGCCGACCGGACGAGTCCGCGTGCTGCCGGATGGTCGCATCGGAAAGTTTGGCTGGAAGGCTCAATTCGCCACGCTGCGCGAATTCGTCGCCGCAGCCTGCGCGGGCGAGCTCGGTCTGTCGAACCCGATGAAACGGCAACACGTCCCTCAAGAATATCGTGACGACACCGAAGCGACGCTCGATATGGATCGCCAGCAGTTCACAGCGCTGGTTGCGTATGTCGGCCACTTGCCTGAACCACGCCGCGAGTTGCCGTCCGATCCCGCTGAACTGACCGTTGTTGAACGGGGCGAAGCGCTCTTTGAAAAGGTTGGGTGTGCTGATTGCCACGTGCCCAACATGGATCAAGTGAAAGGCGTCTACAGCGACTTTGCCTTGCATCGATTGGTCGATGACAACAGTGGCGGTTACCGCAAAGAGCCGGACGTTCCGTTGCCCAAAGAGCATCCCGATCTGGACGAATGGAAGACCCCACCACTGTGGGGTGTGGCCGACTCAGCGCCGTACTTCCATGACGGTGCATCACCCGACCTGCAAACGGCTATCCAGCGCCACGCTGGTTCCGCCAAGATGGTGCGTCGTCGGTACAACGAGTTGCCGGAAGCCGATCGGTACGCTCTGATCGCGTTCCTGAAGACGCTTCGTGCTCCACAGGGTGATCAACCAACACCAGCAGTTGCCGAACGCTAGCCGCGAATCGCAATCACTCGCGAATCGAATCATTACAACGGGCCCTCCTCGTCCCTCGTCCTAGTGCGCTTAAATCGCCACCGGGGCGAGGGATTCTTGTTTGATAGTGACCGCACACAGATGCCAGACGCGCAGGTTTACCACGGTGCGTTATCCGGCCCGGTAAACCCTGCGGGATGTGGCGATCTGATTGCTGTAATTCTATTCCTGATTCAAATTCTGGCTCGCGTTGGCGTGCGACGACGGCGCGACCTCGAATCGGAGTGCAGAATCAAAGTGTGTCACGAATCCCACGCAACCCAGAACCTGAATGGAGAACAGCAGATGACTCCGAGACGGTATGAGGATTGGCATTGTTGTGGATCGCTTCTGGTCCACGGTCCACCTGCCCCGGCCTGATGTGCTGGGTTGTGAAGGGATCTGGGCCATGCTCGCCAGTTGTCACCACCACCTGGTGATCGTGGCCCGGCTTTTCCAACGATGATGCGAGACCTGATCGCGACTCGCCGGATTTGAGTCGCGCAAAGGTTTCGCCGAACCAAGCTCGCCTGGCGAGACACCTTGACTACGCACCACGGCATGCATCAACCCCGCGATTCCCCTTCGCGGCCTTGTTGCAGCCTCGTGTTTTCGGCCGTCGGACAGCGGAAAGTTCAGACGAAGATCGTGGAGGCTCAGCCGCACCGCGATCATCCGGAATGGCGTTCTCACACAGTTTGCCCGGCCCGCAAAACGACGGCCGGGCTTTTCGCATTCGACCTTCGGACAACGAGGCTTTCCAGGACCGCTTACAGGCTGATGTGCCACGTCTTTGGAGTCCTCGCCAAAGACGTGTCTTCTGTCAGGACCCTGCGCCGCTCCCATTCCTGGAGCGCCGGTGCAGGGAGGTCACGCATCGACATTGCGACGCGCATCGCGTGTCATTGTTACTCGCGACCAATCCGCGATCGCCGCGTGTCCACTTCCAGCACGAGCGGATCTTTCGAGATGACGCGCGCCGCGAATTTCTGATCGATCGATTCGTATGGAGTTCGCCATTTCTCGTGAGTTGCTTTCCAGACCACCGGCGGTAGAGTGCTGGGATAGCGGCCCGAGAATTTACCATTTCCTTCGAACGAATTCGCGGACAGGCAGCTACTAACCAATTCTTGAGGCTTTCCTGGAATTTCCGGGTATCCATAGATCGACCATCCTTCGAGTGGCTTGCCGGCCGTGTCGACCAAACGGCCTGAAACCGTTGCTGTCGGCACAAACACAATCGGGTCCAGCTCAAATTCACTGGCATCGGGAATGTTGAAGTTGCTTCCTCGACCGCGAATTCGATCGGACCACCATTCGACACTGGAATAGTCTTTGTGCCAGGTGCTGATGACCAGAACGACCGGGCCTGGCGGAGCCCAGAATTCGAATCGACCGTCCTGATCGGTGGTTAGATCGATCATCTCGTCCGAAAACCCAGGATCACGAATGGCCTGTCCGTAGATCGCCTGAAGGTCTACTCCGGCATGACCACGACCCGTGTCCGATTGCGTGATGGCACCGCGAACCCGAACGCCCTTATTAACCGGAATCTCGATCGCGGTGGTTTCTCTGGCTGTGACCACCATCTGCTGCCGCAGATCGGCTTTTAGAGGTTGATTGGCCGCGAGAAACGGCTTGATCGTCACCCGGCCTGCTGGTATCGACTGCACTTTAAATTTTCCGTTTGCATCGACCTGAACTTTGGCGACCCCGTGAACGCCAACGTCGAATCGATTTTCGGCCGGTCCCAAAATACGCGTAAATGCAGTCAGAACAAATTTGCCGTGTGCGTCGCGTGGAGCCGGTTTTGGCAGCGCCGTTTCCGTCGCCACTTGGAGTACCAGATTCTCGGGTAGTGTCCCGCCATCGACGTTGATCTGCCCCTCTATTGTACCCGTCCTGGGCAGCATCCATTCGAAGTTCGGCGCCTTTCGTTGTGGCCGGTGATTCAGAAAGAAATCACCCAAGAGCACCAGTTCTGCGTCCGAGTCCGGGGCCAACAACCGCACGTTGGTGACTGCTTCGGGAACAACTTGTGGGATACGGACACGACCATCGACGTCCGTCGTCCCTACGAGTCTGTCGTGCCAATTGTCGGGGATCGAAAACGAAATACTCTCGGGCAGCGTTTGCCCCTCAATCGTCACCTTGACCTGCGGCACCGGTCGCCCCGCGTCATCGCGTACCTGGATCATGCATCCCGGTGTCGCCACCAGCAGGATCGATGGGTTTTCAGAAGGATCTCGGATCCATTGGACGATGTTCTCTCGCGTCAATTGATATCCCGCTTTGCTCGCCCAGACGGCGAATTCTGCACCGTCTTTTGTGTCGGACGGAACAGTCAACTCGTAATGCCCTTCACCGTCCGTCGTTGTCATCGCCACGATCGGACCACGATTGCGCGAGGTCGACGGACCGTCGTCCCAAATCTGCAGGCCGACTTCGGCATTCGCGATCGGCGAACGGCTCTTTCGATCCACGACCTGTCCGGCGATCGTTTTTCCGGTCTTCTTCTCGCGCCCAGTCTGGTTGATTGATGTTAACACAATCTTTGCGTTCTCCGTTCCTGCCGGAATGCGTTCCGTCTTCAATTGTTCGAAGCCGTCAGCGCTGACTTCGAACACATAGTCCCCGTCGAACAGCGATTCGAAAACGAACGCCCCGTTTTGATCGGTTGTTGCCTCTTTCCGAGGGAGGTTCGCGGTCGTGTGAACGTGTGGCAAGTCCGATGGCACGTGACGGTGCTGTGGTCGCACTCGGGCAATCGGAATCGCCTTGCCGCTCGCATCGACGACTCGACCCTTGATCGAATCGCCTTGTGAAAGATCCACTGTCACCGAGGCGCGGGAATCGTTGTTGATCAAGTCGACTTGACGAGTCGTTCGGGCCCGACCAGCCGAACTTATTGTCAACTCGTATGTCCCCTTGGGTAGCTGCTTGAATTCAAAATCGCCTTTGGAGTTGGCCTCGACGGTCTGTTTGCGCGAGCGATCTTCCAGCACCTCAAAGCCGTAAACATTGTTCGACGACAACAGTCTGAATCGAGGGTCGATCGTGATTGTTGTCTTCTGATTCTCCGGTGGCGTGGTACCTTTGACCTGGATGATTCCGGTGACCATGCCCGTGCCATTCGCTGCGGCCGCACGACGCTTCCATTCCTCCTCCAGACGAATCGACGCCGCCAGCGAAAGCCGGTCGGGTTCGTCATTCAGATTTTTCAACAGGACTTGCCTGGTCCAGCCCTTCGCTTTGAACAATTCAATGTCCGCCGGTGCCATCGACGCTGCGATCTTTTGTTCGACGTTCTGCCTCCAGACCAATGTTGGATCGTTCAGCACCGCTTGAACCTCACTGGGCTCGGCTGCTTTGCCACGCAGCACCAGGCTCATCCTCTGGACAGTCGTCTGTCGCAACGAAGGTGGATCTGCGGTTCCGTTGGTCTTTTGCAGGATGTCGCGAATCAATTGTTCCAGTCGACTGAGCCGCCTGTCATCATTCAGCGCATTGGGGTCGATCAGCACGACCTTTCCGTCGTCATCGATCAGGACTGTGCCTGTGTAGGCTCGCTGTCGAAACGCGGCGAAGGTCGCACCGTGCTCGGCCCCTCTGGCATCAAATTGCGTGTCTGCTTCTGTGGCTTTTGAATCGATGAATACCGGGATTGCCAGGTTCAATTCCTTGACCGTCTGCAGAACCGTCTTTCGATCCACATTCGCAGGAGTGATTCCGATAATTTCCAAACCGCCGTCGCGATAGGTTCGATAGAGTTGATCGAGCGCTTTCAGTTGTCTGGGTGTCGGATTGATCAGACCTCCGCCGAAAAAGTACACCACCGTCGCTTTCCGCTCGGGGCGATTCCATTCTGGCGGCGCGACTTCTGTCAACCAGTCGCCCGGTCGCAAATCCGGTGCGGGCCGACCTTCTATCTGAGGATCATTGATACTGCGCAGCTCGCGTAACAGTTGCAGATCGGGTTGAGGCCAGCTGAGCGTGTTTCGCAACCAGGGAGCCAGATCGTTCCACCAGGGATCGAGATGCCAGGCGAATCCCTGGCCGTAATCGACGATCGACTGACCAATACGAAATGGAATTGAAAAGTCTTGGTCAGAAAAGTCCCGACGCTCGCGGAACTCGGTGACGACGACCGAGTATTTGGGGGTGTCGTCCGATTCAGGTCGCGTGATTTGGAACTCGGCCGGGTACCACAATCCTGATGCCGTCGAAACTGTCTTGCGCACGATCCATTCGGCCATCAACTCTTGACCGCGTTTGATCACGACTCGGCGAATCAGCCAGTTTTGCTCGGGACAAATCAGGATCTCGAACGAGTGATGCTCTTTGTCCCAGGCTGGTTTCCAGTTCAGGAGGACTCGATGGCACCTTGCGCCATCGACTGTCGTTTCGCCGTCAATCTTCGCTTCGGGGCGGCGGAGCGCGGCGAGCAGCCATTCCGTTGAAATGCCCGCACGCCAAAAATGACCCGACGGCTTCAGCAGTTGCTCTGTCAGGTCGTGCTCGCCGAAAGTCAATGTCTGCTTATCGAGGTGCGAATGGACTGATCCGTTGAACGCCGCCTGCATTTCCGTCGGATAGGTCTCCTTTGAACCGTGGTTGAAGCTGAACGATGATTTCGCCACGTACCAGCGCGTTCCATCGCTGCGATAGCGAATGCGACCTGTTCCTTGAACCAGTATGGGTTCCTTGGAAGTCCCGTAGGCCACCGTATTGCGAGTTTCTTTAGTCGAGGCTGCGTACTCGATTGATTCAAACCGTTTGAACGTCTCGACAATCCGGTCGGCGATCTGTGTCGGCGTCAAAGATTCCGTAGGCGGTTTGTCGTGACCATCATTGGTATGGGCTGCTTTCTGGTCGATGTCAGATTCGCTCTGGTCCTTCTTCGCCTCGTTTGCCTGCGATCGCGAGACTGTGGAAAAACAGATCACACAGCCGATCACGAGCAGTGCCACCACACCGGTCAGCCACCAGGGCGCGACGCGATCAGGGACGGGAGCTACTAACAGGCGTCGTACACGACTTAGTAAGTCACCGCCTCGAGCCGCGAAGGCTACCTCGCGCGGAGCAGAACGCAGTTCTTCCATCCGAACAAGTGCCGCGACGTATCCGGCAGCATCGCCACTGATGGATGTCGCCAGATCGTCGCAACAGTTTTCTCGCTCCTGCCGGATTCGAGACGAAATCCACCAAACCACCGGATGATAGAACAGCAGGATCTCGATCAAGCTCTGCAACATGTTGATCGCAAAGTCGGCGCGGCGAATATGAGCTAGTTCATGGGAGAGGATCGCCTCCAATTGACTGACGGTCAGGCCTTGAATTGACGCGATCGGCAACAAGATCACCGGCTTTAGCCAGCCGATGACGGTTGGAACCTCTACCAGCGTCGATTCGAGCAATTGCACGATTGGCCGGATTTGTAACCTCTCAGTCAATCGCTGTAACAGTTGATCCAGCGAAGCTCCCACCGGCCGAGTTCCCACGACTTTCAGTCGTTGGACACAATGCCAATTGATGAACAGACGAATCGACAGGGCGATAACGCCAATCAACCAGACCAAAGTGACTGACGGCAACCAAGGTCGCAGCCAGCGTTCGGTTCGCTCACTCATCCTAACGCCTGGCAATGATGTGGCCTGCATCGCTGAAGATGTCGCCAAATCCTTGACTGGTAACACGTCCGACGGTCGAGTTGTGTCCTTCGCCACGCTTGTATCGATCACCGGTTCATCGGCAATGCGGGAGAGCGTGACCTCGCTGTCGCTGTGATTGACCTCATGCAATGGCAGTGAACGTACGACTGCGTCAGGTCGATCTGGCAGAACCAGAATCGTCACGACTGGCAGCAAGGCTGTCAGCCCCAGCCCGAGGCACGCAATCCAATACCGCAGATCGGCAGACGATCGACGCAGGACGACCAATACGAACCACAACACACCGCCGGCGACCAATCCCTGCCAGACGAAATGCAGCAACGCCCAGCCCATTTTTTCAGGCATCTGATGTTGCAACACACCGGTCAAAGTCGCATCCACGCTCATCGTGCGTCTCCTTCCAGATCGTTCAGAATGCGTCGAATCTCGGCCAGTTCTTCTTTGGACGCACGTTTTGCCGAAAGCGCCTGCAGCACCAACTTTTCAGTCGACCCGCCGAAGGCGCGCGATAACAAGTCGGTGACAAGTTGTCGCTGAGTCGTCGCCTCTTTCTGTTTCGCACGATACACGTGTGAACGTTGCGAATCGTCACGCGTAACCAGGCCTTTCTCGAACATGATCTGCATCAACTTCAGGATCGTCGTATAGCCCAGATCACGCGACTTGGTGAGCCTTTCATGCACCTGCCGAACAGTGCAATCTCCCTCTTCCCACAGGACCCGCAGAATTTCGAGTTCAGCGTCGGTTGGACGCGGGGGCACAGGTGTCATGGCGAATCCTGACAAGATAGAGGCTACTGAGTGTGTCCTACGAACATCTTCATACGACGATCTTCGTAGTTGATTTCAACGAAGATCTTCGTAGATGTCAATCGGAATTCGTGAGATGTCGCGAGATTTCAGGAGCAGCAGAACCGACGGGTCGGCTTGGTCAAATCCTGCCCCGGGAGGACCGAACCATTTCGGTTGGTTGAGTTTCAGGGCGATTTCGCGTTCCCTGGAGTCGGGATTCTGTTGGATTTGTTGAGGTACATATCGAGCCATTCGGCCATGCTTTCGAATGTGCCGGCAGGGATATCATGGCCTTGTTGATGATTCAAAAGTCCCAAGCGTGGTTGGTTGCTGTAGAGGCGGTAGACTGGAATGGCTTCGCTCAAGAGGGGCCAACTACGATCTCCATCGGCGGCTCCGGGGCCCGATTCGCCGCCGACGATCAAGAACGGACGCGGGGCGATCAGAGCTAGAAGTTCATGATGATTGCGCTGGAAGGTTGGCTCGTTGATTTGCTTTCCCAGGTACCAGATCGCGTCCCAATTGGTAGATTTGAATGCCATTCCGCCTTCGCTGGCGACGGCAGCTCGGATCCGTGAATCGAATGCCGTCAAGTACAGCGTTTCTTTCGCGCCAAGCGAATGACCGGTGGCTCCGATCCGTTCGGCATCGATATCAGGCATGGCTGTCAGGATGTCAACGGCGCGCTGAGCGTCGAACAGCATCTTTCTCATACCGAGTGATTTCGGATGTCGCTGCTGAAATCGCTCGACGGCGACCTCCAGGCTTTCGGCGTCCTGCCAGAGGAAACAACGGGGGCACATGACGACAAATCCTCGCTTGGCCAGCTTCAAGCCGAGTTGGCGCGAGTCGGGACCACTGATTCCTGCGATCTCGTCGATCGTCGCCTTGGCCGTGTGATGCAGTGCGACGATACCTGGGCGTCGTTGAGTTGACTGAACGTTGGGCCTGAGAAGATACGCCTCAACGAAGACGTCGGGCTCGCATTCATAGCGAATCAATGACCGCGTGACGTCACCGACCGTGGTGCTGTCAAGAACCTTGAAGTCTGAATTGGTGGGAGTCATCAGGTTCGGGCCGAGAAACTGTTGCCACTTCTCGTCGATATCCTGGCGTCGCGCCGACCACTCGACACTCGTCGAGATCAGAGATCCGTCGGCTTTGGTCAACAATGGTTCGAGACGACCAACGTCAAACGTTGATCGAACCTTTGGGGGTTGCTGCACGTCTGACAGCCAGGGGATGTCTTGAGCCGAGGCTATTGGTTGTGACAGAACCAATACGACGCTCATTGAGATCAACGCGAGGAGGAGGTTGCATGGAAGCCGCGCCTCTGATGTGGCCGGCTCGGTACCGAGCGGCTGTGGTGGACGACTGGGTTCAGCCATGTCCTGCGTCCTCTTTAATTGTGATGGATGAGAAGACCGTGGGACTGCGCCTGATGAAGGGCTTGTCAGCACCCTATCTTTGCCAGAGGTACCGCGTTCCCGCCGTTTGCCATGAGCGAAAATCAACTGCCACCCAATTTCATGCGACCGATGCGCGAGAGTCTCGTACTGTGGACCGCGTGCGGCGAGGTTCGTAAGGACGATGCCAGCCATGCGGCGCGCGGCAGTTTTTCGTCGGTTGGTTCTTTCAGGATTGGCAGTCGAACTCCCTTCTGGATCGTCTTGTAACGTTCCAAATCAGTGGGATGCACGTAAAGGCGCTTCGATGTGACCAGTTCACAGATCAATTCACACAAGGTCTGGCTGAGGCCGGCCCACAGGACGGTATTGGGGTTCGACCTGACTGCCAATCCCTGATCTCCGTCGACCTCCATGTACGGTTTCAGAGCTTCAGCGAGATCGGGAAACAGGACATCACCTTCGGATCGGACGTATTCAACGATGCCCGCTTTCAGTTGGCCGGCTGATGCCAGTTGCGCCCACGGTTTCAATGGGGCGGATTCGGTGTCTTCCAGCGGGACCCGAATCGAATCGTGCCGTTGTTCGGCTTCCAGCATCGCGGTGACTCGACTGTCAGAGGTCGCGCGGCGACAGCGATCCTGAGCCCAGTTGCGCAGCGCGAAGATCTTGTCTTCCATCGTGACCGACAAGGGCACTGTCGTCCGCCACGCGCGTTCGAGTTCTTCCTGTGACAAGACCTTGCCATTCCCGAAAGCGTCGATCAGTGCCGTGATGACGATCTGTTCCAGTTCCGCTCCGCTAAACCCATCGCTCCGTCGAGCAAGATCATCCAGATCGAACTGTTCGATCTTCCATCCTCGTTTCTTCAAGTGGATGCCGAGGATGTGCTTTCGCTCATCAAAGTTGGGCAGGTCGACGAAGAACAATTCGTCGAATCGCCCTCGACGCAACATTTCCGGCGGCAGGTTATCGACCGAATTGGCTGTGGCAACGACGAAGATCGGCTTTTGAATCTCGGCCATCCAGGTCAGAAACGTTCCGACCAGTCGCAACATCGTCGCGTCGGCAGCACCAGCAGAATCGCCTTCGACACCGGCAAACCCTTTTTCGATTTCATCCAGCCACAGCACGGCCGGAGCGATCGATTCGACCAGCGTCAGCACGCTGCGCATGTTCTTTTCGGATTCACCGCGTTGAGCCCCCAATAGCGCGGCAATATCGAGTCGCATCAGGGGGAAGCTGAGTAATCTTGCCGTGGCGCGGGCGGTCAAACTTTTACCGCAACCCTGGACCCCCAATAGCAACATCCCTTTGGGCAATGGAACACCTTGTTCACGAGCTCGCGGTGAATACGCTTCGGCTCGTTTGGACATCCATTCCTTAAGTTGGTCCAGGCCACCGATGTCGCCGACATTCTCTTCGAGGTCGTAGAACTCCAGCAGGTCGGACCCCGAGGCGAGTGTTCGTTTTTCCGAGATCAATGTCGTGAAGACATCGTCGTTCAATGCAGTGCGGCCTCGCAGAGCCCGGGACCACGCCTTGCGCGCTTCCTGAGCGGTCAGGCCCATTACGGCTTTGATCAACCGGTCTTCATCGTCTGCCGAAAGTTCCAGAAACTCGGAACTCTTCTCGCGCAATTCGGACAAAGCATGATCAAACTCTTCGCGGAGGTCTTCATAATCGGGTTGCGGCAGTTCGACTTTGACCGAGTCCTTTTCGAGTTCGACGGGAACCTGAATAATCGGACCGAAGATCAGCAGCGTCTTGCGGTGCGCGATCAATTCCGGCAACAGGTCTCGCAATTGACGAAGAACAACCGCATCGGACAAATACGGATGAAAGTCCTTCACGAGAAATAGATGCTCATCTGGATACTGACGCAGATCGCTTAACAGCTTTGTGGCGGAAGGAGGGTCGAGGTCTTCGGAGGCCGGTGGCTGGAGACCTTTGGTGATGGTCCATGTCACCAGCCCTCGTTCAATTTCGAGAGCCAGTTCGGCGAGTTCCCGTTCCCAGCGATCCTCTTCAGCGGTCTTCAGAAACAGCAGCGGATATCCTGCTTCGATACGCGACTGAAGGTCATCCAGTACGGCCTGAGTGTTCATGTCAGAAGTTGCCCAGTCTTTTGTTCTGAACGAGCGAGATGTGAGATGGATAAAGGAAAGGATTCAGCAGCGAAGACATTGTGCAAATGTCGTCGGACTATTGCCGCGTCGAGGCGACCGTCTTGTTTCCGATGGCCTTCAGTTGTGAGAAGGAACGCAGATACAAACGGCCGTTGGCAATCGCCGGCGTGGCACGACAACCCTCGTCCAGGCTGATGCGATGCAGCAATGAAAATTCCTTTTCCGCGGCCAGTACGACGACTTCACCGTCCATACTGACGCAGAAGATCTTGTCGTGGGCGCGCACTGGCGAACTGGAAAAGTTGCCGCCGAGTCGTTCGCGCCAATGGACTTTGCCTGTCGTCAGATCCAGGCACGAGGCCACTCCGCCATCGGCGATCAGAAACAACAGATTATCGCGAGCGACCGCCGTAGGAACATAAGGTGCTTGAGCCGTCACTTTGTAGGCGACTTTGGTTTCCGTGCCATCGCAGTGCGTCGCCATCAGGTAATTGCCGCCCCCGCCCGAACCGGTGCTGCCAAAGATCATGTCTTGCTTGACCAAGGGTGAACCGACCGTGCGCTTGTCGAACAACGGATTCGACCACAATTCCTTACCAGTCTTGGGATCGAGAGCGAACATTCCTTCGCCGGTACTGATCGAGATCAACTGTTTGGGCTTGTCCTTGGGTTGGAAGAGAACGGGAACTGAGTACGACGTGTTGATTGACTTCATGGGCGTGCGCCAGCGTTCCTCGCCAGTCACTCGGTCAAACGCCATCATGAAACTCTCGGGATCGGGTGCCGCATCGGGACCGTTCTTGGCTTCCTGCGAATTCGACAGAATCACCATGCCGTCGACGATGATCGGAGATGTGCCGAAGCCATGCTGACTGAACCACGGTCCCAGATCCTTTTCCCAGACAACGTCGCCATTGTGGGTTAACGCCATCAGGGTTGTTCGCTTCGGTTCTGCCCACGCGACATAAATGCGTTCTTCATCCGCCGACGGAGTGCTCGACGCGTAGCTGCTTTGAGTGTGCAGATGATGCGGAGCCGAGTTGAATTCCTTGATCCACTTCCGCTGGCCCGTGGCAGAATCGAAGCATAGGACATACCGCGTCGCATTGACGGGATCGCCACTGAGCACAAACAGTTTCTCGCCCCACAGGATCGGCGAAGAATGACCAAGACCGGGTAACTTCACCTGCCAGTTGTAATCATCTTCCGTCCAAGTCCCAGGAATCAGCGTCGTTTCATTTTCACCCGTTCCATTGGGACCGCGAAAGCGAGACCATTCCTGGGCGGACGCCGACTGAAGGCTCATCACAAGAACAATGACGGCGGTCAGCCACCGGTTCAGTTTTTCAGTCATCAATGGAATCCTGTCACAACAAGGACATTACCCATCCGCGGTCGATCGATTGGATTGCTTTGTGCATGCCGAGCCGTGTTGATGTCGACTTACCTCGCGCGCGGTTCAAATTCGGCACCACTTGGTGAAGATCGTGTTCGTGAAGATCGTGTGAACGCGAGAGCGACTAGTGTTTTGCAACGGTCTGCACGTTGATGATACGAGCGGTACACGATAGACGGTCCGATCCTCAGTTTTTAGAATGGCCGACTCTTCTTCAGTGACAACAGTATCGCGTTCGATCGCTGTTTGCCAGAACCGGGTCTGCGGACAGACTCGGCCGCTCGTGGACAATACCACCTTAACGGAACTCGCATGAAACGTTACCTGCTTTCAACGGCTTGTCTCGCGTGTTTTGCAATCACAGGGTTTGCCGCCGATTTGCCCAAGCCGATCGTGACAGGGATGAAGAATCCCGAATCAGTCTGCCTGGGTGGCGATGGTCGGATATATGTCACCGAGATTGGTGAGTTCGACAAAGATGGCGATGGTTTCGTGTCGGTGGTCGTGGACGGCAAGGCGCAGCCGTTCGCCAAGGGACTGGATGACCCCAAGGGAATCGTTGCGTTTCAGAATGCGTTCTACGTCACAGACAAGAAACGCGTCGTTCGAGTTGATGGTCAGGGAAACGTTTCTGTCTTCGCAACACCCGAAAAATTCCCCACCGCACCATTGTTCTTGAATGACATCGCGGTTGATCCCGAAACGAATTCCCTTTATGTCAGTGATTCAGGCGACCTGAAAGGCGCTGCCGGCGCTGTGTACTGGATTGATGCCTGATCGGCAAAGATCACGACGGTCGCCGATCCCAAGACGATTCCGGAAATGAACACGCCGAACGGTTTGATTCTGGATGGATCATCGCATCTGCTGATGGCCGACTTCGGTAGTGGAAACCTCTATCGCATCAAGTTGTCGGATAGATCGGCTGCGAAAATCGCGGACGGGTTCGAAGGGGCTGATGGTCTGACTTGGGACAAGTTCGGACGATTGTTCATCACGTCGTGGAAAACGGGCAAAGTGTTCGCCATCGCCCGTCCTGGTGAAAAGCCCGTCCTGATCACCGACAAGTTCTCGCAGGCGGCCGACAGTTGCCTGGATCCAACTGGCAAGTTCCTGCTCGTTCCCGACATGAAGGAAGGGACGTTGACCGCGTTGCCCACGACGATTGCCGGAGCAGAAGTCGACGAATCACCTCTGCACGTCGGAATCGAACAAGCGTTCACGAAATTGCAGTGGACTGGCTGGAAGGCCGAAACCGATGACGGCAAAGCCATGCCGTTGCGCCCGATCTTGCTGACGAATGCCGGAGACGGTTCGAACCGGATCTTCGTCCCGCAACAGGAAGGAATCATTCACGCCTTCGCGAATGATGACAACGCGACGAAAACGACCATCTTCATGGATATCAAAGACCGAGTGAAGTACTCGGATCGTGAAAACGAAGAAGGTCTGCTGGGGATGGCCTTCCATCCGAAGTACAAGACCAACGGCGAGTTCTTCGTGTTCTATACGAACTCGAAGACCAACATGGAAAACGTTGTCTCGCGATTCCGCGTCAGCAAGACCGACCCCAACAAGGCCGATCCAGCCTCAGAAGAAGTGATCATTCGTTTCAAAAAGCCGTTCTGGAATCACGACGGCGGAACGATCGCCTTCGGTCCAGACGGCTATCTGTATATCACTCACGGTGATGGCGGGATGGCCAACGATCCGCACGAAAACGGCCAGAACCTGAAAACGCTGCTCGGCAAAGTACTGCGACTCGACATCGATCACAAAGAGAACGGCAAGGCCTACGCGATCCCGAAGGACAACCCGTTCGTCAATCAGAAGGATGCTGCTCCGGAAGTCTGGGCGTACGGACTTCGAAATCTCTGGCGCATGTCCTTCGATCGCAAGACCGGTCAGTTGTGGGCCGGAGAAGTGGGCCAGAATCTGTACGAAGAAATCATCCTGCTGAAATCGGGTGGCAACTACGGTTGGAACTTGCGCGAGTCGTTCCATCCGTTCGGGAACAAGGGTGTAGATGTTCGCAAGGACATGGTCGAACCGATCTGGGAATACCACCACGACATCGGCAAGTCGATCACGGGTGGCGGCGTCTATCGTGGAACGAAGGTGCCTGAACTCGATGGTGCATATCTGTATGCTGACTATGTGACGATGCGCGTCTGGGCGTTGTGGTACGATGCCGCGAAGGGTCGTGTCGTCGCCAACCGCGAGATCAAGAACATCGGTTTGCCAATCCTGTCGTTCGGTGAGGACGAAAAGGGCGAGATCTACCTCCTCGCTCTGTCACCCACCGGTCAGGGGATCTATCGCTTTAGCAAGGGCGGAAAATAGACCGCTCGACGACTGACCAAAGACTGATTCCACCACGAGGCTCTGACGCCACCATTACCGGCGCCAGAGCCTTCTCATTTCCAGAAACATGAAGAAATCCTTACCAACCTTTTTGACTATTTGATCAGTTAACGTAGGTTCAAGATGCGTCGACTTACGGGAAAGAAAGCTACCGTCAAATAAGGACTGGACGGCGCGAACGGTGCCATCGCGATCAGTCAGTGTACAGGAGATTGAACAGATGATTCGGCAAATCAAGGAGTTTCTGGTCTCTGAAGACGGACCGACGGCAGTGGAATATGCCGTGATGTTGGCACTGATCATCGTCGTGTGCATCAGTACCGTCACGACAATCGGCACCAAAGCCAACGCCAAGTTCCAATCAGCCGCCAGCAAACTGTAAGTGCAATTCCGTCGAAGCGTTCACAGGTGCGGCTGGTGTGCGTCCCACGGTGAGTTAACAGTCCGTCATCGTTCGGCGTTGATCGCTGGTGCGACGGCGTGAAACCGGATACACGCGCCCGGCACGTTCATCTTCATTTCTTTTGTGCCGCCGGTTATGCCGGTGTCTTCGTTGCGCCGCGAGGCCACGTCCCTATAGTGCTGCCATCGCGAACCGGGGCGAGAAGGCGATTCGAGCGAGGCTGTGACTCTGACGCCGAATCCGTGTTGGATGCCCCCGCACTGTAGATCTCTTTGCTCGCTTCTAGCCAGCATATCCGTCAAGGTCCCTTCAGGCGATTCAACCCGTACGTTCGGATGGGCGGCAATGTTTCTTTTATTTAACAGCGCTTCGCAATCTTTACTCTCAACGCAATCGGTAATGTGCGGTCATAATCTCGTTGTCCAAGGAAAAATGTACGGCGATGGAGTGTCCCCTCACAGTTCTTCAGTCAAGGTTGATGACGATGGTGAAGAGTACGAGTGACCCGGAAGCGATCGCGGCAATCGAGCGTCGCGCGCAGAACCGCCGCATTGGTGGAGATCGCCGCCGTAATGGCGCCGATGCCGAATTCAAAGGCACAGAGCGCCGCGTCAGCGGACGCCGGAAAGTCGAACGTCGCCGTCTGATTGATCCGACCACCTGCGAGCGAGATTATTCGCTGGACGAAGTCGAATTCATGAAGGCGATGGACGAATATAAACGCAAGAGCGGTCGCATGTTTCCCACTTGGAGCGAAGTGTTGGAAGTTGTGCGCGGCTTGGGTTACGTCAAGCAGGTTGATCAATCGGTCAACTGAGCCTGACGATGCAGCACAATCAGGAGGTGCGGCATCGAAAAATGTGTCGCGGTTTCGGCGTCTTCCAGGTGGCGCCGAACCGCTGGCGACATCCTGCTTGCCGCGGCCCATTCAATCTCAGGCCAACGGATCACCGTTGTGAGCCGGTTCAGGACATGTCCTTGTAGGCGTCCCAACCGAGATATCCGACAATCCCGGCACTCAGGATGAACAGGATGTCCATCACCATCGATCCGGCAAACGGCACCTGCATGATCATGTCGAGCAGGGCCAAAAGGGCAACGAATCCGGCGACGCCGAACGAGCCGAAGACCATGTTCTTGGAAAGATTACTTGCCATTCGCCCGGTTCCCGTGTCAATCAAGAGCCAGCCATACTGCCACTCATCATCGGCGACTACTGAACTGGAAGTATAGTCCACTTCCTTGACGTGACGCCAGCGGCAAACGGATTTGCGCGGTCGCAGACACGATTCTCAGCCGCTCAGTCGGCCGTGTCGGTCAGCAACTTTCCGGGTTTAGCGGTCCATTTAGCGGTAGCAACGGTTGTAGCGGACATGCATCGCATTTCGGTTCGCGGCCGCAATGAGCTTCCGCGACACGCCCCATCAGCATCGAGAATCCTCGCGGCTCGATCTGTCCTTCACGCAGTCCCCGGACAAAAAAGTCTTGCGCGTCGTCTTCTTCCAAGGGTAAGTCGAGCCACCCATGGCGGACCGCCACTCGAATCGTGCCCCGGTCGAGCGGAAAAACGGGCGCCTGACCGACGAACAACAATAGCTCGTCGACCGTTGCGGGGCCCAGACCGCGAATCCGACGCAAGCCGTCGCGAGCGGTCTGCCAGTTCCCGGACAAGTCAGGATCGCACTCGCTGCTGAATTGAGCCAACCACCAGGCGGCAATCGCACGAATCAAACTCGCTTTTTGCGGTCCTCGAGGAATCGGTGTCAACAGTTCAACCAGTTGACCAGTTGTCGAGGTGGAGGCGGTTTGCGGATCAAGCAACAACGGTGATTGCAGCACGTCGCTCATTGCAGGCGTAAGGGGTGCCGGATTCGGACCGACCAACAGTACTCGCAACAACAGCGACCAGCGATTCGGCGCCTCTGGTAGCTCGGGCGATCCATAGGCCGGACGCAAGGCTGCATCAGCAGCGGCAAGTCGGGTTAGTTCTGGCATGACATCCTGACTCAATCGCAACGCAGTTCGAACGATGCCCAGACGATCGCTTATGGCTCGGCAGTCGTCGTTTCGGCGTCCAGCGATTTCGTGCAATCAACCAATAGCCACGAAATCCCGCTGGCAAGATACATCGACGCGATCAGGACGAACAGGGGACTCCAATCGGTGTGGATGACTTTCTGATCGCCAACCATTTCCGTCTTGGAATACCAGTCAAGCAGTTTTCCGAAAGCGATCGGCATCACGATGCCACCGACCGTGCCCGAGGTGTTGATGATACTGAAAACGGTCGCCGAGTAACGACCGCCCAGGTCGGTACACATTCCCCAAGTCGTTGGTTGACTCCAGTCGCTGAAGAATTTGGCTGTCATCAGCGCGTTGCCTGCGACCAATGCAGCACTCATGGGTAGTAGATCGGCCCAAGGTAACTGTGATCGCCACGGCTCGGTCCACTCTGCAACAGTGTCGGTGGCTCCACTGACAATCAGCAGCATGCTACATCCAACCACCTTACCCACGAATCCGATGCCACTGCGCGACCAACGCCGATTTCGTGTCCGCGCAATCAACCAGTCATTTAACCAGCCACCGACGACACCTCCGCATGCGCCACCGATCAACGGCAGGCTGGAGAGCCAACCGATGCTGCTGATGTTCATGCCATACCGGTCAGCGAAGAACTTGCCGATCAAAAAAACGAATACGACATCAGATCCAGCGTCCAGAAACTGCTGGATGGCAAAGAACCACATGCTACGATTGCGAAGAGCTCGAGACCACGGCAGGACACTCGACTCTGTCTTGACCACGGTTGATCCTTCCGCAATCACGGCTCGCTCAGCATCGTTTACTCGGGAATCGGTGAGTGGTGAGTCGCGGAATAGGATCAGAAACAGTAGGCCAAAGGCGATACCAACGGCTCCAAACACGATCAAAGCGGTTTGCCACTTGAGTTCGAAATAGCCGATCAACAACGTCCCCAGCAGAATCGGTGACATTGCTGCACCGGCACGCCCGAAGGTCGTTGCGATCCAGCCTTGAATCGTCGTGCGCGAGCGAACCGGGAACCAGACGCGAGTCGCTTTGGTTAGTCCGGGATAGCAACCCGCCTGACTCGCTCCGAACAACAGCCGCAGTCCGCCGATGGCCCACAAGCTTTTCGTTTGCCCAAATCCGATCAGAGCGAGCGACCACAGAATGATGCTGATTCCCAGAAACAGATGTGGACCGAAAAAATCGATCACGACCCCGCAGGGGATCTGGCCCGCGGCATAGGTCCAATAGAACAGTGAGAAGACGCCGGCCGACTGAGTGTGATCGAAGTTGTATTCGTCCTGGATCAATGGGCCGACGATGTTCCAGCAGTAGCGGTGCAGGTACAGCACCCAGGAAGTCCCGCAGGCCAGTCCAAAGATCAGCCAGCGAATGTTGGTCGAGGCCGGTGTGTTTGTCGGCGGGGTGTCAGCCATCCAGACTCCCGATGGGTTGCAGCGTTCTAGAATGTATCCAAGTTAAGGAGGCGTCACGCGAGCGTAAATCCGTTGCGTCTAACTCATGTCTTCACGCGACGCGTCCGTTTGACACGCACTATTTGCGACCAAAGACCATGATCGTGATGTCATCATTTTGTGCGCGTCCATTCGCAAACTTTCGCACATCACCCAGGATCACCTTCCCCAAGGCATCAGCATGACCACCTACACTGTCCTTCATCAGCTCACGCAGGCGTTCGATTCCGTATAATTCGCCGGCGGGATTCATCGCCTCGCTGACTCCGTCGGTATAAATGACGCAGGTCTCGCCTGGTTCAATCTGCCGTACGACCACATCGTACGGATATTCGTCCACGACTCCGATTGGCACACCCACTGCTTCTTCGCCAAATTCGATAATCGAACCATCGGTCTTCCGAATCATCAACGGCATGTGTCCGGCGATCGCAATGGTCATTTGGCCTGATTCCAGGTCGACGACGCACAGGACGAACGTGACGAATCGGCCTTCAACCATGCGCTGACACATCTGCTGGTTAATCAACTGGACCGCCTCTTTGACATCGCTGATGAAGGTCATCACATTGGTGACAACGGTCGCGATGCGCGACATGACCAACGCCGCTGGAACGCCTTTCCCCGCCACATCACCGAACGCCAGGCAAACCTTTTTGCCGTCTTCGATCGTGAACGCGTCGTAATAATCGCCGCCTACTGCCTGAGCGGTATCGTAGGACGCGAAGAATTCCCAGCCGTCAGCCTGCGGAAGATCTACCGGCAGCAGGGCTCGCTGGACACCCATTGCGATGTCCATTTCCTTGTCCTGCTTCTTTTTCTCGAGCGCCGTGACAAGCAGTTTCGTCTGTTCATAGCACATGGCGGCCTGACCGCCCACGGCCATCAACAAGTCCAGATCATCTTCAGTGAATCGATTGAACGCATTCTGAGTATCGATGTTGATGATACCCATCGGTTCGCCGGCCACGCTGAGCATCGGGACGCACATCATCGATCGAATCGTCAGATTCGCGATCGATTCGCTCGCTTGAAAGCGAGCATCATTCGAGGCATCAAACGACAGCACACCAGTCTTCTGTTCCAGGACAGTCTTCAGGATCGTGCGGCTCAGTTTGACCGTGTCGTCGTCGTTGGCCCGGCGGTGCTTCATCGCGCGGGGAATCATTTTGTCGCTGGTATCGTCCTTGATGAGGATGCACCCGCGATCAGCGTAAGGGAAGATGGCAAACATCGTATCGAGGATCTTGGGAAACAGTGCGTCCAGGTCCGATGCACCCGCCATCGCGCGACTGATTTCCAAGACCGCTTTCAATTTCACGTCGGGCCGGACATCCAACTGACCGTAGCCCGTCGCTTGACTGGTCATCTTTGCCGATTTGTCGTCCTCGTCGACCTGGAATCTGAAGGTCGGTTCTTCGTTACGGGTCGATCGCGATTCCATCGGATGAATCGGAACGAAGCGCTGGCCGGCACTGAGTACATTTTCGAATCGCAGCAACACTGGACCCAGCTTGATGCGGTCTTCGTGGTGCAGTGTCGTCGGACCTTCGATCTTCTTGCCGTTGACAAAAGTTCCGTTGCCGCTGCCCATATCCTCAACGAGGAACCCGTTATCCGAGTTGACCACCCGGGCATGCTTGCGCGACACCATGTTCGAATTGATCTGCAACGAACAATCGGGATGACGACCGATAACGGTTTCGTCCCCGGTCAGCTCGAATGTCGTGGCTGCTCCATCCTGAAGTACGATCAATTGTGCCATGTTTCAGCCTCGACAAAATCACTAGGACCCGCCACTCCGCGTCAGTTTTCATCGCGAAATTCTAAGACGGTCTTGCTTTTCGCGAAAGCAGGTTTCAGACCCGGAAAATCGATTCGACATTGCCGCGCAAAACCTGGCGTCCCAAGTCTAACACATCGTTTTCAGACCATTTGCGTGCGATCACGAAATCGGTGGCCAAGACTCGAGCCAGACATTGACGGTACATGCTGAATTTCGGCCAGGCGAACTCCAGCTTGTACATATCGCTGTAATAACCGATTTGCTTGTTGCGGGGGACCGCCTGCAGACGAGCCTTCGTATCGAGTTCGATGTAGGCGGGAATGTTCGAGTACCACCAATGCGCGTTGGTCACGACATTCGGAAAAATCCAACTGTAACTGACCAGTTCCTGATTGCTGATTTGGGCCAGCACCGAGATCGGAAACGTCACCTGCGGAAACGCATTGAACAGGTCTTTGTACTGAATCAGCGAGACACGCTGGTCGAACAGGTCTTGCCCTTGGTAAACGCCTTCGGGGTAGACTCGGCGATTGACACCGATCATCAGATCAAACGGCAATTTGTAGTCGGCACAAAATTCGGCAATCGTCCAAAACACAAATTCTTGACCCAGACGTCGCACATCCGGATCAGCATCCGCTTGCATGAACGCCGCAGCGAACTTCTGATTCAGTTCGGCCGCGGTCGCTGGTGGCCGCGGAGCAAAACTGGGGGGCAGACTAATCGCACAGGCTTTGGCTCCGTTCCGGCTGAAATGCTCGAACAGTTTGCCGATCGCAATACGGATCTGTTCGACCGTCGTCGGTTCGATGCCAGTCGCCTTTGCCAGTCGCGTATGGACTGTTGGGTTTGTGAAGTGAAATACCAGGTCGTCCGTTCGAAGACAGGGGATGTACCGCTGCGAATTGAAGCCGGACAGTGGGTCGTCAAAGTCATTCGTCAGAAAAACTCGTTCGATTCCTGACTGTTGAAGACACTGGTCTTCCCAATCCGGTTCGGCCATCTTCGCGGCAGCCTTGTCGTACAGCGTCTCCCAATTTGAAGTCGTGATCCGCTCGTCATTGAAGCCGAAGAATTTGCGACAAAGTTCCACCAGCCAACTGACTTGAACGGTGTTGTCCAGATGAACCAGAGATTCGACCAGTCTGCCGACTTTCGTCTTCGGATCAAGGCCACGTTCTTCGATCTGTGATTTGGGCATGCCGGCGGAATGAGCCAGTTCGGTGTAGTAGTGATACCCCATGATGTCGGCCAGCGTTTTGGACGCGGGTGAGTGCGGATTGATGTGCGTGTGCGGATCAACCAGGACCAGTTTGGTCAGTTCGTCACACAATCGTTGCACGAGTTGCTCAGACATCAGGGAGGCTCCAAAGCGGCATCGCTGTCAGCGTGAATAACAAGGAGTGTGGCACCGCAACGGCGCGGTTGCAATCGGTCGTTGGACACCGACCGATTCCAACTTCTGTCTGTCGATGTGAACTGCCGGTCGGCCCACTTAAATTCCAGCAAGAAGAGTGCTTTTCGTTTTGGACTTTCGCCGACGCGACCTTGATTCTGACGTCAACGGATTGCATGCTGCCTGTTGACACGTCCTTTCGAAAGAAGCCGCATTGAACCCTGCTGACTTTGACCAGATACACGAGATGTTCTTCCGCTTGGGAATGGCGACTTTCCTCGGCGGGTGTTTAGGTGTCGATCGAGACCTGCATCGAAAGCCCGCCGGGATTCGCGTGCTGGCCTTGGTCAGCATGGGTGCGGCCGCGATTTCGATGGTCAGTGTCATCGCTGTGATGGCCGACAAGGGGCCGATCAATGACGGCGTCTTGCGTACGATCCAAGGTGTGCTGTCGGGCATCGGCTTTCTGGGTGCCGGAGTGATCATGCGTGCCCAGGGAAAGGACGAAGTCCACGGCATCGTCACTGCGGCATCGATCTGGGTCTCGGCGATCATTGGAATGATCTGTGGCATCGGCCAATGGCAACTGGCCGTATCCACATTCCTGTTGGCGTGGACTGTGCTGGTTTGCGGTCGGGCGATTGAGAAGAAGGTGATGGAATTCGCGCCGCCGTTGCCGCCAGAGGCATCAACTAATGGAGCCGATTCTTCCCAAAAGACTTCCCCATGAACGCCGAGTCACACATTTCGCCACCTGCTCCAGACGGACAACAGCGGCAAGCCGCCGGAAAAGCCTTGCGTGAAACAGTTCCTCGGTCCG
>Ga0105238_10001240_pt1 | contig 25690 bp, 23 predicted proteins | sample KBSC34metaG_FD_81526 | JGI IMG/M metagenome (GOLD analysis project Ga0105238, IMG submission 81526) | Corn rhizosphere microbial communities from Kellogg Biological Station, Michigan, USA - KBS C3-4 metaG | ecosystem: Host-associated > Plants > Roots > Rhizosphere > Soil | place: Michigan, USA...
CATGGGGCCCGAGATCTGCCGCCGCATCGATGAACTCGCCGCGATCAGCGAGAGCCCCGATCACCTGACCCGAATATTCCTGAGCGCCGAACAGCGCCTGGCCAGCGATCTGGTGCTGGGCTGGATGCGCGACGCCGGCATGGCGGCGCATGTCGACACGATCGGCAATGTCATCGGCCGGTATGAGGGCGCGCGGCCCGGCCTGCCCGCGCTGGTGCTGGGCTCCCACCTCGATACCGTCCGCGATGCCGGCAAGTATGACGGCATGCTGGGCGTGATCACCGCCATCGCCTGCGTCGCGGAGCTGAACAGGGCCGGCCGGCGGCTGGATTTCGCGATCACCGTCATCGGCTTCAGCGACGAGGAAGGCGTGCGGTTCGGCACCACCATGCTGGGCAGCGAGGCGGTGGCCGGCACCTTCGACTTCGGCAGGCTGGACCGCGTGGATGGCAGCGGCCTCACCATGGCCCAGGCGATGCGAGCCTACGGCCTCGACCCCGGGCGGATCGGGGATGCGGCCATGCGGCGCGAGGATGTGCTGGCCTATGTCGAGTTCCACATCGAGCAAGGGCCGGTCCTGGAAGGCTGGGGCTTGGCCGTAGGCTGCGTGACCTCGATCAGCGGCGCCACCCGCTATGAGGTGACGATCGGCGGCGAGGCCGGCCATGCCGGCACGGTGCCGATGACCGCCCGCAAGGATGCGCTGGCAGCAGCGGCCGAATGCATCCTGGCAATCGAGACACGCTGCGCCGGGGAGCCCGGACTGGTCGGAACGGTCGGCCTGATCGAGGCCAGGCCGGGCGCGATCAATGTGATCCCCGGCAGTGTCCTGTTCACCATCGACATTCGCGCGCCGGAGGATATCCCCCGTCTCGCCGCCACGCAGGACGTACTGCGCCAGCTCGATGCCATTGCCGCGAAGCGTGGCGTCACCCTGACCGCGCGCAAGATCTACGACATGGCGGCGACGCCCTGTGCCCCTTGGCTGATGAGCCAGGTTGACGCCGCCATTGCCGGCGAAGGCATAACGCCCTTCCACCTGCCCAGCGGCGCCGGACATGACGGGATGGCGATGATCGCCATCGCCGATATCGGCATGATCTTCCTGCGCTGCGCGAAGGGCATCAGCCACAACCCGGCCGAGGCGATCACGGTCGGGGATGCCGACACGGGCGCGCGGGTGCTGCTGCGGTTTATCGAGAATTTCAGGGCACCGGCATGAATTCCATCGCGACCTATATCGACCAACATCACACCGAGCAGGTTGCCTTCCTGGCCGAGCTGGTGAAGGTCCCCTCCGACAACCCGCCCGGCGACTGCGCGCCCCATGCCGCCCGAGCCGCCGAGCTGTTGGAGGCGATGGGCTTCACCGTCGAGCGCCATGTCGTGCCGGCGGAGACGGTCAAGGCCAACGGCATGATCACTGCCACCAACCTGATAATCCGCCGCCGCTTCGGCCCCGGTCCGACAGTTGCGCTGAACGCCCATGGCGATGTGGTGCCGCCCGGCGAAGGCTGGTCAGTCGATCCTTACGGCGGTGTCGTGAAGGACGGGGTGATGTATGGGCGCGGGGTCGCCGTGTCGAAGTCGGATTTCGCGACCTATGTCTTCGCGCTGAGGGCATTGGAAGCGAGCGGGCTGGCCCTGAAGGGCGCGGTCGAACTCCATTTGACCTATGACGAGGAGGCCGGCGGGCTGATTGGCCCCGGCTGGCTTCTGTCCCAAGGCATCACCAAGCCGGATTACGCGATCAGCGCCGGCTTTTCCTACAATGTCACCGTCGCCCACAACGGCTGCCTGCATCTGGAGGTCCGGGTCGAGGGCAAGTCCGCCCACGCCGCCCGGCCCGATACCGGTGTCGATGCGCTGGAGGCTGCGACCAGCCTGCTGTCGTCGCTCTATGCGCTGCGCGACACTTACAAGGACACGCTGTCCACGGTTCCCGGTATCACCCATCCGACATTGGTGGTCGGGCTGATCTCCGGCGGCATCAACACCAATGTCGTGCCAGACGTGGTCACCCTGCGGATCGATCGCCGCATCATTCCGGAGGAAAACTCAGCCGAGGTCGAGCAGGCGCTGATCGGGCATATCGACTGGGTCTGCGGCTCGATCCCCGGCATCACCGTCACCACCCGCCGCATCCTGCTGGCCGAGCCCTTCCGGGTGCAGCCGGGCCAGGAGAAGTTGACCGCCCTGCTGCAGAAGCATGGGCAAGCGATCATGGGCGAGCCGATCCCGGCAGGGGGCGTGCCGATCTATACCGACGCCCGGCTCTATAGCGAGGCCGGCGTGCCGACCGTGCTCTACGGCGCCGGCCCACACTCCTTACTGGAGGCGAACGGCCACCGGGCCGACGAGAGGCTGGTGCTGGAGGATCTGCGCAAGGCGACGCAGGTCGTTGCCCTCACCCTGGCCGACCTGCTGAGCGAGGGCTGACGATGGCCGACTATCCGCGCGACATGGTGGGCTATGGCCGCAACCCGCCGCATCCGCATTGGCCGGGCGATGCCCGGGTCGCGCTCCAGATCGTCGTCAATTACGAGGAGGGCGGGGAGAACGCCGTGCTGCACGGCGACCCGGCCTCAGAGACCTTCCTGTCGGAGATCATCGGCGCCCTGCCCATGGAGGGGCGGCGGCATATGAGCATGGAATCGATCTACGAATATGGCAGCCGCGCCGGCTTCTGGCGGCTGATGCGCCTGTTCGAGGAGCGCCAACTGCCGGTCACCATGTTCGCCGTCGGCATGGCGCTGGAACGCCACCCCGATGCCGCCAGGGCGATGGTCGAGCTGGGGCACGAGATCGCCAGCCACGGCTGGCGCTGGATCAATTACGACCAGATCGACGAGGCGACCGAGCGCGCGCATATGCGCCGCGCCATCGCATCAATCGAGACACTGACCGGCCAGCGCCCGCTCGGCTGGTATACCGGCCGCACCAGCGAACGCACCCAGCGCCTGGTGGCCGAGGAAGGCGGCTTCCTCTACGACGCCGACTCCTATGCCGACGACCTGCCTTACTGGACCAAGGTGGCGGCCCACGGAGCCATGGTCGACCACCTGATCGTGCCCTACACGCTGGACGCCAACGACATGCGCTTCGCCACCGCCCAGGGCTTCAACACCAGCGACCAGTTCTTCACCTATCTGCGCGACAGCTTCGACACGCTGTATGCGGAAGGCGCGGACGCCCCGAAGATGATGTCCGTCGGCCTCCACTGCCGCCTCGCCGGCCGCCCGGGCCGTATCGCGGGGCTGAAGCGGTTTCTCGACCATGTCCAGGGCCACGAGAAGGTGTGGATCTGCCGGCGGATCGATATCGCCCGGCATTGGCGGCAGGTGCATCCGGCGGATTGATGGATTCCGTAGGGTGGATGAGCGAAGCGTAATCCACCGGACCATGTTGGGTCGGTGCGGGATGCCGAGCTTGCTCGGCTGGTGGATTACCCTGCGCTAATCCACCCTACAATATGACCGGCAACGGCTCGATATTGTCCCCGGCCTCCAGCCGCGCCGTCATGCCGGCATAGTTCTCCACACGCTCGGCCTCGGTCAGCATCGCGGCAGCCTGGTCCAGGCGCAGATGGTCGAAACTCGGCACGACGAAGCCCTGGTCGCCCATCGCGGCCAGGCGCGATGTGATCGACTGCTTCTTGTACATGTGGGAGCCCTGGGCCTGCTCAAGCCCGTCATAGCCGAGCTCGTGCGAGATGGTGATGGCGCCGTCGCGCACCGCGCCGTCGAGCAGGGCCTTGCCGCGGGCGGTGCGGGCGATGAAGCCGTTGAAGCCGAGGCCTTCGCTGTCCGGCCGGCCGCCGGGCCAGACGTCGGCGACGGTTATGTCGGCCAGGTCGCCGATCGAATCCGGGCAGATCTTGCAGCGGAACATCAGCTGCCAGCGCGCCTCATCCTCCCACATCTCGTTGTAGGAGAAGGCGAACTCCTGGCCGGCATGGCTCTTCATCACCATCGGGCCAGGGCAGCCATCGCCGCGATAGCGCAGATGAGCGATGTCCTGCTCAGTGAGCCCGACCTTGCGGACATAGTCCATCGTCTTGCCGAACTCGGACACGCCGCCGCAATAGAAGTTGAGCGTGTATTTCAGCAGCTGATCCACCCTGGGATCGAACTTGGCGTAGTTGCGGATCGCGGAGATGTCGCAGGCCTTGCCGATGAAGGCGAAAGGCCGGCCGCGGTCGAGCACGGCCTTGAAATCCACCAGCGGCGCGGCCGGGCCGTAGCGCGAACCCGAGCCCTCCATCACCTGTGCCTTGTCAAAGCTCAGATGGTCCAGCGTGCGCACCGGCCGGGTCTTCGACGCCGCGACATGCAGGATGAAATCGACCGCGCCGGTCTCGAGCATATAGATGCTCATCGCCGACAGCGCGCCACTGGACGAGGCGTGGTGGCGCACCCAGGGGTCGGTGGCATGGCCGGTGAACATCAGCCGGGTGGGGCCCCAGATCGGATGGATTTCCGGCAGGTCGGCCTCGGGCTCAGGCCCGGTCTCATGGACATAGCCGTCGACATTGAGGCCGGGGCAGACGGCGTTGATCAGCTTCAGGGTCGGCTCGTCGACCGTGCCGGTGACGACGGGCCGTTCACCGCCCTCGGCGTTCATCACCATCGCGACATTGCCTGGCCCGGCCAAGCTCTTGCACAGGCCGCAGCCCATGCAGAGCCCCTGCCCGACGATGATCTCGATCGTCTGCGTCATCGCGCTGCCAGCTTTGTCGGGTTCGGTACGTCATTTTGATGGATGCTGTGATAGATCATCTGGCTGATATAATCGCCAGCGAGCACCGGCTCGTATTTCGCCGGCTTGTCGGCGCTGATGCAGCTGGGCAACACGCGGATGACAGCATCGGCGTTGGCACCGATGAAAGTCGGGATCGAATAGCGCTCGCGGCCGGTGGCGTTGAAGACGCGGTGGAAGGTCGAGGCAAAGGCGCCGTTGGTCCAGCGGGCCATGAGGTCGCCGATATTGACGACGAAAGCGCCTGGGATCGGCGGCGCGTCGATCCACTGGCCGCGCCGGTTGCGGACCTGCAGCGCGGGTACGGCATCCTGGGCCAGGATGGTGAAGCATTCGTGGTCGGTATGAGCGCCGACCCCCATATGCGTGGGGTCCAGTGGGCCGGATTGGGTCGGATAATACATCATGCGGGTCAGCGCCATCGGCTTATCCGACATTGTCGCGAAATAATCTTCGGGCAGATCCAGCCCCAGCGCGAAGGCGGCGAACAGGCGCCGCGCCAGGAGGCGCACGGCGACGGTGTAGTCAGCCATAGCCTCACGGAAACCCGGCAAATTCGCAGGCCATTGGTTGCCTGCCTTGCGGAAGTCGCCCTCCATGAAGCCGTACCGCGTATCGGCATCCTCGGCGATGAAGTCGTAACCTTCGTGGATGTCGCCCTTGCCGACGGTCGGGTCAGCATTTTCCTCTTCCATGCCAATATAGCCGATCAGGTGAGAGGATTTCTTGACGTGGATGGCGGTCTTGTCTTCCGGGGAGATCCGGAAGAATCGCGCGCTCTCGGCGAAGGCCCGGTCGATCACGGTCTGCGGGACACCGTGGTTCTTGATGTAGAAAAAGCCGACATTGATACAGGCGTCACGCAACGCGGCGGCGACTTTCGCCTTCTCCGCCGGGTCCTCGCCCAGCATGCCGCCGAAATCGATGACCGGCACCGAATCGAAATCGTTGCGCGCATCGATGGCCAGACTCATATCGCTCTCCTCGTTTTCGGATCGCCAGATTGTAAACAATCCTAAGATATATTGCGAATGATCATCGCCGGTTTGGGAACGGAAATCCGCGACAAAACAGCCCCTATGCCGACAGGCTCGGTCGCGGCGCCACGCGGTGCAGGAGCGACAAAGCAAGCCCGAGCGCGCCGCAGGTGATCAGGCTGATCACCGCATCGGTCAGCAAGGTCCCGGTCAGGCCGCCCCGGCCGTAACCCATGCCGTCGATCGCCTGCATGTAGGCCGCCGGCAGCTGAACCGACGCGTTCAGCACGGAGAACTGCGTCGCGGCCAAAGGATTGCCCTTCCCGATCGTGTCGAAAATGATCGCGGTCGCGGCGGCCAAGGCGGCCGAGGCGAACATGTTTTCGCCGACCACCGCGAGCGCGAACGTCGCGGGCCCGTGCGGCAGCACGATCAGCGACAAGGTGAACAGCGCGCCGACCGATCCGATCAGGAGGTAAAGCGGGCGCAACGCGACATATCGGGCCAGGACCGGGATCAGCAGGCTGCCGGCCGCCGGAAGGCTTGCGCCGAGCCCCAGGATGGTGGCCGCCGTTCCCTCGGATGTGCCGAAATCGTTGGCCAGCGCGCTCAGCGTGTTGATCAGGGCGAACGAAGCGCACGGCGTGATGAAAAACGGCAGGGCACCCAGCACCGTGCGCCGCCTCAGCAGCGCCAATATATCCGCGAAAAACTGGCCGAAGCTTTCGCTGGCCAGGCGGCGATCGGGCGGCGCCGACGGCAGGAACGGAAAGGACAGCAGCGGCAGCATGACGATCAGGGACAGCAAGCCCGCGCCGACAGCGAAGGGAAAGGCGCGCAGCACAAGGATCCCCACCATTGCGCTTGCGCCGTAACCGCCGAAATTGCCGATCGTGTACCAGGCGCTGAGGCGAGCTTCGTCCTCCGGGCGCGCCAGGCTGCTGAGCCATCCCGCCAGCGCGCTGCTGTAAAGCACCACCGCGAACTGACCGCTGAACAGCAAGGCGGTGAGCAGCGGCAGGTTGTCGGTCGACATCAAGGCCGCGAACAGGAGGCCTGCCGACATAAGCCCGAGGACATAGGCGTAGAGCTTGCGGCTGAAGCGGACGTCCAGCATCGGAGATACGAGAAAATAAAAGAAATTCGGGCTGAGGCCGATCGCCGTGATCGAAGCGATATTGGGCTCCGGCACGCCCTTGGACGCCAGCAGCTGTGGTATGGCCGCCAGCATGACGCCGCCATAGAGGCCGAATGGGAGGTTGCTGAGCCCCATGATCGGCCGCGTTCGCTGCGTCATGCCTGACCTCTTGTCTGATAGATGTGCTGTTCGGCCGATGTCATCAGAACGACCTGCGGACCATGGCCCCGACGGTGATCGGCCGCAGCGTGTAGCCTTCGACCACCGAGTTGATGACCGGGCGCTGGATGATGGTCTGGTCGTTGGCGAGGTTCTTCGCGTAGAGCGAGACCTCCATCTGGTCCATCTTCACGCCGACGCTGCCGTTCAGCACGCCATAGGCCGGGTCGTTGTAGTTGGGATCGGCCGGGGTGAAGCTGCCGCGCGACGGGCCGGTATATTCGTAGTCGACCCGTACGAAGCCGTCGTAATCCTCCATCACCGTGAAGTCGTAATCGGCGCCGATGGTGAAGCTGTAGTCCGGCACGAACAGGATGTGGTCGCCGACATGGGCCGGGGTCGGGATGTCGGTCAGGCTGGTGATCTGGGCGTGCTGGAGGTTGCCGGAGAGCCGGACGGTGAGGCCCGGAACCTGCAGCGGGGCATAGGCGATCTCGCCCTCCACGCCATAGGCTTCGGCGTTGCCGACATTGCTGTTGAACTGGCCGCCGCAGATCGGAATGATCACCGACTGCTGGATCTTCGACCAGTCGGTGTAATAAGCGGCTGCGTTCACCGACAGCGAATTGTCGAGGAAGCGGGACTTGGTGCCGACCTCATAGGTCCATAACTTGTCAGGCCCGTAGGTCTGGGGCGCGTCGTTGATGCCCAGCACCTTGAAGCCTTCCAGGCAGACCGAATTGTCGTTGGGCGAGGTCGCGCCGCCGAAGCGGTAGCCCTTCGACGCCGAGGCATAGACCGTCGAGGCCGGCGTCACGTCGTAGGTCAGGCTGAATTTCGGGGTGAAGCCGTAGAAGCGGGCGACCTGGCTGTAGGGGCTGGTGACGCCGACATTGCCCAGCTCGAAGAAGGCCCCGCCATTCTCGGTGAAGGATTCCCGGGCATAGACGTAACGCGTGCCGGCGCTGAAATGCAGATCGGGCAGCAGGTCCCAGTCGGTCTGGCCGAACAGCGCGTATTGGCGCAGATCGTTGCGATCATAGACGAAATAGATCTGGTCGTTCTTCCACAAAAGCGGATCGCCGTTCCCCAGCACCGGATCGTCGTTGATGTCGTGCCCGTAGATTTTCTGGAAGGCCGCGCCGAAGCCCGGCGCGTCCTCGTAATCGCGGTGGTTGTTGGCCTGGTCGTTGTAGAAGAAGCCGACGGTCCATTTGAACGGCAGCCCGGTCTCGGACGGCGGGGCGGACGTCAGGCGGATTTCCTCGCTGGGCGTGTACCAGGTGTCGTGGAAGTGCACCGGCGAGGGGACATTGGCCAGGATCGTGTCGTTCTGGTGCTGAAACTGCGGATAGGCCGGGTCGAGGATGAATTCCGCCACCGCGCCGCTGTTGAAGGCGGTGCCGTCGCGCTGGCGCGATTCCTGGCGATAGAAATAGCTGGTGACAGAGGTCAGCTTGGCGAAACCGAGATCGTCCTCCACCGTGATCGAAGGCACGAAGATCGTGTCACGGCTGAACTCGTCGACCTGCTTCTGGATCGTGTTGAAGCCCAGATTGGTGCTGATATTGGGCGAATCGCCCATATGGGCGCGCTGGCCGAACATCTGAGCGGTGATGGTCAGGTCGTCGGTCGCGGCCAGCCGGCCGGCCAGCTTGAAGACGATGTCGCGCTCGTCATTGACGTCGCTGCCGGCGAACTTGCCGGCGTTGGTGATGCGATCGATCCAGCCGCCCAGATAGCCGTATTCGAAGGCGGCCCGCAGGGCGAATTTGCCGTCGACGATGGGCACGTTGATCACGCCCTGGAAATCGTAATTCGGGCTGCCGGCGCCGTCGGTGCCGCCGAGATCGATCTGGCCGACGCCCTCGAACGCGTCGAGCCTTGGCATGTTGGAAATGAAGCGGATCGTCCCGCCCTCGGACCCGGCGCCGAACAGGGTACCCTGCGGCCCCTTCAGCACCTCGATGCGCGCCATGTCGAGGAATTTCGGGATGGTGACGCCTTCATAGGAATTGGTGACCAGCAGCGGCACGTCGTCGAGATAGATGCCGACCGTCTGCGAGCCGACATTCGAGCTGACGCCGCGGATCGAGATATTGTCCTGCCCCTCGCCGCCCGAGGTGGAAAAGGCGATCGCCGGGATATTGCGGATGGCGTCCTCGATATCGACGATATGCTGGTTGGCGAGCTGGGCAGCGTTGATCACCGAGACGGCAGTCGGCACGTCCTTCAGCTTTTCCTCGCGCTTCGTCGCGGTGACCACGATCTCCTCCAGCTGCTGGCCGCCCGAAGCCGGAGCCTGCGCGGCGACCTGGGCTGAGCTTGTCCCGGCCAGCCCCAGCGCCAGGATGGCAAGCGAAGCTGAAACTCCGATTTTCACCGCCGATATCCGCATCCGACACCCTCCGCGATTCGCTTTGCCCTGAGGGCTTTGCACGCCGCGTGCCAACTGATGCAGACCGTAGAATGTAACAGCTTCGCCGCGCTCCCCGCCGATGCTCTGGCAAGATTGTTTACAATTTATGTACGCAGTGTGGGCAATAAGTAGGCAGCCCATGCTGCGCTGCACCGGAATTAAGCAGGCCGCGCCCGGCAGCCTGGAGCCTGCCGTTTCAGTCGAACTCGCGCGCCGCGCCGGGGAACTTGCGCTGGCGGTACATGGCCGCCGCGGCAATCCAGCAGGCCGCGGAAGCGGCGATTATGCCGCCCCCCAGCGCGACCGAGCCGCCGTCGAGCCGGGCCGCGCACCGCCAGAACGCACCCTTGAGGTCGAATGCGCCGCCGATCAGGCCGAACAGTTCCGCACCACCGACGAGGCAGGCGACGCCGGCCGAAATGGCAGTGATCGCAATATTGTAGAGCAGCTTGCGGGCCGGCTTCACCAAGGCCCAGCCATAGGCCTGCGCCATGAAGACCCCATCCGCCGCATCGACGAGCGACATCCCCATCGTGAACAGCGTGGGAAATACGAGCGCCGCGAAGAGCGAAAGCCCCTTCGATATCTCGACCGCCGAGATGCTGAGCAACGCCACCTCGGACGCGGTGTCGAAGCCCAGTCCGAACAGGAAGCCGAGCGGATACATCTGCCAGCTGCGGTCGATCAGGCCGAATACCCGGCGCAGCAACGGCGCGATCAGGCCGAGCGCCGGCTGAGGTCCGCCCGTATCCCGCCGGAAGGCGCGATACATCGAAACGAGCGCGACGAGGTTCGCAACGGCGATGACCAGCAGGAACGAACCCGAGACGGCCGGGCCGATGATCCCCCCGGCAGCCTCCAGGCTGGCGAACGCGGTCCCGAACGAACCGGCCGCCAGCGCGGCGGCGACCGAGACGAGGAACACGACCGTCGAATGCCCCAGGGAAAAGAACAACCCTGTCGCGACCGGTCGCCCGCCGTCCTGGACCAGCTTTCGCGTCACATTGTCGATCGCCGCGATGTGATCGGCGTCCACGGCGTGGCGCAGGCCGAGCCCATAGGCCAGCACGGACGTGCCCAGCAGGGACGGTGCATCGCGGAACGCCACAAAGGCCCACGCCCAGGCGGCCAGGTTGGCGCCGATGAGCGCCAGGAGCATGACGGCCGCGCGGCCGCGCAGAGTCATGCGGTCAGGATCGTGCAGGCGGCAGGCGGCAGATGGACGGCGACGGATTCGGATCCGGCCATCGCCGCCCATTCGCCCGGCATCGCCATGCCGATCAGTTCCCGCCCCTCACAATCGATGCGCAGCTCGATATGGCCGCCGACGTCGCGCACGAACGTGACGCGGCCGGGCAAGGCGTTGGGATGAGCCGTGCCGTTGAGGGCGGTAACGCGGATATTCTCCGGCCGGATCGACAGGGTCACGGTCTCGCCCTGGCGGGCGCCCGCCGGCATCGCCTCGGCGGCGATCAGGGTGTTGCCCAGGGCAAGATGGCCTCCGTCGGCGACAACGGCATCGAGCAGGTTCGACTGCCCGATGAAGCCGGCGACGAAGCGGTTGGCGGGATTGCGGTAGATTTCGGTCGGCGGGCCGATCTGCTGGACCGCGCCGTCGGCCATCACCACGATCGTATCGGCGATTGTCATCGCCTCGCGCTGGTCGTGGGTCACCAGGATGGTGGTGATCTGCAGCTTCTGCTGAAGCTGGCGCAGCTCGACCTGCATATGGTCGCGCAGCTTGGCATCCAGGGCCGACAGCGGCTCGTCGAGCAGGAACAAAGCCGGCTCCTGCGCCAGTGCGCGGGCAATGGCGACACGCTGGCGCTGGCCACCCGACAGCTGATCGATGGTGCGGCCGCCGATGTCGGGCAGCTTGATCAGCTCCAGCAATTCCCGCACCCGGGCACGCCGGTCGGCCGGCCCCATGTTCCTGAGACGCATCGAATAAGCGATGTTGTCCTCGACCGACAGGAACGGGAAAAGGGCCAGCGCCTGGAACACCATCGCGAAATTGCGGCGGTGAACCGGCGTGTCGGTGATGTCTTTGCCGTTGAAGACGATGCGGCCGGAACTCGGCGTCTCCAGCCCCGCGACCATCCGCATGAGCGTGGTCTTGCCGCAGCCGGACGGCCCCAGGAAGCAGACGAACTGCCCACGCGGCACCGTCAGCGAGACGTTCCTGACGACGGCATTTGCACCGTACGCTTTCGAGACATCGCGAATTTCCAGGCCCAACGTCATCTTTACCCTCGATACCGGCAGCCCACGATGTCGGCGGCCGCCGCCTCTTCGAAATGACAAGCTCCACAAGCACAGTTGCCGGGCAGCGCAACTATCGGATCTGCCTTACTTTCGCGCATCGGCAACGATTTTTGCGCAACACGATATTCTTGGCCGGGCCAATCCCGGACATCCTCGCCTCCAGCAGCCGAAATTGTGCAAGGCCCATGCCAGCGGGGCAGAAACGGAGTTCGAAATGGCGGAAGCGAAGAATGCGAAGCAGCCGATGATCGTCGGCAAGGCGGCGCTGATCATGGTCGATTGGCAGCGCGGCGGTACCTACATGCCGGGCGAGGAGAATGGCGTGCCGCACATGGATGACAGCGTGGAGCGGCGCAAGAAGGTGAAGCCGCTGGTCGATGCGGCCCGGGCCGCCGGCGTCCCGGTGATCTATATCCAGGAAGTGCATCGCCCCGACGGGATCGATTTCGGCCGCGAGCTGGACGGCGACGAGGATGTGCATTGCGTCGAAGGCAAGCGGTCGACCGAGATCGCCGCCGAGGAAGTCGGTTTCCGCCCGGGCATCGACTATCACGTGCCCAAGCGCCGCTATTCCGCCTTCTATGCCACCGACCTGGAGATCCTACTGAAGGGCCTCAAGGTGGAGACCCTGATCCTGACCGGCGGCCTGACCGATGTCTGCGTCCACTACACCTTCGTGGACGGGCACCAGGGCGATTATTACTGCCGCGTCGTCGAGGACCTCGTCGGCGGCTCCAGCCGGCCGGCGCACGACGCGGCGCTGAACGCCATGGAATATCTCCAGGCCGGAGCGCGCCGCACCAGCGATGAAATCCTGGCCGCCTTCCAGGCGATGAAGCCGCCGATGGCGGCTTGAGGCCAGCTTAACTCTTTCATTGCGCCTCCCCCTTGAGGGGGGAGGTCGGCAACGCGGAGCGTTGACGGGTGGGGGTGATGCCCCCGCCCGCGCGCTTTCGACGCTGAATCTCCTCGTGGCGACATCACCCCCACCCGGACCTTCGGTCCGACCTCCCCCCTCAAGGGGGAGGCGATGGTTGGAAAATGGGATTGGCGGACGTGAAGCTTTCCGAAACTCCCAAAACCAGCCCCTTCTCCGTTGCCATCGCGGTCTTCACCATCTTCTCCTTTGAGATCGGCGCGGCCTTCACCAAGGGCCTGTTTCCCAGCCTGGGCGCGTTCGGCGCGGCCACCGTGCGGCTGTTCTTCGGCGCCGTCATCCTGTGGGTCTTCTGGCGGCCATGGCGCGGCACGCTGAACTCCGCGCAGCGCTGGAAGCTGCTCGCCTATGGCGCGTCGCTGGGCGGGATGTCTCTGTTCTTCTATCTGGCCCTGGCGACCTTGCCACTGGGCCTGACCCTGTCACTCGAGATGACCGGGCCGCTGACACTGTCGCTGGTGATGTCCCGCAGGCTGCTGGACATCGTCTGGATCGCGGTGGCCGCGACGGGTCTCATACTCCTGCTGCCGCTCGGCCAAGCGATGGTTCTGGACCCGCGCGGCATGGTCTTTGCCGTGCTCGCCGGCACATGCTGGGCGCTCTATATCGTCGCCGGTCAGAAAGCCGGCGCCAGCCTGCCGCAGGGCCGGGCGATGGCGCTGTCGCTCGCCGTCGCGGCGCTGGTGGTGGCGCCCTGGGGCATCGCCAAAGCCGGAGCGGCGTTGATCGATCCACGCAACCTGCCGGTCGCCATCCTGTCCGGCCTGTTCTCCACAGCCATCCCCTACTCGCTCGACCTCTATGCCATGTCGCGCATCCCGGCGCGGCTCTTCGGACTGCTGATGAGCCTGGCGCCGGTGGTCGGCGCGCTCGTGGGTCTCGTGATGCTGCATGAGGTGCTGAGCCCCAGGCAATGGACGGCGATCCTGTTCATCGTCGCCGCGACCGGCGGAAGCAGTCTCGCCGAGGGGATGCGGCCCCTACCGGCGGCTGACGCCGCCGAGTAGCTTCGGCAGGTCCCCGATCGCCGCCACGGCGCTGAAGGCGAAAACGCCCAGCAGCATGAACAGCACCGCGCCGACGCACATGGTCGGCTGGAAGCCCATGCGCAGATTGTTGAACACCTTGATCGGCAGGGTCTCGACCTCGAAGCCAGCGACCATATAGGCGATGATGTATACGTTGAGGCTGAGGATGAAGACGAAGACCAGGCCGGAGACGATATAGGGCAGCACGATCGGGCGGATGACGGTGCGCAGAACGTCGCTTTCGCGTGCGCCCATCGTCCGCGCCACCTCGATCAGCGCCATGTCGACCGAACGGAAGCCCATGCCGATGGTCGCCAGCGGCAGGGCGACGAAGACCACGGCATGGCTGAGGATCGTATCCTCGATCCGTCCGACATGGCCGATGGCGCTCCAGAACACCAGGAAAACGATCGACAGCACGATGGAGGGCAGCAGGAAGGAAATCCGCGCCAGCGATTCCAGGATCAGCGCCAGGCGCGACTTGTATTTCCAGATCGCATAGGCGATCGGCAGGGCGATCGAGACCGAAACCAGCGCCGCCAGGACGGCGACGATCAGCGACAGGCTGAAGGCGGACATCCAGGCCGGGTCGCTGAAGAACGTGCCATACCAGACGAAACTGGGGTCCTGCGGCGGGAAGTTCATCCGCTGGGTGCCGTTGATGCTGACCCCGGCGACCACGACCAAGGGCGCGGCCATGAAGATGGCGAGCAGACCCAGGAAGAGGATCTTCCCGGCCGCCTTCACGAATTCCTCACCCGCATCCGCGTCGCCTGGAAAGCAACGAATGCCAGCAGGACAGTTGCCGCCAGCAGGAACACCGACATGGCCGAGGCGCGCGGCAGATCGTGGCCGGCAAGGGCCGTGCTGCCGATCAGCACCGCCATCGGCCAGCTCTGCGGCCGGCCCAGCACCAGCGGTGGCACATAGGCGCCGACGGTCAGCACCATCGCCATCACGAAGGCGATCATCGCCGGCCCCTTGGTCATCGGCACCACGACCGAGAGGAACGCACGCAGTGGCGAGGCGCCCAGCGTCCGCGCCGCCTGGATCAGATCCAGATCCAGCCGCGAGAAGACCGGGAAAAGGGTCAGCACGGTGAACGGCAGCACCAGATAGACCAGGCAGGCAACCACCGCGCCGGCGCTGGGCGTCAGCGATTCCGGGCCGTCCATCAGGCCCAGCGCCACGAACAGGTTCGACAGGCCGATCCGCTTCGACAGCATCACCTGCCAGGAAAAGGCGATCAGCACATCGGAGAGCGACAGGGTGGCCAGCAGGAACACCAGCCAGGCGACCTGCAGCCGCCGACGCATCCGGGCGATCGCCCAGGTGAGCGGATAGCCGAGCCCGACGCTGACCGCGCCGACGATCACCGCCAGCCGAATGGAATCCAGCAGCGCCCCGAGCAGCTCCGGCTCGGTGAGTGCCCCATAGGCGTGGAGCGTCAGGCCCGACAGCGCGATGCCGTTCGGGTCGTGCCGCGCCACGCTGATCCTGAGCAGCAGGACGAACGGCACCGCACCCAGCCCAAGCAACGCGACCATCGGCCAGGAGAGGAGTACGCCGAGGCGCAGATGCAGTGCGGTCACGGCACTCACCTCAGGCGGTCACCATCTTGGTGAACTGGCGCTCCATATAGTCGAGATGGCGATAGCGCGCCTCGGTCGCCGCCGGAATCGACGGGGTGTTGGACGATACGGCGGCGAATTCCTGGTCGGTCAGGTTCAGCCTGGCGCGGTCGATCACCGGGGCCGAGCCGACAAAGCGGGCGATCAGTTGCTGCGCCTCGGGCGTGCAGGAGAAATTGAGGAATTCCTGCGCTTCGGCAACCTTGGCGGAGGCAGCCGGTTGGCACCAGAAATTGGTGCTTTCGACCGCCCCTTCCTTCGGAAAGATCGACTGCACCGGCGTGCCGTTCTTTACCATGATCATGGCGGTGTCGTGCATATAGATGCCGCCCAGCACCTCGTCATTGACGAGCGCGGTCTGCATCGTGCCCTCGTCCTGCCACCACAGCTTCACATTGCCCTTCAGCTCGCTGATCTTGGCGATCACCCTGTCGATCCCCTCTTCGGTCAGCAGCACATCGATGCCGCCGAAATAGGTCGCGGCGGTCAGCTCGAAGATCTGCGAGGTACTGCCGTTCATGATGCCCCACGCATTGGGGTGCTTGTCCCACAGAGCGGTCCAGCTGTCGGGGGCGGGCTTCAGCTCCTCCGGATTGATCACGAAGGTCATGTACCAGGACATGGCGGCGACATTGTCGAAGGCCGGTTGCGGCTCCTGGAACTTGGCCATCAGCTGGGTGAAATTCACGATGGCGGTTTTGTCCAACCCGCGCCAGATGCCCTGGGCCCGGCCGCGCAGCACGTCGATCGCGCCCAGGCAGCAAATATCCATCGGCGGGCTGCCGGCCTTGTTCGACGCCGCCAGCTGGAACAGGAACTGCGCCCCCTCAGGCTGCTCGATCGACTGGACCTGGATGCCGGTCGCCTTGGTGAAGGCCGGAAAGACATGCTGGGCGAACATCCGCTCGAAATAGCCCCCGAACGTCGAGATGCGGATGGTGCGCTCAGCCGCTTGGGTCCGGCGGATAAAGGGCATCGGCAGGGCCGCCGCGGCGACCGCCGCCCCCGCCCCGCGCAGGATCGCGCGCCGGGAGGTCTTCGCGGGGGAGAAGGATGGTTCCGTCATTTCAGAGGCTCCAAAACGAAGGTCTTCGGGGCTTGAGGTTGGTCGGCGGGAGCGGCAACGGGCAATGACAAGCTCGGCAAGATCAGTTGACGGATCGCGAAACTATCCGATCACCCCGCGCCTATTTCGTGGCCAGCCGTGCCCAATCGCTTGGCACGCGCATCCGGCGGCGGCGCGGGCGGGAGGCTGTCCAGATGATCCAGCAAGGCGGCGACATGGGGGGATGAGGTGCCGCTGCGGGTCACGAGCTCGATATCGGTCGAGAAGCCGAACACCTCGGGCAGGATCACGCGGAACTTGTTGAGCCGCCAGATCGACTGGACCAGATGGTCCGGCAGGGTGCCGAGGAAGCAGCCCGTGCTGATCAAGGTCGCGACCGCCTCCATCGAATCGACCTGGGCGGTCTTCACCAGCGAACCCTCGGAGCGGAAGCGGTCGAAGTCGTCCAGGAAGGTATAGCCGGCATAGTCGCAGCGATGGATATCCTCCAGCCGGATCTCCGGCTTGTCGTAGAGCGGGTGATCCTGCGAGCAGTACATGTTGCAGTTCTCGCGATAGAGGAACCGGTAATCGAGCTGGTTGATGTGGCGGCGGCCGATCACCATTCCGGCATGGAGATTGCCGTCGAGCAGCCCTTGCTCGATCACGTTCGAGGTCGCGGTGATGACGTTGTATTCGACGAACGGGTGCTTCTTCTTGTAGGTCCGTAAGATCTCCGGCATCGGCTGGTGGCCGTCGGTGATCACCGTGTCGATCATGCCGATATTGAGCGTGCCGGTGAGGTCGGAATGGATCGAGCGGATGGAGGCTTCGAACCGCTCGAGATCGGCGACCAGCTGCAGGCTGGACGAATAGACCTGGCGGCCCTGGTCGGTAAGGGAGAAGCCGACCCGCCCGCGCCGGCACAGCCGCACGCCAAGCCTTGTCTCCAGATCCTTGATGTAGCGGCTGATCGACGGCAGGCCGAGCTGGAGCTCGGACTCCGCGGCGGCGAACCCGCCGCAGCGGACGACGGCGCAGAAGACGCGCAGCAGGCGGATGTCTCCATCGCTGATCTTGCCGTTAAAGGTGCGGGGATTAAGCCTCATTAGTTTCGATCCTCGGCAATAATCGTTGCGCAACTCGTCATTCTCGTCCGCCCCGAAATCGTGCAAAGCCTATGCCAGCTTTGATGCGCTGCAGCATCGCAGGACAGCCGAGGGGAAATGACCGAGCCCAAGAATGCCAAGCGGCCCATGATCGTCGGCAGGCCGGCCCTGATCATGGTCGACTTCCAGGGCGGCGACGGCACCTACATTCCCGGCCGGGAAGGCGGTGTGCCGACGATGAGCGGTCCCGACGAACGGAAACAGCGCTGGGCCCGGGCGCGCGAGCTCGTCACCGCCGCGCGGGCAGCGGGCGTGCCGGTGATCTTCATCCAGGAGGTCCACCGCCCCGACGGCATCGATTTCGGCCGGGAGCTGGACGGGGCCGAGGACGTGCATGCGATCGAGGGGCTGAAATCGACCGAGATCGCCGCCGCCGAGGTCGATTTCCGGCCCGGCGACTATCACGTGCCGAAGCGGCGCTATTCCGCCTTCTACGGCACCGATTTCGAGATTCTGCTCAAAGGCCTGAAGGTCCAGACCCTGATCCTGACCGGCGGGCTGACGGATGTCTGCGTCCATTACACCTTCGTGGACGGGCATCAGGGCGATTATCACTGCCGCGTGGTCGAGGATTGCGTCGGCGGCTCTAGCCGTGCGGCGCACGAGGCGTCGCTCAACGCCATGGAATATCTGCAGGCCGGGGCGCGGCGGACCAGCGATGAAATACTGGCCGCGCTCAAGACGATGACACCGGCACAGGCCGCTTAGGGATCCCGGGGAGGGAAGGCCGGGCGGACCAACGCCCGGCCCACATTACTGGAGAACAGGATGCTTGAGATCGCGGAGCGGTGGTTCGAGATCGAAAGGCTGACCGACGGCATCACCCGCATCTGGGAGCCGCACGTCATCCGCGTCGCCCAATGCAATATCTGGCATGTGCGCGGCCGCGACCGCGACCTGATCATCGATACCGGCATGGGCATGGCGAGCCTGTCGGACGCCGCCCGCCATCTGTTCGACAAGCCCTTGAGCGCCGTCGCCACCCACACGCATTACGACCATGTGGGTTCGCTGCACGAGTTCGAGGACCGCATCGCCCATCCGGCCGAGGCGGAGACGCTGGCCCGCCCCTCGGAGACGTTCAGCATCTTCCGTGAGGACCATGCGCCCGAAGCCATCGCGTCGCTGGAGCGGGCCGGCTACGAGATCGGCCCGACCTTCATCACCGCCCTGCCCCATGCCGATTTCAACATGACCGAGTTCACCTTCCCCGCCGCCCCGGCGACACGGCTGGTGGCGGAAGGCGACGTGATCGACCTGGGCGACCGGGTGTTCGAGGTGATGCACCTGCCCGGCCATTCGCCAGGCAGCATCGGCCTGTGGGAAGCCGCGACCGGCATATTGTTCTCAGGCGACGCGATCTATGACGGGCCCCTGCTGGACGAGATCCCCGGCAGCGACATCGCCGTCTATTGCGCGACCATGACGCGCCTGACGCAATTGCCGGCGCGGGTCGTCCATGCCGGGCACGACCCGAGCTTCGACGGGCGCCGGCTTAAGGAACTGGCCTGGGAGTATCTGAAGCGGCGGGCTTAACGCCTGCTGACCTGCACGCCGGCGTTGGCGGCCTGCGGCTTGGAGATGTCTTCCCCTTTCGGGGAGACCGCCGCCGCGATCGGCTTCACGTTGGGATCGCGCGGCTTGACCGCCAGGATGACGATATCGTCGTCATCGCTCGCCGCGGCCATCGTCATTTGAAACGGCAGCGCCACGACGGAAACGGCGCAGAAGAACAGTGCCCATTTCATTTGCCCACCTCATGCATCGGCCATCCAACCGGGACAGCCAATGCAATCGGTGGGCCAACCGGCGCTTAGCTGTTGGGCGAGTGGGCGACGGTGAAGCGGGCGAGCTGCTGCTTCGGCGTGTCCCAGGTCGGGGCAAGCTGGGCCGCCTTGCGATAGTCGAGATAGGCGCCCTTCATATCCCCATCGTCCTCGCGCGCCATGGCGCGGTCGAAATAGACGACCTCGGGATGGGACGGGTTCAGCGCGATGGCGTCGGAGAAGGCCTGGCCTGCCTCTTTGTTTCGCTTCACCGCGCTGAGCGCGATGCCGCGATTGATATGGGCCTGCGCAATGCCGGCCTTTGCATGGATCGCCGCGTCGCTGTCAGCCAGGGCCGCGTCATACTGCTGAAACGCCAGATGCAGCACGCTGCGATTGACATAGGCCGCGGCCAGCTCGTCCCGCATGCCCTTGGCCTTGTCCACCGCCTGGTCGCAGACCTTCACGCTCCATTTGGCCACGGCTTCGCCGGCACCGGCACGGGCGGCATAATCCGAGCATTGCTGCATCGGGTCAGGGCTCAACGGCAAAATGCTGTCGTAGGCCGAGGCTTTCATGACCGGCATCGCGGCAACGGCGCAGGCAGTGGCCAGCGTCAGCAACTTGAAATTCATCTCAACTTCCCCAATCGCATCGGTTCGATGGATGAAAGCTAGGCCAGGCCGCGACAAAAAACAAGGAAATTGCACAAAGATTCATCAGTTTGTGCTCAAGACATAAGCAGATTGTGTACAGTTTTGGCATCGCAGCAAGCACGGATCGGCTGCATTCCCGCGGGCCTCGCGGTATCCGGCGTTGCGCCGCACAGTGCGCAGAAAACTTGCAGACCGGCGATGCTCAGGCCGGCTCTTTCAGTTCGATCTCGACGAATACGAACTCAGAATCGGAATCGTTGACGACGTCGTGCTCGACGCCGGTCTCGCGGGCATAGCTGATGCCGGTGGTCAGTTCCGCATGGCGGCTCACGCCGCCGGGCTCCTCGAGCAGCAACCGGCCGGTGGTCATCGGCACGACGACATAGTCGTGCGCATGACGATGCCAGCCGGTGGCGGCGCCGGGTGCGAACCGCCACTCGGTGACGCGCAGCCGGGCGTTATCGACCTGGACCGTCGGAACGGCTGCCGGGCGCGCCATGGTTCACATCGGCGTGGGGTAGAGGATGAAGTCCTTGTGGATGTCGAGTTGCGCCCCGCTCATCTTGTGCATGGAGGCTTGAAGCTGGAGCAGATCCGCGTAGGGCAGCTCCAAAGGATGCTCGTTCGGGTGGCTGGGCGTGTGCATCGGATAGTCCTGCTCCGGCTTGGCGGTCATCTCGATATGGTTTCCCATGACCCAGGAGACGGGATGGGTCCTGGTGAAGGTCACGATCCGGTCGACCGTATCGCGAAAGGCCTCGAAATTGCCGCCGGTGACATAAAGGCGCCCCGGATAGAGCTCGTCACCCATCTGCAGGAACCTGGTTTCCGGATCGTAGACCGTGATCTCCGCCGGCTCGTGGCCCGGCGACGGGATGACCGAAAGCACGCGCCCGCCGAGATCGAACGGCACGATCTCGCCCGGCCAGTTCCTGATGCCGAAGAAGGCGGCGACATCCTCAGGCTTGTGGCCGACGACGGTGACGTTCGGATCGCCGGCGAACTCCGCATCGCCGGCGATATGGTCGCCATGGGCATGCGTATGGGCGACGACCAGCGGGATGGAGGCCTTGCCTTTGGACGCCAGCCATTTGGCGATCACCCCGTCGATCGTCGGCCTGATCTTCAGCCCCCCTGCCCCGCTATCGAGCAGCAGGGCCTTGTCGGTGCCGAAGAACAGATAGAGGAACGGCCCTTCGAAATTGGTCTTGATCGACTGGCGGATGACGAACGTGTTCGCATCCACCTGCTGCACCTGCATCTCGGGCTCGGGCCCGTGCGCGGCATCGATCCATTTCTCGGCGAAGAGCGGCTTCTTGGTCTGCGCCTGGGCGGCGGTGCAGGCGAGGATGATGGCCCCCGCCGCCAACCCGATCGTTTTCAGGCGCTGCATCAGAACTTCACCTCCGCAGATACGCCGAATATCTGCGGCGTCGGCGTGTAGCCCTCGGCGACGAAATTGTCGGCCGGGCGCTGAATGACCTTCCGCTCGTTGAACAGGTTCTTGGTGAAGACCGAGAATTCCCAGTTGTCATAGGTCACGCCGATGCTGGCCCCGAACAGGTTGTAGGTTGGGCGCTGATAGTCCTGATTGTCGCGGACGAACGTGCCATGGCTGGCGCCGATGAACTGCCAGTTGGCGCGGGCGAAGAAGCCATACAGGTCCGTCAGCTGCTTCTCGTAATCGGCCGACAGCGTGACCGACCATTTCGGCGAACCGGGGACGATGTCGCCGTTGCGCACGCCCAGGCTGGGCACCGCCTCGGTGAAGGTGGCGTCGTCATAGACCCCGGTGAAGCCGAGGGTCAGGTCGGGTGTCACCCGGTCCAGGACCTCGGTTTCGAAACCGACGCTGCGGGCGTGGCCGACATTGGCGAAATAGTCGAAGCCGCAGGTTTTGAGCGGCACGTCGAGCTGGATCTTGTCCCACTCGATGTCATAGGCGGACACGTTGACGGAGAGCTGGTTCTCGAAGAACCGGCTTTTAGCGCCGACCTCATAGTTCCACAATTTATCCGGCTGGTAATTGTCCGGTGCCTGGTCCAGGCCGAAGGCATGGAGGTCGACGGCGCACTGCACCGCGGGAACGGGCGCGTTGATTCCGCCCAGGCGATAGCCCTTGGACACGTTCACATAGGTGGTCGTGCTTTCGGAAACGTCATACGTCGCGGCGAATTTCGGCGTCAGCGCATAGGCCTTGGTGTTGCCGCTGGAGAATGGCGTGGAGGCGAAGAAGCCGCCGGACGTATTCGTCGCCGAATCGCGGCCGTAGAGATAACGAAGGCCCGCGGTCAGCTTGAACTCGGGCAGGACATAGTAGGAAACCTCGCCGAAGGCCGCATATTGCCGGTCGTCCAGCCGGTTGACGAAGTCATAGAACAGGTCGTTGGGGGTCGCGACGCCCAGCGCGTCGATCGGCGGCTCACCGTAGAAATGCTGGAAGGTCGCGTTGAAGTCGGTAACGTACTGAGCAGACGTGCCCAGATATTTGGCGTCCGAATAATACAGGCCGGCGATCCAGGTGATCGGCAGGCCGCCGCCGTTCGGATCGTAGGGCTTGGAAACCAGGCGGATTTCCTCGGTCGCCTGCCGGCTGTTGAGCGAGTTGTAGACCGGCCCAGGCAGGGCGCCCAGCGCATCGCCATGCATCTTCCCGTCGGTACCGGTGATGCCGAGGATGCTGTCGACGAAATAGCCGACGAACTCGCTGTTGAAATAGGTGCCGTCGGTCGTGCGCGGGAAATGGCGATAGGCGTAGGACGAGACAGAGGTCAGGTCGGCCCAGCCAAGATCGTAATTGATCTTGATGCTGGGGACCGCCAGCGTATCGGTACCGCCTTCGGGCACCAGCTTGATGGTGACGTAGTTCGAATTGTCGAGATCGACCAGACCGGTATCGGCGATGTGGGTCCGCTGCATGAATACCGACGGCGTGATCGTCAGGTCCGGTGTCACGTCCCACCGCATCGTCGCCTTGATGACGTTCGAGCGATCGCCGTTGATGCCGCGTTTGTCGAGCACCCCACCGATCGTTTCATGATCGACGAAGCCGCTGTCCTGCGTGGTTTCGAAACCGATGCGCAGCCCCAGAGTATCGGTGACGATCGGCACGTTCACCACGCCGCGGAAGACGTAGTTGAGGCCGCCATGCTCGGTCTCCGACAGCTCGCTATAGGCGTTGCCCTGATAGGTGCTGAGGCTGACCGGGTTCGAAACCAGGCGGATCGTGCCGCCCATCGAACTTGCGCCGTACAGCGTGCCCTGCGGCCCGCGCAGCACCTCGCTCTGCGACAGATCGAACAGCAGCGGTTCGGGCTGGCCGGCATAGAAGGAATTGTTGCGGATGGTGATCGGGGTGTCGTCCAGATAAACGGAAACCGTCGGCTGGCCGATGGTCGAGCTGATGCCGCGAATCTCCAGATTGCTGAGCCCCGGACCGCCGCCGTTGCTGAAGGACAGGCCCGGTATGTTGCGGCCCAGGTCGGCATAGTCGTCGATATGCTGCGCCTGAAGCTGCGTGCCGGTGAAGACGGAAATGCTTTGCGGAACGGCCTTCAGGTTCTCGGTCCGCTTCGTCGAGGTGACGACGATTTCCTCAAGCTGCGAAGCCGCCGGCGGAGCCGCCTGATCCTGCGCATAGGCGACGGTCAGTGCCAATGAGGGACCGAGATATGCTGCGGCGCACAACAACCCGAAACGCAGCCTGTTCCGCCTGACATCCATCGCTCGCCTCCTTATCCATCTCAGGGTTTCTGAGAATTTTTGATAATCGAGCGTAACCGCGAACAGTGTCACGATGCATAACGTTGTTCACAATTTTAGTTGCAGCGCAGCGAAAGTTTCAGGCCTCCGCAAAAGCCGCTTTTCTGGCGATCGGCAGGTCGTATGTGATCGTCGCGCCATAGCGCCCCGGCGCGTCCGGATCGATGCGGACCTTGTCGAAGGTCAGCACCCGCGTCGCCAGGGTGAAGGCCTCCTTGAGGTCGTGCGAGACCATGAAGACCGTAATCTTTTCCTCCTGCCACAGCCGGGTGGTGAGTTCGTACATCTGCTGCTTGGTTCCGGGGTCGAGCGCACCAAACGGTTCGTCGAGCAGCAGCAGCTTGGGCCGGCGGATCAGGGTCTGGGCGATGGCGAGACGCTGCTGCATGCCGCCGGACAATTGGGCCGGATACTTGTCGCGCGCGCCATCCAAGCCGACCGATTCGATGCAACGCTCGGCCTCCTCGATAGCCCGCCGGCGGGCCGCGCCGAACAGCTTGCCAAGCCCCGGCGACCGGGCGAATTCGAGACCGAGGATCACGTTCTGGATCACGGTCAGATGCGGGAAGACCGAATAGCGCTGGAAAACGATGCCGCGGTCCGGCCCCGGCTCGGGCGGCAACGCGTTCCCGTCTAGGAGGATGGCGCCTTTGGTCGGCCGCTCCATCGACAGAAGCAGGCGCAGGAAGGTGGTCTTGCCGCAGCCCGACGGGCCGATCAGGACATTGAACGAGCCGGAGGGAATTTCGAGATTGACGCGCTCCAGCACCACCTGTCCCGGATATTCCATCCACAGATCGCGGACCGAGACTTGGCTCATGATTGGGGGCTCATGATGTCGCCGTCAGCCAGGGGAAGCAGCGCCGGTTGAACAGGCGCAGCAGCCAGTCCATGACGAAGGCCAGCAGCGTGATCCAGGCGACATAGGGCAGGATCACATCCATCGCCAGATAGCGGCGCATCAGGAAGATGCGGTAGCCCAGCCCGTCCTGGGCGGCGATGGCCTCGGCCGAGATCAGGAACAGCCAGGCCGGGCCGAGCGAGAGGCGCAGGGAATCCGCCAGCCTGGGCACGATCTGGGGCAGAACCACCCGCAGGATGATCTGCCAGGTCGAGGCGCCCAGCGTCTCGGCCTTGATGATGAGCTCCCCCGGCATCTCGGCGATACGCAACGCCAGGTCGCGGATCAGGAAGGGGGTGATGCCGATGGCGATCAGCACCACCTTGGACAACTCGTCCAGCCCGAAGACGATGAACAGGATCGGCAGCACCGCCATGGGCGGGATCATCGACAGCACGGCGATGAAGGGCGACAGACCGGCGCGCAGATAGGGGATGACGCCGGTCGCCACGCCGAAAGCCAGCCCCAGGACCGTGGACGCGCCAAGGCCGAAGGCCAGCCGCCGCAGGGATGAGAGCGTATCGAGCCACAGCAATATCTGCCCGGTCCGCATATCGCGGTCGATCGCCACCCGCCGGATGGCAGCGCCGAAGCTGGATAGGCCCGGCAGAAGCTTGTCGTTCGGGTTTTCGGCCAGCCGCAGCGCCGAAAACACGAAATACACGGCCACCGCCGCGATGAACGGAGCCGCCCCCCAGGCGATCCGCCCGCCGCGGCTGGGCCGCAGATTGATCAGCCGATGTTTCATTGAAAAATGGGCTTCAAAGCTTGTGCGCCGCCGCCAGCTTCATGAACTGATCGTCGAAGCGCAGCTTCACATTGCCCTTGTCGCCCAGCACGGTACCGTCCGGAAACTGGATGCCGACGGCATCCGCGGACGCCGCCCCCTGCCCAAGAAGCCCGTGATCGAAGGAGAATTTGCGGACCAGATCCATCGTCTTGGACAAGGCCGGGCTGTCGGCGAATGCGGCCGCATCGGCCGGATCGGCGAACAGATGGGTCGTCTCCAGCTGCTTGTCGAAACCGGCCAGGTCGGCACCGGAATCCTTGGCCATCTGCTCATGCGAGGCCTGGGCCGC
>Ga0105238_10001241_pt1 | contig 25677 bp, 12 predicted proteins | sample KBSC34metaG_FD_81526 | JGI IMG/M metagenome (GOLD analysis project Ga0105238, IMG submission 81526) | Corn rhizosphere microbial communities from Kellogg Biological Station, Michigan, USA - KBS C3-4 metaG | ecosystem: Host-associated > Plants > Roots > Rhizosphere > Soil | place: Michigan, USA...
AAGATCGAGTTGCGGCCGACCGTCGCCAGCGCGTTCGGGTTGGTCTTCTCGCTGGTGCCGGGCGCGACGCCGAAGAAACCCGCCTCGGGATTGATGGCGTAGAGCCGGCCATCCTTGCCGAACTTCATCCAGGCGATGTCGTCGCCGATCGTCTCGACCTTCCAGCCGGGCAGGGTGGGGATCAGCATGGCGAGATTGGTCTTGCCGCAGGCGCTTGGGAAGGCGCCGGCGACATACTTCACCGCCCCCTTGGGCGAGGTAAGCTTCAGCACCAGCATATGCTCGGCCAGCCAGCCCTCGTCGCGCGCCATCACCGAGGCGATGCGCAGCGCCAGGCATTTCTTGCCGAGCAGTGCGTTGCCGCCATAGCCCGAGCCGAACGACCAGATTTCCCGCGTCTCGGGGAAGTGGACGACATAGACGTTCTTCGGATTGCACGGCCACGGCACATCCTGTGCGCCGCCGATGAGCGGCGCGCCGACAGAATGCAGGCAAGGGATATATTCGCCGTCGGTGCCGAGCTGGGCCAGCGCCGCCGCGCCCATGCGGGTCATGATCCGCATGGACACTGCCACATAGGGCGAGTCGGTCAGCTGCACGCCGATCTTGGCGATGTCGGAGCCGACCGGCCCCATCGAGAACGGCACCACATACAGGGTGCGGCCGCGCATCGAGCCTTCGAAGAGGCCGGTCAGCGTGCCACGCATCTCCTTGGGATCGTGCCAGTTGTTGGTCGGTCCGGCATCGTCCTTGCTGTCGGAGCAAATGAAGGTGCGCCCCTCGACACGGGCCACGTCGGCCGGATCGGACAGGGCCAGGAAGGAATCGGGGCGCTTCTCATGCGCCAGGCGTTCGAAGGTGCCGTTATCGATCAGGAGCTGGCACAGGCGTTCGTTTTCCGCGGCCGAGCCGTCGCACCAATAGATCGTGTCCGGTTGGGTCAGGGCCGCGACCTTTTCCACCCAGGCCAGCAGCTTCGTATGCTGGGTGGGTGCAGAAACACGCTGGTTCATGCCTGAATACGCTCCGTCGTCCTTACAGCTTGTGAAAGGCTTTTTGGGGAGTGAATCGCTGCATGTCCAGCGCCCGGCGGCAATTTTTGCGATATCGTAACGGACGCCGGGCTACTATTTTGCCGGTGGATGCCCAGTTGAAGGCAGCATAATTTCCATCCGCCTACCCCACCCGCACGGGCGGACAGCCGCACGAAAGTCAGATAAAATGGACATGAAAGGCGAGTTTCGCGTGCCCCTGCCGCAGGAAGCGGTCTGGCGCGCGCTGAACGATCCGGAGGTGCTGAAGGCCTCGATCCCGGGCTGCGACGAATTGATCCGCGAGTCCGACACCTCCTTCAAGGGTAGGATCTCCGCCGCGGTCGGGCCGGTGCGCGCCAAGTTCGCCGGCACCGCCACCCTGTCCGACATCGATGCGCCCAACGGCTATACCCTGACCGGCAGCGGCTCGGGCGGGGCGGCCGGAATGGTGAAGGGCGGCGCCAAGGTCAGGCTGGTGCCGGAGGGCAACGAGACGCTGCTGCAATACGAGGCCAATGCCCAGGTCGCCGGCAAGCTGGCCCAGATCGGCGCGCGGCTGGTCGACATGGCGGCCAAAAAGATGGCCGACGATTTCTTCGGCAATTTCGTCGCGCAGCTTCAGGCTGCCGAACCCACCCCGACGGCTGAGGTCGCCACCGCGGCATCCGCGCCGGAACCTGTGACCGAACGGCAGGCCGAAGAGAAGGCCGTCGAAACGGTCACGCAAACCGTTGCCCCGGCCCGGCGGGCATGGCTAGTCTTGACACTCGTTGTGATCATCATCCTGCTATTGGCCTTGCGCGCGAAAGGATACTTCTGAATGTCCGGCACCGTTCCCGTCGCCCTGTCCGTCAATGGCCGGAAGGTCGCTTCGGAAGTCGAACCGCGCACCTTGCTGGTGACGTATCTTCGCGAGCATCTGGGGCTGACCGGCACGCATGTCGGCTGCGATACCAGCCAGTGCGGCGCCTGCGTCGTCCATCTCGACGGCCGCTCGGTCAAGTCCTGCACCTTGCTGGCCGTGCAGGCCGACGGGCATGAGGTGACGACGATCGAGGGGCTGGGTTCGCCGGAGAACCTGCATCCGATGCAGATCGCGTTCAACGAGCATCACGGGCTGCAATGCGGCTTCTGCACACCGGGGATGATCATGAGCGCCGTCGATTTCGCCAGCCGCCACCCCGATCCGACCCCGCTGGAAGTGCGGGAATGGCTGGAGGGCAATATCTGCCGCTGCACCGGCTATCACAACATCGTGGCCTCGGTGGAAGCCGGCGCCCGCGCCATGGCGAAGGCCTGATCCATGTACAGTTTCGACTATCACAAGCCGCGTTCGCTGGACGAAGCCACAGCGCTGCTCGCCGACCATCCCGAGGCGCGCCTGCTGGCCGGCGGCATGACCCTGCTGCCGACCCTGAAGCAGCGGCTGGCCAGCCCCTCCGACCTGATCGATCTCTCCGGCATGCCCGACCTGGTCGGCATCCAGGTGAGCGACAGTGAAATCCGTATCGGCGCGATGACCACCCACGCAGCCGTCGCCCACTCGCCCGAGATCGCGGCGAAGCTGCCGGCGCTGGCCGCCCTCGCCGAAGGCATCGGCGACCCGCAGGTGCGCCATCGCGGCACGATCGGCGGTTCGATCTCCAACGCCGACCCGGCGGCGGATTATCCGTCCGCTGTGCTGGGCCTCGGCGCAACGGTCGTCACCGACCGGCGGGAAATCGCGGGCGACGATTTCTTCACCGCCATGTTCGAGACGGCGCTGGAGCCCGGCGAGATCGTGCGCCAGGTGCGCTTACCCGTCCCGCTCGCCGCCGGCTACGCCAAGTTCCCCAACCCGGCCTCGCGCTATGCCGTCGTCGGGGCCTTCGTCGCCCGGACCGCCGGCGGCGTACGCGTCGCCATCACCGGGGCGGCCCCGAGCGTCTTCCGCCTGCCGGACATGGAGGCGGCGCTCACCGCCTCCTTCACCCCGGCCGCTATCGCCGGCATTTCCGTGCCGGCGGACGACCTCAACAGCGACCCGCATGCCTCAGCCGAGTATCGCGCCCATCTGATCGGTGTGATGGTCGGCCGTGCAATCAACTTCGCCTTGGAGCACTGACATGGGCCTGATGTCGAAGCCGATCCGGCGGACCGAGGACAAGCGCTTCATCACCGGCAAGGGCCGCTATGTCGACGATGTGAAGATGGCCGGCACGGCCGTCGCCTGGGCGCTGCGATCCCCCTATGCCCATGCCAAAATCCTGTCGATCGATACCGAGGCGGCGAAGGCCATGCCCGGTGTGCTCGACATCGTCGTCGGGGCCGAGCTCGAGGCCGAGGGCATCGGCCATCTGGCCTCCGCCTTTCCGCCCGCCATGCTGAAGAACCGCGACGGCAGCCCACGCGTCGACGGCGACCGGGCGCTGCTGACCGTCGATTACGTGCGCTATGTCGGCGAGCCCGTCGCCTTCGTCATCGCCGAGAGCCTGAACGAGGCCAAGGACGCGGCCGAGCAGATCTTCGTCGATTACGAGGAGTTGCCGGCGGCCGGGCTGATCGACGAGGCGCTGGCCCCCGGCGCGCCGCAGATCTGGCCGCAGGCGCCGGGCAATATCGCGCTGGACTGGGAGCAGGGCGACGAGGCCGCGACTGCGGCTGCCTTCGCCAAGGCCGCGCATGTGACCAGCATCGACCTCATCAACAACCGGGTCGTCGTCAATTCGATGGAGCCGCGCGGCGCGCTGGGCACCTATGACGACGTCACTGGCCAGTATGAGCTCTATGTCACCAGCCAGGGCTCCCACCCGGTGGCCGACACGATCGCCAAGCGCGTGCTGAAAATCCCGCCGGACAGGCTGCGCGTGATCACGCCGGATGTCGGCGGCGGCTTCGGGCTCAAGATGTCCACCTTCGCCGAATATCCGCTGGTGCTGATCGCCTCCAAGCGGATCGGCCGGCCGGTGAAATGGATGTCGGAGCGGACCGAAGCCTTCCAGTCCGACAGCCACGGACGCGACCTGAAGAGTCGAGCCGAGATGGCCTTCGACGCCGACGGCAAGATCCTGGCCTATCGCATCGAGACCGATTTCAACCTCGGCGCCTATGGCCTGGGCTTTGGCCCCGGCATCCAGAGCGCGGTACCGATGTTCGTGGTCGGCGGCGTCTACAAGGTGCCTGTGCTCCACAACCATGTCCGTGCCGTCTTCACCAACACGGTGCCTGTCGAGGCCTATCGCGGCGCGGGCCGGCCCGAGGCCGCTTATATCATCGAGCGGATCATGGACCTGGCGGCACGTGAGCTTGGGCTGGGTCAGGACGAAATCCGCCTGCGCAACTTCATCCGCACCGAGGAGATGCCGTTCCGCAGCTATGTCGGGGCGGTGATCGACAGCGGCGATTTCCAACGCAACCTGCATGACTGCCTGAAGCAGGCCGACTGGGCCGGCTTCCCGGCGCGCAAGGCGCAGTCGGCCAGGCGTGGCCTGCTGCGCGGCCGCGGCATGTCCTATTACATCGAGAAGACAGCGGGCGGCGCCAGCGCCGTCACCATCGCCTTCACCGATGCAGGCCGGGTCCAGGTCGGGGTCAGCACCTCCGCCCATGGCCAGGGACACGAGACCACCTTTGCTGCCATCGTCGCGGACAAATTGGGCGTGCCGTTCGAATCCGTCGAGCTGATCCAGGGCGACAGCATCCGCTCCCCGCATGGCGGCGGCACCGGCGGCTCGCGTTCGCTGTGGAACAGCGGCAACGGTATCCTGAAGGCCGCCGACGCGGTGATCGACAAGGGCCGCGAGGTGGCCGCCGCGCTGCTCGACACCACCACGGATACGATCGTCTTCGACGAGGGCGCCTTCCACGTCCACGGCTCCAACCGCTTCCTGCCATTGCTGGAGGTTGCCGCCGCCGCGCGCAGCGGCGCGCAGCTGCCCCTGGAGCTAGTCGAAAAACTGGAGAGCGGTCTCGACTCCGCCGGCACCCATGACGAGAAGGGTGATACCTTCCCCAACGGCTGCCATATCTGCGAGGTCGAGATCGATCCGGAGACCGGCAAGGTGGCGGTCGTGTCGTACGAGGTGGTGGACGATTTCGGCTTCGTGCTGAACCCGCTGATCGTCGCAGGCCAGGTTCATGGCGGCGTCGCCCAGGGGATCGGCCAGGCGCTGCTGGAGAACTGCCTCTATGAGCCCGGTACGGCGCAGCTGCAGACCGGCTCGTTCATGGACTACGCCATGCCGCGGGCCGACGACCTGCCGCATTTCGGCTTTTCCTATAACGAGATTCTGTGCACGACCAACCCGCTGGGCATCAAGGGCTGCGGCGAAGCCGGCACGGTGGGCGCGGCGCCGGCCGTGATGAATGCCGTGCTGGATGCGCTGTGGGACAAGGGCGTCCGCACCGTGGACATGCCGATGACGCCGATGCGGGTGTGGGAGACGCTGCGCCCGGCTGGAGGCTGAAATCCATTCCCGGATCCCGAACCGTATAAGAGGCGTCGGGTAGGGAGGATTATCCGATCGATGTCTATTGGCAGAATTGCAGCCGGCCTGATCGGCTTGTTTTCCCTTGTACCGGCGGCGGCATGGGCCGCCGGCTGCGACGCGCCGTGGAAGGCGGGCAGCGTCTACACCGCCGGCATGGAAGTGTCGCAGGACGGGGTGAACTACAAGGCCAATTACTGGACCCAGGGTGACAGCCCGGCCAGCAACAACGGCACCGATGGGCAGCCCTGGCGGGAGGTCGGCATCTGCGCCAAATGCTCGGTCAAGCCGACCGTGCCCACCGGCCTTACCGCTGTCGCCACCTCCGACACCCAAACGGACCTGATCTGGCAGGCATCCAGCGTGCCGCTGAACTGCTCGGTCGGCAGCTATACGGTGTTCGAAAACGGCGTGAAGCTGGGCACCGCCAGCGGCAACAATCTCGCCATCGGCGCGCTTTCCCCGGCCACCACCTACCGCTTCTCGGTCTCGGCGAGCGACGAGGTCGGCAGTTCGGCGCGAAGCGGAGCCGGCACCGTGACGACCGCCGCGGCCGGCCAGGGCCGTGGCCCCGCGCCGCTCTATGCGCCCTATATCGATATGAGCCAGACCGAGAGCGAGAACCTGCCGGCAATCAGCAAGGCCTCGGGCGCCAAAGACTTCACCCTGGCCTTCATCCTGAGCCCCGCCGGCGCATGCGATGCCGCCTGGGGCGGGGTCGGCACGGTCACCAGGGACCAGATGCCGAACGGCAAGACGATCCAATCGCTGGTGAACGGCTTGCGCGCGGCGGGCGGCGATGTCGTGATCTCGTTCGGCGGTGCCGCCGGCCGGGAACCCGCCCTGGTCTGCAAGACCGCGGCGAGCCTGCAGGCGGTCTATCAGAAGGTGGTGGACCGCTATAAGGCCAAGCTGCTCGATTTCGACATCGAGGGCGGGGCGGTGCTGGACAAAACCTCGCTGGCGTTGCGCGACACGGCGCTGGTCGGGCTGAAGAAGGCCAATCCGGGCCTCACCATCTCATTTACCCTGCCGGTGCTGCCGACCGGCCTGGACGATAACGGCGTCGCGCTGCTGAAGACCGCAAAGGCGGACGGGCTGGAACCGGATATCGTCAATGTGATGACGATGGACTACGGCGGCGAATTCGACCGCCAGGGCGACACGATGGCCGCCCGTGCCATCGCCGCGGCCAACAATACCGCGCTTCAGATCAAGGCGGCCGGCCTGAATGCGCGCGTCGGCATCACCCCCATGATCGGCGTCAATGACGACAATGCCGAAATCTTCACCCTGGCCGACGCCTTATCGGTGCTTCAGTTCGCCCAGCCCAATCCGGACATCGCCCGGATCGCCATGTGGTCGGTCAATCGCGACAATGGCCGCTGCGCCGGCGCGAAATACGCCTCGGATATCTGCAGCAGCGTGAGCCAGGGGGCGTATGCCTTCGCCAAGCGGTTCGGCCCGTTCAGTTCCCGAACAGCGCCTTGATCGCTTCCGGCTCGATATCGCGGGTGCCGGTATTGGGGTCCACAAGATGGACCAGCCCGTCACCCGGCTCCCTGATCGTATCGCCGGTCAGCCGGGTGATACCGAACAGGTCGGTATAGTCCCACAAGGTCCAGCCGATCCCATTGGCCTCCAGCGCCTTGCGCGTGTCGGCGATCCATTGATAGCGCGAGGCCGGGTCGACGACGCGGCGGGCGACGCCGAATTCGGTGCAGATCACCCGGCGGTGGTTGGACTGGGCCCAGTCGGCGGCCATCTTGATCCGCGCGGCGATATGGCCGGCGTCCCAATTCGCCATGGTGTAATCGCGAACCTCTTTCTTGACCTCGTCCGTGTCGCCCGCGTCCGGCGCGTAGTTGGTCGCGGCATTCACGTTCTGTGACGGATAGGGAAGCCCCTTGAAATAGCGCAGCGCCCTGCCCCAGGCCGGCGGGCCCTTCATCCCCTGATGGGTGACGATGACCGGCTCATAGAAGTGGAAGGCGTACAGCGTGTCGTTGTCGCTGAGCTGAACGAAGTCGTCGAACCCGTCCAGGGTCGCGCTCTTCGGCAGGTCGACGATCAGCGTGTTCTTCGGCGCCACCTGGCGCACCGCCGCCACGATGTCGGCGATCAGCGTCCGGTACTGGCTGCCCGCCGTCTTGAAGCGCGGCTCGTCCAGGAGCTCATAGACGATCGTACTGGTCGAATAGGGCGAGAAATGATCGGCGATCTTCTGCCACAGCGCGACGAGGCCGGCCTCGGCGCGCGGATCCTGCTCGATCTGGGACATCAGCCCATCGCTGGGGCGGATATCGAGGATCACCGACAGACCGTGGTCGCGCGCCATGCCGACCGCCGCGTCGAGGCCCGAGAAATCGAACAGCACCCGGCCGTCCTCACCGTCATACAGCGAGAAGCCGAACGATTCCGGATTGATCGGGATGCGCACATGATCGAAGCCGGCCGCGCGGATCTGGTCGAAATCGCGCACGACCAGCGGCTCGCGCCCGCTGTCGGTGAACCAGTAGGACAGGTTGATGCCGTGCTTGAGGTTGGGCGGCGGCACGTCGGCGGCCCGGGCGCCGGCGACGGCGGCAAATAGCAGTAACGCGGCGGCGAACGCCGGCAGGCGGCGCATCGGCAGCCCGAACGATGCAAGGCATGCGCGGATCACTGCATGGGTCCCGTTTCTTCTCGTTTCTTGGAGCATCATTACAGAAATTCGACGCTTGAACCACTGAGGATGTCGAAGAGTCGCGGGCCGGCCGGATCACCCGGCCTTCGGCAGGATGGCCGTCATCGCCTCGAGCACACGTTCCTCCGAGCTCTCTGCGGCCACCAGGGCGAGACCGGCCTGCGCGGCAGCGGCGTTGGCGTCTTCGTCGCCCTGCAGGTTGAGGATGATGCGGGCCATCTCCTCCGCGTTCCCCGCCACGAGCGCCTGAAGAACGGGCGGCAGGTTGATGCCCTCGGCGGCGACGGCCGACATGACGCACGGAATGCCGGCAGCGAAGCTTTCCAGCACCTTGCCTTTGATGCCCGCGCCGAAGCGAAGCGGGGCGACGGTGAGGCGGACGCGTGAGAACACCTCCATCAGGTCGTCGACAGGCCCCACGATCTCCACCCGCTCGTCGCGGTTGGGCAGGCTGTCGGGCGCCCAGCCATAGCCTGCGATCAGGCAACGGAACAGGGGATCCTGCTCCCAGATCAGCGGCATGACATGGCGCGTCAGCCAGTAGACCGAGTCCGGGTTCGGGGGATGGCCGAACTGGCTGACGACGGCGAGGCCTGCGCGGTCGGCAAAGGGGATCGCGCAGGGCCGGACCGGCACCGTCCAGGGCACGACATGCACCTTGTTGGCCAGCACGCGCTCACCCAGCAGCTTCGCCTCGACCGGGGAGTGGGTGATCACGGCATGGGCCTGCGCGGCAGCCGCGAATTCGGTAAAGGCGACGGCGCGGCTGTGCGCCACCAGCTCAGGCCGCTGCTGGATTTCGCCCTGGCGCGCGAGGCGGACGTGATGCAGGTCGGCGACGGAATAGATGATCCGCGCCTTGGGGTGATGGATCTGGACCAGCGCCAGATAGGCGCGGGCATTGATGATGCGGTGGAGATAGACGGCGTCGAACGTGCCGGCCTGGCGCTTCAGCACGTCCTCGACCGAATAATAGAAGGGCGCGCCGAAGACGGTGATACCCTCGGCATCGGCGAGGGCTTTCAGCTTGTCGGCGGCATCCAGGGCGCGGGCGGCTACGAACGAGACCTCATAGCCCAGCGCCGCCACCGCCCGCATATGAGACAGGATCGCGACCGAGCCGGCGTCGCGGCCGGCAAAGGGGACATATTCGTCGACGAACAGGACCCGCGGCCGGGGTGCCTCGGGCACCGGCGTCATGTCGGCGGCATCCTGCGTGCTGCCGGCCCACCGGCGGCGGAACTCGGCCTGGGCCTGGCGCGCCAGCCGGCCGCTGTCGCGCTCGGCCCGGCGGGCAAGCAGCTGTTCGGTCTGCTCGGCGAGGAAGGCCAGCGCCCGCCGTTCCCCCTCGTCCGTGTCGATATCGGCGAGCAGGCCGGCCAGCCCGGCCTCGGTCTCGGCGTCGAGCGTGCCCGCGGGTTCGAGGATGAACGGGCTGCCCGGCAGGTCCCTGCCGTCCACCTCGCGCTTCAGCTGCACCTCATGCCTGGCGAAGGGGGATAGTTTCGGCAGCATGAAGTCGAACGCGTGATGGCCGTCGCCAATTCCAGCCTGTTGCAGGTCGGAGCGGAAGCGGTCGGCCAGCAGCCGGCCGACGACACGCCCGTCGATCGAGACAGCAAGCCCGACGCGGCGCGCGGGATGACCCGGGTCCTGGGCCCAGCCGGTGACACGCTGGCGGCTCACCGAATCCAGGCTGCCGGCAAGGTCGCCGACCGCCTCCTGGGATGGGGGCGGCGGCGTCACGGGGGCCGGCGCGGGCTTCGGCTTGGGCGCCTCGATCGCCGGCATCGTCATCGGCGAGCCGGGAAGCTGGCGGTTATCGGATTCGCGGCAGACCTCGATACGGTATTCCACATCGGGGGCGAGCATCTTCAGCGCGGCGAAGCGGAAGCTGCAGCGTCCGTCGCCCTTCCCGGCCTGCTCCAGGTCGCGCCGGTGCTCGTCGGCGGTGACGCGGCCGATTATCTCGCCATTGGCCTTGATCGCCAGCGCCACCCGGGTTTGGGGCGTAAACGGGTCGAGTGCCCAGCCGGTGATCGCCTTGCGATCGGCGCGATCGAGCCGGCCGGTTAGCGGGCGCGGCTGGGTGCCGCTCTGCGGGGCTGGATCGCTTTGAGTCATAGGCCGTGTTTATGCATTGAGCCCGGCTGTTTCAATCGGACTCTTCGCTTCCTGGGCTCTAGGCGGCATTCCTCAAGGCGACCGCGCTCAGCGTCACCGGGCCGCCATGCAGCAGGGTCCAGTCGCTGACCCGCCGGACCTCGATCCGGTGGCTGAGCTCGGGCGACAGGGGCTGGGGCAGGACGAAATGGAAACTGCACTGCCCGCCGCCGATCCCGGCCTTCTTCAGATCCTCGCGATAGCAATCGGCGCGGGTCTGGCCGACCACCGCGCCGTTGACGACAATCGCCACCATCACCGGCTCGCCGCTGGGCACCACCGCCCAGCCTTCCACCGTCGTGCGGGTGGCGCGATCGAGATAACCCTGCTGCACCGGTGTCCGCGCGGCCTTGGCCGTGGGCAGCAGCCGCGCCCCGCGCGTAGCCAGCGCCCGGCGCAAAGCGTCGAGCGCATAGCCGTCTTCCACGCGCGGCGCGCAATATTCGACGAAGCGGCGGCGGCGCTCGTTCGGGTAGAGCGCGCGATATTCGTCGGCATTATGGAAGGCGTCGCGGCTGTCATCGTCGGCGAAGCTTTCCGCCGCCGCGCCCTCGGCGAAGATCACCGCATGGCGCTCGATCTCCAGATGGAAATAATCGATCTGTTCCACGTCCTCGAGCTTGAGGATCGAAATGCCGTTGACCAGGTGCCGGGCGGGGACGAGCATTCCGTCCAGAAGCATGGCGTGCTCCGGCGAGACCAGCAGGTCCCGGGCCGGTACGCGGTCGGCCAGCGAACCGGCCTTGAACAGGACGGGCTGCACGCCCGTATTTCCAACCGCCGACCAGTCGCGATAGCTGCGCCGGCCGATCCATTTGACCGGCAGCGGCGGACCGCCGGCAACCGTCACCAGATCGCCGATCCTGAGCGCCTCGATCGGCATCTCGCCCTTCGGCGTGCGGATATGGGTGCCGCGGCAAAAGCACGGCGTTTCGTCATCCTCGACGAAGGTGCCGTTGTTGCCGTCGCTGAGCAGATGGAAAAAGTCGCCGGTGACGCCGCCGTCGAACTGGATCGTGCCCAGCACGCCCCCGCCGCTGTTCCGGATCGTCAGCACATGCGTGGACGGATTCAGATCCGCCCGGTCGCCTGAATCGAAGGCTAGGCCGGTAAGATCGATCGTGTCGCGGCTGGTAAAGCCCTCGACCGTCACACCCGCGAAACCGGACAGCGAACCGGCGATATCCCAGCTTCCGCCGCTGTCGATGGTGACTGTCTGGAAACCCACATAGTCGCTGCCGAGACCGGCAAGCGTGCCGGCGCCCGATGCCAGCTCGATCGTGTTGGCCGCCGTCGCGTTCGCCTGGACCACGCCGCCGAAAACCGCGCCGACATCGACGATCAGCCGGTTGGCCGTATCGGCATCCAGGAAAGCGGCGTAGCTGCCGGTGATGACGCCGGAATTCTCCAAAGTCGCGTCGGTGCCGGTAAGGGAAACGCCGAAGAGGCCGTCACCGGAAATGGTGCCGGCATTCCTGACCAGCGCATCGGTTCCCTGGCCGACATAGACGCCGGTGTTGCCGCCCCCGATCGAGCCGTAATTCACGACCGTTCCGGTCGCGCCGGTGATATTGACGCCGTAGGCACCGCCGCCGATCGAGCCTGATGCGCTGTTGGTGACGGCGGCGCCGCCGCCATCGAGATGGATTCCCGAATCGGTCGTATCGCCGCTGACCATCCCGTCGTTCAGGATGGTCCAGTTCTGGGCCGCATAGACGGCATCCGTACCGCTGATCGACGCGCCGGCCGCAATGGTAACGGGATTCGTGAAACTGGCGCCGGTCAGGGTAACCCCGGTGGTAATCGTGCCAGTAATCGTGCTCGTGGTCATGAGACCAGTCTCTCTTCCCCCCTGCCGGCGGAATAATCTTCCGGCAGCATCGCGCCGGAACCTCTTCGCGCTCACAGTCGGGCAAATCGTAACTGGATATTTATGCTGTTTGCCAGAAAAAATAGAGGGACTGTGAAATAATTCTATCGTATTATTATTTAATAATTTATTTAAAATTAAGTCGTATAAAATCCATATGGAAAGACATTCCAGAATGGCCTGGTTTCCACAAGATTATCGTTACGATATATCAGTCTTCCCCGACAATTCGCGGACGATTCCACCCGGAATACATATTTTAATAGAATTTATCCGATGAACGCTCGAAACCGCTGAGCGTGAGCCGGGTGCGAACCCCCGCTTCGGCCAAGGACAGCCGGCGCTGTCCCCAGGAATGGCGGTTTCCTGCGGTTTCCCGAAGATCCAGGAAAGGAAAGCGGGCTAGGCGGCGCGCGCGGTCTCGGCCGGTTTCAAGGTCACGGACGCGCCTGTGAGCAGCGTCCAGTCGCTCTCGCGGCGTACCTCGATACGATGATTGAGCTCCGGCGACAGCTGCCGGGGCAGCACAAAGCTGAAGCCGCAATCGCCGAGACCGGACGATTTGAGGTCCGCGCGGGCGCGGTCGGCGAGCGTCTGGCCGACCACCGCGCCATTCACCACGATCGCCAGCCTGACCGGTCCGTCGCCGGCAGCTGCACGATGGTCGAGTGCCCAGCCTTCGACCATGCTGCGAGTCGCGCGATCCAGATAGCCGAGTCGCAGCGCCTCGCCCTGGCGGCCGGATCGCAGTCCCAGCGCCCGCGCGGCCAGCGCGCGCTGTACCGTTTCCAGCGCATGGCCGGCCTCGACGCGCGGCGCGCAGAACTCGACCTCGCGCCGGCGGGATTCGTCGGGATAAAGCCGGCGATATTCAGCGGCGTTATGGAACAACATGCGGCTGTCGTCGTCGACGAAACTCTCCGCCGTCGCCCCTTCCGCGAAGATCACCGCATGGCGATCGAACTCCAGGTGGAAATAGTCGATCTCCTCGAGGTCCCGCGTCTTCACGATCGAGGCCCCGTTCACCAGGTACCGGGCCGGGATCAGCATGCCGTCTACGAACATCGCATGCTCGGGCGAGACGTAGAGGTCGCGCGCCGGTATGCCGTCGGCTATGGAGCCCGCCTTGAACAGGATGGGCTGCGCGTCCTCATTGCCCACCGCCAGCCAATCGCGATAGCTGCGCCGCCCGATCCATTTGAGCGGCAGCGCCTCCCCGCCCATGGTCGCGATCATGTCGCCGATCCGCAGGGTCTCGACCGCGCGGTCGCCGCGCGGCATGCGGATGCGCGTTCCCTTGAGATAGCAGGGCGTGTAGTCGGTCTCCTCGACAAAGGTGTGGCCGTGTCCGTCATCGAGCAGCTGGAACGCATGGCCGTCCGCGCTGTCGTCGAGATGAATCGTCGCCAGCGTACTGCCGCCGCCGTTCTTGATCGTCAGCAGATTGGTGCCGTCGTCGAAGCTGACGGTATCGCCTGCACTGAAGTTCAGGTCGGTCAGGTCCAGCCGATCGTGATTGTTGAAGCCTTCGACCGTCACGCCGCCGAAACCGGTGATCGAACCGGCGACGGTCCAGTTCGCGCCGGCATCGATGGTGATGGTCCCGAACCCGATATATTGATAGCCCAGGTTGGAGATCGTGCCGGCGCTGGCGGCCGAGGTGAGTTCGATCGTGTTGCCGCCGGTCGAGGCTTTGGCCTTCACGAAGCCTGTGAACGCCGCGCCGGCATCGACGATCAGGCGATTGCTGCCGGTGGCATAGAGATAGGCCGCCATCCCGCCGGTTGCATGGATGGTTCCGGCATTCTCCAGCGTGGCGTTGGCGCCGCCCTCGCGGACGCCGGTTGCACCGCCGATATAGCCTGTGTTGTGGATCAGACTCTGGCCCGCGGTCAGCTTCACCCCTTCGCTGCCGCTTCCGACGATCGTCCCGCTATTGTCCAGCGTGGCGGATGTGCCGGCCTCGGCAACGCCGATGTCTGCGCCGCCGATATAGCCGGTATTGTCGATCGAATTCGTGGTTGCCCGCAGGTCCACGCCCGCGCCGGCGGTGCCGTCGATCGAGCCGTGATTGATGATACCGGCGGAGGTTCCCACGATGTACATGCCCGTGGAGCCCGAGATCACGCCGCCGGATTCGTTGGTGACGGAACCGCCGTCATTGAGGAACACCGCATCGCCACTGGGCGAGATGGTCCCGAAATTGTCGAGCGTGATGGATGCGCCGCCGTATTCCCCGATGCCGATGCCGAAATAGCTGGCGCCGATCGACCCCTCGTTGATCACCGTTCCATCGCTGAAGCCGTTCGAGCCCTGGAACAGGATGCCATCGATCGTGCCCTGGTTCTGGATTGCCCATTCGGCCTGGACATAGATGCCGTAGCCGCCGCCGGCGCTGAGCGTGACCGTCGGAGCGACGGTCACCGGATTGCCGTAACCGCTGCCGGTGGAAAGAACTACGCCCGAAGCATTGGTCGTGATCGTATCAATGGTCATGTGCGGTCTCTGCCAGCTGGGAGTTCGGGCTTTCGGCGCGCGCCGTGGCAGCGCGCCGCATTTAGAAACTTTTGCGATAATATAGCGAAAATATGCCGCCCTTTGCCAGATAGATTTAGCTAACGCCCAAATATACGGGCGGCCACCGAACTTGCCTTATATAAAATTAAATCTAAATCGACACTTTTCAGCGGCAATGGCCCCCGGATGGCAAGGGAAAGCAAAAGAAGATGCAGAAATCGTCGGCCTCTATCCGGCTGTTCGCGCCGGCCCGCATCAACGTTTCTTAACTGTTATTACTGAGGGGCCGCCGCCCACCGGTTCGGCCTCAGGCGCCCGGCGCCGGCCTCAACATGACCGGTCCACCATGGAGCAGCGACCAGTCGCTCTCCCGCCGCACCTCGATCCGATGGCCGAGCGCGGGGGATAGAGCCTGTGGCAGGATGAAGCGGAAGCCGCAATCGCCGAGGCCGTTTGACCGGAGGTCCGCACGGGCACGGTCGGCCAGCGTCTCACCGACCACCGCGCCATTGACCAGGATCGCCAGCCTGACCGGCCCGTCGCCCTGGGCCCAGCCTTCGACCAAAGCGCGGGTAGCGCGGTCGACATACCCGCGCCGCGCCGCCGCAGCGGCTTTCCGGTCCGGCCGCAGCCGTGCGGCGCGGGCGGCGAGCCTGCGGCGCAGCGTCTCCAGCGCAGGCCCGCTTTCGACACGCGGGGCGCAGAATTCCGCTTGGCGGGGCGGGTCGTCCGGATAAAGACGGCGATATTCGTCGGCATTGTGGAACAGCATCCGGCTGTCGTCGTCGACGAAGCTTTCCGCCGCCGCGCCCTCGGCCAGGATCACGACGTGCCGGTCGAACTCCAGATGGAAATATTCGATCTCCTCCAGGCCCGACATTTTGAGGATCGAGACGCCGTTCACCAGATGGCAGGCCGGGACCAGCATGCCGTCGACGAACATCGCGTGTTCGGGCGAGACATAGAGATCGCGGGCGGGCACCCGGTCGGCCAGGGCGCCGGCCTTGAACAGGATCGGCTGAACCTGCGCGTTCCCCATCGCGAGCCAGTCGCGGTAGCTGCGCCGCCCGATCCATTTGAGCGCCAGCGCCTCGCCACCGGCGGTCGTGACCAGGTCGCCGATCCGTAAGGTCTCGACCGGCCGGTCGCCGCCGGGCGTGCGTATCCGCGTGCCCCGGCAGAAGCAGGGCGTCGTATCCTCGGTCATCAGCGTATGGCCATGGCCGTCATTCGACAGGTGGAAGAAATCGCCGCTGAAATCGCCGGCCAGCTGGATGGTCGCCAGAACCGTGCCGCCGCTGTCCTTGACCGTCAGCACGTCGGTCATGCGGTTCAGGTCCACACGATCGCCGGCATTGAAGGCAAGGTCGGTGAGGTCGAATTTGTCGTGGGCTGTGAAACCCGCGACCGTAACGCCGCCAAAGCCGGCGACCGACCCCGCGATCTCCCAGCTTGCGCCGCTGTCGATGGTGACCGTCTGGAAGCCGATATATTCGGTGCCCAGGCCCGAGAGCGTCCCGGGAGTGGCGCCGGAGGTAAGCTCGATCGTGTTGGCGACGGACGCATAAGCCCGGACATCGCCGTCGAAGACCGCGCCGGCATCGACGATCAGCCGGTTGCCGCCATAGCCGTTCATATACACGGCGTGGCCGCCGAGGCCCTTGATCGTGCCGGCATTCTCCAGCGTGGCGTACTTGCCGGCAAAGACGACGCCATAACTGCCGCCGGTGATCGCGCCGGTATTTGCCAGCGTGCTGTTGTAGGCAGACAGATCGACGCCGAAGCCGGCGCTGCCGGTGCTCAGGATCGTTCCGGCGTTGCCGACCGACAGGCTGTAGCCGCTGCCGCCGACCGCGAAGTAGTAGCCGCTGATGGTGCCCGTGGACTGATTGGTGACCGCGCCGCCCGTGGCCAGGATCACGCCGTATTTCTGCGTGCCGGCGATGACGCCGGCATTGTCCAGGGTGGTTGGATTGAGGCCGCCGAAGATGCCCCGGTCGGCGCCGACTATCGTGCCGCCGGCCTCGTTCGTGATCGTGCCGCCCCTGAACAGATAGACGCCGACGCCGCCCGACCCGGTGGCCGCGATGGTCCCGGCATTGTCGATCGTGCCGAGGCCGACCCTCTCATAGACGCCGGCCTGATAGCCGGTGATCGCGGCGCCGGCGATATTGCTGACGATCCCTCCGCCGGAGATAAAGACGCCGATCTCGCCGCTGACCGAGCCGTGGTTGAGCAGCGTGCTGCCGTCATAAAGCGCGACACCGACGCCCCCGACGCCGGTGGCACCGATCGAGCCGAAATTCACCACCGTGCCGGCATTCGCGATGGCCGCGCCGCCATAGTCGCCGGTGATGACGCCGGAGCCCTCGTTGACGATCATACCGCCGGCGTCCAGCTGAACGCCTTCGCCGTCGGTCCCGGTCGCCGTGATCGTACCGGCATTGTCCAGCGTGCCAGCCGCGCCCTTGATCCGGACGCCGTACTGGGTGCCGGTGATCGCCCCGTCCGCACTGTTGGTGACCGAGCCACCGGCGGTGAGCGTGATGCCGCTGCCGGTGCCGCCCTGGATCGTGCCCTGGTTCACGATGGTCCAGTCCATGGAGCCGGTAATGGCGTTGCCGCTGCCCGTCACCCGGCCGGTCGAAGCGACGGTCAGCGGATCGCCGAACGTGCTGTCCAGCGTCACGCCGGTCGCGATCGTGCCCACGATCGTCGCCAGCTGCTCCTCCACGAAAGAGCCGCCACGTCCGTCATCGACCAGCCTGAAGCTGTAGCCTATGAGATCCCCCGCCAGCTGGAGGGTCTGGAGCACACCGCCCGCGGGGTCGGTGAGCGTCAACACGTCGGTGCTGCTGTTGAAGTAGACGTGCCCGCTGGGGCTGATGCCGGTCAGGTCGAACCTGTCATAACGGTTGAAGCCGGCGACTACGCCATAGACGGGGTCGACGATATCCCAGCGTGCGCCAGGGTCGACGGTGATCGTCGTGAAACCAGTATATTTGTTGCCCGCATTCAGGAGGGCGCCCCTGCTGGCGCCGGAGGCCAGTTCGATCGTACCGGTGCCGGAGGTCGCTTTGACGGCGCCGTTGAATACAGCGCCGGGATCGATGATCAGCAGGTTGGACAGGGTGCCGTAGAGAAAAGCCGCTGTTCCGTAGCCCTGGATCGTGCCGGCATTCTCGAGGGTCGCGTGGCCAGATCCAGAGATAGATACCGGCCTGTCGTTCGGTCCGCTGCCGATGATCACGCCCGTCGAAGTGTTTTTTACAAACCCGCCGCCCTCGAAAATATTGATGCCGTAGCCGCCGCCGAAGCCGTAGCTGGAGAAGATCGTGCCGCTATTGTAGATCGTCGTCGGCCCGTAGGCGGAGATGGCGAACTGACCGGTGACCGTGCCGCCGGCTTCATTATCAATCGTGCCGCCGCCACGAACCGTGATAGCGACGGAGCTCGTAGGCCCCCCGATGGTGCCTTGATTGTCGAGCAGCGAGTCCGGGCCATACAGAGTGAAGTAGGAGGCATAACTGCCCGCGCCGATCGTATAGGTACCCATGCATGCGCCCCGATAGGTCCGTTACCTGCGGCGGCTGGCGTGAGGCAGAATCAGAAGCGCTCGCCAATCCGGTGAATTTTCTTGTTACATAGTATAGATTTTACCGCGAAAGCTAGATGAATTTGAACGAATGAACGCCAAGTAATTATCAGGCATAAAGATAAAATTGTATTTAAAAATACACACTTCTATTGTGGAGTTTCTGCGCAGCTCGGCACATGGACATATCTGTAGCGGACGCTCTGGTGGAAGCCGTGTTTCTACAGCAGAGACCAGTCGGCCTCCCGCCGCACTTCGATCCGGTGGACGATATCCGGGGACAGGCCGCCCGGCAGGGCAAAGCTGAAGCCATGGCGGCCGTCGCCGATCCCGGCGGCCTTCAGATCGGCGCGATACCGGTCGGCAACCACCCGGCCGACAACCGCGCCGTTCACCAGAATAGCCAGCGCCTGCGGTTCGCCGCCCGCCCCGAAGGCCCAGCCCGAAACCCATGTGCGGCCGGCGACATCCAAATGACCCCGACTGTCCCGGGGCGGCACCGTCCCGTCGGGCCGCAAAATAGCGGCGCGCGCGGCGAGCATCCGCCGAACGGCATCCAGGGCCGTGCCGCTCTCGACACGCGGCGCGCAGAATTCCGCCCGGCGGGGCGGCTCATCCGGGTATAGCCGGCGATACTCGCCGGCATTGTGGAACAGCATCCGGCTGTCGTCGTCGACGAAGCTTTCCGTCGCCGCGCCTTCGGCGAAGATCACGGCATGGCTGTCGAATTCCAGGTGGAAATAGTCGATATCCTCGACGCCCTGCATCTTCACGATCGAGACGCCGTTCGCCAGGCGGCAGGCCGGGATCAGCATGCCATCGACGAGCATCGCGTGCTCGGGCGAGACGCGCAGGTCGCGCGCCGGCACGCGATGCGCCAGCGCGCCGGCCTTGAACAGGATCGGCTGCGCGTCCTGGTTGCCGACTGCCGGCCAACCCCTGTAGCTGCGCCGCCCGATCCATTTGAGCGGCAGGGGCCCGCCCTCGGTCATGACCGGATCGCCGATGCGCAGATCCTCGACAGGCCGGTCCCCGGACGGCGTGCGGATCAGCGTGCCGCGGCAGAAGCACGGCGTATAGTCGCTCTCCTCGGCGAAGGTGCCGCCGTGACCGTCGCTGACCAGCTTGAACAGGTCGCCGGTCACGCCGCCATCGAGCTGGATCGTCGCCAGCACCGTGCCGCCGCTGTCCCTGATCGTCAGCAGATCGGTGCCGTTATCGAGCGTGACCGTGTCGCCGGCGTCGAAGGCGAGGTCGGTCAGGTCAAGCCGGTCATGATTGCCGAAGCCCTGGATCGTCGTGCCATTGAAGCCGGCGAGCGTACCGGCGACGTCCCATTTGGCGCCGCCGTCGATGGTGACGGTCTGGAAGCCGACATAGGTGCTGCCCAGCCCGGCGAGCGTACCGGCGGACGTGCCGGCGAGCTCGATCGTGTTGGCCGCGCCAGACCGCGCCAGCACCTGGCCACTGAAGGCCGCGCCGGGGTCGAGGATCAGGCGGTTGTTGCCGGTGCCGTTCAGATAGGCGGCATAGACCGTGCCGCTGATGGTACCCGAATTCTCCAGGGTGGCGTTGACGCCGCCCAGATCCACGCCGTCGGTGCCGCCATGGATCGAGCCGGAATTCTGAACGGTGATCGACTGCCCGCGGGTCTTGATGCCGTCGGTATAGACACTGTCGATGGTGCCGCTGTTTTGGACCGCGGCATAGGATTGGCTGATATAGATGCCGTTATTGCCCTGGCCGAGGATCGTGCCGCCATTGTCGATCAGGCTGACGCCCGCGCCGCTGTAATTGACGAGGCGGATGGCGTCGTTGACCGCGCCGCTGATCGTGCCGTCGTTGACGATCGTGACGGCCGCGACTGAATCGATGATCCCGAAACTGCCGCCGGCGATCGTGCCCGTCGCCGCGTTGGTGACCGCGCCCCCGGCAAGGCTGAGCCCCCGGACGGTGTTGTAGATAAGCCCCGAATTATCGATCGAGACCGCGCCAGACGCGGCGATGCCGGCGCCGTTGCCGGTCGCCGTAATGGTGGCACCAGCCGCGTTGGTGATCCAGGCCTCGGTATAGCCGCTGGACGCCGTGCTGACCTGTATCCCGATCGGCCCGCCGCTGACCGTGCCGTAATTCACCACGGTCCAGGGGCTGACGATCCTGACGGCCGGGCTGCCGTCGATCTCGGCGCCGTAGGCAATGGTCACGGGGTCGCCGTACGCGCCGCCGCTGGCGAGCGTCACCCCCGTTACCGTGCCCGTAATCGTATCCGTGCTCATACCGTCGACCGCCGAAATATTCGAAACAGGCGGCAGTATAGAAAAATACAAATCCAGTAACGACCGAAATTACCGGATAATCACGATTTCAATAACTGCGATTTAACACCCGAGGCAATTACAGGGCGTCCTGTAGCGGCGACTAGCCACCTGGTACGGCTTTGCTGGGCGACAGGGTCACGGGGGCGCCGGCCAGCAGCGACCAGTCGCTTTCGCGGCGCACCTCGATGCGATGGCCGAGCTCAGGCGACAGCGCCTGCGGCAGCACGAAGCGGAAGCCGCAATCGCCGATGCCGGCCGCCTTGAGGTCGGGCCGATGGCCGTCGGCCACCGTCCGGCCGATCACCGCGCCGTTGACGACGATGGCCAGCGCGGCCGGCCCGCCCTCGCCCGCGGCCCAGCCGTTGAGTTCGGAGCGGGTGGCGCGGTCAAGATAACCGCGCCGCGCCGGCGCCGCATCCAATTTGCCGTCGGGCCGCAGCCGGGCCGCCCGGGCCGCAAGCGCACGCTGCAGCGTGGCGAGCGCGGGGCCGGCATCGACGCGCGGGGCGCAAAATTCGGCCGGGGCGCGCAGTGGCTCATCCGGGTACAGGCGCCGATATTCTTCGGCATTGTGGAACAGCATGCGGCTGTCGTCGTCGACGAAGCTTTCAGCCGTCGCGCCCTCGGCGAAAATCACGGCGTGGCGCTCGAATTCCAGGTGGAAGTATTCGACATCTTCCATCCCCTCGGTCTTCAGGATCGAGACGCCGTTCACCAGATGGCAGGCCGGGATCAGCATCCCGTCCAGGAACATCGCATGCTCGGGGGAAACATAGAGGTCGCGCGCCGGCACCCGGGCGGCCAGCGAACCTGCTTTGAACAGGACCGGCTGAACGTCTGCGTTGCCAACCGCCAGCCACTCGCGATAACTGCGCCGCCCGATCCATTTGAGCGGCAGCGCCCCGCCACCCGCGATCGCGATCAAATCGCCGATCCGCAGGTCTTCGACCGGCCTCTCACCCGTCGGCGTGCGGATACGCGTGCCCCGCAGATAGCAGGCGGCGGCGTAATCGTTCTCTTCGACATACGTGCCGCCGTGGCTGTCATCCACCAGTTTGAACATCTCCCCGGTAACGCTGGCGTCGAGCTGGATGGTCGCCACCGCGGTGCCGCCTTCGCTGATCACCAGCTTGTTGCTGCCGTTCAGCGTCGCGGTGCCGCCAGCTGCGTAGGCGAGATTGGTCAGGTCGAGCCGGTCATGGTTGTTGAAGCCGTCGATCGCCACGCCGTAAAAGCCGGAAATCGCGCCGCCGATATCCCAGGCCGCGTTGCTGTCGATCGTGACCGTATGGAAACCGCTGAACTGGGAACCCAGTCCGCTGAGCGTCCCTGTCGCGGCGGCGGAAGCCACCAGCTCGATCGTGCTGCCACCGGTGCTGGCGAAGGCTATGGCCGTGCCTTCGAAGACGGAGCCGACGCCAAGGATCAGCCGGTTGGTCTGAGACCCCTCGAAATACAGATTGCCGACGATCGTGCCGCGATTCTCCACCACGTCGTTGTGGCCGTAGAGAACCGCCGCGCCGCCGGTTCCGCCGGAGATCACGCCGGTATTGACCACCGTGGCATCCCCGGCAAGGAGGGCGATGCCGTTGCTATTCGCCCCGATGGCCCCGGCATTGGTCAGGGTCAGGTGGCCGCCTTCGATCCCGGCGATCGTCCCGCCGGCGGCGTTCAGCACGACACCGCCGCCATTCAGCACGATGCCGTACTGAGCGCCTGTGATCGTGCCGAAATTGTCGATCGTGCCGAACCCGTTGGTGGCAATGCCACGGTGACCGGTGATCAGGGCCCCGGCTGCGTTGGTGAGTGCGCCCCCACCATTGAAAAACACCCCGGCGCCTTGGGAAAAGCTGTTCTCGATGGTCCCGGCATTGACCAGGGTCGACCTGTACATGGTGACGCCGTAATAGCCGGCGGCCGAGATCGTGCCGCCCGCTTCGTTGGTCACCGTTCCCTTGAAAATGTTGACCCCGGCAGACCCGAAAGCTGTCCCCGTCCCGGTGATGATGCCGGAATTGTCGATCGCGCCGTAAAGCGCGCTCACCCCGGTAAGGCCGGTGATCGTAGCGCCGGCCTGATTGACGATCGTGCCGCCGTTGCCGAGCTGGACGCCGAACCCGGCCGAACCCCCGATCAATCCCGCGTTATGGATTGTGCCGTCGCCATGCTCGTAAAGGCCGATATGCGTGCCGAGGATATGGCCGCTTGCCGCGTTGGTGACTGAAGCGGCGTTATGGAGTTCGACGCCGACGCCGTTGGTGCCGGTACCCTGGATCGTTCCGGCATTAACCAGCGATGCCGTGCCCGTGACGCCGTATTTCCCGCCGGTGATCGTTCCGGTCGAAGCATTGGTCAGCGTGCCGTACAGATACACGCCGGCGCCGGCCGATCCCCCTTGGATCAGCCCCAGATTGTCGACAGTGGAGGGCGATTGGGCAATGATCCCGGTGCCCGCGCTGCTGATCGTGGCACCCGCCTGGTTGGTCACCGCGCCGCCCGCATCCAGCTCGATGCCGCCGACCGTTCCAGCGTTGATGACGGTCTCAGCCACGGAGATCGCCCCGATGTTCCAGCTCGCGCCGTGGTCGATGGTGATGGTCTGGAAACCGATATATTCGGTGCCGACGCCGGCCAGCGTGCCGGTGGCGGCGCCGGAGGTGAGTTCGATCGTGTTGGCGGCGGTGGCGAGGGCGGCGACGCTGCCGTTGAAGCTTGCGCCGGCATCGAGGATCAGCCGATTGGCTATGCTGCCGCCCAGATAGACCGCCTTCCCGTCGCTTGAGATCGAACCGGCGTTTTCAACCGTCGCGAAGCTGCCGCGATATATTCCCAAGGCCGCGGACGGGCCATGGCCGATGATCGTGCCGGTCGATGCATTCGTGACGGCCGCGTCGCCGATCAGCAGCACGCCGTAGTCGGCAGACCCGACGATAAGGCCGCTATTGTCGATCGTGTTCGTGCCATTTCCGACGAGACCGGCGTAATAGCCGGAGATTACCCCACCCGCCTCATTGATCAGCGTGCCGCCCTGCAGGAGCGCGACGGCGGCGTGGTAGTGGTAGCTGCCGCCGATGGATCCGTGATTGTCGATCGTCCATGTGTCGAACGCGGTGACCTGTTCGACATGGACGCCTGAGGCAATGGTCACCGGGTCGCCATAGGCGCCGCCGTTCTGGAGATAGACGGAATAGCGATGCGAGGTGATCGTGTCGGTGGTCATATATGCGCCCCCCTTGATAGGTCCGTGTCCCGCGAGGGTTGGCGTAAGGCTGGGTCAAGGCGCTCGCCAATCAATGAAATTTTCTGTTCGTAATACAGATTTTACCGCGAAATCCAGATAAATTTGAATATGGCGAGATCAATAAATAAACTGAACAATAAATTAAAAATTTACTTAACTATTATACATTTTCAGGTATGCCGTCGGCGCCGCGCAGTCGCATCGTCCGGCTGCACGTGGCGGAAGTCGTGTTTCTTACAGGGATGATCCCGCGCAGGCAGCGCAGGTTATAACCCCGCCTCGTCCGTTTGTACCGCGCCCAGCCGGTCATTCGGCCCGGGCCGCCGGCCCACGACCCTCGCCCCGCCGTGGAGCAGGGACCAGTCCGCCGCGCGGCGCACCTCGATCCGATGAGAAAGATCGGGCGACAGCGGTCGCGGCAGCACGAAGCGGAAGCCGCAATTGCCGAGGCTGGATGAATTGAGGTCATCGCGCCGCTGGTCGGCCAGCGTTTCGCCCACCACCGCTCCATTGACCAGGATCGCCAACCTGGCAGGCTCCCCTATCGCAACACTGCCCTGCGCCCAGCCTTCGATCGCTATACGGCTGACGCGGTCGACATAGCCGCGCCGGAGCGGAGTCGCCGCCGTGCCCCCCGGCCGAAGCAGGCGCGCGCGCGCCGCGAGCGTTCGCCGCAGGACATCCAGTGCCGGTCCGGCCTCGATGCGCGGCGCACAAAATTCGACGCGGCGACTGGGTTCGCCGGGATAGAGGCGGCGAAATTCCTCGGCATTGTGGAACAGCATCCGGCTGTCGTCGTCGACGAAGCTTTCGGCCGGCGCGTCCTCGGCGAAGATCACGACATGGCGGTCGAATTCCAGGTGGAAGTAGTCGATCTCCTCCATGCCCTCCATCTTCACAACCGACACGCCGTTTACCAGATGGCAGGCCGGAACCAGCACCCCGTCCAGAAGCATCGCATGCTCGGGTGAGACATAGAGATCGCGCGCCGGCACGCCGTTGGAGATCGAGCCCATCTTGAACAGGATCGGCTGGGCGTCCGCGTTGCCGACCGCCAGCCAGTCGCGATAGCTGCGCCGCCCGATCCATTTGAGCGGGAGGGCCTCGCCGTCCAGGGTCATCACACGATCGCCGATCCGCAGATCCTCGACCGGCCGGTCGCCATCGGGCGTACGGATGCGGGTACCCTTCAGATAGCAGGGCGTGTAGTCGGTCTCCTCGGCGAAGGTGTGGCCGTGGCCGTCGTTCAGCAGTTGGAAGGTCTGGCCGCTGACGCCGCCGTCCATCTGGATGGTGACGTAGCCGCCGGCATCGGCGATGACGAGCTGGTTGCTGCCGTTCACCGTCGCGCTGTCGCTGCCGTTGAAGGTCAGGTCGGTCAGGTCCAGCCGGTCATGGCTGTTGAAGCCGGCGATCGTCGTGCCGGCAAAGGCGGCCTTGGTGCCTGCCACGTCCCAGGACGCGCCGGCATCGATCGTAACGGTCCCGATGCCGGTATATTGGGAGCCGAGGCCGTTGATCGTGCCCACGGACGAACCCGCCGCGAGTTCGAGCGTAGTCCCGCTGCCAGTGCCGACGACCTTGCCGATGAACACCGCCCCAGGATCGACGATCAGCCGGTTCGCGCCGGTGGCGCTCAGTTTGACGGAATCCGTGCTGCCGCTGATCGTCCCGGCATTCTCCACCGTGGCGCTGGAACCCCTCGCGACGAGACCGTAATGGCCACCGCTGATCTTGCCTGTCGCCGCGTTCGAGACCGAGCCGCCAGCCCTGAGATAAATGCCGTC
>Ga0105238_10001242_pt1 | contig 25675 bp, 22 predicted proteins | sample KBSC34metaG_FD_81526 | JGI IMG/M metagenome (GOLD analysis project Ga0105238, IMG submission 81526) | Corn rhizosphere microbial communities from Kellogg Biological Station, Michigan, USA - KBS C3-4 metaG | ecosystem: Host-associated > Plants > Roots > Rhizosphere > Soil | place: Michigan, USA...
ATCTTCCATGGAAGAAAACTATTCTTCCACGGAAGAAATTAGGTTGACAGTGCAAGTTCGCGATCTCTAGATTTATTCCAGAGCCGGTACGGCGGCAGCCGATCGATCCAACAAGAGATATTGAAGCGGGGGAGTAACGCCGATGATGACCAAAGAGGAGAATGATCGCCTGTGCCGCGTCGGCCCGGGGACTCCGATGGGCGCCGTGTTTCGCCGGTTCTGGATGCCGATCTGCACTGCCGATCGGTTGCCGACACCCGGTTGCGCTCCGCGTGCCGAACGGTTGCTTGGCGAAAATTTCGTCGTGTTTCGCGGCAAGGACGGCAAGGTCGGTGTACTCGACGAACTCTGCATTCATCGCGGAGCATCGCTGGCCCTCGGACGAGTCGAAGATTGCGGCGTCCGCTGTCTCTATCACGGTTGGAAGTTCGGGACCGACGGCTCGGTGCTCGATATCATGAACATTCCGGCCGATAAGCGGCCGCCGAAGCTCACGGCGCGCGCTTATCCCGTCGTCGAGGCCGGTGGAATTATCTGGACCTATCTCGGTCCGAAGGAAAAGCAGCCGCTCTTCCAGCGCTTCGCGGCTCTGGATTTTCCCGAGAACCACCGCGTGCTCCTGCGCGTCGACACCCATACGAATTGGGTGCAGATGACCGAAGGCGGGCTCGACACGTCGCATGTCGGAATCCTTCACACCAACGCAGCCCGTCCTTCCTGGACGGGGAAATCCGACGAGAAGGTCGGTGCGATGGACGATACCGGTCCGAAACTCGAGATCGAGAACACCGAGTTTGGTTATCACTATGCAGCTTTCCGCAACGGTCCCGGCGGCCCCAACGTCCGCATTGTGCCGTTCATCATGCCGAGCGGACGCATCATTCCCGGCGGTGCACTCCAGGGAAAGAACAATTCGACCTTGCTCCTCGAGATTCCCATCGATGATGAGCATACCGCGACCTACTCGATCCGATACGGCACTGAGCCCATCAGCTTTGAAAGCAGGCTGAAGGAAACGGGCTACGATGACCCTCAGATGTATGATCCGAAAACCCAGCAATTCCTGTTTACGCGCGCCAATTTCGACTGGCAGCGGCGTGATCTCATGCATGAGAACTGGTCCGGATTCCGCGGCATTGCCGTAGAGGATGCGGTGATCTCGACCTCGATGGGACCGATCTACGACCGTACCAAAGAGAACCTGATTTCTTCGGACATCGCGGTCATACGCTTCCGCAGGCGCGTGCTGGATTCGGCGGATGCGATCGAAAGAGGCGGGAATCCTATCGGTGTGGACGCCGATTACAGCGTGATTGCTGCCGTTGACCAGCCAGTGCCTGCCAAGGAGCATTGGCGGACCCTGGCGCCAACACACAAGGTCAATGTTGCTGCGTAACGACGTCGTCGAACGCTCGGCAACAGGGGGAGGTTGGGTTGACGTTTTCGCCGGCGCAAAACAGGGGCTTCAAAATGTTCAACCAACCGCTGAACCGATGGTGGACCGTCGCTGGAGGCGCATTGGGTGTCGCCGTCGGCATCGGCGTTCTGGGGAATTCGTTCGGAATTTTCACGAACGCGATCGGCAAGGAGTTCGGCTGGGACAGGTCGACGACGACACTGGGCCTGACCATCCAACATGTGTGCGCGGGAATCAGTTACGTCCCGATGAGCTTCCTGATGGTCCGGTGGGGGGTTCGTGGGCCCACTGCAGTGACGATCGCGTTGTGTGCTGCCAGCATCTTCTGTGTGGGACTCGTGCCCAACTCAACTGCAATCTACTACTTCCTGTTTACGGTTATGGGCATATGCAGCGGCGCCTCGAATTCGATCCCCTATTCGATAGCGATCGTCAGATCGTTCGACCATCAGCGCGGATTGGCGCTTGGCCTCATGGTGACCGGAACGGGCATCGGCGCTACGCTGATGCCGCTCTACACCAATTTCATGATGGCAAATTACGGCTGGCGGGGCGGCTTCATGGGGCTCGGCGTCCTGGTAGCGGTGGTGACGCTGCCTGTGCTGGCCTTCATGGTTCGGGTGCCGCCGACAGCTCAGCATGGGGAGTCGATTGGTGAGACGGAAGGACAGCCGGCTCTTCTCGAGATCATCTTCTCTCTACGTTTCTGGTTGATCGCAGCGCCGATCTTTTTTCTTTCAATGGCCGTGATCGGCACGCTGGCCAACATCGTGCCCTTGGTGACGGACAAGGGCATTTCCACGACGAATGCGGTGGGAATGCTCTCGATCGCAGGGTTCGCGTCGCTGTTCAGCCGGGCGTTTGTGGGACTGCTGCTCGACAGGTTTCACGCATCCACCGTCGCGGCCGGTTCGATGGGTATCGCAATCCTCGGGCTGCTGATCTTTCTCGCCGTGCCCGTCACGACGCCCGTGGCCTACCTGATTGCCGTTCTCATCGGGTTCAGTCTCGGATCCGAAGCCGACATCATCACTTACATGGTCAGCCGCTATTTTAGTCCCGCGAGTTATACCAAAGCGGTCAGTGCGGTCTTTATACTCTTCGCAACCGGTAATGGATTGGGAGTTTCCGTTTACAGCTACTCACACGATCTTCTCGGCTCGTACCCGCCGGGCATCCAACTGCTGATGGCTCTCCTGGGCTTGGGAATCGTCCTTGTGTTGCAATTGGGAGAATATCCCTTCCGCGAAGCCCGTGCGTCGGGTCATGTTGGCGAAAGCAGTCTGGCGCCCGGGAAGGCAGCGGCCATTCCCTGAGACTCGGAAGCGGCCAGCCAGGGACGAATAACGCCGCTTTGCTCGCTGACCAGAAGGCGCTCCTCGCGCGGCGCGACGCGCCTTCTGGTCTTTCCGTCGCTTTGCGAAATTCAGCGCCATCCGAGCGCGGGTGCCACATGTGTCAGAATGGCTTCGATCACGTGCGCGTTATAGGCGACGCCGAGTTGGTTTGGCACGGTGATGAGCAGCGTGTCGGCTTCGGCGATGGCCTCATCAGCACGAAGCTGTTCGATCAGGGCGTCGGGCTCCGCGGCGTAGGTGCGACCGAAAATTGCTCTTGTATCCGCGCTGATGAAACCGATTTGATCCGTTGCTTCGCTCTCATGTCCGAAATAAGAACGATCGCGATCGTCAACCAGCGCAATGATACTGCGGCTCACTGAAACGCGCGGCCCGCGCGTATGGCCGGCCTCCTTCCAGGCCGTGCGATAGGCCCGAATCTGCGCAGCTTGCTGGACGTGAAAAGCCTCTCCGGTTTCATCGTTCTTGAGCGTCGAACTCTGCAAGTTCATGCCGAGCTTCGCCGCCCAAACAGCGGTCGCGTTTGAGCCGGCGCCCCACCAGATTCGTTCGCGCAGTCCTTCCGAGTGGGGTTCGAGTCGGAGTGCACCAGGCGGATTGGGAAACATCGGCCGCGGGTTTGGCTGAGCGAAACCTTCGCCCCGCAGCAGATCGAGAAAAATCTCAGCGTGGCGCCGACCCATGTCGGCGTCGGTCTGGCCTTCGGCGGGCCGATAGCCAAAATAGCGCCAGCCGTCGATCACCTGCTCAGGCGAACCCCTGCTGATGCCGAGTTGAAGTCGTCCGCTTGCGATCAGATCGGCTGCGCCTGCGTCCTCGATCATATAAAGCGGGTTTTCGTAACGCATGTCGATGACAGCCGTTCCGATCTCGATGCGGCTGGTCTTCGCCCCGACCGCAGCGAGCAACGGGAAGGGCGAAGCCAGCTGGCGAGCGAAGTGATGAACCCGGAAATAGGCACCGTCGGCGCCCAGCTCCTCGGCAGCGACGGCGAGCTCGATGGATTGCAACAGCGTATCCGCGGCCGAACGGGTCTGCGATTGCGACGAGGGCGTCCAATGTCCGAACGATAAAAATCCGATCCTTTTCATGCTGGAAATCTAGCCAGTCCGCACGTCGGTGTCTGATTGGATGCGCCGGTTGCGTTCGGCGGCTTCACAGAAGTCAGCCCAATCGCGGTTCCTTATGTTGCTCTCCAGCTGTCCTTCCAGTTTGTCGAGACAGCTTCGAAAAAGTTTCAACTCGCTCCCGCTGAGCGCTTTGGACAGTTCCGTTTCCACTCGCTCGACGAATTTCTCGATATCTCGATAGATTTTCCGGCCCTCCGCCGTGAGGCGAAGGCTCGCGCGTCGGCGGTCGATCTTGTCGACGTCACGACGGATCAGTCCACGTCGGACCAAAAGTTCGATCGCCCGAGTCACCTTGAAAGCATCAGACGACGTAAGCGTAGCTAGCCGGCTTGCGGTCAGCGGCTGGTAGCGGGCAATCACGGCAAGACTGCGCCACGCAGGCATCGAGAGATCGTGACGGCGCTCATACATCGGCGCAATGAAATTACCCAGCCGCGCGGAGATAAGGCTGAAGCGGTAGCCGACCCAATGTTCAAGAGGCAGCGAAGTCTTTGACTTTTTCATCGAATACCGACGTTTCCCAAAGTTAGCGCGACTATATTCGGATGCCCTTGCTGGCTCAATGCGTGGCCAGCCATGTCAATTCGGCTTCTTGACCCGGTTTCGTATTACTTGCATTATGCAAGTAATGGGATGCCGGGCGTGGCGCTGCGGATAGTGGTGCATTGCAGCAAAAACAAAATACAAAGGGAGGATTCATATGTCCAAGGAGACGGACGGCTATGATCTGACGCGGGTTGGTCCCGGCACGGTCATGGGTGAGATGATGCGGCAATACTGGATTCCAGCCGCGCTATCCTCCGAATTGAAGGTTGACGGCGATCCGATGCGGCTGAAGTTGCTCGGCGAGGCGTTGATCGCCTTTCGTGACAGCTCCGGTCGGGTTGGCGTGTTCGACCATCGATGCCCGCATCGCTGTGCTTCGCTGTTCCTTGGCCGCAACGAGGATAACGGTATTCGTTGCGTCTATCACGGCTGGAAGTTCGACGTGGATGGCAAGTGCGTCGAGATGCCGAACGTACCCCCGCCCCAGGACTTCAAGGAAAAGGTGCGGGCAAAGAGCTACAAGGTACAGGAGGCTGCGGGACTCATTTGGGTTTATATGGGCACCCGTGCGCAAGCCCCGCCGCTGCCAATGCATGAGGCGCTATTCGTTCCCGAGCAGGATCTGACCATCACCATGCTCCAGCGGGAGGCCAACTGGTTGCAGGGCCTCGAGGGGGATATCGATACCTCGCACTTCGGATTCCTCCACGCCGGCCACGTGAAGGCCGAGGATTTCGAGGAGGGACATCCGGCACGTCACACCGTCGCGAACCGCGCTCCCGAATACAAGATCGCCGACACCGAGTGGGGGACGATGTATGGTGCCTATCGGCCCGAAGCCAACGGCAAGATGCATTGGCGCATGGCGCATTTCTCGCTTCCGTTCTGGACTCAGACGCCCAACGCTGACTTTGCCGATCATGTGGTGGCGAAGGCCTGGGTGCCGCTGGACGACGCCCACACGATGCTGATCTCGATCTATGGCGGTCGGGCCAAAGGCGCCACTTACTCTTCGTCGAAATTGAAGTCGGGCTCGGGTATCGGCGGTGCCGACCCGCTGGAGTATTTGCCGAACACCACCGATTGGTTCGGGCGCTGGCGTCCGGTTCAGAACGCCGCAAACGACTGGCAAATCGATCGGGAGGCGCAACGCAGCAACCGTATCTACACAGGTATTCGCAACATCGTCATGCAGGATCAGGCGGTCACCGAAAGCATGGGCCCGATTGTCGATCATACATTCGAACATCTCGCGCCCAGTGACATCATGATATCGCGCACGCGACGACGGTTGCTGAACGCAGCTCGGGCTTTCGCGGAGAATGGCACCGTGCCGCCGGGCGTCGACGATGCAGATGTGTTCTGGAAAGCGCGCGCCGGTTCGTTCTATTCCGACGCAAAGACTGACTGGCTCGATGCCTATCAGGAGCAACTGAAGGCTGCGATCCGTTGGCCTGCTCCCGGTCAGCAAGCTGCGGAGTAGTTCGATGTCGTCGCCTGATTGGGCCGATCGCGCCTTGCTCACGCGCCGCGCGGCGTTGCTTGGTCTTGCGGCCGGCTCAGCCATGCTCTCGGCGCCGGACTTCGCGCGGGCGGAGGACGATTGGAACAAGATCGTGGAATCCGCCAAGAAAGAGGGGCACATCGTTCTCTACAGCGCTTTCGTCGGAATCTCCGCGCATCAGGAATTAAAGAAGGACTTTCAGGCAAAGTACGGGATCACGGTCGACATCCTCGAAGCTCGGGCAAGCGAGATACGTGAGCGAATCCGCATCGAGCAGTCGGCCGGCCGCTTCACCGCCGATGTCTCGGAAAATGGACGTACCACCACCACGCTTCAGATCGACCAGGATCACGTCTTCGTTCCATTTGGGCCGCTGCCCAGCCTCAGCCACTTGAAGCCGGAATTCGTCGCCGACGATATCCGCCTGCCGGTGTTCGCCATCGTCTACGGCATTCTCGCCAACTCAAGGCTCGTCACGGCGCAAGACGAACCCAAAAGCTGGCTCGATCTCGCCGATCCCCGCTGGAAGGGCAAGATCCTGGCCGATGACTTCAGGGCGCTCGGCGGTGGCGGTGTTTTGTTTTATACGCTTGAGGAACATTTCGGGCGCGACTTCCACGAGAAGCTTGCAGCCCAGGACATCAAGTTCAGTCGCGAGATTCCCGCAAACGAGCGACGCATCGCGCGTGGCGAGCTTCCGCTTTACCTTCCGGTGAGTCTGACTTCCCTTCCTGAGTTGAAGGGCTTGCCAGTCAAATTCCTCGCGCCGAAGGAGGGGCTGCCGTATATCGGCTACGACCTGGCGCTGTTGAAGAATGCGCCGCACCCTAATGCCGCGCGCCTGCTGATGGAGTATTATCTCGGTCAGGAGATGCAGCAGCGATTTGCCAATCTCGGCCTGTTGCCGGTGACGTCGGATACGTTGTCACAGGTCGATTCGCTGGTGGCCGAGTTGGAGAAGACCAAGCTTCTCGGAACAACCGACGCAGCGAAGATGGACAAGATGCTGGCCATCGCCAAGGAGATCTACAGGTGATGGCCGTTATCTCCTCGGCCTCTGGCTAAGACGTCGGAGCGAACGGACGACGGATTCACGATCAAACGGGTAGAGAGACCATGGCAAGAGAGCAGCCCGCGGAAGTCACCGACCGCCCCATGCGGTATGCGGGTGCGATCGATTGCGATCTGCATCCGGCCGTCCCGTCCATGCGCGCCTTGTTGCCGTATCTCGACGACTATTGGCGCGAGATGGTGTCGGTTCGTGCGCTCGACCGGTTGAATCTCAGCTTAACCAGCTATCCGCAGAATGCTGCGATCTCCTGCCGCCCCGACTGGCTGCCGGACGCTGGGGCCAAGCCGGGCACTTCGCTGAGGGCGATGCAGGAACACGTGCTCGATCGTTATCGGCCGCGTTTCGGGATTCTGAATTGCCTGTATGGCGCGCAGGTCTTTCACAGCGAGGACATGGCCGCCGCATTTTGCCGGGCGACGAACGACTGGATCCGTGACGAGTGGCTGAGCCGCGACCCCAGGCTGCGTGCATCTATTATGATCCCCGCGCACAACAGCGAACTCGCGGTTGCCGAAATCGAGCGCAGGGCCGACGATTTCAGGTTCGTGCAGGTGCTAATGTTGGTTTCCGGCGAAATGACCCTCGGTCGACGGCAGCTTTGGCCGATCTATCGCCTGGCAGAGCGGCTGGAACTGCCAATCGGTGTCCATGCGGGAAGTGCCTACCGTTACGCTCCGACCCCGATCGGATGGCCTTCCTACTATGTCGAGGATTACATCGCGCAATCGGCTGCCTTCGAGAATCAGCTGCAAAGCATGATCGCCGAGGGCGTGTTCGCGAAATTCCCGCGATTGAAGGTCGTTGCCATCGAATCCGGTCTGACCTGGCTCAGCGGATATATCTGGCGTTCAGACAAGACCTGGAAGGGCGTGCGCGCCGAAGTGCCTTGGGTCACCCGCGCACCGTCGGAGATCGTTCGCGACCACGTTCGCTTCACGGTGCAGCCGATCGATGCATCCGATGAATGCGAGGCGGTCATGCGCCTCGTCGATCACATGAAGTCGGACGATCTGTTCCTGTTCTCGACCGACTATCCGCATTGGCAGTTCGACGGAGATGCAGCTCTGCCACCTGGTATCCCGGATGGGTTGTTCCGGAAGATTACGATCGAAAATGCGCTTGCCACTTATCCGCGGCTGTTAAAGGCGGATCGTGCCATGGAGATTGCGCGATGAGCATTACCGATGTGGAGCAAGGCCAGTCCACGAAATACAAGCTTCAGGTCATCGACTGCGACATTCATCCGGCCATGACATCCTGGACCGAGGTGCACCCGTATCTCGAGAAGCGCTGGATCGAGCATCTCTCGGTATATGGCAGTCATCTGCGGCACGCGTTTTCGGAGGCGTTGTCGCATCCGCGCATGTCGCCCGATGCGGCGCGGGTCGATGCTTATCCGGAAGAGGGCGGTCCGCCCGGCTCGAGCCTCAAGTTGATGCAGAAGCAGCATCTCGATCCCAATGGCGTCGAGGTGGGGATGCTGATTCCGCTGCGCTGGAATCCGGGCAGCCAGCGGAATCTGGATTTTGGTGTTGCGCTGACGCGGGCGATGAACACTTGGCAGGTCGAGCGCTGGGTCAAGCAGGACTCACGCCTGCGGGCTTCGGTCCTCGTCGCGCAAGAGGATACGCAAGGCTCTGTTGCCGAGATCGACGCTCGCGGCGGCGATCCCAATTTTACACAAATCCTCATTCTGCCGCGCACCGATGAACCGATTGGGCGGCGGCGCTATTGGCCGATTTTCGAGGCCGCCGTGCGCAACAACTTGCCGATCACGATTCACGTTGGTGGCACGGGCGGCCATGCTTCCACCGCCGGAGGCTGGTCGTCCTACTACATGGAAGAGCATCACATGGTCGCGCAGGCCATGCAGGCGGTGGTGACAAGCCTCATCTTCGAGGGCGTGTTCGAGCGGTTTCCAAAGCTGCGCGTCGTCATCATGGAGGGCGGCCTCGGTTGGATTCCCTCGCTGTGCGGAAGAATGGACAAGCACTGGAACCGGCTGCGCAGCGAAGTGCCGCATGTCAAGCGGCCGCCGTCGGAATACGTTCGCGACCATGTCTGGTTCACGACCCAGCCGATGGAGGAGACAGGAAGCGCGGCGACGCTGCTCGATCTCTTCGATCGGATCGGCTGGGACCGTTTGCTGTTTGCGACCGATTATCCGCATTGGGACTACGACGATCCCCGCACCTCCTTCAAGGCGAATCTCACAGACGCGCAGCGTCATCAGCTTCTCTATGCCAACGCGCGCAAGTTCTACGGGTTCGACGTATGACGCGCCATGTCGTCGCCACAGTGGACCAGATTCCACCCGGCGAGCGGATGCTGGTCAGCGTCGGCGGGCGCGAAATCGGCATCTTCAATGTCGGTGGTGAATTTTTCGGCATCGGCAATCGCTGTCCTCATAACGGCGCATCCTTGTGCAAGGGCCGTGTCGTCGGTCTTGTCGAAGCATGCGAGCCCGGCTCGTATCAGTTCAGCCGGCGCGGCGAGCTCCTGCGTTGTCCCTGGCATGGTTGGGAGTTCGATCTACGGACGGGAAAGTCCCGGTGCGACCCTGACAGGACCAAGGTGCGAAGCTACGATTTGAAGGTCGAGCAGGGCAGTGCATTGACCGAAGCTCCGTTGCGGGCCGAAACTTTCGCGGTCTCAGTCGAAAAGCAATATGTCGTGGTCGAAGTCTAGGGCTGTGTTCGGTTAATCGGGGATTGGTTATGGTGAAAACGCTTCGGACACTACTGGTTGCTTGCCTCGCGGGGTTTGCCGTGCCCGCCCAGGCGGATGACAACTGGGATGCAGTGGTCGCTGCCGCCAAGAAGGAAGGCAAGATCGTTGTCTATGATATGGCGCTCGGCGCGCCGTATTTCGTGGCGGTTCTGAAGTCCTTCGAAGCCAAATACGGCATCCCCGTGGAAAGCCTCGATCTGCGCGCCAGCGAACTGGCCGAACGGATTCGCACCGAACAGTCGGCCGGCCGCTTCCTCGGCGACGTCGAGATCATCACCACCACGATGATCGAGGAGCAGCGGCAGAACGGAGACTTCATCGAGAAGCTGCCGCCAATACCGAATGCCGCCAATCTCCGGCCGCCGTTTCGCGCCGACGAGTTCAGCGTGCCCGCTTTCGTCCAGCCGATGGGTATCCTGATCAATACGCGCCTCGTCAAAGACGAGGACGTGCCGACCAGCTGGGCCGATCTCAACAATCCGAAGTGGAAGGGCAAGATCCTTTCCGACGACGTGCGCCCGCTGGGCAGCGGCAATACGATGTTCGCGATCCTGCAGCATCAGATGGGTGGCGACTTCAACGAGAAGCTTGCCGAGCAGAAGCCGGTCTTCAGCCGCGACATGCGCAACGACGCACGCCGCGTCGCGCGCGGTGAGTATCCAATCTACGTGCCCCAGATTTTTGCTTTCACTTCGGACTTGAAGGGTCTTCCGGTCAAGGTCGTGATCCCGAAGGAAGGCGCGCCTTACGCCGAGATGGATCTTGCCGTGCTCAAGAACTCGCCACATCCGAATGCGGGCCGCCTGTTCATCCAGCATTTCCTTTCGATGGAGTCTCAATTGATCTACGCCAATGCCTGGATGCCGCCGGTCGTCGCGGGTGTCGCGGAGCGCGCCAATCCGGACGCGCAGGCCTTCGCGAATGCCAAGCTGATCGGGCCTGCCAAGCTCGCGGAACGTCCGTCGATGATGTCGCTGGCGAAGAAGCTGTACCCTTAAGGGCTGCATGACGGTCTCGGCCGACGATCGCGTGGTGAATGTCGGTCGAGCGCCGCCGATGGCGGGCTGGACCGCGAAGTTGCGCTTTTTTCAAGGCATTTCGGCAGGGCGCATGGCGGCCGTTGCGTTCATCATCCTCCTGCTGGCGTTCCTGACGGTCTATCCACTGTCGATGCTGCTCTATGGCAGCCTTCATTCGACGCCACCGGGCATGGCCGGCGCCTTCAATCTCGATGGCTACCGGGACGTGCTGACCAGGCAGAGCCTCCTGTCATTGCTCAATACCGTCGGTATTTCGCTGGCCAAAACCATTCCGTCGCTGGTGCTTGCCGTGTTGCTGGCCTGGATTCTCGCCCGCACCGACACGCCGTTCCGTGGCGCACTGGAGGTCCTGATCACGCTGCCTTTCTTCGTCCCGCCAATCCTGACGGCGATGGCATGGGGCATGCTGGGCAATCCGCAGGTCGGCCTGCTCAACCAGCTCTATCAGTGGGTGACGGGATCGAGTGTCGCGCCGATCAACGTTTATTCCTACGGCGGCGTGGTCTGGCATATGATGCAGTATTCCGTGCCGTTCCTGTTTTTGCTGATCGTCGACGCGTTTCGTGCCATGGACCCCAGCCTGGAGGAGGCGGCGCGCATGTGCGGAGCATCGCGATGGCGTACCTTCCGGACGGTCACGCTTCAGCTCATGTTGCCTGCGCTCACGGGAGCCGCGATTCTCAGTTTCATCCGCGGCATCGAGAATTTCGAGTCGCCGCTGTTTTTCGGCTCGCCTGCGGGCATCCGCGTCATCACGACCGACATCTACGATGCAATCAACCAGAGTTCGCCGCCGAGGTATCAGTACGCGACATCAGTCAGCTTCGTCATCATGGCGCTGCTGTTTCTCATCGTGCTCTTGCAGTGGAAGGTGCTGAAAGGCCGTAGTTTCACGACCGTCAGCGGCAAGGGCTATTCGCCCGGCATTATCAAGCTTGGAGCCTGGCGCTGGGCCACGTTTGCGTTTTGCATCCTGTTCTTCGTCGTGACTGTCGTCCTGCCGGTCGGCCAACTCCTGATCGGATCTTTTTTCAAGTTCTTCGGCTTCTATGAATGGGACATGCTGACGCTCGAGCACTATCAGGCCGTATTCGGAAGTAGCGAATTCTGGCGCGGCTTCGGCAACACGATGCTTCTCGGCCTGGTCGGCGCCTCGCTCACCATGGTTCTCGGTGGGGCCGTCGCCTACATTTCGGTCCGTACCAGGTGGCGCGGTCGCCTGTTGATCGACGCGATGGCCTGGTTGCCATGGATGATGCCCGGCATCGTGCTCGGCGTCGGCTTCCTTTGGGGCTTTGCATTGCTGCCGCATGCGATCCCCATCTACGGCACGATCTGGGCGCTGCTGCTGGCCTATATCTCGCTCGGAACGCCGCTGTCGGTGCGGGTGATGTCGAGCGCCTACGGGCAACTTTCCTATGATCTGGAAGAATGTTCGCGCGTGCACGGCGCGAGCTGGCTCCAGACCATGTGGCGCATCATGATCGCGCTGGCGTGGCCGTCTTTCGCGGTCGGATGGGTGCTGATTTTCTTCGGTATCATGCGCGAGCTGTCGGCGTCTGTTCTGCTCTATTCGGTAGGATCGGAAGTCCTGTCGGTCGTGCTGTTGAAGCTGTGGGCAAACGGAAACGCCGAGCAGGTCAGCGTTGTCGGCCTGATCATGATGGTGATGGTTGTGCTGTTTCGATGGGTGCAACTCAGCGTCATCAAGAAGCGCATCAGCACCCTGTGACGGAGTGAGGGACAGACGATGTCGAGCATCGTTCTTGAGAAGGTCAGCCGGAAATTCGGTGATTTCGTTGCCGTCGGCGGCGTCGATCTGCGCGTGAACGAGGGCGAGTTCGTGACGCTTCTGGGTCCCTCCGGCTGCGGCAAGACCACCACCTTGCGCATGGTGGCGGGGCTCGAGCAGAACACCGGCGGCCGTATCTCGATTGGCGACCGCGTCGTCAGCGATGCGGATCGCGGCCTGTTCGTGCCGGCCGAGCACAGGGCGCTCGGCATGGTGTTTCAGTCTTACGCGATCTGGCCGCATATGACCGTGTTCGACAACGTGGCTTATCCGCTGCGCGTGCGGCGAACGTCGAAGGCGGCGATCCGGGACCGGGTGGTGTCGGCGCTCCGCTTGGTGGAGATGGAGAGTTACGCCGATCGGCCGGCGCCCGCCCTGTCGGGTGGGCAGCAACAGCGAGTGGCGATCGCCCGCGCCCTTGTCTTCGAACCGGCACTGCTGCTGCTCGATGAACCGTTGAGCAACCTCGATGCACGTCTTCGCTCGCAAATGGGGGCCGAGTTCCGCTCGCTTCAAAAGCGGCTCGGCATTACCAGCCTCTATGTGACGCACGATCAGGAGGAGGCGATGGCCTTGTCCGATCGTATCGTGGTGATGCAGGCCGGCCGTGTTCTGCAAATCGGACAGCCGGAGGAAATCTATCAGCGTCCCCAAAGCGCCGCGGTGGCACGCTTCTTCGGTTCACCCAATCTACTGCCTGCCACTGTAATAGGTTGTACGCGCGTCGCCGAAGGCGAGTTCGAGGTATCCGTGCGAGGAACGTGGACGGGCGTATGTCGGGCCGGCGAATCCCTGGCTGTCGGCTCGGACGCGTTCGTCATGGTCCGGCCGGAGAACGTCAGCCTTGCGGCCAAAGAGCACGGGCTGAGTGATGGTCGCCCCGTGTTGTCGGGTTGCGTGGTGCAGTCGAGTTTCCACGGCGCGCGGCGCTCCGTGACAATCGAGGTGAACGGCAACATCATAAGAGCTGAAATTCCAGCGCTGACGCCGGTTGCCGAGCAAGTATCCGTGATCTTTGACGAGCGCGCGGCTTGGGCCCTTGCGTCGTGAGGATTGCTTCTGGATTGCCGCCCGATCGCTTGTTCGATCTTTTATGTTCAATTTAGTGAGTTCCCGGCAGCCGAGTCTGCCGCGCTCGCGGACGCCTGTTATGGACTTCCATGCGGCCCTTCGTAGCGGAGCCTGCCGAAAACGCATAGTCCCCACTGGGGAGCAGCGCTAACGTTTAGGTTCACTCAGGTTGTTGGTGCAGCATCGCTCGGGCCAGGTCGGTGCCATGAATTTCCAGACCCTTATTCGTCCGAGGCCCGAGGCAAATCAAAGGAGCACGCGATGAGTAAGCTTGTTTCGGCAGGACTGATCGCTGCGGCCATGTTCGCTAATCCGGCCATGGCGGCGTGGTACGACAAAAACGGAGCAGTCGTCCATCCCTCCCGCGTCGTTCACTGCGTCCGGGCTCCAGACGAAGGCCAGTTTGCCGGAGGTTCGTGGAATCGGCCTCCCTGCGAACCGGCAACCCGGGGCTCAGGCACCAGGGCGGCGTGGCGCGACAGCTACGGCGCAGCCGTCCATCCCTCGCGCATCGTTCACTGCATCCGGGCTCCAGACGAAGGCCAGTTTGCCGGAGGTTCGTGGAATAGGCCTCCCTGCGAACCGGCAACCTGGCGTTGAGGCGCCAGTAACGCACACAGCCAGTTGCACTCCTGACACTGCCGCCGCACCATCGGTGCCGTGCTCGACCACCGGCGCGCCTCGCGAGCGAAGCGCCACCAGCTCAAGCAACAGCGTCGTGTGGATCGGTACGTACGCCAGCCGACCGGCCAGCCTCGTGCTGAAGCACGTCGTCGACCAGAAATGGGCGCGTCGTCGCCGAGGCTCCCTATGTTCACGCGCGGCCGGAGGCTTCCGTGTGCGCGCGCTGTGCTATGAGGCTGCGAGAAACCCAGTCGGGTTCGCAGTCCCGTAGCTGGGCCCTCCATACAGAGTGACTATGCACAAGCCTCCGGCGCGGTTTACCCGCGTTACTTCGGTCGAAGAAGAAAAGGCTCTGCAAAAACGCGGCGCTTACTCTCAGGGCCTGTAAGTACCGGGGTCCGCGCCGCCAACCAATCCGCCTCTGTTGTTCGAGCTGCCGCCGTAGTTACCGTAAGGACCACCGTAATACTGGCCATAGCTGCGGCGGTACTGACCGTAGTTGCCGCGGTACTGGCCGTAGTTCGTCCCTGCGGAGTAGGCTCTGGTGCCCGACCTGTACTTATATTGACCAGTCTGTGCAAGTGCGAACGTGGTGGAGAGTACGAACGCAGAAGCCAATACTATTATCGCAAGTTTCATGGTTGTTCTCCCTTGGTTTAGTCAACTCATCACCCAGCAACTCTCCCCTCACGCACTCCCGCGCCCAGCGAACGCATCCGCGACGGCCTTGCAACAAAAAGGCTTGCGGACAAATTGCATGCCCGTCTATGCACTTTCGGCCGGTCGAGGACTCTTGAGATAGAGGCGATCGAGGTCGCGGCGCACGACCTGAGAAGCGGTCGCTCACTACCTGCGATGTCCGAGACCGATCCGATCACGCTGCAGGTGCAGCTAACATCGATCGACCAGATCGCAATGCGGGTGCATGGAAGATGCTGCAATTGCAGATGCGTGAGCGCGTGTGGCAGGCACGTTACACCACGCGCGAAAAATCGCCAGTTCCGCCGAAAACGTCCCGGTAAGCCGATCCGTCCTATTGCCTCGTCGCGGTGTTCACTCTTCACTTCGCCTGGGCAAGGGGATTCATTGCGATGTCTGGACGCCTTGGTTGTCGGCTGCTGCTTGTCTTCTTCGTTCTGCTTGCAACCACAGAGATTATCAATGCAGCTTGCGTAGACACGCCGCAGCTTGCGCACTCAACCGTCAGCATCATGCGGCATTTCGATGACGCCGAGCGTGGTGAGAATCGCGAATTGATCGGCATCCGAGGCACCGGTTGGTTCCTGTCCCCGACAACGATCGTCACCGCGGAGCACGTTGTAGCGGGGATGAAGCTCTCAGCAGAAGACTGGAAGCTGCTCGAAATCGTCGACGGAGACGACAGTCAGTTCATTGCAGCACGCATCAAGGGCCTGGCGGGGGAACACGCGGAAAAGCTCGCCGTGATCGAACTCCAGCGTGGCGTTGCCGCTGCGCGTAGCGTCGCGATCCGGAGGGAGCCGCTGGTGCCCGAAGAACAGATCATGACGCTCGCCTATCCGGCTGGTCGGCCGCATCTCGTGACTGGACGGTTCGTTCGACTTGGCGACGACGGCAAGCTCGCCGGCATGGCACTCCTGGAAGTGTATGAAGGCGACAATCGTTTTGTCATTGATCACGGCGCCTCGGGAGCACCCGTGGTCGATTGCGCCGGTCGGGTCGCGGCGGTCGTCAGCAACGTGTTTACCCAGAGCTTGACGTGGGCAGACCGCACGATACGAATTTCAACGGGTTGGGGCATGCCCAACGTCGTGTCGGTGCCGGTCCAGACGCTGGATAATTTTTCGCCTGCCGACTAAAGCCGGCGTCTCTTCGGAACGCCGTCGATCTGGCCGCCAAAGAAGCCTTCTCGGACTCGCAGAAAGAGTTTGCGTCGGACGCCAGTAATCAGAGTGCACGCGCCGAATGCTTCAGGCAGACCGGCGCGGCCGCCCGCAACATCGGATTCAATCCGCCACTGCTTTGGTGAATCGCTTTCGGCCACGCCGAAACGCAATCCGTAAACCGGCCGAAATCGCATAGCGCATCCAGGGCATTTCGACCAGATTCCCCTCGATGAGGCGTCCGACCGATTGCCGAAATGTGATCCGCATGGATCGGCAAGGCAAGCCGGTTTGCGGGCGGAGTTGGGCGAAGGCTGCGGCCCGAGCTTCAGCAGCCGATATCAAGGAAAGGCAACCATGATCATGTCCAGAACAATCTGGGGCGCCCTTGCCGTGCTGTGTACCGCCACGGCAATGGCGAGCATTCCTGCCTCCGCCCAGCAGGGACAGAAACCCAACATCGTCTTCATCATGGGTGACGACATCGGCTGGATGCAGCCGAGCATCTACCACCAGGGCCTGATGGTCGGGGAAACTCCCAACATCGACCGCATCGGTCAGGAGGGTGCCAAATTCGTCGACTATGTCGCCATGCAGAGTTGCACCTCGGGCCGCAATGCCTTCTTCACCGGTATGTATCCGCTGCGCACCGGCATGATTCCGCCGCAGCTCCCTGGCAGCCCGTCCTATCTGCGGCCCGGCACCCCGGCGATCGCCAAATTCCTGCTCGATCTCGGCTACACCACCGGCGAGTTCGGCAAGAACCATCTCGGCGATCACACCGATGCCCTGCCGACGGCGCACGGCTTCCAGGAATACTGGGGCTATCTCTATCACCTCGACGCCATGCAGCAGGTGAGCTTCCCCGACATCAACAAGACTCCGTTGCAGCAGACCGTTGCACCGCCTTGCAAGAACACGCCGATTCCCGGTGTGCCGGAAGTACCCGGCGCGGTCGATCCCAAGACCACGCTGTGTCTCACACCCCCGCGCAACATCCTGTCGTGCAAGTCCTCGGACGGCACGAGCAAGAGCCAGACGTGCAGTGATGAGGGGCCACTGACACTCGACCGCTCGAAGACGGTGGACGAGGAGATCTCGGAAAAGGTCATCAGCTTCATCGACCGCAACGACCCGAAGAAGACCGGCAAGCCGTTCTTCGTCTGGTACAACCCGGCGCGCATGCACGTCGTCACCGTGCTGTCGCCGAAATACGAAGCCATGGTGGGCGAGCGCGGCGGCAAGGACTGGGGGGTCAACGAGGCCGGCATGAAGCAGATGGACGACAACATCGGCCTCGTCCTCAAGAAGATCGACGACATGGGCCAGGCCGACAACACCATCGTCGTTTTCACCACCGACAACGGTGCCGAGGCGATCTCCTTCCCGGACGGCGGCGTGACCCCGTTCAAGGGCCAGAAGGGCGAGGCCTGGGAAGGCGGCTACCGCGCGCCGATGGTGATCAAATGGCCGGGCGTCATCAAGCCAGGCACGGTGAAGAACCAACTGTTCGCGGCTCTGGACTGGGTTCCCACGTTCGTGGACATCGCCGGCGGACCCAAGGGCGACGAGCTGAAGCAGCAGATCGAAGCAGGCAAGTACCCCGGGATAGTCAAGACGACACTCGATGGTGTCGACCAGCGCGAATACCTCGAAGGCAAGTCCGAAAGGTCGGCGCGGGACTACTTCTTCTATTTCTCTGGCGCAACGCCCTCGGCGGTGCGCTACAAGAACTGGAAGATGTACTACACGATGTCGCAGCCCGGGCCGGCCGGCTGGATCATGCCGCTGATCCCGTTCCACTTCACGCTTGTCCAGAACATCAAGCGTGATCCCTTCGAGCAGGCCGTCGGCGTCGACCAGAAAACGGCCATGAGCCTGGGCGGCGCGCTCGGCGCCCCGGCGACAGCTTTCCAATACGACTGGAACATGCTGCCGATCGGTCAGCGGCTGTGGCTGGAGCACCTGACCAGCTACGAAAAGTACCCGCCGCTGCAGACGCCTGAGAGCTACAACCTCAGCCAGGTTCTGGAGCAGGTCAAGAACGCCAGGCACGGAAGCGACTAGCAGGATCGATAGCTAGTCTTGACGACGTGAACATGCGGGCGCCCTTCGGGGCGTCCGCACACGACAGGTGAAGCGATGAATTCGCTTCCCGTGCGATCAGAAGCCCGGCTCATTCTCCGTCGAGCAAGCCATGGAGAGACTCAGGAATCCGCCTGCGAATAATTAGCCATGATTGGCCGCACGTCACGTATGTGAGAGGTGACTCATGAAGTCGATCATTTTCCTCCTTAGATATCGACCGCCGTCTGCTCATCCAAATAATCATAACTTGTCAGAGAAACACCAACGCGAATTGTGAACGCTGACACCGCGCCCTGCTTGCTCAAGCGGAGGGACGCCATGGAAGCATTGTTGGGCTTTTCCGTTGGCTTCTGTGACTATGTAACCTTCCTCGTTCTTTTTGTTCTCGTCGCCGCCGGTCTCGCTTTGGCTGTATTTGTCTTGGGTCTTCCTGGACGCATCGCGATCGTCAGCAACCATCCCGAAGCCGAGGCGGTTTATCTAATGGGCTGGATCGGCTTTCTTGCGGTCGTGCCGTGGATCCAAGCTCTGGGCTGGGCTTTTAAGCCGACGACCGTAATCGACGTCCGCTACTCCGAGATTGAAGGCGTCAACACCACAGTTGCCAACATGGAAGCGCAACTTCGGCTGGCACGCTACTATCTGGACAATACTACTCTCACCGCGCCAGAAGACGGTCATATGATCAATCTTCAGGTGCGGCCCGGAATGGTGGCCGGGACTTATCGCGTCGGGGGGATCGCCGCCTTTATCGCGGATGCGGATCGCTATTTGCTGGCAACGTTCTTCCAGGAAAACCTCAAATACGTGAAGGAAGGCCGGCGGGTCGAAGTTGCACTCGACCTTTATCCTGGCCAGATCTTTGGTGGAGAGGTGGGACGGGTCTGGCGCGGCAATGGCATAGGACAGTACTTGCCGAGCGAAAATACGTCTCGACGACCCCGATCAATCCAAGTTTACAATCGGCGCGCAGGGTTCGGCTGCGATCTACACGAGCGGAGAGTACGGCGCATGGGCCGTGCTGCGCAAAATGTCCATTCGCGCCCATTCCTGGTTCAATTGGCTCTATCCGATCAACTTCTGACGAATTTCAAAGGATACGACGGCCTGGGTTCAAAAGCACAAGAGAAAGATTCGATATCGAGGTGGAGTGGGACGCGTCACGTCCGACCGAGGAGGGTACGATCTGCCGAATTTGCATAGCCAGGCACTGCTACGTCCACGTAGTGAGATCAAACCAATGGACCATGAGTATCAGCAGAGGCCGTGACGATGTTCCGGTTGAGAGCGAGCCTACGCTACCCAATGACGTTGTGCTCAACGGCACTCCTTGTTTGGCCGCCGCTGGCGGGGGCTAACGAACTGTTGAACTGCAATCCAGAGCGCGACACCGTCAAAAGGATGGAATGCCTCGAGAAGAATATTGAGACGCTGCAAAGGACGGCGGCAAACAGCCTGGTTCAAACGGGCAGCACGACGTTCGGCCAAAACCAACCGGGCATTCTGAACTGGCCGTTTCAGGATTTGCCTCCGAGCGGCGGCACGAGCTGGACCTCGCCTCACGTCGAATTTGCGCAGTCATTTGCGACAAAGCCGGTCGTCTACGTCGCAATAGGTGGCGTTCGTTCCGGAATCAATCTCGATATCGATCAATTGGATTATGGAATTGAACCGACCGACATCAGCGAGACCGGATTCGCAGTCACCATTCGAAGGACGCATGGGCTCTTGTATGGCGTCGCAGTGAATTGGATCGCCTTTGGTTCGAAAAGGCCATGAGGGTGTGGACGGGCCTCAGCCTTGAGGGTTTGGGAATTCGCCCTTGGCCACGCGTGAGACGAGCGTAACGTAACCCGGCGGCCCGGTCGACGATCGAGCTAAGCTTGGGGTGGTGTGCCGGTCGTCAGACGAGACGCAAACCGCTCAGTCAACACCGGACCAAGGACTGATGTTACGAACACAAGCACAAGCACGACATTGAGCATTCGATCGTCGAGCAGCCGTTGACCGGCTGCACTGAGCGTATCATGGGCGACCAGTGTCGCGGCAAGCGTGGCGGCAACCTGTGGCAGCGTGAGCGACCAAATCGTGAGTTGTTCATTCAGGTTATAGCTAAAGGCCTGACCCACGGCCCAAGCGGCGATCCACTTGCCGATGAGCAGGGCACCGATGATGCTGGCAACGAGCAAGAAGTTGTCGAAAATCCCGTAAACAAAGCTGACCGGGTTGATCAGGAATCCTGTCACGGCAAAGAAAATCGGAATGAACAGCGATTTACCCAGAAACGCAAGCTTGACACTGGCTGGCGCGTCTTTTGCCGAGGCGTTGATGGCGAGTCCCGCCAGGAACGCGCCCACGATGCCCGGCAGCTGGATCGCATCCGCAAGCGTGCCCGCGATTGCCATGATGCTTAGCATGAGAACAAAGTAGGCGTCCTCCTCATTCTCGACCCGCTTCAGCACATAGGCACCGAGGCGGCTAAGGCCGAACAGGACCAGCACGATGTAACCAGCGATCTCGGCCAGAAGGAGCGCCAGGCCCGACGGAGAAAATCCGGTCGTGTAAATCGAGACGCAAATGGCGAACACCACGAGCGACAGAGTGTCGGATATCACCGTGGCACCAACCGCTACCGTCACCGGCTCCAGGCTGCCCAAGCCGAGCCGACTCACGATGGCCAGTCCAAGCAGTGTGTGGGAAGCCAGCAGCGATCCGATCACGATCGCCGGAATCGCGGCGTAGCCGAATGAAAGCCCAACGATGGTACCGAGCAGCAAAGGAACCACGGTCGTGACGATGCCAAGGGCAATCGAGCGGTTACGGGCGCGACGGAACAACGCGAGATTGATCTCCAATCCGGCAAAAAACATCAGCAGCAGTTTACCCAGCTCCGCCAGGAAGTCTGCAATCGGTCGGACCGTGCCGAAGATGTCGAGAACATAGGGCCCGACCAAAACCCCGCTCAGCAGCAAACCCACGGGTGCAGGAACATGCAGTCGACGGGAAAGCCGAGGGATAGTGACAAGCATCACCATCCCCACCGCGAACTTCGCGAGCACCGGCAGGGTGAAGAGGTGATCTCGGAGGAAGCTGATCGTATTGGACGGCATATTCCGAGGGTGCTCCTCAAGACGGTGCCGATTGCGACCAGACTATCTCGGCCGATCAACGTTCGTCTATATGAAGGTCGACATAAGCCGAATTACCGATTTCGAAATGCCGGCCGAGGCCTTGTGCATTTGGCTATCGATAGCGAAAGGGGACGCAAGGAAGCTTTCTATCCGGCGCCTGATATCTGCTGCGCGGCGTCCATCGCGACGAGGCGCGCGTGATGCTGCACTGGGCCTGTGACTGGTTGCGGTGCCGGGGGTCGCGTTCGACCGGGGAGGGTACGATCTGCCGAATTTGCATAGCCAAGGGTGGAATGCCTCGAGAAGAATGTTGAGACGCTACAAAGGTGGCGGTCGTTCTGGAATCAATTTCGATATCGATCAGTTGGACTGTGGAATTGAACCGACCGACATCAGCGAGACCGGCTTCGCAGTCACCATTCAAAGGACGCATGGGCTCTTGTATGGTGTCGCAAAGGCTATGGATAGCCGTGCCGACGGCACTCGCAGTCATCGCGGCAGCCGGCCTGGCTCTGTTGCTCGTCGCCAAAGGCGGCTTCGCCTCGCCCGAACTGCTTCGTACCGGCAACGCAGCCCCTGCGCCCGCCTTTGTCGGCAGCGAAGCCTGCGCCGGCTGTCATCAGACCGAAACGGCGCTGTGGCAGGGATCCCAGCACAGGCACGCCATGCAACATGCAACCGCTGCCTCCGTGCTCGGCAATTTCGATGATGCCGGATTCGACCATTTCGGCGTCCATTCCCGCTTCTTCAAAAGGGACAACAAGTTCTTTGTCGAAACCGACGGCCCCGACGGAAAGCTAGCGACCTTCGAGGTGAAATACACCTTCGGCATCGATCCACTGCAGCAATATCTGATCGAATTTCAGGATGGCCGCATACAGGCGCTTTCAATCGCCTGGGACAGCCGGCCAAAAGACCAGGGCGGCCAACGCTGGTTTCACCTCTATCCCAATGAAGAGATCAGGCACGATGACGTGCTGCACTGGACCGGGCTCAATCAAAACTGGAATTTCATGTGCGCTGAATGTCACTCGACCGGCGTCAAGAAGAATTACGATGCGGCCAATAATCGCTTCCACGCCACCTGGACAGAGATCAGCGTCGGCTGCGAAGCGTGCCATGGCAAAGGCTCGCGCCACGTCGCCTGGGCTCAAAGCCAACGCAACTGGTTTGGAAGGGACGAAGACCCTCGCAAAGGACTGGCCGTCTTCCTGAACGAGCGCGACGGTGTTACCTGGCATGTCGATCCCAAATCCGGAAATCCGCAGCGAAGCGTCGCTCCTGCAGTGACGCGCAGGGAGGTGGAGACCTGCGGACTGTGCCATGCACGGCGCGGCGAATTTTCGGAGGACTGGGTACCGGGACAACCATTGTCCGATACCCACAACGTCTCGCTGCTCGCGCGCGGGCTCTATCATGCCGACGGGCAGATGCTTGAGGAGGTCTACAATTACGGCTCCTTCAAGCAGAGCAGGATGTACGCCGCCGGCGTCACCTGCAGCGATTGCCATGAACCCCACGCCGCCACACTGCGGGCTTCCGGCGACGGTGTATGCCTGCAATGCCACGCATCAGACAAATATGAAGTCGCCTCCCATCGCCGCCACGAAGGCGTGACGCCGGCCGTGACATGCGCATCGTGCCATATGCCTGTCAGCACCTACATGGTGATCGACAAGAGGCACGATCACAGCCTGCGAATTCCGAGGCCGGACCTCTCCGTGAAGCTTGGCACCCCCAATGCCTGCAACAGCTGCCATACCGACAAATCCGCGCAATGGGCGGCTGACGCCATCGAGCAGTGGCACGGGCCGATGCGGAAAGGCTTTCAGAATTACGCCGATGCATTCCACGCTTCCCGAACCGACCGCTCTGATGCGGCGGCGCTGCTGGCGCTCGTCGTGGCCAGTCCCACGACGCCGTCGATCGCGCGGGCGAGCGCGCTAAGCGAACTTCATTCGCGGGTCTCGCCCGCCAATATTGAACTCGCCCGCAAGGGGTTGACCGATCTCGATCCGATGGTGAGGATCGGCGCGCTTGATATGCTTGACGGCCTTCCCGGCGACCGGATCTGGCCGCTGGTTTCGCCACTTCTCTCCGATCCCAGCCGCGGCGTTCGCATCAGGGCAGCCTCGGTCCTGGCCGGCGTGCCCACGCCAAATCAGCCCGCTGCCGATCGCGAAGCTTTCGAGCGGGCGGCGGCCGAGTTCGTCGCTGCGCAGCGTTTCAACGCGGACCGGCCCGAAGCCCGCTCGACACTCGGCAATTTCTACACGCGCCGAGCTCTCACCGGTGAAGCTGAGAACGAGTACAAGGCAGCGCTGCGGCTCAGCCCCCAATATGCACCTGCAGCGACCAATCTGGCGGATTTGTACCGCCTGCTTGGCCGCGACAGCGATGCAGAGAGCGTCTTGAGAACGGCGATCGGATCCTCACGCCTGGACGCGGGGCTCTACCATGCGCTCGGGCTCACCCTGACCCGGCAGAAGCGATCCGATGACTCGCTCGCCGCGTTGCGCACAGCGAGCGAGCTCGAACCTGACCGGTCGCGCTACGCCTATGTCTACGCGGTGGCGTTGCATTCGTCGGGCAATACCGATGCGGCGATGACGGTCCTGAAGGAGAATCTGGCCCGGCATCCCGGCGACCGCGAGACCCTGTTCGCCCTGGTGACGTTCAGCCGAGACGCTGGAGACATCGGCAGCGCGCTCGGCTATGCCGAACAGCTTTCGCGCATTTCTCCGAATGACCGTGATCTGGCTCGTATTACCGACGATCTTCGCGCACGCTTGAAGCGATAGCCTCCGCCGATTCGCAATGTCGCCCGCCGCAGACAGTCTGAGATAGGGACGGCGTTTTGGAGCAGAAGCCGGTACAGTTTTGGTGTGACGGTCTTTGGCCGAAGCGATTGTCGGCCTCTTCATTTCACAATGAACGAGGGATGCTTCGACGTTGCAGTTAGCTTGCCTTATTGAGCGATCTTTGAACTGGCGCTGTGCCAGAGCCGATCCTTGAGAGCAATCAGCGCCGGGGGCGGCAAGATCGCGGGCGGCTCTGTTCTTTTGGCGCCGTTGACCACAATACGCGCGACGTCGATTTCTCCGTCTGTGTAATAGGGATCACCCTCGCCATTCCGGGCAATCAGGGTCGGCCCGATCCCGGAAATCTGAAAGAAGGCTTCGACCATATCCGCCGCGCGCAAGTCACGCATCAGCAGGTCGCGCTCGGCGTCGATGTTCGGTCCGATGTGGTGGGTGACTTGCCCTGTGTCATGGCTCAAGCCGACGCCACGATCGAATGTTATCGAGCCAAGCCAAACCGGACGGCCACTCGAACCTTTTTCGAGGACCTGCCACAGCCGGACGTGGTGTCGCCGATCGGCGCTCTTGCCGTCCGGCTTTTCGAAAGCAAGCTGTTGCTTTTTTCCATCGTAATAGAGCGGGCTGACCGGCGCGTCATGGTATGGCCGGTCAAGCACGACGCTGCCGATGATGTCGATGCTCGTATGCAGCGTGATGGGGTCCGCAGGAAACCATCCGGCCGCGTGCATGGCGCGGGTGATATCTTGTGTGTCGCCGACCAGTCCCACGTTAAGCGCATCGCCGGGAATTCCATCGGCAGTGCGTGTCACCATGGGCAAGTTGGCAAGACCGGGTTCGTGTTCATGGTGCGTCCACAGCGCCGGCGCCACAATATAAGCCAGCAGCAGATAGGCGATTGCTGCGGCCCCGAAAATGACGAGCCACCGCCGACCTCTTGCAGGCAACTTCATCCAACCGTTTCCTCGTGTTTGCTCTAAAGCAAAGGGCCTCCGACGATAGTGCGGTAACGACGCAGGCGGCGGCAGCGGTGTCTTAATGAAGCCAGGTCAACGCTGAGAAGGTTGTAGGAGGTAGCTCAACGCATCGACTATGCAGAAACGGCCAAGATGACAAAAAGTCGAGGAGGGACCTGGATATCCGCCGCCCTGATGCGGTGATGTCGTTTCAAGCGCCAAGGGAATCTGCCGGAATTGCATAGACGGCGAACGCTGCTCTCTACCAAGCTTTTACTGCGGGGCTGAAAACACGTCGTCGGCACCTGGAGTCGAGGCAGATGAAGCGCATCTTTATTAACACGATCGTCGGTGCGATGATGGGACCAGCGCTAGGCCTGGGTTGGTCGTCGCCCACGCTCGCCCAGGGCGATCCGTTGCCATCATGGAATGCCACCTCGACGAAGCAGGCCATCGTCGAATTCGTCGGTCGGGTCACTAAACCCGGCAGCCCTGATTTTGTCGCGCCCGCGGAGCGCATCGCGACCTTCGACAA
>Ga0105238_10001245_pt1 | contig 25664 bp, 27 predicted proteins | sample KBSC34metaG_FD_81526 | JGI IMG/M metagenome (GOLD analysis project Ga0105238, IMG submission 81526) | Corn rhizosphere microbial communities from Kellogg Biological Station, Michigan, USA - KBS C3-4 metaG | ecosystem: Host-associated > Plants > Roots > Rhizosphere > Soil | place: Michigan, USA...
GTTGGTATTATAACCCACTGCGGCTGCCCGTTCTTTATAAGCCTGTAGCTGTGGTTGTTGGGTTTGGACAAGGGACAGTGCTTCCCGGATGGAGAGAGCCTTGGGCTGTGAATGTCCCGATATGGTTGCCAGGACCATTGCCAGGCAGCCGGGAACGACCCGCAGGCGGACAAGATATGCACGTATGTACATGTAAGAGAATTGTCTGCAAAATAGGTAGGGTACTCAAGACCGGGTGGTAAAAAAGGCCTTATTAATGGTGATTTTGAAAATGCTGTTTTCTAAAAGCTTCGGGTGTCAGCTGTTCGTGGTTCTTGAAGAATTTTACGAAGTAGGAAGGGTCTTTAAAGCTGAGGCGGTAGGCGATCTCGCTTACATGGTTATCCGTATAAAGGAGGAGGCGGCGTGCTTCGCCCATAATAAACTGGTCTACGACCTCGCTCGCGCTGAGGAATACTGCTTTGCGGCAGGCTGCGTTGAGATTTTGGGGGGTAGTGTTCAGCTGTTCTGCCAGCACCCCGACCTTCCGTTGTACATTCGGTTGAGTGAGCAGGAGGTCGATGAGACGGGCGTAGAGCTGTGTTTGTACGCCGGCGTGAAGAAAAGTATGGCGGCCTTTTTCAAGTAAAAGGGAGATCAGGCTTTTCAGCAGCCCGTCGATGCTATGGTATTCGTAGGGGGAGGGGGAGCCGGCAAGGGATACCAGCAGGGGGAACAGGGCGGCCAGGTCGTCGGCGTTGTCGAGATAGAGGCAGTTGGCGTGCCAGATAAGGTGCAGCAGCTGTTTTAGCGACTCGTCGCGGCTTTGTTGGAGAAAGGTGTTTTTGAGGATGATGACGTAGCCGTCGGGGTCGTTTTTCAGATCCCAATGGTGCACCTGTTCACGGTTGACAAAGAAGAACACGGGTGGTTTGATCTCGTAGCAGTGTCCGTCGATCCAGTGGTGTCCGTTGCCGCGGGATAGGAATACGATCTCGAAATACTGTTTATGCTTATGGGGAGGGGTGACGAGCACGCCTTTCCGGAAAGCTTCTATTTTGATGTGCTTTTCCGGTCCGATCTTGTTCTTGATTGGTATCTGGTGTTCCAATACAGCCTGTTTACCTGAACTGCAAGTGTAAGGAAATAACGTCAGAAACCAAGTCAGTTGTTTGCGTATAATGTCCGTAGCGTATTTCCAGGGAGCTCAGGTGGGTACCGAATACCCCGTTGGGCGGGGCCAGCCGGATGCCGGCGCCAAAGAAATTGCTGGAAAAGGCGGACAGGGCGTAATTGCTTGTATAGTATGTGTCTGTTTTAAGGTGTTGTGTGTAAGGCGCAAAGTAATCCGCTGCTGTCTGGACATAGTACCGGTAGAAGGGTGACACCGAGAAAAAGGGTGTTATTTTCACCGGCACTTCCAGGCTGGCTGTATGCGAGCGCACGCCCCAGTTGTCCATATAATAGCGGTAATAGCTGCGCAGGATTATTTTGTCGCCCAGGAAGTAGTTCAGCCGCAAACCGAGGGGCAGCTTGAACCTGTTGGAGGGCAGGCGTTCCACGGCATCGGTCTGGTCGGTAAAGTATACCCTATGGAACGGCAGACCGAGGTAGCCGTGCTGCTGCACTACATCCAGCAGAAGGCTGGCCTGGAGCCGGGTGTTGATGATCTGGGAGAATGACAGGGAGGCTGTATAGGTCTGACGGGGACTGGATCCGTAATGTGGATGATCGTCCTCTCCGCCGCCGCTGGCGCTGGTGGTTGTAGAGTTTGGTTCAAACTCGGATGGGTAGATGAGCTTTACCTGGTCGAAATAGCTGCTGAGCTTTAGTCCGAATTCGCCGTTATGTTTTGTTTTTATCGTACCGCCGGCGCTGACCCCGATGGATTGGTAGTTGAACTCATTTGAATAATAGGCGCCCAGGCTGAGGGAGGTGCCTTTCTTTTCATTTTCCCGTGTCCAGTCCAGGGAGGGATAGATGCGGGTGCCGTTGGTGCGGCTGGAAGCGCCTGTCTTGGATATATATGCCTGGGAGGCGGCCGTGTGCAGGTCGATCCCGAGACCGGCGGTGAGCGTATTTTTTCGCTGATGGGCGTCCCATCCTACCCATTTCAATTCAAGGCCATTGGCGAGGTCCGTGACCTTTTCCGAGCCGATGCCGCCTTGTACAGCGGAATGGTCGCCATTTTGCGTATAGTAGCTGGATACCAGGTTGACCTCGTCAAGGGTCAGTTTCCTGGGTTTGAATGTCGACGTGTCTTTTGTCACCTGGGAAAATGCATGCAGCAGCATCAGGTACATGCCTACTACGGTCAAACAGATCTTTTTCATGAATGTCTTTTACCGGATGAATTAATTGCAGCCGCAGCCGCCACCTGTTTTCCCGCCATTTGCGCCTGCTGCGCCTTCCCGGTAGGATTGGAAATTAAGCTCGTTCTTTTCTACTTTCCGACTGGAAAGGCTCATTTCCGAGTCGTTCAGCTTGTTTTTCTGATATTCTTTTACGGGTGAGCAGGCTGTGAATGCTCCGCTGATCAGCAGCGCGACCAGGCACCAGGGGAAAAGCTTTTTTTTCATGTGTATTGCTTGGAAAAATGTAAATGGTTCGAGGTGTATACCTTGTTGTCGTCATCTATCAGGACAGCTTCGATATCCTTCATCTGGTTGATCATGTCGAGCCCAGCCTCTATTCCCATGATCATGACGGGTGTGGCCATGGCGTCTGCGATCTCTGCGTTGGGGCATAAGATGGTGACGCTCTTGATACCTGTTACAGGCAGGCCTGTCCTTGGATTGATCGTATGAGAATATCGCTTGCCGTCGATGATGACGTATTTTTCATAATTACCCGAGGTGGCGAGGGCCATGTCTGTGACACTCAGCCAGGAAAAGATCTCACCGGCGGCGTTGGGATTGACGATACCGATGGTCCAGGGATTCCCGTCCGGCTGATGTCCCCAGGCTGCCAGGTCGCCGGAGGCATTTACCACGCCGCTGGTAACGCCCGACTGCTGCATGACGATCTTTGCCCGTTCGGCGGCGTACCCTTTTCCGATGCCGCCAAAGCCGATGCGCATTCCTTTTTCTTTTAGCAGCACTGTATTTTTTTCGTTATCGAGTATGATATTTCTATAGTTGATGAGCCTGACCATTTGTCTGGCGGTCTCTTTATCGGGCAATTGCTGCAGCGTGGTATCGAAATTCCAGAGTCGCCGGTCCACCGAGCCATAGGTGATATCGAATGCCCCCTGGGTGATGTACGAGATGCGGATGGACCGGTCGATAAGGTCGAAGGTTTCGCGGCTTACGGCAACGGGTGTCAGACCGGCATGTGCATTGATCAGGCTGGTCTCGCTGTTGTCGTCATAGGTGGTGAGCAATCGTTCAATGCGTTGGATCTCCCTTACGCCGGCCATGATCCTTTCTTCTGCCCATGTCTCGTCTTCAGCTACGACACCGAGCTCGAAACGGTTGCCCATCAATTTCATTACCTTCTTAAACACCTGTCGCTGCATGGAGTGATCCTCCTTTAATGTGTTTTATCTGCATCGATGACCGATTGCAGCCGGGCGGTGAATCCGGCCGGCGTCAATGAGGGGTTGCCCTCCCATTGTTGAATTATTTTTCCATTGGCGTTCAAAAGTAAGGTCAGCGGGAATTTCCCTTGTGGGTTATATTGATCGGCGAGACGATCGTTTTGGTCTTGCTGTTCTTTCGAGAGCTGATGTTTTTTCATTCTCGGAAAGTCGGCGTTCACGAGTACCAGGGTGGTGTCGGCAAAGGTTGTAAATGCGGGAGCGTCAAGCACATCCTTTCGAAAGAGGATACAGGGACCGCACCAATCGCTGCCGGAGAAATTCAGGAGGATGTAGCGGTGCTCTTTCTGTGCCAATTGCATGGCTTCCTGCATGTTGACATGCCATTGCGATGGAAGGAAGGCGGTCAGCCAAATGGAGCAGAGGAATTTTAGCATGCGTAGACGTTTTGCTGTTTAAACGTTAATTACGGCTGAATGTTTGTTGAGGTTGTGTTAAAACCTATTTTTTGTGAAAGCGGTAGCCCAGGATGATCTTAAAAATGTCATTGTCCGAGCTTCTCGTAAAACCCAGGCCGTAGCCGATGTTCAGCTCCCAATCGGGAGACCAGTCCAGGTCGAGGGCTGCAAACAATTGATGCTGTTGACTTTGATAGGGGTCGAAATGGTTGAGGGTGCCCAGGGCGCCATAGTATTCGAAGCCTGCGGCGATGATCTTTGTCACATTGTAGGCGGCTTTAAGGTTCGGGGAAAAAACATACCCTGCATTTTTATTGATGCCGTGAAAGGATTTGTCGAAGGTAGGGTTGAAGGACATGTAGAAATTTCCTATTTGTTTGTCGACGATGGGTCTTATTTCCAGGCTCCAGTCGTCTTCGCTGAAATCTCTTTTCTGGTAGCCTGCTTCCAGCGAAAGACTGACGCCCACCGGCCATCCCCAGGAGGTAGGCGCCATGACCCGTGGGCGGATATGGCTGCCTACATAGGCAGTGCGATTGTCGTTGCCGATACTGTTGAAGATATAAAAGCCTGTTTCGAACCAGGTAGTCCAGCCGTGGGTGATCTCGATGGTTTCGTGTAATACGTGGTTGGTGGGTAACACCTTGCTTTGGATGGTCCGCGAGCCGTCATTGGTGAAATTGCTGTGCAGCTCCACCATTGTGCTGCCTTTGGCTACAGTGGGAGATGCGTATACCTGTATCTCATAGTCTTCCTGGGCCTTTAGTGACCATGGATCAGCTAATATGATAAGCAGTAAGTACAAAAACGACCTCATAAAGCCGAGCTTTTTATTATAGGCGAGTCGCAATTTCAGCATGAATTCTGGATTTTTTTTGAAGTGTTCGGCGGAAAAGAATAAATTTATTAAAATGCCTGTTCCATGAAACTTTTCGTCTTGCTGCCCGCTGTCCTTTTATTGACGACCTCCGTAGTATATTCCGATCCGCATAAAGAGACAAAAAAGGCGCCCCATCTATATATTTCCCATTATGAAAATGTATTGGGGACATCCCTGGAGCTGAAGGTTTCCGCCGGCTCGCAGACCGACTTCGACCTGGCCCAACAGGCGGTGTTACAGGAGATATCCAGGATGTCCCGCATTCTCAGCGCCTATGATGCCAATAGCGAATTCAGAAGATGGGAGGCGACTTATCGCCAGGCAGTTCCCGTATCGCACGAGCTTTTTGAAGTGCTGGACCTTTTTGACCAGTGGCGCATACGCACGGGGGGCGCCCTGGATGCGTCTGCGGAGGTTATCACCAAGGTTTGGAAAAAGGCCGCGGACAAACAAGACCTGCCGGCATCGGAGGAACTGGCCGTAGCCGTTGCCCTGGTGAAACAATCCCATTGGTCGTTGGATGCAGCCAGCCGGACAGCCACTCATTTAAGCAATGTGCCCTTAATGCTCAATACATTTGTAAAAAGCTATATTATACAGCATGCCGCGGATGCAGGCATGGCGGCTGCGCATGTAAATTCCATCACCGTAAATATCGGGGGTGACATGGTGGTTGCCGGCAATGTCAGGGAGACCGTCCTGGTAAGCGATCCGAAAGCGGATGCCGAGAATGACGTACCTATCGATCGTATCCTCGTAAATAATAAAGCCATCGCCACCAGCGGGAATTACCGCCGCGGCGAATATATCAAGGGACAATGGTATTCACATATCGTTGACCCGCGGACCGGTCAGCCCGCGGACAGCATCATCAGCGCCACTGTGGTGGCGCCCAGCGCAACGGATGCCGGTGCGCTTGCAACGGCCTTCAATGTAATGAGCGTTTCAGAAAGCATAAAACTGGCTGGTATGCTGCCCGGTATACAATACCTCATCATCACCAGGGCGGGGCAACAGATCAAAAGCCCCGGATGGGAAGAAATGGAGATAAAGGACGGATCTATGCCGGCGGACAATAATTTTGAATTGCTGGTCAACCTGGAAATAAATCTGCCAAAGCAAGGCGTGGTAAAAAGGCCCTATATAGCCGTGTGGGTGGAAGATGAGCATCATGCCCCCGTACGCACTATTTCTCTCTGGCATGGCAGCGATCGCTATCTGTCGGAGCTGCGGTCCTGGTTCCTGAAATACAAGGCAGCGTATACCACCGATAAGGATTTCAATAGCTCCTTAACCAGTGCAACCAGGTCGGCTGGAAAATATACGGTTAAATGGGATGGTAAAGATGACCATGGAAATAATGTAAAACCCGGCAAATATATTGTAAAGATCGAGGCAGCCAGGGAGCATGGAACCTATCAGCTGATGAGACAGGAAATTGAATTGAATGATACGCCGCAAACAATAAGCCTTCCGGGGAATATAGAGATCGCATCCGCTACACTTGAATACAGGAAAAAGGCAAATGGGAATTAATCAGGCAATGTCCAAAGGAAGGCTGGCCAGGCTCATACGCTGGTTGCATATTTATATCTCGATGCTGAGCTTTGCGGTCGTATTCTTTTTTGCGGCTACGGGCCTGACGTTAAATCATGCTGATAAGTTCAATGACCGGATACACACTGTCCAGGAAAAAGGCAGGCTGAACCCTGCCTGGGTGAATGTAGCCGACACGTTGAAGATCGCAAAGCTTGAGATAGTGGAGGCCTTGCGTAGGGTGGATAGGATCACTGCCCCTCTTCGGGATTTCAGGATCGATGATGCGCAGATAGGTGTTTCCTTCAAGGGACCAGGGTATGAGGCCGATGCTTTTATTAGCAGGGAAACAGGCGAATATGATATCACGATCACAAACGCAGGCTTTATCGGGATTATCAACGATCTGCATAAAGGACGCGATGCAGGAACCGCCGGATCCGTATTCATCGATGTTTCATCGATACTGCTCGTCCTGGTATCCCTGACAGGGTTGTTGCTGCTGCTGTTCCTCCGGCGGAAAAGATCGAGTGGATTATTGGTGGCAGTTTGCGGATTGCTGCTGGCCTGGCTTGTTTATGAAATCTGGATAAAATGAAAATATACGTCGTTCTTCTATTGATGTTTGTTAGTGTACGTCTCAACGCGCAACAATGGAAAGGCGTTGATGGCATATATCAAGCGCCCAATGACAAAGACAGATATGTGCAATTTTCTTCAAGAGAGGGCATGCTCGTCGCCAAGCTGCTTTGGAATAACGCCGAGATCCACTTTTTACCTGATTCTGGTCTTGCATTTACCAGCAAAGAGGCTGAAGGGGACGGTCCGATACACCTTGTATTCCATAAAGACCCAGCGGGAATTGCTGACCAGGTGGATATAGGAAAGCTCGGTATCTGGAAAAGGGCCAATGACTATAAGCCTATCGGAAGAAAGGAAATGCCGCATACGCCGGAGCAGCTAAAACCGTTCGTAGGATTGTACCGGCTGCAAAACGTTGAAAGCAGGTTTATACAATTTACCGTACGGGGGAACCAACTGATACTAAAGCAGACCTGGGACGGGAATGAGATCTTCTTTCTCCCGGAATCTGAATTGTCTTTTTACAGTCCTGTTATTCCCGCATTCCTGTTGGATTTTACAAAAGGTACGGACGGGACTATCACCCAGGTGCTGGCCTTTAAACATGATCTGTGGATAAGAGCTCCAAAGATCAGCATGACAGCGGCGGCGTTAAAAATGTTTGAAGGGAAATATCAGTCCAAAGATGACCCCGACAACCAGATACAAATAAGGGCTGGGGATAATTCCTTAATCATCAAACAGCTTTGGGACGGCAAAGAGATCGTTGTCCAGCCATGGACGGAAACTTATTTTTACAATGATGTTCTATCCTATCCATTGCAGGTCATAAAGGAGAAGGATGGGAGTTTCAAGGGAGTGCAGTTGTTGGACTCAAATATGTTCCAGCGGCTGCCTGGTTGATGGAACTTTATGGACGTTATTCCGAACGCAGGCTCTTCACCGGGTTGGCCCTTGCTGCCCGCATCGCTTTGTAACCTACCGTCAGCCAGGCGATGGCCAGGGAGAGTGTCAAGGCGAGGAGGAAGATATCCCAATTCAGGTCGATATGGTAATAGAACCCTGACAGCCAACGGTGCGCAAAATAAAAACCCAATGGCGCTGCAACCAGGAAAGCTATCAGCGGCAGTATGGTGAATTCACGGGAAAATAGCAGCAGGATATTGCCGATGGATGCCCCCAGCACTTTCCGGACTCCTACTTCTTTTGTTTTTTGCACTGCCATAAAGGATACCAGGCCATAGAGACCCAGACAGGAAATAAAGATAGACAGTACTGCCGACCATCGTACCAGCTCCGACGTAATGTCTTCCGTCAGGTAGAAGTGTGCAATGCTTTCGTCCAGGAATTTGCAATCGTATATATAGCTGGGGTATATGCCTGTAAATTTCTTTTGCACCTGTTCCATCGTACTTTTTATCTGCTGGGGTTCCAACCGGAGGGCGATATAATTATATGCTCCATCGAGAGGGGCCATCACCAGCGGGGATAGTGCGTTGTGAAGGCTTTTGCTGTTGTAATCCCGTATCACGCCTACTACCCGGAACTTCCAATCGGGGCTGTTCAGGGCCATCGTCCTGCCGAGTATTTGGTCGGGGGAATGTAACCCCAGCTTTTTTACCATCGTTTCGTTGACCAGGAGCTCCCGGACGGCTGTATCGCGGTTGTATGGCAGTCTTCCTGCTACCATCCCGATCTGAAAGGTGGCCAGGTAGTCGGTGTCTGCCATCTGGAAGTTTACTTTAAAATCTCCTTTTACGGGACTATTGTCAAAAAAGAATTCATCTTCCACGGTCGCGTTACTGGAAGGAACGTCCATGCACAGGCTGGCGTTTGTGACACCGGGGACATTGGACAGCTGCTGTTTGAGATAACCATATTTTGTACGGTCGGTGCTGTCGCTGGGCAGGTCGATGTAGGCTGTAGCTGCTTTTTCAAAGCCCAAAGGGCGATGGCGGAACAAGTACATCTGCCGGACGACCACCAAGGTGCCGACGATCAGCAATTGCGCGATGACGAACTGGAATACTACCAGTCCCTTTCTCAGCGATACTCCGCCGATGGTGCGGGCGGTAATCTTGCTTTTGATGGCTGCGATGGGATTGAAGCCCGATAATATGATGGCGGGGTAGGACCCGGCCAGTATGACGATGACCGCCCAGATGGTCAGGAGGAATATGATCAGGGAGGGAGTATATAACTGACCCAGGGAAATGGGTTTTCCCATCAGCTGCCGGAGGAAGGGGAGTGCCAGCTGTGCCAGCAGACAACCCAATAGCAGGGAGAACAAAGTGATCAGCGCCGTCTCGAACATGAATTGCCGGAAAAGCTGGCGCCTGTTGCTGCCCAGGACCTTTCTTACGCCCACTTCCCTGGCCCTGTTTACCGATGCTGCGGTAGAGAGATTGATAAAATTGATACAGGCCACAGCCAGGACGAATGCCCCGATCAACCCCAATACCCATAGGATTTGCCGGGACAGGCCATCCCCTTTATAAGTTGAATAGTCGGTGTTGGTGTGCATATCGGTCAGCGGCTGCAGCACCAGCTGTGATTGGGATTGGTTCGTACCTTGTTTTTCATCGTAATATTTCTTTACCAGGGCCGGCAGTCTTGCCTGTAAGCTACCTGCTTCCATCTGCCGGGGCAGCAGCATGTACAGCTGGGAGGAGTTAACGGTGAAATGCCACCGGTCTTTATACTCAAAAGCCTCTTTGTTGAGGACCTTCATGATAGCATAGGACATCCCGATCTTCACCTGCATGTCCGTATTTTCCGGAAGATCTTTGAATACGCCTACGACCTGGAAAGGTATCCGGAATGACCATAGCTGGATCGTCCGGCCCATGGCGTTTTTCCAGCTGCCGAAATATTTATTCGCATAGCTTTCGGTGATCACGGCTGTATGAGGATCTGTCAGCGCTGTGGCGTTGCCGGCAAGCCAGGTGAAATCAAAGATCCGGAACAGTTCGGGGTCTGTGAAGAAAACACCGGGTTCTTTGTATTTCTTCTCTTCGGCCCTGCTGCCGTCAGCCGGTGGAATATAGATCTGCGAGGTGGGCCATGATGACCAGACAGCCGCGATATTTTTTACCTCCGGGTATTCTGTCCGCATTACATCCGCGAGTCCCAGGGGCACGCCCTGCTTCCGCCCGGTGATCTCTCCGTTGCTCCAATTCTTATAGTTGGTCACTACCCTGAATACCCTGTCCTTGTTGGATTGCCAGGCGTCGTAGCTTTTTTCATACCGTATCACCAGGAAGGTCAGCAGGCAAACGGCGATGCCTACTGCCAGGCCCAGGATATTCAATGTGGAAAAGACCTTGTTCCGGCGAATGACGCGGATGGCGAGCATAACATAGGATCTCAACATGCGAGAAAGTTTCCTATTTGCCTGCAAAAATCAGGGCGAAATACAAGTGGTTGGGTATCATGGGTGCTGCCTTACGCCTCCGCAGGCACCCTGTCCGGAATCGATACAGCGGGCGCCCTCTTTTGTGACAGCTGCGCATTTACGTAATACATCAGCACGATGCAGATAGCAAAGGCGCCGATGGTGACGTAACCCAGCTCATCGTAGTGCATGAGTCTTCCTGCAGCGTCCTGTCCGATGATCCAGCCGCCGACGATGGAAGCGATGCCGCCGCCCAATTGCTGGACGGAAGAGTTGATGCTCATAAAGGCGCCCCGGTCCTTCATGTCCGGTACGCCTGAGACCATCGCCTGTGTCGGTATCAACCGGGACATGACTGCCGTATACATCAGGGTGTTGAGGATCAGCACCAACCATAAAGGTGTTATGGAAAGATGGGTGATGACGATCACCATTACGGTGGCCAACATGGTACCAGCGATGAATACGCGATACTTACCCAATTTGTCGCTCCATTTCCCGATCAATGGACCTGTGAGAAGCCCCGTGCAGCCTGCCACGAAGAATACCAGCGTCAGCATCTCCTCCTGTACGCCTACATTCCGTACCAGGAAGGCGCTGGAGTAGGGCATCATCAGGAAGCCGCCTGTGGAGAGGAACACCGTCGCCAGGAAGGCCACCATATAATTTTTGTTTGTAGCTGTCCGTGCCAGGTGTAACAAGGGTTTTTGGGCGGCCCGTTCTTTCAGATGGGAGGTGATGGGTTTCATCCACCGGATGATGCCTGCATATGTGACCAGGCATAATCCTACGATGATGAGGAAGGGCATGTGCCATCCATAATGGGTGGCAAAGAATATCCCCACCGGTATGCCTGCTGCCTGGCTCGCGGCAAAGGCTGTCTGTACATACCCCATGACGCGTCCCCGTACTTCCAGTGAAAAAAGATCGGCTACGATGGCCATGTTGGTGGAGAACATGACCCCGCCAAAAAGACCCGTGACCATGCGGGCGATGAGCAGCGACGTATAATCCGGGGCGATCCCGCATAGAAAAGTTCCAATGATAAAGCCGGTGTAAAATACCAGCAGCATCTTTTTCCGGTCGAACTTATCGGCAAAGCCGGCTGCAAGTATCCCCGAGATGCCGGCGCTGAAAGCGTATACTGACACCACCCACCCGAATTGAGAGGGACTGATGTGCAGGATGCGGATCAGCAGGGCGCCCAGCGGGGCCATGACCATAAAATCAAGGATGACAGTGAATTGTAGCAACGAGATCAGGACGATCATGAGCACCTGGTATCGTGTAAAGACAGGTTTTTTGGCAGTTGGTGTGTGCATACAAAGGATGAGTTTATTAAATAAGTGAATGTTCGTTTAATTATGGGCAAAAAATTTTATTTGTTCTGGAAGTGTTTCAGGTCCTTGATGCAGGCGATATCGGGGGGGACCGGCTCGTCGTCGCCCGGCTTCAATGCTTTCAGCACCAGGGACAGGGTTTGCATCAGCATTTCGTCTGTCAGCTGGAATGGTTCGCCGGCCAGGTTCATGCCTGCTTTGTGGAATCTGACCAGGTTGTACAGAGGAGCGAACGCTACGGACCAGTATACTTCGAAAGGCATGACAACCAGCTCTTTGTTAAGGATGGCTTTTTTTACGAAGCGATGCATTGTTTCGGAGAAACGCGGGTCCCGTTTGGCGACTGACTTGGACAGCAAAGGTGTAAAAGTGAAGTGCTCCATAAAATGGGCTTCATCCGAGTGCCCGATGACATATTCGGCCCTTCTTTTCCATTGGTGAGCGAGGCCTGTGGCAAAATCCATTTCCGGATCGAAGTCCTCCATCACGTAGGCGAAGTATTTGTCCAGCTCACGTTTGTGCAGTTGCAGCAGAAGATCTTCCCTGTCCTTAAAATAAATATAGATAGTTGCAGGGGAGACGCGTGCCACTTTTGCCAGCTTTTGCATACTGAAGCCGTCAAACCCTTCATTGACAAGCATTTTCAGCGCTTCCCTGTAAATCGTCTCTATTTTATTTTCATCCCTTGTCCTCATGTATGCAAATATAATAAGTGTTGACCCCATGATCTGTTGGTTTAGCTTTCATGGAGCAAATATAAATGAATGTTCATTCATTTAAAAATTTATTTCATATTGACCGTTTGCCACAAAACGCCGGAGCAAACCGTTATTCTCTCTTAATTTTAACCCTCATTTTTAATATGCGTATGACCCCTAAAACAGGCCTGGCTGCCGCCTTACTTTTTCTGGCCTCCTGCAGCGACAAGGATAAAGATGACGTTATCGATGAGGTGGATCGTGCCGGCGCTGTTGAGACGGCCGTCTCTGTACAGCATGCCGACAGCACGCATGATGTGCTGATGACCACGCATAAGGTATGGGTGAACCATCAGGAATTCAAGACTGTCGTACACCTGGACACCATCCCGGCGCTGGGCGTCGAGCATACCACCGCGGAAAATTCGGATGGCGACACAAAGGATGTGAATGTTAAGAAGGATTATGAGATCTATATTACTGTAAAATGAAAAAGACCAAACATATAGAGCTCATATTGATCACCGCTGTATTGGCCGGATGTCACCGTCCCAACAAAGAATGGCAAAATGGGAATAAGGTATATGTGCGCGGCGATAGTACCGCCCCTTATTCCCGTGTCTATCATCATTCCGGGCCAGGGCTCTGGTATTATGCGTTCAGACCGTATGGCTACTGGTACAATGGGTATTACAGCCGGACGGGTTATTATTCCGGGGCTATCAGCGAAGTCAGCAATATCGGCAGCAACGGTCTAAAAAGCAGCGTTATCAGGGGAGGTTTTGGCCACGGGTCATTTTCCGTATCTTCCTGAGAGAGAAAAACAACACTATAAGCACAACCATGGAAAGGATCGCTATCAATCCCCGCAACAATTGGCAGGCGGCAGTAGAAAAGCTAGGCTTTGGATTTCATACCACCAATGTCCCTTACTGGGACGAGAGCGCCTGTTACCGGTGCACCATGGAGGAGATACTTTTTATCGAAAAAGCGACGGCTGAGCTCTGGGACTTATGCCTGGGCGCCGTACAGCATGTGATGGATAATGATCTTTATCACCGTTTTGCCATTCCTTCCGACTTTATCCCTTATATTGAAAGGACCTGGGAGGAGGACCATCCTGCCCTTTACGGCCGGCTTGACCTTGCTTATAAAGATGGTGAGCTGAAACTTCTGGAATTCAACGCTGATACGCCCACCAGCCTTTATGAAGCCGGCATTGTGCAATGGTTCTGGCTGCAGGACTTCGATAAGGGGAAAGATCAGTTCAATAGCATCCACGAAAAGCTTATTTCCTGCTGGCGATATCTGAAGAGCTACCTGTACGCTGCGCCCCTTCACTTCACTTGTGTCAAGCAGTCTCTGGAAGATCTTACCAACACCGAATATATACGTGACTGCGCCATGCAGGCAGGACTGGATACCCGGCTTATTTTCGTGGATGACATCGGCTGGGACCAGGATGCGGAAGTATTCGTGGATATGGAAGAGCAGCCTATCAGGAACATCTTCAAGCTGTACCCCTGGGAATGGATGATCAACGGGGATTTCGGTCCCAATATTATCAAGGACAGGAACAGGACCTATTGGGTAGAGCCCGGGTGGAAAATGATCTTGTCCAACAAAGCCATTCTGCCCATATTATGGCAGCTGTATCCCGATTGTCCTTACCTGCTGCCTGCCTTTTTCGAGGAAGGCCATCTGAACAACTATGTGAAAAAGCCTATTCTTTCCCGTGAAGGGGCAAATATCGACATCGTTCGAGGGGGTAATCGTATCCACCGGACTGAAGGAGAGTATGGCAAAGAAGGATATATCTATCAGCAGCTGTTCGACCTGCCTTCTTTTAGCGGTAATTACCCAGTGCTGGGGAGCTGGATCATCGGCCAGGAGCCGGCCGGGATGGGGATCCGGGAATCCAGGGAGCTGGTGACCAACAATCTCAGCCGTTTCGTACCACACTACATCGGCTAGTTGGGATTTTCTCTTTATTTTTAATCCCATGTCTGCAACATCGTCCGCAAAGCTTCGTCCACTGCAGTTGGCTGCTATTATTTTTCTTACGGTTTCCGGTGGACCTTACGGATTGGAAACGCTGTTTGTGTATGTCGGTAACCATGGCGCGCTGCTGCTGTTGCTAGTGACTCCTTTGTTATGGGATGTGCCCACGATCCTTACCGTGCTGGAGCTAAATAGTCTTATGCCTGTCACCGGCGGTTATTACCAGTGGGTAAAACGGGCGCTGGGTATACGCTGGGCATTTTATGAAGGATGGTGGACATGGCTGTATACTTTTATCGATCTGGCCATTTATCCCGTATTATTTATAGGGTACGCTGCTTTCTTTTTCCCTGACATAGCTGTTTATAAGGTGCCCATTTGCCTGTTGATCATCTGGTCTTCGGCGCTGTTGAATATTTTAGGTATTGTACCGGTGGGAAAGACCTCTGTTTTTTTAGGTGTCGTCGTGCTGGTTCCGTTTGTCGTGCTGTTTGTCGTTTTGTTGATGCGACATAGTCCCGCTAGTGTCATACCGGCTCCTTCCCTGCATGGCCTTGGGTTTTCTCCCATCGCCATGGGACTTTACACTGTGATGTGGAATTTTATCGGCTGGGATAACGCCACTACCTATGCGGGAGAGGTGCAAAGACCTGCGCGGTCCTATTTCTTATCCATCAGTCTGGCTTTTGTTCTCATTACAGGCGTTTATATCCTGGCTGCATTGGCTGTTCACCGCAGCGGCATCAGCGCGGAAACACTCGACAATGGTAAATGGCCTGTTCTCGGCACCCTCGCAGGAGGCCGCTGGCTGGGCGCTTTGCTCGCGGCCGGCGGCATGGCCAGCACGCTGGGGCTTTATTCCGCGGTATTGTTGTCTGTATCCAGGGTGCCGCAGGTGATGGCCGCCGACAGTTTATTGCCCTCCTGGCTTTGCCGGCTTCACTCACGGTACCACACACCCTACTTGTCCATCATTGCTTCTTCCATCGTTGTCAGTGTGCTTATTCTATGGACTTTCGAGGACCTGGTAGTCATGGACATCGTGCTGTATGGCGCAGGGCTTTCGTTGGAATTTGTGACCTTGTTTGTATTGCGGATCAGAGAGCCGTTAGCGCATCGTCCTTTCACGATCCCCCTGGGCAATACCGGTCTGTTCCTAATGCTTTTATTACCTGTCGGCGTGTATATCATTGCGCTTGCCGGTGCTCTCCATTCTTCCGGCGGCATGGTCAAGCCCGCGCTTATTTCCATTGGGATGCTGATCTCGGCGGAGCTTGTATGGAGGCTTGTTGTTTGGCGGACGCCTGCGTTGAAACAGGTAACGTGAGGTCTACTGCCGGATTTGGTGAATTAGGCTATCTTTACAGTGCCATGGAAAATACGCAGCACATCCAGCTGGAAAAGGGTACAATGGATTACACCGTCTGGGAGTTCGACAACATCCGCATGGGCCATGGCGTCATGCAATTCGAGGATCTTGTCAGCCGTCCCGCCAGCAGCAAGACCGATGTCGTCAGGCTGCACTTTGGTCTGAGAGGGAACTATAGTTTTTCCTATCAACAGCTGGGTAAGACCTATCATCTCATTGGCGGTCATCACAACATCATGTATTCGAAAGAGTTCGACATGGTAGTGGAAAACCGGACCCTTGAGCTGGAAACTTTTGGCGTCCAGTTTCCCTGGGACCTGTTCATCCAGTTTACCCAAAACGGGGACGATCAGCTAAAAAGGTTTTCGGATGAGATCATGAAAGGCAACAGCGTGATGCTTTCCGAAGAGTGGGGCGCTGTCGACACGAATATCCAACAGGTGATCCAGCAGATCATCCATTGTAATTATTCCGATCATCTTAAAAAGCTCTTTCTTCTTTCCAAGAGTATCGAGCTGCTGGTATTGTCCGCTGAGGCTTGCAAGCAGGCTGCAGATAGAAAAGAAGTCTTTATAAAGAACAAGGCTGATAAGGAAAAATTGATAGCTGTACGCGATCTCATCAATGATCGATTGCATTGCCCGCCCAATCTTTCGGAAATAGCCAGGGAGGTAGGACTGAATGAATACAAGCTCAAACGAGGTTTTAAAGAGACCTTTAACAACACTGTATTCGGCTATCTCACCGAACGACGTCTGCAGCTGGCTTATCAATACCTAAGGGATACAGAGAAGACCGCTGCCGAGATATCCTATGAGCTGGGGTATGCCTCGCCGCAGCATTTCAACAATGCCTTTTCAAAGAAATTCGGCGTTACTCCTTCTGCTGTCCGGAAATAGGGTTTATCTTTTCAGCAGCCTGTCCCGGATGATCTCTTTTATGACACTTTCCTGGAGGTTCTGGCTGATGACGGCCTTTGTCTTGCCCAGGTTGACCTCATTGCCTTCAATGCTTTTTACCTTATCGATGTTGATGATGGTGGATTTATGGATCTTCAGGAAGTTTTTTGGTGGTAACTGTTCGGCAATGCCTTTTATGGTATGATGGACGATGAGCTTCCTGGTTTCCGTATGCAGTACGATATAATTGAGCATGGCTTCCACGAATACCAGCTCATCATAAAGTACTTTTTCGATCCGTCCATCGCATTTTACAAAAAAGTGGTTGGATGGGGGATGGTTTGTTTTGGATATGTTAAACTCCCTGGCCTTATTGCATGCTTTGAGGAATCTTTCAAAAGAGATCGGTTTAACCAGGTAATCCAGCACATCCAGCTCAAATCCCTCGATAGCATATGCGGTATAGGCCGTTGTCAGGATGGCCGGCGGCAGGGTACGTGAACTACGCAGGAATTCTATTCCGCTCATCTTGGGCATATTGACATCCAGGAACATCAGGTCTACCTTATGGTTGTCCAAAAGCGCGCCGGCTTTTAACGGATTTTCCGCCTTGCCGACCAATTGAAGGAAGTCTATATCCCCGATGTATTCCTCCAACAACCGCCGGGCATCCGGCTCATCATCCACTATGATGCATTGCATGTTCATGACAGTTGAAGATTAATGGTTACTTTATACATACATTCGTTGTCGACGATGTTCAGTTCATGCCTGTCCGGATAAAGCAGGTCCATTCTGCGCCTGGCATTGGCTATACCGATGCCCTTGTGATCCATCCTTCTCCTGGTTCCTCTCTCATGCGTATTGATACAGGTAAAGGTCAGGCGGTCGTCCTTTTTTTCAAACCTGATGTTTACCCTGTTCTCCTTTTCTTCGCTGTTGCCGACATATTTAAAGGCATTTTCTATAAATGCGATGAATAGCAGCGGAGCAATGAAAAAGCCCGTTACATTCTCTTCAATATGCAGACAGACCTGCAGGCTGCTGTCTTTTCTTGCCTGCTGTATGGCCACATAGTTCTTTATATAGCTCATTTCTTTGTCTACGCTGATCTGCTGGGTGTTGCAGTCGTACAGCTGGTACCGCAGCATTTCAGAAAAGCTGAGGAGCATATTCCTTGCTGTGGGGTTGTGTTTATCTATATGGGCGTAAATAGAATTGATGGAGTTGAATAAAAAGTGCGGATTGAACTGGGCATTCAGGAAATCGAGCTCTGCCTTTGTTTTTTCTTTTTCGATCTCATCCATGCGCCGTTGCAGTCGCAGATGGTCGATGGTAAGTTTGATAGCAAGGAGGCCAGCCACCCAGATGGAAATGTTTAGCAGTGATGAAAAGAATATGGCGGATATCGGCGGCTGGGGGCCAGGTATATGGAAAAAATAGCTGTTCATGTACAGCACCAGCGGGACCCTCAGGGCCGCTGTGACAATGACGCCTGACAGGAGCAGGATGGCAAAGACAATATATTTTTTAAGATTGAGGTACCGGGGGATGGTGAAGTAAACATGGAAATAGTAGTTGACAGCTATAAAGATCAGGTAGCAGAACTGGATAGTCAGTGTCCTGGAGAGGGTAAAGGTCTGACCTTGAAGCACAAATACCCAGAACAGATACAAGACTGTCCATCCTACAATATCGATCCATCGGTTGCGGGGTAACCTCATAGCTTCAAATGTAAAGAGTTTCGGGGCCTGTTCCTGCGGGAATTACACCATTTATGGAAATTCCTTGATGAACGAATAGCCATAGATGATCAGGTAAGCGGCGTACTTTATGTAAATGATTGTGCGGCCAGCCGGGTTTCGTCTTTTTTTGTACCTGTTAAAAAAAACATTATGAATAAAGACGACATCATCCGCAATGACCACAATGACGATGGTATTGACAGGAAAGGGTTTATCAAATGCATGGCCTGGGCAGGTACAGGCGTATTATGGCTGATGAGCGGCGGCAGCCTGAAAGCAATGGGTATGAGCCAGATCCTGGATAGGGGTACGGGCAAGCTTAAAGAGGGGGTGATCATACCTCCCAACGACTTCAGCTTCGTCCAGATCAGCGACAGTCATATAGGGTTCAACAAGCCGGCCAACCCGGACGTGACAGGTACGTTGCAGGCAGCCATTGGGAAAATCAATGCCATGCCCGTCCTTCCTTCCTTTGTATTGCATACCGGGGATCTCTCCCATCTTGCACAGGCAGAGGAATTCGACACCCTCGATCAAATGTTGAAGTCTGTAAAGACCGACAGGATCTTCTACGTGCCCGGAGAACATGATGTGCTGAATGACAATGGCAAGCAATATCTTCAACGGTATGGAAAAGATACGAAAGGCGACGGCTGGTATAGCTTTGATAAGAACGGCGTGCATTTTATCGGCCTGGTAAACGTGGTCAATACCGCGGAAGGCGGTCTTGGCGTGCTGGGTGATGCACAGCTGAAGTGGCTGGAGGATGACCTGAAAGGATTAACCGACAGCACACCTATCGTGGTTTTTGCCCATATTCCATTGTGGTCCGTCTATCCTCAATGGGGGTGGGGTACCCGGGACAGCGAGCGGGCCCTGTTTTTTTTGAAACGATTTGGATCAGTATCCGTATTGAACGGGCATATCCACCAGACGATGTTGAAAGTCGAAGGCAATATTACCTTTCATACGGCGACCTCCACTGCGTTCCCTCAGCCACAGCCCGGCACGGCTCCTTCGGCAGGACCCATGAAAGTGCCGGCGGAAAAGTTGCGGAGTCTCCTGGGGCTCACCAGCGTGCATTATGTGGAGCACAACCATACACTGGCTATCACGGATACGCCGCTGATCGAAAACCCTGAAAAAACTGTTACACCGTAACCATGGAAAATAAATCTTACCTGTGGCTGGTGCTGTTCTTATTTGCAGCGGAAACATCCAATGGCCAGTTAAAGCCTGTGGACGAGCAGTCGGCGATAAATTTCAAGATCAGGAATTTCGGTATACCTGTGAATGGGTCGCTGAAAGGAATAGCAGGCGACATCAGGTTTGATCCCGGGCGGCCCGAAGAAGCCTTTTTTGACATTACCATCGATGCCGGTACGGTCAACACAGACAATTCACTGAGAGATGACCATCTTCGGGGAGAGCATTATTTTGATGTGGAGCATCATCCAAAGATCCGGTTTGTCTCCACAAAAGTGCTTCCTTCCAACAAGACCGGTTTTTGGATGCTCTCGGGGCGGCTGACCATCAAGGATCATGTGAAGGATATCGCTTTCCCTTTTTCTGCAACGGCAGTCAAAGGCGGTTATCTCTTCAAAGGGGCATTTATGCTTAAAAGAAGGGAATTCGATGTAGGAGGGACCAGCACGATCTCCGATGAGCTGGAAATTAACCTGGATGTCTTAGCAAAATAAAAAAGCTATGAAAAAGATGATAATTGTCTGTTTTGTGGGTATCGTGGTCGTTTGTGGTGCAGCGACCGGTCCACCCAGGGGAGCATACAGCAACCTGAAGGTCCTGCCCAGGGATATCAGCTCCAAAGCCATGTCAAAGATCATGGTGGATGAGATCTCCGATGCATTGGGCGTGTCCTGCGGTTTTTGTCATGCCGAAAAGGAAGGTTCCCATCAGCTGGATTATGCCAGCGACGCCAAACCCGAGAAAGAGATGGCGAGAGCCATGATGCGTATGACTATGCGGATCAATAAACGATACTTTAACCTCAAACACCCTAATCTGGAGGATGCCACCCTGACAATCACCTGCAACACTTGTCACAATGGACAACCACATCCGGATAATGTCTCAGAGAAATAATACATGCAGCTGCAGTCACCATGAAAAAGGATATACGCTGTCACTGCCAGATGATCAACCTGTCCTATCCGGTACTATAGTGGCGTTGGAAGACAATAGCCTGTATATCAACGACACGGCGAAGTACCTGCGTATCAAAAGCGAAGCGCTTAAAAAAGGCTTCGCTTTTCTTATTATTGCCACCGGTGTGCCTATCGACTTATTTTTCTCCGAGAAGTCATTGATCTTTGTAGACACGCTGATGAAGCATATTTTTAACAGGTATCATTTGCCGGACAGGAATATTTTTCTTTTGGGTGTCCTGGCCGCCGGTCACAGAGCCTTAAAATATATAGAATACTGTAAGACGGGCAAGTCTTTATTCAATCCTGCCATCAGAGGGGTGATATTGAACGAATGTGTCATCGACTGGGTTCGACAATGGTATGAGTGTCAAAAGCAGGTGAGGAATATCCAGGATGAGACACGTTTTTTTGAAGGGACGATGATCACCTACCTGTTTAACGAGAACTTAAAAGCTACCCCTGTAACCAACATAGACAGATATATCCAGTTCTCCCCTTATTCTTATTTCGATATACAGATGGACAAGCCCAGGTTATTCAAGGATCTGTCTGTACGGGCCTATACTTATGCGGATATCCAACATTGTTTTTCCGTGAAGGGCAAAAGCATCTATGACTGTCATTACCCGGATATGTCGGGGTTTATCAATGAGCAAAAGCTTGTCGGCAATCAGCGGGCGGAACTGGTGGTATTCGAGGAACAGCCGGCCTCCACCTGGGATATGGTGGACAAGCAGGAGCTGATGGATTGGGTGGTGCGGCAAAGTGTTATTTGAAAAATAACGTCAGATGCAGGTGGTTGCGGGGCATTGGCTTTGCATAGGTGGGGTAATGCTTCGATGCCGGGTCATATTATTGGGGGTAATGCTGACCTTTTTCTCCGGAAGAGGGCAGACGGTCATTGCTTATTATTCGGGAGATGCCCGGGCGATCGATAAATATCCTGTTGGACAGCTGACCCATATCATTTATGCTTTCTGTTATTTGAAGGGCGATGTCCTGGCCCTGGGACGCCGGGCGGATAGTCTTGTTCTTGAGAAGCTGGTGGGTTTGAAGAAAAAGCATCCGTCCCTGAAGATATTGCTCTCTCTGGGCGGCTGGGGTGGCTGTAAGACTTGTTCGAACGTCTTTTCTACGGCGGAAGGTCGGGACAAATTCGCTCGAAGTGTGCTGGAAATGACACATTACTTTCACACCGACGGCATCGACCTGGATTGGGAATTTCCCACTTTGGGCGGGTATCCCGGGCATCCTTTCCACCGGGAGGATAAGGCAAATTTTACGGCGTTGTTGCGCGTGTTGCGGAGTGTATTGGGCCCTTCTAAAGAGATCAGTTTTATAGTGGCCGGATTTTCGCCTTATCTGCAGGGCTCTATCGAGCTGGTCAGCGCGGCGGGTATAGCAGACAGGATCAACCTGATGACCTATGATATGATCGGCAGCCGGTGGGAGAAGGTGGGCGATAAAGAGCATGGTTTGTATCAGCCGGGAGTTTTTGCAGGATTTGTATCCATGAGGATGATAAGGCAGAAGTATAGATTTGGCAATGGCTACCGGCAATATTGGGACGATACTGCGCAGGTGCCCTGGCTGTATAATGCCGCACGCAAAATATTTATCACTTATGATGATGAGCGATCTGTAGCGGCTAAATCGGCTTATGTAAAGAAAAAGGGGCTTAATGGCATTATGTTCTGGGAATTGCGTCTGGATGTGCCGCAGAATGGATTGCTTTCCGTCATCTCCCAAAATTTTCATAAAAGCGAAAGTGACAGGTAGCATACTTTCCTGCCGGCAGTATATTTAGGCATGATAAATGTCTACGACCTGCATTTTAAAAAGGACATTCTGCCATTATTCGATCATTTGAACAACGAATTTTCGAGAACGGCCCTTTTGGAATTATTGTCGGATGTGCCGGTTTCCGTGGATGAGATATATGCACGACAGGAGATCCTGAGAGGTTTTCTAAAGAACAAGCATCTGTATGTTCCTTTTTCTTATTCCAAGCTTGAGTTCAACCAGGTCTATGGGTATATTGAAGAGAAACGAACCCAAGGGCTTTATCTATCCGGCAGCGCATTAAAAATGCATCTGTTATTTGCGCGGTCGGAATGCAACAGGGAGAAAGGTGGGCTTTACCAGGTGATGTATTTTCTGAATAAGATCCATCAATTTTACTTTTCGAGATTGAGGATGGAGGTATTCCCGGTGGTTTTCAGAGGGCGGGTGGAGAATATCAGGCGTATGTTGGATGTTTTGGAAGTAGAGAAATATTACGATACAGGCAGGAGAAGAGGGTTTACTATTTCAGAAGTTGTCAGGGTGTTGCATCGGTTGGAGGAGAAAATTGGTAGTGGTGAAATGGATGTCTTCTGGAAAGATTTTTTCCTGTTCGAAGCTTATTATTCCCTGTCGAAAGGAATCAGGGAAAATAATCTTACATTCCCTGTATTTACCGATGGCGATCTATCGATCGATGAATTTTATCATCCCTTGTTGAAATATCCTGTCAGGAATAGCCTGGCGGTAAAGGATGCCGTCACGCTGATCACCGGTCCGAACATGTCCGGGAAATCCACCCTGTTAAAATCCGTAGGTCTTTGTGTTTACCTGGCGCATCTTGGTCTCGGTGTTCCGGCAATAAGCTGCGAACTCCCTTTTTTTGATGTCATCTCCATTGCTATCCACCTGGATGACGATATAAGGAGCGGCTACAGCCATTTTATGAGGGAGATCCAGACCTTAAAACAGGTGGTTGTGGCTGCCCGCCAGGGGAAAAGATGTTTTGCGATATTCGACGAGCTGTTCAGGGGCACGAATATAGAAGATGCCCTGGCGATATCGACCACCACTATCCTGGGTTTGACCGCATTTACCGGCTCCTTTTTTATTATTTCCACTCACTTGCATCAACTGGAGAAAGCAGCTGCTTCGCGTACTATCAATACTTGTTGTATTGAATGCCGGCTTGAAGAAGGGATTCCCGTATTTACCTATAAGCTTCAACCCGGATGGTCCGATCTGAAGATCGGGCAGATCATTTTCAGACAGGAAGAGTTGGATGAGTTGTTGGCGCGAGATTGAGTTCAGACCCGACGGATCGGATAAGCTGTTGATGCGCGGTTGAGCTTTGGGTCATTCGCCCAATGCCTGGATCAGCAAAGCAGCAGCCGCGGCCCCGCTGTACTGTTGCTGGCCTGTGATAAGCCTGCCGTCACGGATAGCAAACGGCATAAAGGCGGCGGCAGTGATAAAATTCGTACCCTGCAGTTTTTTGGCTTCCGTCTCTATCCAGAAAGGCTGGATCTTTACACCCGTAAAATTATCCGCATATTCCTCCTCGCTGTTGGCGAAACCAGTCCAGGTTTTGCCGTTTACCAGCAGTTGTCCATCGCCGGTGCGGGCATACAGCAGTATGCTGGTGGCATGACAGACCACCGCTACAACTTTATCCCTTTCATAAAAATCGATCACTTTTTTATGGAGGGGGGTATTGGTCACGAATGTATACATGGGGGATTGTCCACCGGAAAGGAATACCGCATCATATTTATCCGGGTCGATATCGCTGATGGGTTTTGTGTTGTCCAGCAATGCCGCATGGGAAGGCGATTTCTTAAAGCCCAGCGAAATAAGATCATGTGCGGAATAGCCACTCTCGTGTTCAGGGTCGCTAAAACCGTCGGCCCCGAGCTTTCCTCCATCCGGCGAATAGATATCTACCTGGTAGCCTTTTTCTGTAAATGCCCAATAGGGATGGGTCAATTCCGCCCACCAGAAGCCGATGGGCCAGCCTGTCTGTGAGCTAATGGCCGAATTGGCCGCGATCAAAGCAATTTTTTTGGTATTTTTTTCAGATAACTTGTTAAGGTTAGCGCTCATATGATCGGTTTGGGGATCAAATCTATCTTATCCTTTTTATCGAGGCAATACCCTACTAAAAAGTAGGGAAGAGTGGTATGTTGAAACCCGGCGGAATGGAATATTTTTGGATATAATACTGTCGTATGATCACACTCAATGGAAAGAAATACACCTGCCCTGTGGACGTTACCCTCGGGCTTATCGGAGGAAAATGGAAGTTACTCATCCTCTTTCATTTGCATTATTTTACAAAAAGGAGCTATAGCGAGATCCAGGTCAATCTGCCTGGGGTCTCGGAGAAAATGTTATCCCAGCAGCTGAGGGAGCTGGAAAGAGATCAGCTGATCAGCAAGCGACAGATCTCTGCTAAGCCCTATCGTATCGAATATTTTCTTACGGATAGAGGAAAGTCGCTGGGCCCGCTGTATGATATAATCTGCAAGTGGGGTATCGACTACCTGAAAGAGAATAACATTGACTATATCAAGGATCAGCACTTATATAAATAATCTTATGAGATGTCTTGTCTATTGTCTGCCATGGTTGCTGCTGATCGGTGGCTGCCGGCACGGTGCTGATAGGGGTAGGGTTATCCATATCGACCATATAGTGGATCTTACTTATACGCTAACGCCCGATTTTCCTTATATACCTGTGCGCAACCTTACTTTTCCGTTTGGTATGACGCCCATGGCTACGATACCTAAGAACGGCGTAGCCGCCAATACCTGGCATATACATGAGCACCTGGGTACTCATATAGATGCTCCCAATCACTTTGCAGCAGGGGGCTTGTCTTTGGATGAGATAAAGCTGGAAGACCTCATCGTTCCTGTCGTTGTCATCGACGTTACCGCCAGGGCCGCCGCCGATAAGGATGCCGAGGTTACCCAAAAAGACATAACGGATTTTGAGCGTAAGTATGGAAAGATACCTGCGCATTCCTGTGTGATGATGCTTTCCGGGTGGGAGAAATATGTAAAAACGCCTGCTTATCTTGGATTGGATGCCGGAGGCGTCAAGCATTTTCCGGGTTTTTCTCCTGCTACTGTAGATTTTTTGATCAAAGAAAGGAATATTGCCGGTGTTGGTGTGGATGTCATTTCCTTCGACCCCGGCAGGGACAGTCTCTATACGGCTCATAAGATATTATGCCGGGAGGGAAGGTGGGCAGTCGAGAACATCGCTAACCTGGATAAGATACCTGTGA
>Ga0105238_10001250_pt1 | contig 25555 bp, 20 predicted proteins | sample KBSC34metaG_FD_81526 | JGI IMG/M metagenome (GOLD analysis project Ga0105238, IMG submission 81526) | Corn rhizosphere microbial communities from Kellogg Biological Station, Michigan, USA - KBS C3-4 metaG | ecosystem: Host-associated > Plants > Roots > Rhizosphere > Soil | place: Michigan, USA...
AACCGAGAACTCGCACCATGCTTATCCACAGCGCGTTGTTTTGGCTACGCAAAGATCTCAGTGCGTCCGAACGGAACGTATTCGCCACCGAAGTGCGTCGCCTAGCCACGATTCCGTATCTCCAAAGCGGGTTCGTCGGCCCTCCTGCGCAGACGGAACATCGCTCCGTCGTGGATCATTCGTTCGACTTCGCGACCTCGTTGCACTTCAAGTCCCTGGAGGACCACGAGTTCTATCAAACCAAGTGCGAGCACCACGCAAGGTTCGTTTCCACTTGCCAGTCGCTCTGGGAACGCGTCGTTGTCTACGACATCGCGGCGTAGAGAGTAGGCGGTCTCCCGAAGCATTTTGCCCGTAAAGGTTGGTTCCTATAATTAGGGGGAGACTACAGAAGGTAGTGAAATCATTGTCACTTTCTATTTTACATAATATACATTCACGCTCAATAGACGACGCAAGAACCGGCATCGAGCTGACCTTGCCGGTCAGCAGCTGTGCGCAGTAATCCTGTGAGTTCCCGCGCACTAATGTTGTGAGTTTCGAAAAACACCGCTCTGTCAAAGAAATCTCTCAGTTTTACTCGGGCCGCACTTTGTCCATCGTTGTGTGGATCGTCTCAGTGGCGGGCTTCGGGAACTGGTTCCGTCGACGATCAACATGCTCGATTGTGCGTCGAGCCAGCGATGCATCGCAGAAGTTCTCACACTTGGATATCCTGATACCCGATTGGCGTACAAGGATCCTACGATATGCGTCCAGGTTCCCCCATTCAGTCTGGCGACCAGAAAGAAGCTGCTGGTTGGGAAGATGAGGGCCTGCCGCTACCAATCTCAACGGACGACGGGCGCGACTTGTTGCGAGCTTCTTTGGAGCGCCGCGATAGTCTGCTTCACTCAGAAACTTGGCTCTCCAGCGACGAAGTAGCTATCAGAATTTCCGCTAGCATCGCCGGGAATGACCCAAAACAGGACATTCGCCGGTTACGGAGGGAGGGCCGTTTGTTTGCCGTGCGATTCGAAGGAAGATATTTGCATCCGGACTTTCAGTTCAATGCCCAAGGACAACTCATGGCAGAGGTCAAGGACCTGCTTGATGTTCTCCCTACCACCGATGCCAATTGGAATCTTGCCTTCTGGGTATTCCAACCAACGCGAGCACTCGGTGGAAAGCGCCCGGCAGACGTTTTTCGTCAAGACCCTCAACGTGTTGTAGTCGTAGCCCAAAAAGATTTCCTAGGCGATAACGAACGCTGGTAGCACTCGTCCGCCCGTAAGGAACTGTGCGTAAAAATTCGCAGTTTTAGCGGCGCGTAACTACCTTTCGTTTGGAGGAATTCCTGCTCTTCTTTTGTGATTTGACCTGACGTTCCAGTTCGGCCACGCGCTGTTTCATGATGCGCTTCTGCTGGGCGAGATCTTCCTCTAGTTTTACACGACGCTTGGTTTCGCCGACGGACTTAGCGTTAGCGGCTCGTGCATCCTGCTGGGCGGATTTTGCTTCTTCACGAGCCCGATCGACCTCACGCAGCCAACGCTGTTCGGTAGCTTCAGCACGTTCTCGATCCGCTCTGAACGCCTTCTGCGCCTCGTCGGCGGTCAGGCGTAGCGCGGCAACCGTCGTCTGAGCTTCCGTGAGCGAGCCAAGGGCGGTGGACAGGGACCGCTGTAAATCGTCGTTCCGACGTCGCTCATTGACTAGGTCTGCCTTCGCGGCCTCGCACTCGTGCCGGACGAGTAAGAGCGCCTGCTGTTGGGCTGTCTTTTGAGCTGCCGCCTGCTCAAGCTGAGCCTGCAGGGTGGTTTCCCGCTCCTGGAGCCCTAGCTCGCGTTCCGAATAGCGAGTTTCGGTGTCCTGGCGTGTCGCGACCACCGCTTCGCTCCACAGCGTCATCATGGCCCGCTGCACCGCTTCAGGAATGTCTGGCAGCTGTGCCCGCGCCTGCGCCGCCAGGCGCCCGGCCAGTTCCGCCCACCACACCTCAAGCAACCGCAACAGCGTGTTCGGCGAGCCAGTACCCAGTTCGGCACGGACTTTTTCGATCGTCGGTCGTTCACCGCGCGCCAGCAGCGCATCCGCGGCGCGCGTGACCTGATCTTGGGTGACTCCACGTGCCATCTTCGCCTCCGATGTCGGTGCCCTACTCTTTTGCTTTTCTACTAACGATAAGTGATGATTATCGTGTGTACGAGCCATATTCAGTAATATACACTACATTGTATGAAAGAAAAAAAATCCCTACTGGCACTTGCTTCACCGGCTTCCCAACTGCTGTTGCCGGAACAATTGGCCGAACAAGCCGCCAACGCAGTGCGCGAATTGCTGGCCGAAGCGGCCGCAGCGAATACGACGCGTAGCTACGCCAGCGCCCTACGCTACTGGGCCGGCTGGCATCGGGCGCGCTACGGGATTGAATTGACGTTGCCGACCAGCGAAGCCGTCGTAATGCAGTTCGTCGTTGACCATGTGGCGCGTCGCGGCAAGACCGGTTTGAAATGGGAGCTGCCACCGACCGTCGACCAGGCGCTCGTGGCCGCCAAACTGAAATCCAAGCTCGGCCCGTGGAAATTGGCCAGTGTCGTGCATCGAGTGGCCGTGCTGTCGACGGCGCATCGACTGAAGCGTCTGACGAATCCGTGCGAAGAACCGGCTGTGCGCACCGTGCTCGGGCGTGCGCGTCGGGCCTCGGTCAAACGCGGCGAACGGCCGGCGAAGAAGACGGCGATCACGAAAACCGAGCTCGAGGCGATGCTCGCGACGTGTGATGGTTCGCTAGAGGGGATTCGCGATCGTGCCCTCCTCTGCTTTGGCTTTGCCAGCGGTGGACGTCGTCGCAGCGAAATCGCTGCCGCGGATATGCGCGACTTAAAGCGGATTGGCGACAAGGGCTACATCTATCGGCTCGAACACAGCAAGACGCAGCAAGCAGGCGTGACGGCGAATTCGACGCCCGACAAGCCTGTCCTCGATCGGGCGGCGCTCGCATTGGAGGACTGGTTGGAGGCTTCCGGGGTTGCCGAGGGGGCGATCTTCCGGCGGCTTTGGAAACGGCGCATTGGCCCTGCCCTGTCCCCGGCCGCAGTCGCTCAAATCGTGCAGCGCCGTGCGCAGCAGGCAAGACTCGAAGGCGATTTTGGCGGACACAGCCTGCGTTCTGGGTTCGTGACCGAGGCAAGCCGTCAAGGCGTCTCGCTGCCCGCGATCATGCAGTTGACCGAGCACCGGGCTGTTTCGAGCGTGATCGGATACTTCCAGACGGGCGGCGCCGAGGCGAATCCCGCTGCTCGCCTTCTAGAAGACTGATCAATCTCCTTCATCTGACGAGTGCGAGCGGGTTGCACGAGTGTCGGGCCGCGCTCGCGGAGTGTCCGGCACGGCTAAAAGACCGCTACACGCGCGGGGCGACACGAACCGCAGTGCGGATATCGGCAATGCGCGCGCCGCTGGTGCGCAAGGTCTGCCGCAGCTCGTTAAACACCGGGGCATGGCCGGTTGGGTCATCGAGCGTCAGGATCACTGCGAAGGGCACACCTTCGTCCGGGAACTCGACGTCGGTACGACACAACGAGTCCACGACCAGTCGCCACTGCGAGGAATTGCCCTTACCGCGCGGGAAGACCTGGTCGAAGCGCTTGATCGGCCACCACTTGCGACCGTGATCCAGCAGGTGCTTCTCGTAGATCTTGCCTTCCGATTTCAGGCGTCCAGCCCAGCTAACTTCCCCCGTGGTGGTGTCAATCTGCTCTTGGCGCAGATACGCATCGACGTTGATGCGCACGTACTCGGCGCCAAAGCGGCCATGCGTGGGGGTGCGATAGGCCAAGGTCATGCACGCACGACCGCGACAGGCGCCGGTGTCACTGACCAAGCTCGCCGGCCACGTAAAGTTGAACTCCAACTCGTGGGAAGCCTGCAACGTTCCCACGAAAGCCAAGGTGATGGCGTGGTCGTCGGTCAACAGCATGTCCAGCGCATGGCTGGGGATACCGTGGCCAACAAAGTCGGACGCGAAGTTGCTCACGTGGGCATCGGCCAGCGGCACAGGCATTTGCGCGTGATGTACGAGCATGCCGATTAGTGTCTCGCGCTGCACCTCGCCTTCGATCAAGTGATCCAACGCAGCCAAGGTGCGGGCCGCCAGGGGTGCGGCGTAACTTGTCCCCATGCCAGCCACGGTCGCGCCGTCGGGGCCGAGCGAATGCAAGCTGCCAACGTGGGCCACATCCGGCTTAAGGCCCAGCGCCGTCCCGGGGCCACGACGCGTGTACACCGCCGGTCGCAGTTGGCCGGCGCCATCCGGTGGATCGGTCGCGCCGACTGACACCGCGCGCACGCTTTCGGCCGGCTGAAACATGCGGTCCTGACCGGGGAAACGATAGCCGGCGAGCATCGGTGGCACGTCGACGGACTGGTCGGGCCACGGCGACCGACACAACCCGCCGTTGAGGTTGCCAGCGGGCAGCACGAAGAGCACGTCGTGCTTGTCGGCGATCTCGTCGATCAAGGTAGCGTAATCGCTGTAGCCGGCGTCCGACACCGGCCGTTCAATCGAGAGGCTCATATTGAATACGCGCGCGCCTTGCGCGATCGCCGCAGGCAGTTCGGCGTCCAACTGTTCCAGGAAGTCGAGGAATCCGCGCGGGTAGACATCGTCGTAAATATCGGCCTGCGTCGGATGCATGCCCAGGTCGTAGAACTTGCAGGCGAGCTCGTCGAACACAGGATGAGGATTGAACACCGTCGCCGCCGCCGTCAGGCCGGCGATGAACGTGCCGTGCGAACGATCCTGCTTATCCCCGGGAATCAGGTCAGTGCGACCGGCGCACCACGGATCCAAGGCAGGCAAAGTGGCTACGCCGGTATCGATGATCCCCAGTACGGGGTAGTCCGCATTGCTCTGCGGTGGTGCGATCGGCACGGGCCCGCCCGCCGATGAGCCGGCCGCGTGCTCGGCCTCCACAATCGGCGGCAACGCCACACGCCGCACGATTGGCTGCTCGTCCAAGAACCGCAGCAAGGATTCATGCGCCGCGACCGACTGGGTCTGCAGGCGCAGCAACAACAGCCGCACGCTCTTCCATCGCTGCCCCGTATCTTCGATCTCCAGCGGCAGACCTAAACGCGCGAGGCCTTGCTGTAGCTCTGTGTACGCTTCCATCGCGCGAGCGCGCAACTGGCGCGCATTTTGATCCTGGACCTGGCGTGGGTCGATGAAGGTTTCCACCAGGTACATGCCGCCGGTGCGCGGATCTGACAGCCAAGCAATCGCTTCCTGGGCCGAGAACGCACGGCGATCGGTGGCGTGGTGCGCGCGCAGCGAGCGGATCGCGCCCACCTCGCCACGGGCGCGCGACGGCCGTGGTTCGACTTTGTTGGTCTTCGGGTTGAGGACCTCGCGCACATCGGCTTCCGCTTCGCTGATGCTGTTGCGAATGGCCGCGAGGTTCTCGGGCGTGACTTCGACGATCATGTCGCCCAGATTGGTGCCACCAACCAATGGCACTTTGGCGGGAGGCATCAACTTCATTGTCGGGCGATGCGATTTGGCCCAGGCGTCTTCATTGAGCGTGACATGCACATACGACAGGACCGACCGCTCACCTCGGGTAAGGGTTCTTCCGATTTGCTCTAGGTCTCCCAACAGCTTGTGCTGGTGCGCCACAAAGGCCGCATTGCGGCCCTTGAAGAAATCTTTGACCTTCCCACCGGGCGTCACCTCGGGGATGCGCTGGTAGTCGTTGGTATTGAGGATGATCTGGAGCGGGTTGTTGGGCATTAACTCACCTCACGGTGCTTGCGTATCCAGCGGCTGATGGTGGATTGGTCCTTGCCGAAGAAGCGTGCAAGGTCTTCCTGAGTGAAGGCCAATTCCCGGTCGGCCGCCAATGTGGCGGCCAGCGGCTCCAGGGGTCCGAGCAATAGTTCCCAGTGCGGATGGCTGCGGTGATTGGAGCTGAGCAGCGCGTGGATCTTCAAGGCCTCGAGCACGGAAAACTCGACATGGGGGTTCATCGCGGCCGCGCGCTTGACGGCATTGGCCAGGGTTTCGATTTCGCTGCCGGTCAACCCTTCGGTCAGCCACGCCAAAAAGCGACGTTCGGGCTGCGAAACGTCTAACGGCGTGACATAGCGATTGACGATTTCCAAACGCGAGCCCAGATCGGGCTTGGGCACGGCCACGCGAATGTCGAAGCGACGCCAAATTGCGCTATCGAGCAGTTGTTCGTGGTTGGTGATGGCGATCGTGATCCCCAGTTCGCTGCGCTGGTCCAGACACTGCAATAACGTGTTGACCACGCGCTTGATCTCGCCTACCTCGTGCGCATCATCGCGAACCTTGGCGATGGCATCGAACTCGTCGAGCAGCAGCACGCACTGGTAGCGATTGGCGAAGGAAAACAGCGTTGAGATGTTGCGCGCGGTGGTCCCCAAGTAGGAGGAGATCAATCCGTCCAAGCGAGCGGTGACCAAGGGCAAACCAATCTCCCGACTTACTATCTGGGCCAACTTGGTCTTGCCCGTGCCTGGCGCGCCGAACAGCAGGCAGTTCAGCGGCGGCCGAATGCCCATCGCACGCAGCCGATCCAGGTGCCGCCACTCTTCGATCAGTGCCTCGACCGAGGCACTCAGGCTGCTGTTGAGCACCGGCGCGACGGCCAACTGCAACGTGCCGGGCAACAAAATATCCGCCAGCGGCCCGCCTGTCTCCTTGTCCACCGGCGCACGCACCGCCGGCGTCACTGCCTCGCCCGGCAGCGCGGCACGCGAGAGCACCACGCGACTGGGCTGCATGCGGCCGGCCTGCTCGCCGCGCGCGAGCAATTTGGCCAACTGGTCGGCCTGCTCCTCCTGACCGTCCTTGCGCAGCGCCGCCACTAGGCGCTGCGCGTGCGAGGTAACGACCGGACTGGGCTCCTTCAGGGCAGCCCGAAGCAGCGCGAGGATGATTGAAAAATGCTCCATATATGCTATGATCCGATGAAATATGCATAAAGACGATAAAAGTATGCGCTTAGAATCCATGAAATGCAATGTGTTCAATATTCAGGCGAGGCGTCCGATCCTGCACCCTGCCCCGCCCCGCTCGCACCGGGCGAAACGCGCCTCCGCATCACCGTGGTGGAGCACTTCCAAGGAGCTGTCTGGCGTGCCTCGCGGCCGCGTTTCTGGGTCGGGCGCGTGAGCGCTTCAGCGATGGCCTCAATTCATTCGTTCACGGCGGTATCCAACCGTTCGCGCGCCACCAAGCCGGCTACCCGATCGGCCTGCTGATGGACGTGCTCAAGAACCCCAATGCCATGGGTATGCTGACCCTCCACGTGTTGTCTGCTCTGCCTCAGCAAGGCGAGGCAGTCGCGCTGGTGCAGACGCTGTATGCAGAGTTCGACGACATGTTGCCTACACTCGAGCCGCTCCCCTTCCCGACCGGGACTCCCTGATGGGCACGATGATCTGCCTGGCCGTCGGCAAGCTAGAGGTCGACTGGGGCAAGAACAACTTCTTCTCTGACCACGGAGCGCTGTTTCAGGCAAGCGACCTCAAGCCCATTCCGGCCTACAACGAGGATGAAGACGATCCGGAAAGCGAACCGACCGTTCGGATGGAGCTCGGGTTCGGCAAGCCGTTGCGCCACGTGCGAGATCGCCTGGAGCTGATGGGTTACACCGTTCGGGCCGTCGAGCACCACTACGCTCGCCTACATCGCATGCACGGCATGTCGGACAAACCCATCCCCTTCGCCACGCTGCGTCGGGCGCTGGCGAAAGTCGACGTCACCAAGGTCAGCGGGAACTACAGCGATGACTACGATCCCGGCGAGTTCGTGCGCAAGGAGATCATCAAACGTCTGGCGCTTGCCTCCGAACGCCACCACTACTACCTATCCGGCCCACGGCCGGATCACTGGGAAGTGGACTTGCTGCTCGAGAACTTCGGCGCCAGCGGCGCGTTGCGGCTGCTGGGGGAGAATCCCGCCAATCTGGACCTCGACGTGTCGTGGGATTACGCGCCGCTGGTGGAGGCTGGCTGGGCAGAGCGCGAGGAATTCCAGCCTGGCGCCGCGCCCGATCAACAGTTCCTGATCGTAACCGAGGGCAGTTCGGACGCGAAAATCCTGCAGAAGGCACTGCAGCTGCTGCGGCCACACATCGCCGACTTCTTTCGCTTCGTGGACATGGAAGAAGGCTATCCCTTCGCTGGCACCGGCAACCTGTATCGCTTCACCCAGGGGCTGGCCAGCATCGGCATCCTCAACAACACCGTGCTGCTGTACGACAACGATGCCGAGGGCGTCGCGAAGTGGCGCGACACCCAGAAGCTGGCGCTGCCGCCGAACATGCGCGCCATGAGGCTGCCGAATCTGAAGGCCCTAAAGCAGGTGATGGCGGTCGGGCCGTCGGGACGCAAGCGCGCGAACATCAACCAGCGCGCCGCGTCGATAGAGTGCTACCTCGACCTCACGCAGCCAGGTCTGCCGGAGCCCGTGGTGAGGTGGGGATCGTACAACAAGTCTTCCGAAAGTTACCAAGGTGAGCTTGAGCACAAGACGCAGTTCATGAAGGCGTTCCTCGACCTACGCAGCGCCGACGTCCCCTACGACTTTTCCAAGATCGAGGCGGTGCTGGACGCATTGGTGGCCGAATGCGTCGCGATCGCCGAACACAATTTCGTCGCCTCCAAAGGCTCAAGGACCGAACCGTGGAAATAGCTCATCGAGACGACGTGAGCCCCGAGCTGCGAGCCTGGTGGGACGCGCTGTGCCGCGAAACCGCCGAGGCCATGCAGGACTATTGCCTGCCGTACGTCACCCCGATCTCACACGCGATCAGCAGTGACGACGGCGCGCTGGAAGGCACCGGCGGCTATCTGGAGTCTGCTGGCAAGCGCTGGCTGATCAGCTGCGAGCATGTGCTGGGCGACTGGAAAACCCGCCAGTTCGCTCACCAGTTTCATGGATGCAACGACGTCTTTCGCCTTGTCGGCTCGCCCACGGGAATCGAAAAGCATCCCGTCGACGCGTCGATCTGGCACATCCCTGACGAGGTGTGGAATGCACGGCCCCATCAAGCGGCTGCCGTCCCGTGTTCAAGGCTGGCGCAGCAGCATGCGCCCGTCCCCGGCGAGTTACTGTTCGTTGCGGGCTTCCCACAACAACGTTCGCACTTCTACTTCAATACCCTAGCCAGCCACGCCACCCAGCTGACCGCGCAGGAACGGAACCAGCCGACGGTCAACGATCTACACGCCAACTACGTGCTAGTCGGTTACTCGACGGAGAAAGCCAAAAGCGTGAAGCCGAGCGGTGGCGCGCCGTTGTCCGAGCCGCCCGGCATGAGTGGATCGTTGCTGTGGAATACGCGTCGTGTCGAATGTGAGATGGCGGGTCGACCCTGGTCACCCGACATGGCTCAGGTTACCGGCATGCTGTGTCGTTGGGATCCGCAACTGGTCAGCGTCCAAGCCATTCGCGTCGAGATCCTCCGAGACTTCCTTGAACGCCACATACCCTAGCTGCTCGTGATTCGTCATTCCCGTTCACGCCTGTCCAGGAACTCTTTACGACCTATGCGCCAAGGCCCCTTCTCCCGACCCACCGTCGTTGCCGCGACGCAGCTTCTCGAACAGCACACGCAGGCCCGGTTTAATCAAATGGTCGTACGCCTCGGGCTCGAAAACGACGTGTCACAGGGCACGACGATCAGCGTGGGCAAGAAGATCGCAGCGCTGGGCAAAATCGTGGTGGCGCGAGCCGACCAGGTGCTACAGACCGTGGACGGGCCTGTGACGTTGGCGGAAGCGGTCGTACGCGAAGCGGCGCAACTGGCACAACCGGCCTCGACCGACGCGCTTCATACAGACTTCCTGCGGGGACTGGCACGCGACGGCTTCGTGCTGGTGCCGCCCGCAAACAGCGGCCAGCGTGCGTCCATCCGCGCTGCGCTGCCCGGCGAGGTCCAGCTGCCGGCCACGGATGACGAAGTGCACCACTTGCTCAAGCAGTTTGGCTTCGCCACGCCGCTCGGCCACCTCGACCAGGCAATCACAGCACCTTCCGATTGCACGTGGTGCTGGTGACCGCACGCATGTACCTGCGTCGGCTGACGAAGCCGCGGCCGAACCCGTAATGGAGGAGTTATTCCCCTGCACTGTTGGTTCGTTGACGTCGTCACTTCCAGCCTGAGGGCAGCCACTGCAGATATAGTTCGTTGCCACGGGCAAAGATCGCCTCATCGAGAAGAAAATTCAGCTATCGCATGAATCCGTCTTCTGGTACCAGCGCTGGGAGACCTTCCAAATGAGGAATGGAATGCAGGAAGTCACATCTGAGCAACTCGAACAGATTCGAAGAGCGCTGACCCTTCCAGAGAGCGACGTCGCCGAGTTTGAGAAGAGAGCGGCGGAGATACTTGCCAGCTTCGCCCACTTCTGCCCTTTGCATCGCCAGGCGAAAGCATCATGGAGCCCAGAAAGGGTGCCGGAGGTCAAGCTTGAGGTGACGGGACTGTTAGTCAAGGAAACACCAGATCCGAGGACTTTTGAAACCGTTGAAATTGAAGCCAATTTCGGCGATCGAGCTTACAACCTCGACATGTATGGCTGTCTGCTGCTCGATGCCTTTGCCGAAGCCTTGGCACTTCATCCTCGCTTGCGCGGCAGGACAACGGCACAAGCGATGAGAGAGCGCGTGAAGAACTGGTGCTTCGCCGTACTGGAGACGAACGTCTATACGAACGCCGTGGGACACGTCCTAGACGCATTGCGACGCGACGTCGATGTTCATGAGGCGTGGGTTCTTCTGGCGGACATCGACGTCGAGGACTCTTTCCCGATGGGGAGCGTACGTATTTGTGGAATCGGATCGGCGCAAGTCAACAAGTGGATGTCCTCTTTGGTTACTGCCGGACTTAGTGAATCAACCCGTCCAGACATCCGAGAACACTTTGAGCGCGACTGGCAAGGCCATACCGCTGCCGTGTATCGCTGCATCGCTGATGTCGATGCAACCAAGTCGGTCGCTCTAATACACGCTGAACGTGCATGCTCACTTTTGCGAATGGTCGAGCCTGGCAATGTCTCGGCAACGCAACGATCATATCTACAGCCGGAACGCCTCATGTCGCAGATGGGCGTCCGTTCCGTGCTACTAGATCCAGAGAGACTGGATCATTTTGTAGACAGCGAAACAAAACTCAACCCACCGTGCGGGATAGTCATCGACAAGGCATCCTTCAAAGAGAGGTGGGAGCGCGGTTATCTACGCACCTTGCACGAGCTGCTGTCGTCAGCGCCTAAAACGGAGTTTCAACACGACCTTCTCGGCGCGCTGATGGTGTATTCGCGGCACAGACTAACTGCCGATCCAATCGAAAAGTTGATCTTCGTGTTTTCGGGGATGGAAGCTGTGCTTGTTGAACCAGATAAGCGGACTCCAAAACGATTTACATTGCGAAAGCGCCTCTGTGGCATGTTCGCAGGCAACGAAAGCGTTAGGCAGAACATCGCAAAAGTCGTCAACGATGCGTATGAACTTCGTTCGAACTATCTGCATGAGGGCACCGCGATAAGAGACAGGCAGATAGTTGAAGCATTCTTGGGATATGCATGGCTTCTCTTCTTAAGGCTGATCGAACGACACCAACGCTGGCGATCAATGCATGAGCTACGCTTCGAACTAGACAGTAGTTTCAAGGCGAGATTCGGCGAGCCGGTACCGGCGAAGGATCCGTAATTCGCAACAAGGCCAGCTGTTGCAACCGACGACTGGCTGTGGAATCACCGAAAATAAGCTATCGACAGCAGGCGAATGTTAGCCAGGGTTGGTGCGCATGACTTCAGAATCCGACCGACAGAAAGCCGACTTCGAGCGTCACCGCGCCGAGCCCAACGTGAGCGTCGACGACTACTTGCGTCGCAAGCAAATCGAGCTGGGACGCTCGTTGGAAGGGCGCGCGATCATCTACCTCGACATTTGGGTGTGGAACCGCATCAGCGACCACGTCCTCAAGGCCACGAACGATCCGTCGATGTCGGCGTTGTATCGCCGACTGCTCGCGGAGGTTGCAGCAGGCCGCATCGTGTGCCCAGTCAGCGAGTCGATCTTCTTGGAACTCATGAAGCAAAGCGATCCGCGAACGCGGATGGCCGCGGCAGAAGTCATTGATGCATTAGGTGGCGGCGTGTGCCTGATGGCACCCGACACCAGAATCAACACGGAAATCGCGCACTGGGTGTATGAGAACGCAACGAAGAAATCGCTCTACCCGTTGGGTCACTTGGTGTGGACCGTAGTGCCCTACGTGCTTGGCACGATGCATCCGGTGGACAACCGCTTTCCCGCCTCGGAGCAACGCGTCATCCAGAAGGCATTCATCGATCGACTGTGGCGGACACGCCTCGTCGACATGGTCCAAACCATGGATCAGCCACAATGGAAGTTCGACGCGATGCAGGGCATCGCACAACGCTTGAACGATGGCAATTGCGATCATCAAGCCGAACTCACTAGCTTTCGAAAGGTGTATGCCGACGAGGCGACCGGCGCGGCTGATTTGTTCGCACCCGTGGCCCGCCGCGTCATCGCCGACATGTACACCAAGGAAACTGGACAGCTTCCGCCTGAGGCATCGGACGGCACGCGGCAGACCGGGCGAACGCTTCGCGCGCTCATGGCCAAGTCGCTCATCGACGACAAGTCACGTCATGTCTTGCGTTCGTTGCATATCCAGGCAGCGTGCCACGCGGCCGTGCGTTGGAACCGTGGCCAAAAGCTGTCAGCAAACACATTGTTCGATTTTCACCACGCCACGGCGGCGTTGGCCTATTGCGACGCATTTCTGTGCGACCGGCCCATGGCGGCGTTTCTCACCGGAGGCCTCATCATTCTCGACCAAGAAATGGGCTGCTTCGTGGCATCGACGGCCGAAGCGTTGCTGGCGTGGCTGAATGAGAGGCTGCCATCGGCCGAATCTGTGGCATTGGCGTAAGCCGGCGTTCGTTAGCAGCCGCTTTGGGTAGAGGCTGTGTGAAAACTAAAGAGCTAGTTTCCGCTTGTATAGATGTTGACCAATTGTGAGCCTCCAGCGCCCGGTTTGGACGCGTTCGATGATCGGAGCCTCGCGTTAGCTCGACGTACGACCCTCAATGTCATCAAGCGGCTGAGGTTTTCACACAGCCTCGGTCGAGACCTGCCCTTTCCTACCCGCGATAAGAATAGCTAATCGCGCTGCCCCGCTTACCCAGTTTCTGCAAACGGGCCAGAAGCAGACTTGCAGATATTCGAAATTGCTTGCTCTTATGATGGCGGCGGTTTGGCGCAGTCGCTACCATGCGAGCGGAAAGAGCCGTGAATGAGCGCGCGTTCGCCACTCGTGCGAAGCTCGACAAACGACCTCCCTTCTTCCCAGAGTGAATCCGCTGCCATGCCGCTCTATTTCGTGATTTTTCTCGGCACGCTCGCCGTCTCGCTGCTCCTGTACCTGGGCGCCATCGCGCAGGTGGCGTTCACGCGGCGTCCGCCGTCGGCTTTCATTCCCGAAGGCGGAATGGTCTGGCTGCAGTCCGTCGGGCTCGCCCTGCTGTGGTTCGGCGTCGGTGTCTGCTGGCTGCTGTTCTTCAACGTGTACTGCATCCATGTAGACATGAGCGCGGTCGGAGAGGCGGCATTCCAAGCCTTCACCCGCGGATATACGCGCCGCCTGCCGATCGTCGTACTGCCTTTCGGCGCCGCCTGCCTGGCATGGACGCTCGCACTCTGGGGCACGCCGGCGCGGATTTCGCGCAAGGCCGTCTGGGGCATCGCGACGCTCTGCGTTCTCGCCATCCTGAGCACGCCGTGGGCCGCTTCCGCACTGGACGACTTGCATGATCACGGCTACACAGAGGCGGCGTACCGACAGCTGCAAACCGCGCATCTGGCGCGCACCCTCGCCCTCACTGTTGCCGCAGTGTTGGCGCTCGCCGAGAAATGGCGGCCGCCGTCTCGCTAGGAAACATACGGATTGTTCGGGTTTCTCAGTGGCATGCTGCCGATGCGTGCGGCACGAAACTCGTCGTCGGAATACTCGAAAGCGGACATTCCTGGTCGTCGGGTATTGGTCGACACCACCCGCTCAGAGTGGGCGCATGCTGACTAGCTCCTTCATAAGAGGAGTGCGTCATGGAAAAACTCGTTCAATCCAAAGGCCATCTCGAGGCGTGGAACAAGGGCAAACTCGTCGGGCAGAAGGCGCCCTTGCGGCTTCGTGACATCTGGGCGATCCGAATCCGCTTGCAGCTGCGTGGCGCCATCCGTGATCTGGCACTATTTAATTTGGCGATCGATAGCAAGTTGCGTGCCTGCGATCTCGTCAAACTGCGCGTACGCGATGTCGCGCATGGCGACTCCGTAGCGCGAAGGGCCATAGTCCTACAGCAGAAGACCCAGCGCCCTGCAGTTCGAGATCACGGAGCAGACGCGTTCTGCGATACAGGGCTGGATCGCGCAAGCGGCCCTGCGGTCTGATTCGTACCTGTTTCCGAGTCGGCTGCACGATTCGCCGCATATCTCGACGCGGCAATATGCCCGAACTGTCGATCGATGGATTTCCGAAATCGGGCTCGATGTCTCTGCCTATGGCACGCATTCCATGAGACGAACCAAGGCATCGCTGATCTATCGCCGAACTAAGAATTTACGAGCGGTCCAGTTGCTCCTGGGGCACAGCAAGTTGGAGAGCACGGTCCGTTACCTCGGTATCGAAGTCGACGACGCCCTTGAAATGGCGGAACAGACCGAAATCTGATGTGCCACCCGAACAGCGGCCGTTCAATCCGGTCGCTGTTCGGCCACAAGACGCCTCTCGGCGGTCAAAATCCGCGGCTGCAAAGCTGACGCTCAATGTGCCCTGAATGTTCTTTGGTAGCCGATTGCTGACTAGCCGTCCGCACGGGCTGCATCTTCCCAAATCTCCATCCCTTCGTGGATCACGAATAGGCTGATCACGAGACCTGATACGAGATCGACGTACCGATTGCCAGTCACGGCGATGACCGCACCGGACAGCAGCACGCCAACATTGACCCACACGTCAGCACGCGTATCGCGCCACGTGGCGCGCAAATGCACTTCCTCAGCGTTGCGGTATTTGGAGAGCATGGCGAGAACCGATCCGTTCACGGCAAGCGAGAGCAGCGCAAACGCCATGATGACCATTCCCATTGGGTCGCTGCCATAAATCCAGCGACGAATGACTTCACCGATCACGCCCAATCCCAGCAGTACCAGAAGCGCGCCGTTCCAGTGTGCTACGGTTTTCTGCAAACGTTTCGATCGGCCCACCGCGACGAAGGCCAACGCATAGCCCGATGCGTCCGCGAGCATGTCGAAGGCGTCAGCCAACAGGCCCGCCGACTGCGCAATGAGCCAGCCCGCGATACCTATCAGGAACATCGCGAGATTGGCGAAGAAGGCAATCTGCAATGTCTTACGGTCGGTTTCTGCTTTGCTCACGTCAGGCTTCTTTAATTTGCTGTCAAGCAGTGTGCATTAATTTCACTCTCGCTCCGAGGAACGTGACTGCATCGGTGCCCGCAAGGCTCGATCGCGCATCACTCGGTAGATGACCGGGATCACCAGCATCGACAACAACGGCGCCGTAATCATGCCACCGACCATCGGTGCTGCGATGCGCTGCATGATTTCTGAACCCGTGCCGGCACCGAGCATGATCGGCAAGAGTCCGGCGAGAATCACCGCGACGGTCATCGCTTTCGGTCGCACCCGTTGCACGGCACCTTCACGAATAGCGGCAAGCAGTGTTTCCGATGATTCCAATTCGCCGCCCGCCAGCCGTCGCTCCCATGCATGCTTTAGGTAGAGCAACATCACGACGCCAAATTCTGCCGACACGCCGGCGAGCGCGATAAAGCCTACTGCCGTGGCAACCGACATCGCGTGGCCAAGCAGATACATGAGCCAGAAGCCACCGATCAACGCGAACGGCACACTGGCGAGAATGAGTGCCGCCTCGTCCAATCGACCGAAGGTGAGATACAGCAGCAAGAAGATGATGAGTAGTGTTGCCGGCACGACGAGGCGCAGCCTGGCAGCGGCGCGTTCAAAGTATTCGAACTGTCCGGACCAAGTGATTGAAATCCCCGCCGGCAGGTTGACCTCTCGTGCAACACGTTCTCGCATATCGTTGACTACGGAAGCGAGATCACGGCCTCGCGCATCGACGTAGATCCAGCCAGACAGGCGCGCGTTCTCGCTCTTGATCATCGGCGGACCGTCTGCAATCGTAATCTTCGTTACGGCGCCGAGCGGAATCTGCGCGCCCATCGGCGTAACTAGGGGTAGGTCGCGCAGCTTTTGCACAGAGTCACGCAACTCGCGCGGATAACGCACGCTGATCGGGAAGCGGCGTCGGCCTTCGACGGTTTCGCCGATCGTCTCACCGCCGATCGCGGACGACACGACGCTTTGCACGTCGGCAATGTTGAGCCCGTAACGTGCCGCGGCGGCGCGGTCGATGTCGACGTCGATATAACGCCCGCCAGTTAGCCGTTCGGCCAAGGCCGAAGTCACCCCTGGAACAGATTTAACGACGTGCTCGATTTGCGCGGCAGCTCGGTCGATTGTCGCCAGGTCATTGCCGTTGACCTTGATCCCGATCGGACTCTTGATACCGGTCGCAAGCATGTCGAGGCGATTGCGGATCGGAGGCACCCACAGATTCGTGAGTCCGGGAAGATGCACGGCGCGGTCGAGTTCCTCGATCAGCTTGTCCTTGGTCATGCCCGACCGCCACTGATCCTGTGGCTTGAACCGCACCGTGGTCTCGACCATCTCCAGCGGCGCCGGATCGGTGGCAGTTTCCGCGCGACCGATCTTGCCGAACACACTGGCGACCTCGGGCACGCTGCGGATCATGGCGTCGGTCTGCTGCAAGATCTGCGCGGCCGCGCCCGCGGATAGGCCCGGCAACGCGGTCGGCATATAAAGGACATCGCCTTCGTCGAGCGGCGGCAGGAATTCGCCGCCGAGTTGCGAGATCGGCCACAGTGTTGCGAGCAACAACAGCGCGGCGACAGCCAGGGTCGCTTTCGGCCAAGCCAGCACCGCATCGAGCATGGGGCGATACACGGCGATCAGGCCACGCACAATAGGGTTGGCGCGCTCATCGGGAATGCGTCCGCGTATCCAGTAGCCCATCAGCACTGGAATCAACGTGACCGACAAGCCTGCGGCCGCGGCCATCGCATAGCTTTTGGTGAACGCGAGTGGCGCGAACAAGCGCCCTTCCTGCACTTCGAGCGAAAACACCGGCAGGAAGGACAACGTGATCACGAGCAGACTGAAGAACAGCGCAGGGCCGACCTCGGTAGCGGCGTCGGCGATCAGTCTCCAGCGTTCCTCCGTATCGAGTGCGGCGTCCGGATGCGCGTGCTGCCATGCTTCCAGATGCTTGTGCGCGTTCTCGATCATCACGATCGCCGCATCGACCATCGCACCGATCGCGATCGCGATGCCGCCGAGCGAGAGGATGTTCGCGTTGAGCCCTTGCAGATGCATCGCGATCAGCGCTGTTAGCACGCCGAGCGGCAAGGCGACGATCGCAACCAATGCGGAGCGCAGATGGAACAGGAATGCGACGCAAACCAGGGCGACAACAATGAACTCTTCGATCAACTTGCCGCGCAGGTTGTCGATCGCCCGGCCGATCAGTTGCGAGCGGTCGTAGGTCTCGACGATCTCGACGCCCTGCGGCAAGCTGGCTTTCACGCTTTTCAGCTTGGCCTTGACCGCATTGATCGTCGCTTGTGCGTTCTTGCCCTGGCGCATCAGGATCACGCCACCGACAACTTCGCCCTCGCCATTGAGTTCGGCGATGCCGCGGCGCATCTCGGGGCCGAGCTGGATGCGCGCCACGTCTGACAACAGGGCCGGCACGCCGTCAGTACCGGTCTTCAGCGGAATCGCGCGAAAATCGTCGAGCGATTTAAGGTAGCCCGAGGCGCGCACTACGTACTCAGCTTCGGCGAGCTCGAGCACCGCGCCACCCGCTTCGCCATTGGCCCGCTGCACAGCGTCGATCACTTGCGCGTGCGTGACGTTGTAGGCACGCAGTTTGTCGGGATCGAGCACGATCTGATACTCGCGCACCATGCCGCCGACTGTGGCGACTTCAGCTACGTCCGGCACGCTCTTGAGCTCATAACGCAGGAACCAATCCTGTGTCGCACGCAATTCAGACAGATCGTGCTTGCCGCTGCGATCGACCAGCGCGTACTCGTAAATCCAGCCGACGCCAGTCGCGTCAGGGCCGAGCGCGGTTTGCGCCTTCGCCGGCAAACGCGACTGCACCTGGTTCAAATATTCGAGCACGCGCGAGCGCGCCCAGTACAGGTCTGTTCCGTCGTCGAACAACACATAGACCAGCGCTTCGCCGAAGAACGAATAACCGCGCACCGTCTTCGCGCCGGGCACCGATAGCATCGTCGTCGTCAGCGGATACGTCACCTGATCCTCGATAAGCTGCGGTGACTGGCCGGGCCAAGTCGTGCGGATGATGACCTGCACATCGGACAAGTCCGGCAGGGCATCGACCGGCGTTTGTTTGAGTGCGTAGATGCCCCAAGCGGCAAGGAAAACCGCCGCAAGCAGCACCAGAAAACGGTTCGTGATCGAAAAACGAATCAGGCGCGCGATCATGGCTTGGCTCCGCCTGGCGCTGCGGAATCGATCACCGCGATCTTCGCGATTTCGAATGCGCCATCGGCATTGCGAAAGAACGAGAAACTTACGCGCTGTCCGACGCGAATGTTGTCAGTCGGGACGTTTTGCGGACAGACAAACGTCATCGTCATCGCGCCCATATCGAGCGAGGGAATCGCATCCGCGTCGATCGTCCAGCTGTGGCCGTCGATACGCTTGACCCTGCCAGTCGCGAGATGCTGTTCTGCTGAGGGCGTCGACTCGGCCGACATTTTCATCGGCGTTGGGGATGCCGCGTCTTGGCTTCCTTCGAGCCTAGCCAATGTCCCAGTCAAACTCGCTTCGGAGTCGATTAGGAACTGGCCGGAGAGGACAACCTTGTCGCCTTCCTTCACGCCATCAAGCACGACAGTTTTCCCACCGGACTCATCGCCGAGCCGCACTTCCTGAGCGCGAAAATGGCCGCCGCCGGCATCGACGATCACGACATTGCGCGTGCCAGTCGCGATCACCGCTTCGGTCGGAATCAGCACGCTCTCCGCAGCCACTGACGTTGCGATCTCGATACTGGCGTACATGCCCGGCGCGAGACGATGATCCGGATTCTTCAGCACAACGCGCGCCGTCTGGGTTCGCGTCGTCGCATCGACTTCGGGTAGCAGCGTTTCAATTGCACCGTCGAAGGTTTCGCCAGGGAACGCGGGCACTTGGGCTTGGATTGTGGCGCCCGGCGCCACGCGACTGCGCTGCGCTTCGGGAATCGCGGCGTTGATCCAGACATCGTCGAGACCATTGATGCGCATCAGCGGCGCGCCGATCGCTACCGTTGCGCCGTCACGCACCAAGAGCTCGCTGACCACGCCAGTGCGCGGCGCGGCGAGCGTCACTCGCGTCTGTGCCAGGCCGCTACGCTCGACCGCGCGAATCTGCGCGTCGCCCATGCCGAGCAGCACGAGACGTTGTCTCGCCGCTGCGCGCAACGGGTCGAGCCCTGCGGATTGCGCGCGCCGCAGAGCGAGATATTCCTCCTGCGCTGCGGTCCAATCCGGAGCGAGCACCGTGAGCAAGGCCTGACCGGAAGCGACCTGAGTCAGCGGCGCTCGCACATGCAGCTGTTCGACGATGCCGGCAACACGGCTTTGCACGACGCTGACAGCGCGCTCATCGAACGCAATCGCGCCTGTCGCGCGCACGTTCGTTTTCAACGCGCCTTTTTCCGCCCGTGCGGTGCGCACGCCCAAGTTCTGTGCGAGGCGAGGATTGATGGCAACAGTGCCCTGATCAACTCCTGCACCACTGGCGTACTTGGGCACCAACTGCATGTCCATGAACGGCGATTTGCCGGGCTTGTCGAAATGCTGGTCAGGCACCATCGGGTCGTACCAGTACAGCGCCTTCTCGCCGGCAGTGGTAGCGGTCGAAGTCGGTGTGCGGTATTGCACCCACAGCAGCGTCGCTGCGATACCGAGCACAAACGCGAAGGCTGCCATCAAAATCATGATTGGACGTTGCATGGCTCAATGCTCCTTCGGAAACGCGAAATACAGCGTCGCCCAGGACTGGCCGAGCGTACTGACGAGGTCGGTGTAGGCGATGCGCTGTTCGATCGTGTTATCGAGCGCCGCAAGTGAGGCTTGCAAGTTGCCGCTGCCACCACGATAGGCAGCGAGCGCCGCATCGGCACGATCGTCGGCCAGCGGCAACAGTTCTTTTTCGTAGCGCTGCACGCGCTCATTCGCACTGCGCCACGCGGAGAGCGTCTTCTGCAGCTCCGCGGTGTGCATGCGCCGCGCCGCTTCGCGCTCGTCGGCGATCTGCTCGACCAGTGCCTGCTTCGAAGCAATTGTCGGGTCTTGGCGTCGACCCGCAAACAGCGGCAGATCAATGCGCGCCTCGATCGAAATCATGTTCGAGAACCGCGGCCCGCGCTGTGCATAGGCAAATTCGAGCGACCAGTCAGGGTGCTTGTCGGCACGCGCGAGCGCGACATCGGCAGTAGCGGCCTGCTCGGCGGCGTCGTACGCAAGCAGCTCGCGATGATGCGCAATGTTATGGAGCAACGTATCCGGATCGGTGCCGAGTTCGCGCCAGTCCGGTGCCTCACCCAACGGGCGATTGCCTATATCCGGTAACCATCGCACGAGGTCGGCGCGCGTTTCCTCGACATTGCGCTCGGCTTCGCTGATCCGGTCTTCGAGCATCGCCCGTTCGGATCGTGCCGCAATGGCATCCGCTGCGGAACCGCGGCCGGCTGTCAACGCGGCTGTCGCTGCGGCAATTTGCGCCTCGATGCGCGGACGCAGGGACTGCAGCAATGCGAGCCGCTGCTCGGCCGCAGCGCGCATCACCCAAGCGCGAGCGACCGCCTCACGTGTCGTCAGGCGTTCTGTCGTCAGCATGGCGCCTTCGCGTGAGGCCATGGCTTGCGCGCGCTGCATGCGCAACTCGCGCTTCTCCTTGCGCGGAAAGGTCTGCATGACGCCGACCTTGCGCATGGTCATGAAGTCGCGACTCAGGCTCCACGCATCGCCGGTGTCGACTGGCAGGTTGTCGATGCCGACAACGAGTTGCGGATCGGGCAGTTGCCCGGCCGGCGTGACGGCGCGATCCGCAGAGGTAAGCGCCGCCTGCCGTGCGTCGATATTGGGAGCGTGCGACTCAGCCTGCTTGACGGCATCGAGCAGCGAGAGCGGCGTTTCATCCGCCGTCGCTGCGATTGGCAGTGCGGCGATGGCGGCAAAAAAGTATCTAGTGAAAAGCGTGGCGCGACCGTGTGCGGGGCGCACAGACGCAAAGTGCAAAGTAACCATGGCGAACTTCCGGCAACGACAAAACGAGCCGCGCGAACATGCGGCGCCCTAGACGTCGTAGGGGAAGCTCAAATTTGGAAGGTGCAGTGCTGAATGGTCAGCGGTGGTGCCGTGGCACGCGCAACGACGCCATGAATGACATCGTCATGCCAGCGTTCTTGAACCCAAGATGCCGCACGTAACCACGTCGTAGGCGGCAACAAAGCCGGCGGCACGGTCAGTGCGGGGCCGTGATCGGAAGACTGGGTTAGTGGCTGACAATGTTCGTGACAACGAGTTGGATCGGTTGCAGCCGGCTGTTCGCATGACGCCATGTCGGACGCCATGGCAACGACTCCCTTCTGCGTTTCCATCGGACACACGTAGGCCGCCATCGCGACCTGCTGAAACAGCAGGCCGAGTAGCGCGACGAGCGCGATCCAGCGGCGGTGGCGATGACGACGAAACGGCATAAGGTGCACTCTATCCTCCGACTACCGACCGTGCAATACGGAGAAAAGTTTCAAAACCCGTGGTCAGAGCGGAGTGAAGCGGCCGCTCGCGAGCGGCCGCAGTGGGTCGACTGCCGACGGTTGAGCTCGGCTAGGCAGCCGTGGCCGCGAAAACTGCCAGCATACCGCAACACATGGCAGCGATCATTGAGCGAATGGTTAGGCCCTGACGTAGTCGACACTTCGCCCGGGCTCTGCATTTCGACTTTCCCGAGCCAAGTTTCGATTGCCGAATATTTCCCTGCCTGCACGCAGTTGCTCGATTCCCGATACGCACTTGATGAGATGCGGCGGTATTAGGCGGCATCGTTCGTACGTCGTCGAAAAACGTACCTCAAATCGGCCAATACACGCGTAGCTGGCGCTCCCGCGCGCTACAACAATGCGCAAGCCGCATATACGGAGGATCAGCGTCAGATCAGGCACGGAAAGTCGCCTCGAAGTATTCGCTCTTCGCACTCGGCGTCTTATCGAAACCAACTACATGGAGGGAAATATGTTCAATCCCAATTTCATTTCCGCGAATCGCTCGCGCGTGGGCTTGTTGGCCCTGGCGCTGGCTGCGAGTTGTTGCGCAACAACGGCCAACGCGGTCACCTACTACATCGACGCCCTCGCCGGTTCCGACAGCGCCGCCGGTACGAGCACGACCAGCGCGTGGCAAACACTGACCAAAGTGAACGCGACGACCTTTTCCGCGGGCGACCAGATCCTGCTTCATACCGGTCAAAGCTGGTCGGGGCAACTTCACCCACTGGGGTCCGGCACGGCCACAGCGCCCATCGTCATTTCGAACTATGGCGGCGGCGTAAAGCCGATCATCAACGGCGGCTCGCTCAGCAGCGGCGGCGCGGTCTATCTGTACAACCAGGGCGGCTGGACCATCGACGGTCTCGAGGTCGTCAACGACTCGGGGATTCCCAATATAGGCACTATCAGCGCAGGCCCCCTCGGCGGCGGAACCGGCATCAACCGCAGCGGTATCTTCGTCGACAATGAAAGCGCCGGAGTTCTATCCGGCATCACGATCCAGAACAATTACGTGCATGACGTAAACGGTTGTTTTGCCTGCAGCGGCGACGATCCGCACGCCAACGGAGGAATCATCGTCGTGGACGATGCATCGAACGTGGCGTTTTCCGACGCTCTGGCCATCGGAAACGAGAGCTACAACAACGTGCAGATTCTCAACAACACGGTTAGCAACGTCGGCCGCGAAGGTATCGTCTTCTGGGACAATTCGGCGGGGCTCAGCTATCTCGTTCTTGCACCTGCCGCTTTGAGCAACAACATCAAGATTCAGGGGAACGGCGTATACAACGTCGATGGCGATGGAATTACCATCTCGGGAGCGCAGAACAGCCTCATAGACCACAACATCGTCGGCGTGGCGGGTTTAGTGACACTGGCGAACTCAACTCAGGCTTCATCTGGCGGCATCTGGGCCATGAAAACGATCGGCGTGACGATGCAGTACAACGAAGTTTATGGCGTTCTGAGTGCCGCGGGGGTCGATGGGCAGGCCTTCGATAATGACTTCTACTCCGACAACACCATCGTTCAATACAACTACAGCCACGACAACCAGGGCGGCTTCATGTTGATGGAGGGGCAGCCGATCTTGGGAGGAACCAACCTCACCGTGCGCTACAACCTCAGCGTCAACGATGCCTATAGCGGCGTGAAGGGCGTGTTCACTTCGGAATACGGGACCGTTGGCACCGTCAATATCTACAACAACACAATCTACATCGCCGCGGGATTGCCCTCCAACCCGATCTTTTGCGATGGGTGTTACCCCTATTTTGTAAATGCCAATATTTGGAAATTCGACAACAACATCATTGCAAACTTCGGCACCGGCAACTACACCAATCCGGCGGGACCCTACGTCGCCGTCTCCAACAATCTGTTTTTCGGTAACCACCCGTCGGGCGAGCCGGCGGATGCCCATAAGATCATCTCCGATCCGCTGTTTGTGTCACCTTCGTCGACGGCATCGTACGGCACGGGATCCGTATCGGGATATCAGGTAGGACCCGGCTCCCCAGCGATCGGCGCCGGTGCCGTCATCTCGAACAACGGCGGCCTGGACTACTTCGGCCGAACCGTGTCACCGACGGCAGCGCCGACGATCGGCTTCTACGAAGCCAACCACTTCTGATACGGAGAAACGGGCCGGCCATGACGGCATGCTTCATCGAAACTTGGATTCTCGGCCTTCTTCCGGGCTGCCCGGCCCGGAAGAAGATTGCAGAAATGTCGTCCACGAGACGTCGCTCGAGGACGGAGCTTCTAGCGACGGCCGGATCGTTTCCACTCCGCAGGGCAATCAAGTCGTCAAGCGCGTACTCGGCAAGCTCAAGGTCCATTCGGAATGGCTCGCCGCCCCGACCATCGCGGATCGATCTGGACACCGGCAAACGGCCTGAGCAGAATGTGCCCACGTGCAAAACGTGGGGCGGTTTCGATGCCGGAACATGCGACGGTTGCCGAACAGTCGCCCCTCGAACCCGGGCCAGCCGCGAGAAGTAAACCCACGGACACACGACGCGGCAACAGTTCCACATCAGTCCGAGCGTACGTCGCCAAGCAAACCGACTTCAGAACCCGCAAAAACCACAACCGCCAGCGCCAAAGTCGACCAATCTGCCTCAACCCAAGACTGAGAACAAACCCAAAATCGAGCCGAAGACGCCAGTGAAAAAAGACAACCAGGATCATCGCGATGACAACAACGGACATGACGTTCAAGTCTAATTGACATTTGTGTTGCAGCCGGATGCTGGATGGCATTGCCTCCGCAGTACTTGCGGCAGTCAGCTACTTGCCCTTCCCTACCCTATCGTGCGGCTCCGTTAAAGCTATCTCGCATTACGACGATCGCTGCGTCGCGGGGTTGGCGCAAACGCGCAGGTCGTCGCCATCGAAGCGTTGATATCCCTAGTCAGTCCAACGTTCGTCAGCTTCCAGTCGCGCTCTTACGCTGGGCAAAGATCTCTCGCAAACGCTTCTTATCTATCTTGCCGACGCTCGTACGTGGCAATTCGTCGATCAGGATGATCTCGTTGGGCAGCGCATAACGACTGATTTCGCCGTTGTCGACGTGAACCTGCAGGTACTCGCGCAGCATGGCTAGATCAACGACCGCGGCCTTCTTCGCCACGATGAATGCAACGGGGCGCTCGCCCCAGCGTGCATCGGCAGCACCGATGAATGAAGCTGCCGTGACGTCGGGGTGACGCATTGTAAGGTCCTTCATCTCGCACGAGGAAATCCATTCGCCGCCAGTTTTGATCACGTCCTTGAGACGGTCGCGAATCGTCAGGCGACCGTCGCTCGACACAGTCGCGACGTCTTGCGTGTGCAGCCAGCCTCCACGCCACAATGTACGCGTGGCATTCGCATCGTTCGCATACGATGCAGTCAGCCACGGCGCACGCGCGACCAGTTCGCCCTGCGCGGCACCGTCGGCAGGTACAGGCTGCATCGCCTCGTCGACGACGCGCAATTGCACCAGCGGTATCGCGTGCCCCGCGCTGCACAGTTCGATGTCGCGTGAT
>Ga0105238_10001253_pt1 | contig 25546 bp, 25 predicted proteins | sample KBSC34metaG_FD_81526 | JGI IMG/M metagenome (GOLD analysis project Ga0105238, IMG submission 81526) | Corn rhizosphere microbial communities from Kellogg Biological Station, Michigan, USA - KBS C3-4 metaG | ecosystem: Host-associated > Plants > Roots > Rhizosphere > Soil | place: Michigan, USA...
CGAGCGTGCCGGCGATGATCAGCACCTTGTTTGAGAGCACGAATCCCGTTGCTGCGGAGGCGAGTCCGGCGTAAGAATTCAGCAGCGACATCACGACTGGCATGTCAGCCGATCCGATCGGCATTACCAGTAACAATCCGAAGACGAACGCGAGACCCACCATCGTGAAAAACAGCGGCATCGAGCCCGGCACGACGATCAGATACACAAAGATTCCGATCGTCACTGCGAGCAAGGCCATGTTGAAGAGGTTCTGCCCCTTGTAAGTCATGGGCGTGCCGCGCACGAGTCCCTGGAGTTTTGCAAAAGCGAGCAGACTGCCGGTCGTCGTGAGAGCGCCGAGCATCACTTCGAAGCCGAGTGCGCCCATCATGACTCTGTTTTCGAGATGGCCGCCAAACCGGTAGAACTCCGAGATGCCGACGAGCGCTGCGGCGAACGCGCCGAACGCGTGTGACAGCGCGGTGCGTTGCGGCATCGCTGTCATCGGCACCCACAAGCCCATCGCGAGTCCGACTACAGAGCCGATCGCGAGACCTGCGAGTATCCACGTGTAAGTAATGATCTCGTGGTGCATCAGCGTGCCGATGATGGCCATCAACATGCCAAACTCGGCGAGGTGCATTCCGCGCTTCGCGCTTTCGGGGTGGCTCATCCCCTTCAATCCGAGGATGAAAAAGATTGAAGCGAGCAGGTAGCTGAATTCGATGAAGTAGAATTGCATCCGTGAGATCTGTGGTTAGTCTTTCTTGACGATCTCTTTCCTCTTAAACATCTTGAGCATGCGATCGGTGATGACGAAGCCGCCGACGACATTCGTCGTGGAACAAACAACAGCGATGAAACCGAGAATCGTGCTGACGGTGTTGTACTGCGCACCTGCGGTCACGATCGATCCGACGAGAGAGATACCGGAGATCGCGTTAGTCGCCGACATCAGCGGCGTGTGCAGCAGCGGTGGCACTCGCGAAATCACCTGGTAACCAAGAAACGCCGCGAGCGCAAACACATAAAGCGCCGAAATCAAAAGTATCTTCTGGACTACCGGATCGTCTAAAGGCATTCGCTTGCTCCTAACCTGGTTGGGCCTGTAACGCGGCCGCGACGCGCTGGTTTACGACTTCACCGTTATGCGTAACGCACGACGGTCCAACAACGTCGTCCTTCATGTCTATATTTAGCTGTCCGTCTTTGATCAGCAGCGACAGGAATGACGTGACGTTGCGCGAGTAGAGCTGGCTCGCGTGGACCGGAATCGTCGCCGGCAGATTCGTCGGCGCGATGATCGTTACCCCTTCGCGTTCGACGGTCACGTCGGCCTGGCTCAGCGCGCAGTTGCCGCCGGTTGAGCCGGCGAGATCGATCACGATCGAGCCACGTTTCATACCGTTGACTGCTTCTTCAGTGATTAGAAGTGGAGCGCGTCTGCCCGGCACTTGTGCGGTCGTGACAATTACATCCGCAGTCTTTGCGTGTTCGGCGATCAGCGCGCGCCCGCGGTTCATTGCTTCGTCGGAGAGTTCGACAGCGTAGCCACCTGCGTCTTCAGTCTTGATTCCGCCGAGATCGACTTCGAGAAATGTCGCGCCTAACGATTTCACCTGCTCGCCTGCGGCTGCGCGCACGTCGTAGCCTTCGACCACTGCCCCGAGACGTCTTGCGGTCGCGATCGCCTGGAGTCCGGCCACGCCCGCGCCGAGCACAAGCACGCGCGCTGGCGGCACAGTTCCGGCGGCAGTCATTAACAACGGAAACATTCGTGGGATGTGTGTGGCTCCGATCAGGACGGCCTTGTAACCCGCGACAGTGGCCATCGACGAGAGCGCGTCCATCGCCTGCGCGCGTGTGACTCGTGGGATCAGTTCGACAGAGAAAGTCGTGACGCCGCGATCGACGGCCGGCAACAGCGCGGCGGGCTCGTCGAGCGGACGCAGGAAGCCGATCACGACGGCGTCTTTTTTGAGTCGCGCAAAATCGTTTGCTGACGGTCGATTTACGACGGCGAGTACATCGGCGGCGGCTAGGAGCGCTTCTCGATCAGCGCTTACTTCAGCGCCTGCTTCGCGATAATCGTCGTCCGTGCGGGCGGCGTTAAGACCGGCGTGGCTTTCGATTTGTACGGAGGTTCCGAGTGCGGCGAGTTTCTTAACGGATTCGGGCATGAGCGCGACGCGTGCCTCACCCTCTTGTGTTTCCCGCAACACAACGATGTTCATAGGCAAAGGTGCATCGAGGATTAGCTAGCTCAAGCGCGAGTAGTATACAAACAAGGACAGATCCGCGTCCATAACTTGCTATCAGCGCCATCGGGCTTCTATAATCCCAGACCTCTGCGGCGCATTGGTGTAGTCGGTTAACACGCTGCCCTCTCAAGGCAGAGATCACGGGTTCGAGTCCCGTATGCGCTGCCACGATATGCCGAAGGTCGCTAGAACTACTCCAGCGGCCTTTGCTTTTCCCAAGTTCTTCACTGCATCGATAAAGCTACTCCCACGAATGTTGTAACCACATCTTCGGATAACCAAATCTTTGGATTGACAATCCAATAAGACGTATGGTATCGACAAAGCCGCTCAAAGTCCTTCGTGAGCGCAACACTGCGGCACAATCGATTTTGTAAGACTAATGAACCAAGGGGAGTTGGTTTCAAAGAAGCGAATGATCCCTATCACTCATTCGCCGATAAACCCATCAACGGAGACCTATATCCATGAGCAAAAACGTTCGGAAAATAGCCGTCAAATTACTCTGTCTCGGTTTGTTATTTACCGGTTCCATTTCAATAGCCAGCCAGGATGGAAAGACGGCAGATGTTTGTGAGGCTTGCGTTCTCGTTTACACCGAAGGATATGGCTGGTGGAATGCCTGCGCTCAGTACGGAAATTTAGGACATAGTTGGTGCATTCCAATGGATACTTACTGCAATACCAGTGGACTGCTATGTGACCCAACTCCGGACTAGAATTACCAGAAGAGTGTCGCAGGTTTCCATGAGCAGCGTGCCTCTAACAGGGTCAGTTAGTCTGGATTTCTGCGACACTCTGTCTTTATTGCGGTCTGATCGTGAAACAGGAGTGAGGTTGCTCAAGGAGACGAACACATGAAATTGGTTGTCTTCGGCTTAATCAGCGTGAGCTTGTTGGGAGTACCTCATAATCCGCGAGCGCCGGATAAGAAGGTAGAGTCACGAACAAATACCAGTGAAAGAGATACACCAGGTTCAACTCGCAATAAACGGACCCTTGATGTTTTGCGGACCAAGGCCTTTGCTGAAAGGGCGTCGACATTCCATGATCTGAAAACCAGGGTAATAACACTTTCTCGAATTGCTGATTTGCTTTGGGACTTTGAAGAAGATTTTGCTCGACAGTTATTTCTTAAGAGTCTTGATAATGCTGCCAGAAAAGATGACGCGACTCTGCGCGAACTAAAGATAACGGCTCGGGGCTTGGCAAGAATTCGGCGACAGATTATCGGATACATCTCGAAACGGGATCGAGAGTGGGCGAAGCGACTAATTGACTCGGAGGTAGTCGCAAATCAAGCAGATTCTTTCTCCACGGTCCAGGTAAACGTGGAAACTGCATACGACCTGGCACTTACAGATCATCCTCAAGGGGCGGTTGAATTCGCTGAGCGTAGCCTTCAGAGTGGGGTGTCACCCTGGATTGTTGGCGTCTTGGTTGAGTTGCGTCGTAAAAATGAATCTCTTGCGAATGATCTGTTTCTAAAGGTGCTAGCGCGGCTCGCCAATGAGCCTAACGTTGACCCCAACACGTTGCTGTTCCTTGGGACTTATATCTTCACCTCACCCAAACTTAGCCCGGATGACCCTACCGCGACGACTCAAGTCGCAGTGGGTAGAGTAATCGTGTACGACATTACCGCAGATCGCCCCAATATTCCGCCATCGTTGATTCGTGCCTACTTGCAAAGCGCAACAGCTGCACTTGGCCGCTTTACTGCACGGTCCGAAGAACTTCCATTAGCGTACGCGGCCGCCTATTTGATACTTGGAAAAGCTAAAAGACTAGCGCCAGATCTTGCCCCCATCCTGAGCGCGCAGATGCAAGCACTCTCTAAAGATGTGCCTGCTGAAATGCTGGATGATTCGACCTACAAAAACCTCGCAGAGAGTCCACCACTGAATCTGGATGAATCCTTAGCCGAGGTCGACCGTCTGACAGATTCTATTCTTCGCGATGGAAGATATCTTTCGATTATCGAACAGCTTTGGCGGTTGAAGGATTATTCTCGGGCCAGAACCGTCAACGAGAAAGTTTCTGATCAGGATTTGCAATTACGTTTGAGGTCGCTGATTGACTTTGGAGAAGGTGCAGTGGCACTCGAGAGAGGGGACGCTCGAACCGGTGAGAAGTTGATCGAGAAAATGCCCTCCAATATTGAACGTACAATCCTATTATTAGGCGTCGCGCATGCTCATTTATCAGCAAAACGAGTCCAGGCTGGAGCGGATGCCTTACGAGATGCCAGTCAAACTGCTAAGAAGTTTGATGATGCGCGTCGTTCGACTTTACTTCTTCTGGCCGCCGGGGAAATGCTCAAAGTGGATCCGGTTTCCGGAGCCACGATGTTCGCCGACGTAATTAAAGATTTCAATAACCAGAAGCCAGAATCGTTGAGGCGTATCGTTTGGGCCCAAAAAGTTGAAAAAGGACGAGTTGTTCGCGTGTTCCCACTGAACGTTAATGGGGTTAGCTACCAATTGGACCCAGCGTTTCGCGAGCTTGCCAAAGCAGATGCCGAAACAGCAATCGTCTCAGCTAGTGGGCTCATCGATGAAGAGGTATGCGCCAACGCAATGCTAGCCGTTATGGATGCACTGTTGAAGTCTCCACAAAAGGAAAAAATGCATTGAAGACATCTTTTCTAATAGCGACCAGCTGGATTCTAGCCTTGTCCATATTCTCAAAGTCCGTGGCAATGCAGGGCGTAGTAGCAACAGCCAGCGAAGGTAGCCTTCGGAAAATCGCGACCCGGATAGTCATGCCTTTGTACCCAGAAAAGTCAATCAAAAGAAAGGCGAAAGGGGTTGCGGTGGCGCAGATTATGATTAATCAAGAGGGCGACGTATCAAAGGTCGAAATCCTGGAAGCCCCAGACTCAATGATCTCCACATCCGTAACTGAAGCTGTTAGCCAGTGGAAATTTCGTTCCAGCAAGATTAAAGATGGTCCTTCAGTCGCCGTAAAAGGCAAATTAACCTTCTATTTTGTCATTGACGACCATGGAGAAGGTCGAGTTGAAAACCCCAAGCAATACTGACAGCTATCAACCATTGTGAAGAGATTCTCCAAACTTAATACCACCATAAATTTGGCGTTGGTTTTCATGGTGCTGGTTTTCTGCGGCATTCTTGTAAAACGCTTCGTTATAAACCGCAGTAACGCTGTCGATATTGATAAGTTCAATGAGCTAAAGGTGGGGGATTCTATAGAACTCCCCGATATCATTTGGGAAAAGGCGCCAGCAACAGTCGTCCTTGGATTGAACACAAAATGTAAATTTTGTACTGAAAGCGCACCTTTCTACAAGGAACTTGTTGAGAAACAGATGACCGAAGGTAGCTTTCAACTCGTCGCCGTTTTTCCTGAGAGCCTCAACGAATCGCGGCAGTATCTTGAGGAGCTTAATGTACCGGTCACAGAAATCAGACAATCCTCACTTCGACGCTTAGGGTTTAAGGGCACGCCCTCCGTCGTTGTTGTCGACCGTTTTGGATCAGTGAAGAGCATAAGTCTCGGAAAGCTGGCCGCCGAGGACGAATCTCAGATGATTGCTTCATTAGACAACGTTACTGGGAAGACTTCCATCTCTACGAACAAGCGGACCATTAGCCTAAAGGAGGTGGAAACTTTACGCATCAAGAACAAGGTGGTTGTGCTCGATATTAGAGAACGAGAGGCTTATGCTCGCGAACATTTGGCTGGAACAGTAAACATCCCGATCGATGAGCTCGAAGCTCGAGCGGTGAATGAATTATCACCGGACAGTGCAGTTGTGATTCATTGCAATTGTAACGACTCTCAGTTGAAAGATTTGGCACGCACGACCTTGCGCAGCCAGGGTTTTGAGAAACTGTTTGTTCTGATTGAGTGATCCAGCCAGTCGCATTTTTCGACGGGCAACTCTTTGATGGCTAGCTAAACAACTATATAGTTTTGGATTAACCTCACAGGCGCTTGTCGATGGACCTCCTATTGTCGGGTCCCAGCGAGAATCTTTAAAAACTTCCCTCAAAGTTATAAGCTTAGAAAACCACCCGCTCAAGGACCTGAAATCTCTAGTAACTCGGGTTGTAATCGCGAAGGCTTACAAGGAATGAGTTAGAGAAGTTTAAGCCCCGAACCTTCACGATAAGCAACCCAGAGACCAGATATACTGCGCCTCGTATTAAACCGCTTCTCGTAACCGTTGTAAGAAACTGAGCATTTCTGCCGGTGTCGACAGAAAAAAGTTGCGAAGCGTGTCCCGTATGGGCTGCCACCTTCCTTCAATAACTAACACGCCTCGATTCAGGCGACTACCTATTCTCTATGGCTGAATTTTGTGCAATGTTGAGCCCGCAGGGTCAAAAAGCAAACGCCCAGGCGTTTGGATAAGAGCCACTACAGCCCTGAATTCGTCTGGATCGTTAATTAGTAGGGCATTAAACGGCCCATTAGGCTGAAGCTGTATAGCAACGCCTACCCTAAAGGGGACCGGCGGGGCGCCAGGTTGCTGTGGCGGATTTATACTGAGTTGTAATGCATAACTAATGACTGGAAGTAGCGGCATTTGTCACCTCCGTTCTTGATGTTTGATTGGCATTCAGAATCCTATGCTTGTCTCTGGAAGCGATGAACCTACGTTTCGGAGTTACCATATCGAATGCAATTGAGGGCAAAAACATTTCGCATGAGTTGTTTAATGAGATCGGCTGATCAAAACGTGCGAAAGACTGAAGGTTCGTACAGCAAAGCAGCACGCTTCGGATTACTGGCGAAGCAATGATGGATTGATGGTTACTTCTTTGCGTTACGAGATCGCGCCTTCATTCGCTTTCCCAGCTCTTCCATCACAACTTCGAAGGACCGCGGCGAGGCCTCTAAGTCTGAAAACATAAAAACGGGGACAACCTTCGTCCACAGCACCTTCAAGCGCCTGGATTCGTTAACGACCAGGTATGACGTGGCTTGGACCCATGCACCCTTAATCTCGCTATTACCCACATAAAATGGCCCCGCGGGAATTACCGCCACCATGGTATCCGCTCCGCCCGCGATCACGACTGAGATGTCGGCTTGATCCAACTTTGAAACAACTTCCAGCTTGCCATACGAGTCGCCGTTTTTCTGATTCCACCTGGCAATCGACTCAACCAAATACTCAGGAACATTGCGGTAGCCGATGGCAAGATAGACTTTCAGAGGAGAGGCGGCAGGTAAGTCATCCTTCTCAGCAGGCGCGACGGCCATCGACGGATCAACATTGAGCTGGTTACGTAATCTTGAATGTTCATCTTTGCCCAGGTAGTCGATGCGGGAGATTTTGTTTACCTTCTTGTCCTGGCCACTTACCTTCTCGTGGCTACTCTTGTAGAACACTCTAATGTGCATACCCGGCACGATTTCACTAAGCTGCCAAACGCGGCCGTCCTCGCTTCCAAACTTGTAACCTTCCGCCAGAATCCCGCTAAAGATCTCTGGTCCTTATTTGCCGGGGTACCTGATAGTAATTTCGCGAGTGGCTTCATCCTTTCCGGTTAGCTCGCCAATCACGATATCACCGAAAAGGGTGCTCTTCTTCTGGGCCACAATGGGCAGAATCGCTCCCCCCAGAAGGAGCGCGGTTAATAGCAGAGCTTTCATAAATTTCTTCCTCAAGTAGTGGTAAGGTCCAAGAAGTAGTCGCTAAGTACGTGAGTCTGTCTTGATAAGACTATTTTAATTGTGGGTTTTATTCAACGCGTTTTTTTCTACTCCAGCGGCCTTTTCTTTTGCTAAGCTGAATTGGGGTTACTACTCATAGTTCCGCAATCCTCGGAGGCAAATGAAAATCAAACTCGCGGTCGCGCTATCCATACTTGTCACTGGCATCGCCTGCAGCAGCCAGCCGAATTACAAAGCTTTCAAACTGCCATCGGGCAAGGAAATTAAAATTACCGGAATGGTGAAAATGAATTTTCCCAACAGCGATCCGGCGCTTGTCTTGAACTATCTGACTGACATTCCCATCGAAAATAGGCTTGAGCTTCGCAAGGAAATCGATGAAGTTTGGAGCGTGTTTCAAAAAGACGTTGAGAATGCGAAGCTGAACGCGGGTGTCATTCGCGTCACTCACATGGAAGGCTCGGGCTTCGTCAAATCGGGAAAAGGTTACGGTTACATTTTCGTCAAACGCGACGATGGCTGGCATTGCACCGAAGACGATAAACAGACTCAGTAATGACTTTGACTCCATCGTCCTTATAGGCGTACCTGGTACATTCATTCTCCAGACTCTCTATCTGCGTGCAGGGCTGCCACTCGAAAGCAGAAGCTTCCTCGACTCTGAATGACACGTCCCGCAGCCGGAGCCCGTCGTCATAATCTGCACTTGGTAGGCCTTTGGCCTATCGGTATCTGAAATGTTTTTCTGAGATCCGGCATAACAGGTAAATAAGAGTCTACTAAATCAAATTCGCGCAGAGAGGTCTTATGTCAAGTCCATCAGATGGAAAAGACTTGCACGTTGATGAGATGCTAACGCCCCCATCGTGGGGCCAGGAACTGAGAAAACTTGCGGGAGAGGCAGTTGGGCTTAGTGGCCTTGTGGCTACTTTAGGTAGCATCGTTTCTGTTTTAATTCTGGGTAAAATCAAGGACTGGCCAACATTAATCATCAGTTTGCTCGCCTTGTTCTTTATTGTGGTTTGGGTCGTTGCCTGGCTTGGCAAGAAGTTCTTTGCGCGCCGCCTCACAATGATCTTAACGCTCCTCTGTTTTTCACTTGCCACAGCATTAACCTGGGTGTGTGTAATTCACTGGTATGGAGATCGATGGCGTAGATGGAACAGAGATGTGTTGTCTTCAATCGAGGATTGTTCGAGTGATAACGAACGTTGCATTGCTAACGCTTTTAAGCATGCCTATCCTGAATCAGAGTTTTCGTCAGCTCCGCTCCTGGGCAAGCTGAATAACGATCTCAAGGCTGGCTCATACTTTTTACAGGATGAGAAAATCCAGGCGATGTTAAAAACTCGTTTGGGAATAGGCGCTCGGTTCTTAGGCACCGGCTTTTCACAACCTCTTAACTCAGCGGAATATGAGGAGGCGCGGATTCCGGAATATCTTTGTCCTAACAGCTCGGAGGCAGAGGACAACGTAATCACCTGGGAGCTTGATCCATCAGATGAATATTTGGATTGGACACTCGAGGAGATTGTTGAGGGAAAGAAAACCGTCAAAAAAATCATTGATGGAAAGGAAGTCACTTTCGAGTCTCAACCAATAAATTCGAAAGCCAAGCGTGACGGACTTCTTTCCAAGATTGAAGGAAAACTTGACGTTTCAGCTAAAGAACCCGCTGTTGTACGCTTCCAACAGCTGCATGCATCTTCCGGGAAAGTAGGCCGCCCTAATGCGGTGCGCGTATTTTTCAGTCATCTTGGAAGCGTGTGGAAAATGAAACTGCAGGATGCGGCGAGGTTTTCTGGATACTCACTTGATCCGAATGAGCAAAAGAAGTTTTTTATCTGGGTATATCTGCCGAGACATCCACATGAGGTAGTGCCCGCAACGTGGAAGAATATCGTCGCACATCTCAACGACAAAGATAATCCATGGATTAAAGCCGAAGCCAGGTAATCTAGAAACGCGAGCACCTTCAAGGTCGAAGACGACTAACACTCTTGCTGCAAACATCACTGGAACGTTGGCAATCTGCGTGGCGACGCCTTGGTGCGTCGAGTGCGAATGAGGAGCTTTATCATCAACTCGTCGCCTGTTATTCAGAGCCGCACCGTAAGTACCACACGATCCAACACCTGAACGAGTGCCTCACGCATTTGGGAAACGTGCGCGCACTGGCGGACCACGCGGATGAGGTCGAGCTGGCGCTGTGGTTTCACGACGCGATCTACGACACCAGCAAGAAAGACAACGAGCAGCGCAGTGCTGAGTGGGCGCGCGGTAGTGTGCTGGCTGCCGGTGTGTCGAGTGAAAAGGCCGATCGTATCTATGAACTAATTATGGCGACGATGCATAACGCGGTTCCAGCGGGCAGAGACGCAGAGGTTCTCGTCGATATCGATCTGGGCATTCTCGGAGCGAGAGCCGATCGGTTCGATGATTACGAGGTGCAGGTTCGTGAAGAGTATTCCTGGGTCCCTGAATCGCTGTATCGAGCGGCGCGCAGAAAAGTATTGGAGCAGTTTGTAGACCGCGAATGGATCTACAGTACCGACCTTTTTCGAAGCAAATACGAAGCTCGGGCGCGCGAGAACATCGCACGTTCACTCGCGCGCCTTCGCACTGATTAAACTCAAAAATCGTTTCGTCCCTCCACGCTTCCACCTCAAAACGGGGAGACTGCCGTTGAACACATAACCTTTGGCAATCGCTGCTACAGGCGTATGATTTGCGACATGCGGCTCGTGCTTGTCGTGATTGCGCTGGCTTTGCTGCTCGTCGAGTCGGGCGGCGTCATTAAGCCTGCGCGGACGACGAATGCCGCGCCCGCATATACCGCAACTGCTTCCGAACCAAAAGCGCGAGTCGATTTCGACACTCAGCTCAAACCAATCTTTCAATCGAAGTGCATGCCGTGCCACTTCAGCGGTGGCAAGATGTATGACCGTTTACCTTTCGACAAACCGGAGACGATCAAGAAACTCGGCGCCCGCCTCTTCACTCGCATCAAAGACGAACACGATCGCAAGCTGATCGAAGACTTCCTCACGCAGGACTGATTGTCAGAACTCCTCTCGATCATGTAAATCTTCGAACATGACAAACGATCGGCGCAGGCTGCTGCCAATCATCGCCATGGTCCTCGTGCCGCTGGCAATGATCGTCTTGCTGCGTGCGGAGGGGCGAAGAATTTTGTGTGCGTGCGGTCACTTCGCGGTGTGGGTCAGCGACTGGTGCAGCTCAAACACGTCGCAGCAGTTACTCGATCCCTACAGCTTCACGCACGTGCTGCACGGGTTTTTGTTTTTCTGGTTGATCGTGTTGCTGTTCAGGCGCATGCCGCGCGCGTGGCAGTTTTTGCTGGCGCTGCTGTTGGAAAGTGCGTGGGAAGTTTTTGAGAACACGAGTTTCGTAATCAACAAGTACCGCACGGAAACCGCGGCGCTCGGTTACCAGGGCGACACGATCGTCAACTCGTTGGGTGATCTCGGTTGCGCGCTGGTCGGTTTTGTTATTGCACGACAACTCGGCGTGCGACGTTCGTTGATTGTGTTCGTGTTGATTGAAGTGGTCTTAACGTTTTGGATTCACGACAGCCTGTTGCTACAGATCCTGATGTTGATCCGTCCAGTGGAAGCGATCAAGTTGTGGCAGATTTGCCAGTAGTCTCAATTAGACGAAGTCGCCGTGGGCGCGATCACGCGCGTGTTGAGATCCTTTAGCGCGGCGATGTTCTTGTCCCGCAGCTCGACCGCGTCGCGGCCCACCTGAATCTCAACCGACTGCGCGGTGGCCATCTTCTTGAACACTGCGTACGGCATCTTCGCTTCCAAAATCTCGACCTTCGTATCCCACGTGCCGGGCGTATCCTTGGCGACCGGACTCATCCGACCGATCCGCAGCGTTTCCGTGTCAGTTACGAGAACCAGGTCTCTTTGATCGGGCGCGTGGAAATGAACCCAGTCTTTGTTTTCAAACACGACTTGTAAGGTGACCTGCTTCACGTAGTTGACCTGCGTTCCCGGGCAATGCAGCATCACCTCGATACTCACGCACGCATCCTTGAACTTGTCTTTGAAACCATCGCAATTGACCTTCATTTTTCGCAGCCGCATGACGGTTTCGTAGTTGAACCCGTCGTACCGCGTCTCGATTTTGCCACCGTGCTTCACAGGCGCCGGCGGTGTTTGCGGTTTTGCTCCGGCGGGTTGAAACACAAGCACCGCGGCGCAGCTCAAAACAAGCAGGATTCTTCTCATAACGGCTCTCCAAAGTCGAAATTCTGTTTTGAGATTGAGTTACATACGGGGCTCGAACCGGTGAGAAGGCTCACGAGCAACATATCGAAGCGAGCGAGGTCGTGTCAATAAACGATTTCGGGTCTGTTAGACTGTCGCCACACTTACTTGCGAGGACGACCATGACAGCTTCTTTTTCTGATGGCTCCCTGACTGATCTGGCAGATCGCCTGCGAGAGGCAAACGAAGAATACACGCGCCATTACCCCGGCGAAACCGGCCGCCGCCAGCCTGTTCACACGGTTTACGGCGGCGCGCACCTGTTCAAATCTGACTCGGCCAAACGTCTCGGATCGCTGGCCCGGCGTTCGTTGGATCAGTTTGCGCCCGACTTTCTGACGTTTGCGCGGGCCATCGACCTGCCGGGTGAGGGCGAGCTGCCGGAATCGTTCGACGAAGCGACCGAGTTGCTCGCATTCTTGAATGAAGAGCCGGAGCGCGCGCGCAAGGAGAAGAAAGGCGCATGGCTCGCACACACGATTTATCGTCGTGTGATTGAAAAGCTCGACAGTGAACCGGTCGAAGACTTCCGCATCGACTTCGAAGATGGTTACGGCAATCGTCCTGACGACGAGGAAGACGGTCACGCCGTTGCTGCTGCTGCGGAAACTGCCGAGGGAAGTAAGAAAGGAACGTTGCCGCCGTTCATCGGCATCCGCATCAAGCCTTTCAACGAAGAGTTGCGCGCGCGGAGTTTTCGCACGCTCGACATCTTCGTCTCCACGCTCGTCGAATTAAACCGTGGGCGCTTGCCGGACAACTTCGTCATTACGCTGCCGAAGATCACGATTCCCGAACAGGTTGCGACGCTCGCCACAGTGCTCGCGCGTCTCGAGAAGCATACTGATCTTCCGGAAGGTAGTTTGAAGTTTGAGATGATGATTGAAACTACGCAGTCGATCATCAATCACCAGGGCCAGATCAATCTGCCGTTGTTGCTTGGCGCTGCGGAAGGGCGTTGTGTCGCTGCTCACTTCGGCACTTACGACTACACTGCCGGTTGCAACATCACCGCCGCGCACCAGCACATGCTGCACCAGGCGTGTGACTTCGCGAAACACATGATGCAGGTTTCGTTTGCCGGCACGGGCATCTGGCTGTCCGATGGTGCGACAAACATCATGCCTGTAGCGCCGCATCGTTTTGTCGATGGTGGTGCGCCGTTGACGCAGGAGCAGATCGAAGAGAACCGCGAGGTGGTCCACCGCGCTTGGAAGCTGCACTACAGTCACATTCAGCACTCGTTAACGAATGCGTTTTACCAGGGCTGGGATTTGCATCCGGCGCAGCTACCGACACGTTATGCAGCTGTGTATTCGTTCTTCCTTGAAGGACTGGAAGCGGCGTCAGAGCGTCTGAAGAACTTCGTCGAGAAAGCTGCGAAGGCGACGCTCGTGGGCGACGTGTTCGACGACGCCGCGACGGGCCAGGGCTTATTGAATTATTTCTTGCGCGCGGTTAATTGCGGCGCGCTCACGGAAGAAGAGGCGGTTGAGTTATCAGGATTGACGCTCGAAGAACTGCGCTCAGCGTCGTTCGTGAAGATCCTGAAGAACCGCCAGGCGTTATGATTGTGGTAAACTGCTGACAACTCACCAACATCGGAGCCTTATGATTACCAAACTAAAAATTCTCACAGTCGCCGACTGGGAAGCCATGCCGCACGGCGACGGAAATCGCTACGAAATAATAGAAGGAGAACGTTTCGTGTCCCGTTCACCCGGCCTCACACATGAAAGAGTTTTGTGGAAGCTTATCCTCCTCATCGGAAATTTCCTGGAAGCAAGTCCTGTTGGAGAGGGTGTTGCAAACGTGGGCGTGATTCTCAGCGATATCAGCGCAGTCATTCCCGATTTGATTGTTTTTCTCAACGAACAGAGTGACACGATCATTTCTAACGATCGACTCAAAGGACCGCCGGCTCTCGTGATTGAGATATTGTCACCCGGGCCAACGAACATCCAGCGCGATCGCCAAACCGAGCTTCGGCTCTACGATAAACACGGGGTTCCTGAATACTGGATTGTAGATCCCCCAAATATGACCTTGGACAGGTATGTGCGCCAGGGAACTTCTTTAGTTTTATCGGAGAGGCTTGAAAACGAAGACGTTCTATCAACGACAATTCTTCCCGGTTTCTCCTGTAAAGTGAGTGAAATCTTTAGACCCGTTGGAAAGTGATGACTTCATTGAAACTAATCATTTCTATCGCATTAACAATGGCGCTACTCTCCACCACGTTGATCGGACAAAAGCCAAACGGCGGAGATCCGGATCTGGCGCGCAAGATTGCGCGGTTTGCGCCGACCACGTTGACCGCTGATACGTCGAAGCTCTCGCCCAAAGACCGGCAGGCGCTCGACAAGATCATTGCGGCGGCAAAGCTGCTCGATCCGTTGTTCCTGCGTCAGGTTTGGAGTGGTAACGATGCGCTCGAGAAGAAGCTGCAGGCCGACAAGTCTGCCGCCGGCCAACAGCGACTACATTACTTCTACATCAACGATGGCCCATGGTCGCGTCTCGACGAGAAAGAGCCGTTCATCGACGGCGTGCCGCGAGAGAAGCCGCTCAATGCGAGCTATTACCCGGACGACATGTCGAAGGATGAGTTTAACTCGTGGGTCCAGACGCTCTCAGACAGTGACAAGCAGAAAGCGACCGGCTTCTTCTGGTTAATCCGGCGTGGAGCAGATCGTAAACTGACGATCGTTCCTTACAGCGAGGCTTACAAAGAATATCTCGGGCCGGCGGCGGCGTTGTTGCGTGAAGCCGCGGCGCTTACAACCAACGCAACGCTCAAAAATTTCCTGAACAAGCGCGCCGATGCCTTTGGCTCCGATGATTACTACGAGAGCGACGTCGCGTGGATGGATCTCGACTCACCAATCGATCTCACTTTCGGTCCGTACGAGACTTACGAAGACGAGATGTTTAGTTACAAAGCCGCATTCGAATCCTACGTGACGTTGCGCGACGACGCGGAGACCGCAAAGCTCGCGAAGTTCAGCGGCCACTTGCAGGAGCTCGAAAACAATCTTCCGATCGATCCAAAGTATCGGAATCCGAAGCTTGGCGCTGCTTCGCCAATACGCGTCGTGAATGAAGTTTTCGCATCGGGCGAAGGCAACAGCGGCGTGCAGACGGCTGCGTTCAACCTGCCGAACGACGAAAGAGTCGTGAAGGAAAAAGGCTCGAAGCGCGTCATGCTGAAGAACGTGCAGGACGCGAAGTTCAACAAGACGCTGATCCCGATCTCGAAAGTCGTTCTCGATCCGTCTGAACAGTCAGCACTCGCTTTCGATTCATTCTTCACGCACATCCTTTGTCACGAGCTGATGCACGGGCTCGGACCACACAACATCACCGCTGGCGGCCAGGAAACGACCGTGCGCAAGCAGTTGAAGGAGCTTTACTCGGCCATCGAAGAAGCGAAAGCCGACATGACGGGACTGTGGGCGCTCCAGTACATGATCGATCGCGGCATCATCGAGAAGAGCATGGAGCGAACGCTCTACACGACGTATCTCGCCAGCATGTTTCGATCGGTGCGCTTCGGAATTACTGAGGCACACGGGCGCGGCGTCGCGATGCAGTTCAACTACCTGACTGACGAAGGCGCGATTAAGTTCAATGAAGCGAAGGGAACGTTCAGCATCGATCACGCGAAGATCAAAGATGGTGTGACAAAGCTCACGCGCGACCTGCTCACGCTCGAGGCCGAGGGTTCGTACGACAAGGCGAAAGCGATACTGGATAAGTTCGCGGTGATCAGGCCGCCGATGCAGCAGGCCCTCGACAAGCTGAAGGACGTGCCGGTCGACATCGAGCCCGTTTTCCCGCTTGCCAAGTAGAGCCACAAAAGGCACAAAAAGCACAAAAGATTTTCTTTGTCTTTTGTGCTTTTTGTGCCTTTGTGGCTACTTAAACTGTTTTCTGAAGAACGTCGCGATCTTCCAGGCGTCGATCGCTTTCCACGGGAGTTCGCCGGTAGTGTAGTGGCCGCAGGGAAGCCACACGACGTCGAGTGGAAGCTTTTGACGACGCGCCTCCGCAATCGCTTCGTGCGTGAGGTCGATAGGGAAGGTGAGATCGTAACGCGCGACGAGGAAGCGTATCGGTCTGTGACCCATCTGCGCGACGCGTGGCATAAACGGCACCGGGCTGATGGGCGCCCAGTAATTCCGCAGCTCGTCGAGCGTTAAATGTTCGGCAAAGCCGGCCCGCACGTGCGCGGTCGAGAGCCCGTGCCAGACCACATCCGCGACGTAGCCGGAAACGTGATTGAAAGTCCCCGCTTTAAGATCAGGCTCGTGGGCGAAAGCGAGAAACGCTATACATGAGCCGACACTCGTTCCCAGAATTCCGATCTGCTCGTATCCCTCGCTCTTTAACCACTGAACAGCGGCTCGAGTGTCGAGCACTGCCTGCCTCATCGATTGAATCGTGCGCCCGATATTACTGCTGACGAGATGATCTGCGCGTTCGAGCTCCGGCGGTTTCCGCTCGAGATGATACGGAAGCGTCAGACGCAACGCCGACATCCCGATCACGTTGAAGATCCGGCACGCTTCGACGTGACTCTGCGGCTGCGCGTTCCACTGCGGCAGCACGACAATCGCTTTGCGTGAATTTTTGTCTTTTGTGGGAAAGAACCGCGCTCGCGCCGTGTTGTTCTCGGGCGCCGGCGTGTGGACTGCGCTTGTCCAGGTTAGCTGATCGCCTTCGAGACGATAGTCGGTAATCGGAGCCAGCGCGTAAAAATCTTCACTGGCAGGCATCACGCGTGCGGTGTGACGACGAAAGAGCTCGCGCGGATCGTCGCCATTTATGTGATCGAAGACGTACTGCAAACCCCATTCAAAGGGCCGGACGAGGCGATTGTTATCTCTTTGGTGATACCAGCGCTCGCGCCGGTGCATGTAGTTCTGCCAGATGGACACGACGCGGGATACTACGGCGATCTTGAACAAAAGTAAAAAGGCCATCCACAGATTACACAGAATCTGCGTAATCTGTGGATGGGCCTAAAGTAGTAGAGATTAGTTACAAGTCGACAGCTTGAAGCTGTGAATGTAAGTACTCCAGTTGAAATTGCCGTTGGCTGGTTGGAACTGCGTCGTGAAAACCATCGTGCAGCCATCCACCGGGTCAACGCTGATCGTGCTGTAATCGCCCCAGCGTGTCAGGTTGCCGTTTTGAATTCCGCTTCCCGTCAGCACTGGCGTCTCGTTACCCATCGTTCCCAGCGGATCGGCTGGGCCACGATACGCATACCGAATACTCGGTACAATACTCGAGCTCGAGATGTTGTAACCGACGGCGATGCCGCCGGTCTTGTCCATTGCCGCACTGCCCATCCAACGAAAATCATTGCTTGGCGCAAATGTTCCCTGTTGGAAAAGCACGGGCGCTGCGGACCCGAAAGTTTGCCCCGCAGCGTTTCGCAACTCATACCAGCGAATTCCGACGCCGCTGCCGCTCGTCACCGAATGATTGATCACGAGCGCTTCATGATCGCCGAAGTTGCGATAACTCAAGCGATACATCAATCGATCAGCGAGGGTATCCAGCACGGTTGTGGTGCCGGGTTGGGGAATGCACGCACCGCCACCGCACGCCCTGCTAAATGCAGCAACGCCTGCAACGGTCGTAGGACCGGTCAGTGTGCCGGTACCGGCAGTCCAGTTCACAGCGAATCGCCAGAACTGGACAGCCGAAGTGCTGATACTCATCAACAGGTTCGGCGAGTTAGCGGGCGGCAGGGTTGTGCCTTCGAGGTCTGCGGGTTCGAGGCTGTGGCTTGCGGTTGTGTTGACGCATGCCTGCCGTGCCGACAAGCCGCTCAGCATCCGGGCGCGTTCGAGGGCGCATATCGTGTTGCCAGTGAACGTACGGCCACTTCTAAACATGTTGTAACTGATGTAATAGGCATCCGGCCAAACGCCCATCTTCGGATAGTCGTTGAAACTCCTGTCGTACGAGAATGCGTAACGGAAGTACGTTCCAGTCGGATCAGGACTCGTCGAAACAGCCACGCACTGCGTGTATGGCGTACTTGAGACGGCGAACTGGGTCAATATCCAACGATCGGCCAACTGATCGTATTGCACGATCGGATCGCCGTCGTTATCTGTCTGGCAGCGACCGCCAAAACCCTGCCATAAAGTGTTGCCATTTTTCGGAAATCCCGCCACCGGCACGAATGCGGTGATCTCGTTATTTACACCTCTTAGCAGCGTGTAGATCGAGTAGCGCAGGTTGACCCACTGCACGTAGTGATTTGGACCAACGTCGCCAGTGGTGTCCGGCGGCGCCACCCGATTGGCTGGATCGATCGGCGTTCCGTTTGTGGACGCTTTGATCTCAGCGAGAGCCGATGGCAGGCCGATGCTCTTATCAGCCAACGGATCTGTAAATGGTACGAGTCGATTTCCGACTGGCTGCGGCCGGCCCGGCTCGAAATCTTTGCCGCCGCGAGCGGGCTCCGGTTTCTCGCCGGTGTCAAACATCTCGCGGAGAGGCTTTGCTGTCTTGTCGAATTTAATTGCATTACTGATCTCGGCCCGATGTTCCAGAGCCTTCTCGCTCTGGGCATGGGCTGCCAGTGGCAGGAAGCTAACCGTGCACAGGATCACCATCATTAGTAAGGCATGAATCTTTTTCACTGACTGTCCTCCAGAAATTTCAGGGCTATGAGTTACGGATAGCGGTAGTACCTTGGGAGTATGACTACAGCGTCTGATTTTGCGATTTACAGCAACAGCAGAGCGAGAAGGCAATTTGGGAGGTGGACAGTATACTACTATTTAGCTTCGTAGTGTAAAGAGCGAGGGCGCTATTGTTGTCTTAAAATTTTCTCTGCGGTTCTCGGCGTATCTCTGCGCTCTCTGCGTTAACGTTGCTATTTAACGCAGAGAACGCTGAGATACGCTGAGGACGCAGAGAAAACCGCATTCACCGGGGCTCGATGAGGCGTCGGAGGATTTTCGGTAGCAGCGGGAGGGAAGTCAGGACTGAGCCGGTGGTGAAGCGCCGGGCGAAGTCGCGGAAAAGCTGACCGGCACGTTTTGAATAAGGAAACCACCACACATCGGCCAGGCCGGGCATTGCGTTGACGTGAATATGCTGTGCTGAAACAAGCTCCAGCAGCCCGAGACTGCCATGAGTCCGCCCGTAGCCGCTTTGCTTCACGCCGCCCCAGGGCGTTTGCGCCACGGCGTGCGTGTAAACAACCTCGTTGACCATCACTGTGCCGGCGTCGAGCTGCTCGGCAATCCGCTTTCCGCGACCGAGATCACGCGTGAAGACGCTCGCCGTCAGCCCGTAAATACTGTCGTTCGCCAATCGCACTGCCTCTTCGTCAGTTCGGAACGTCATGATCGGTAAGACCGGACCGAAGGTTTCGTCACGCATCAGCTTCATTGAGTGGTCGACGCCGGTGATGACGGTCGGCTCGTGAAACCACCCCTTCGATTCATTAAGGCGATGACCACCAGCGCGTACCTCAGCCCCATGCGCGACCGCATCGCTCACGTGATCTTCAACAATCTCTAACTGCTCTTGATTGGTCATCGCGCCGACGTCGATGTCGCCGGTCGAAGGTTTGTCCTGTTTGAGCAGCTTCGTTTCTTTAACTACGAGATTGACGAACTTGTCGGCGATCGACTCGTGCACGTAGCAACGCTCGATCGAAGCGCAGGCCTGACCCGAGTTGCAGAAAGCGCCCCAGATCGCGGCGCGCGCGGCGTTCTCGAGGTTTGCATCTTCAAAAACGATCATCGGATCTTTGCCGCCGAGCTCGAGCACGACCGGAGTCAGATGTTTCGCAGCCGCTTCGGCGACTCGCTTGCCCGTGTTCACACTGCCAGTGAACATGATCTTGTTCACACCAGCTTCAACGAGCGCGGCGCCTGTCGAGCCATCGCCGGTGACGATCTCAAGCAAGCCGTCCGGCAGTTGCGCCTGCTTGAACACGTCAGCGATCTTGAGCGCAGTTAAAGGCGTCAGCTCGCTCGGTTTCACGACGACGGCATTGCCCGCCATCAACGCCATCACGACTTCGTCGAGCGGAGTGGCCCAGGGGAAATTCCACGGCGAGATGATTCCCACGACGCCGAGCGGTTTGTAGACGAGGTATGACGTGCGGGCCATGTAGTTGTATTGGCCCAAACCGACTCGTTTGCGTTTAAGGATCTGTTTCGCGTTGGCGGCGAAGTAGTGCATGAGATCGAGCGTGGGGACGATCTCCATCGCGATTGCTTCGGTAACTGGCTTGCCGGTCTCGCGTGAGATCAAATTTGCGATTTCGTCGAGTTGTTCCAGCACGATCTCACGCGCGCGCAGAATGAAGCGCGCCCGATCGTTATAGGAGAGCTTCGCCCATTCCGTTTGCGCTGCGCGCGCTCGCGCGACAGCGGCAGCAACGCCAGTCGCATCCAGCAACGGTACACGCCCGATCTCTTCGCCTGTTGATGGATCGAGTGAAATGAGCATCGCCGAATTATACCTGTTACAATGCGGCTACAAGGAGAATCTTAATGATCAGGCCCCAGCTCGAGGAGTTTATGCGCCGCATGGCGCCCAATTCCGTCGCTATCATTCCCGGTGCACACGACACCAGACGCTCCAACGACACGCATTTTCGTTTCCGCCAGAACTCCGACTTCTTCTATCTCACGGGCTTCGAAGAGCCGGATGCGCTCGCCGTAATCAAAGACCAGAAGTACACATTGTTTGTGCGGCCGCGAGATCCGGAAAGAGAGATCTGGGACGGGCGTCGTGCGGGAGTCGAAGGCGCGAAGAGTGAGTTTGGGGCGACGGAGTCGTTTCCGATCGCGGAGTTTGAGTCGAAGCTGCGCGAATTTCTTGACGGCGCGGATTTGCTTTACTACCGGCTCGGTGAGGATCGCGATCTCGACAACGTCATCATTAAAGAGCTCTCAGAGATGCGCGCGATAAATCGCAAACCCGTACATCCGCCGCAGACGATCGTCGATCCGGCGACGATCGTACACGAGATGCGCGTGCTCAAGTCGCCTGAAGAGATCGAGATCATGCAAGCGGCTGCTGACATCGCCGCCGAAGCACATTGCGAGGCGATGAAGGCGGCTAAGGCTGGCATGAAAGAGTATCAGCTCGAGGCGTTGATCGAGCAGGTATTCCGGCGGCATGGCGCATCAGGTCCGGCTTACACGTCGATTGTCGGCGCCGGCTCAAACGCGACCGTGCTTCACTACATCAACAACGACGGCGAGTTGCGCGACGGCGACTTGTTGTTGCTCGACGCGGGTGCTGAATACAAGGGCTACGCTTCCGACATCACGCGCACTTTCCCCATCAATGGTCGTTACACGAAGGCGCAGCGCGAGATTTACGACCTCGTGTTGAAGGCGCAGATGGCGTGTGTGGAGATGGTGCGGCCGGGCACGACGCACGATCAGTTGAAGCAGCATTCGATCGAGGTGTTGACGGAAGGGATGGTCGAGCTTGGGTTGCTGAAAGGCAAACCCGAGGAGTTGATCAAGGAGAAGAAGTACGAGCAGTTTTATATGCACGGACTCGGGCACATGCTCGGTATCGACGTGCATGATGTCGGGCGATATTACTTCGGACAGGAGTCACGCGCGCTCGAATCGGGTGTGGTGATGACGGTCGAGCCCGGATTATATATCTCGCCTGATACGAAGGACGTGCCGGAACAGTATCTCGGGATTGGTGTGCGGATCGAGGATGATGTGTTGTGTACGAAAAATGGACCGAGAGTCTTGACGCACAAAGTCCCCAAGCAGGCCGAGGAAATTGAACAGTTGATGAGACAGAATTAACAAGATATTTCAAGATTCACATGTAAATCCTGTTCAATCTAGTAAATCCTGTCTAACTCATTTTTTGAATAATGGCATCCGCGAATTCTGCGGTCTTCGCCGTGCCGCCGATATCTCTCGTCCGCACCTTGCCCTCTTTGAAGACGTTCAGCATCGCGGTTTCGACTCGATCCGCGGCTTCGCGTTCGCCGATGTAGCGCAGCATTAGAATACCGGATTGTAGTAGCGCTGTTGGGTTCGCGATGCCCTGACCGGCGATGTCGGGAGCAGAGCCGTGTACTGCTTCGAACACCGCGCCTTTCTCGCCGATGTTTGCGCCCGGCACTAAGCCCAGGCCACCAACTAAACCCGCACATAAATCCGAGACGATGTCGCCGTAAAGATTCTCGAGCAGCATGACGTCAAACTGTTCTGGTCGCATCACGAGCTGCATGCATGCGTTGTCGACGATCTTGTCGTCCGCTTCGATATCAGGATAGTCCACACTGACTTTCCGGAAGCAGTCGAGAAACAAACCGTCCGACAGTTTCATGATGTTTGCCTTGTGAACCGCCGTCACTTTCTTACGCGCCTCGCGCCGCGCATGCTCAAACGCAAACCGCGCAATGCGTGTCGAAGCCTTCTCGGTGATGATCTTCAAACTCTCAACCACGCCCGGCACGACGACGTGCTCCAAGCCCGCATACAAACTCTCCGTGTTCTCGCGCACGACGATCAAATCGAGTTCGGGATAACGACACGGCACGTTCGGTAACGCGCGCACCGGACGCAGGTTCGCGTAAAGATCCAACGTCTTGCGTAGTCCAACGTTGACCGAAGTAAAGCCTTTGCCGACTGGTGTTGTGATTGGTCCCTTGAGCGCGACCTTGTTGCGCAGGATCGAATCGAGCAGGTCTTTCGGTAACGTTTCGCCGAACTTTTCGAGGGCCTGTGCGCCCGCGTAATGAGTCTCCCACTGGATCTCAACGCCCGACGCTTCGATGATTCGCACTACGTTTGAGGCGACCTCAGGGCCAATGCCGTCGCCCGGAATCAGTGTGATAGCATGCATGGTCAAAGCATACAACAATAGGTCTTATAGGTCCTACAGGACGCATTTTCGGATGAGAGATCACCATGACATTGTCATCGTTGGAGGCGGCGTCATTGGACTAACCATTGCGCGTGCGCTGGCGCTGCGTGGTGTGCGCGATGTTTGTCTCGTTGAGCGTGGGAGACTCGGCACGGAAGCGTCGTGGGCGGCAGCCGGAATGTTGTTGCCGCAGGTTGAAGCTGACGCGGCGGACGAGTTTTTCAATCTCGCTTGTCAGAGCCGCGACCTGTATCCGGCCTTCGCGGCTGCGTTGCGCGACGAGACGGGGATCGACGTCGAGCTCGACACCACCGGAACGCTCTATCTCGCCCTCACGGAACACGATCACAAAGAAATCGAAAAGCGATATGAGTGGCAAACTCGCGCTGGCTTCGCCGTTGAACGACTGAGCGGCGCAGAGGCGCGCGAATTGGAACCGTGCATCTCCGAAGCGACGCTCGGCGCGTTGCGATTTCCGAAAGACATTCAAGTCGAGAATCGAAGACTGCTCAGCGCCCTCGCAAACAGCGTGACGAAACTCGGCGTCGATATCGCAACCGAAACAATCGTTGACTCTATAACTATCGAGGGCAATCGTGTGAGCGGCGTGCAAACATCGCGTGGCGCGATCAGTTGTCCAACGGTCGTTATTGCCGCGGGAACGTGGTCGAGTTTCATTAAGACCGCTCCCGTGCCGACGATTGAGCCCATTCGCGGCCAAATGATCTGTCTCGAAGCGAAGCCGCAGCTAACGCGCCACGTGATCTACAGTCCGCGCGGTTACATCGTGCCGCGCCAGGATGGTCGTCTACTCGCCGGCTCAACGAGCGAACACGCGGGCTTCGCAAAGTGCGTCACAGCAGGTGGAATCGCCACAATCCTGCGGAATGCGCTCGAAATTTCACCCGCAATCACAGGTCTGCCCGTGGTCGATACGTGGGCGGGATTGCGCCCGCGCGCTGCTGACGGTTTGCCTGTCATCGGCCCTTGTGGTGAAATTGACGGGCTATTTTGTGCAACCGGGCATTACCGAAACGGAATCCTACTCGCTCCTTTAACGGGTGAACTGATTTCCAAGGCAATTGTTTCCTCTCAAAGATGATTAAAGCTGTTTTTTTATTTGTTCTACTGACCGCCACCTCGACGTTTGCGCAGGGCCTCGCGCCGGCCGCTAAACCGGACGGCAAGCCTGACAAGCGTTCGGCGCAGGAATTATTCGAAGAAGCCAACGGATATCTGGGACGTCGTTTTCAGGAATTCAACAAACAAAAACTTCCGTACGATCCAAAACTCGAAGCACAAACGAAAAAAGAACAGAAAGATCTAGCCGTCCGAAACGCTGCGACCTTGCAATCGCGCGGGTCTCTAAAAGGCGACGATCTTTATTACCTCGGCATGCTTCATCACCTCGCGGCTGACGCTGACGCTTCGCTGACAACGATGCGTCTGCTGCTCAAAAACGATCCGGACGGTCAAAAAGCGCAGGCTGCTCGAAACGTCGTGGTTCTTTACGCAGTCAAAAAGGATCTCATCACTGAAGCGACGGCCGCAGTCGATGCGTACCATCGTCACCAGCCGCAAAGCGCAGACGATCTTTACCGCATGGAGCTTCTGATCACTGACTGGTACCTGCGCGCGAAAGATCACGTGCCGATGACCGTGCACGCGAAGCAAATGCTCGTCGCGGCAAAGAAGTTTATCGAGACGAATAAAGACGAGGTCGTCAAGCGCGATGAGATGTTGTTGAAGTCGACTGTGCTGATCGCTGATTCGTATTTGAAAACGGATCAGAAGAAGTTAGCAATTAGCGCCCTCGCTGACTTGCGCCGCTTAGCGATTCAGTTGCCGTCCGCGAACCTTTACAAGGACGCGACGGTACGTTTGATGCGGCTCGATCCGGAGTTGAATACAGCACAGCTTTTCGACGATAGTCTAACGTCGACGAACGCCACGTTGCCGGAGCTGATTGCTGATGACTGGATCGAGCAGCAGCCGAAGAAGCTGACAGACTTTCGCGGGCAGGTGGTGTTGCTCGATTTCTGGGCCACGTGGTGTGGCCCCTGCCGTTACACCCTCCCGAATTTGGCGCGCTGGCAGAATGCATATAAGGGCAAGGGACTCGTGATCCTGGGCGTGACCAAGTACTATGGACACGGCGGCGGGAAAGAGTTGACTGCCGACGAAGAGCTTGCCTTTTTGCGCGACTTTCGAACGCGGAATAAGCTGCCGTATGGATTCCTCGTTGAGGACGGGGAGAAGAATGAATACAACTACGGCGTGTTTTCGATCCCGACGTCGTTTTTAATCGATCGCAAGGGCGTGGTGCGTTACATCTCGCTGGGCGCAAGTGAAGAAGAGATTGCGCGGTTGGGGGATCTGATCAGGCAATTAGTTGAAGAGAAATAGAGACAGGATTTACAAGATTTTTCAGGATTGACATGTAAATCCTGTTTTACCAAC